>Ga0137409_10008927_pt1 | contig 10227 bp, 12 predicted proteins | sample CZODoug1_16funga_FD_122059 | JGI IMG/M metagenome (GOLD analysis project Ga0137409, IMG submission 122059) | Vadose zone soil fungal communities from Angelo Coast Range Reserve, California, USA - CZODoug1_16fungal (Hybrid Assembly) | ecosystem: Environmental > Terrestrial > Soil > Vadose zone...
ACCTGGGCGATGCCGCTGCCCATCAAGCCGCAGCCGAGCACTCCGACGCGCTGGATGTCCGCCAATTCCTCAGCTCCTGGTTTTGGGCTTCGGGGGAGTCTCGAACGCTTTGCGCACTTCTTCGGCGATCTTGACGAAGGTCTGGGTGACTGGCAACGCGCCCGGGCTAGAGGACCGGACTTCCCCGCGCTCGAGCCGATCGAGGATCTGCTCCAGCGCCACCTGCATGCGCTCGTTCGCGCCCCGGTAGGTGCGGGCGACCGCGGCCCCTCCGAGCGTCAGGCCGACGCCCGGCAGCAGCTGGGCGAGCGCGAGCGGCGGGACGATGAGGGCGGCTGCGGCCGTCATTCCCCAGCCCAGTACAAAGAGGACGGAGGCCCCCGAAATCCGCTTCGTGCGCTCCGGCCGGAGGTCCGCCTCGAGCCGCACCAGACAGAATCCGGGCTCGAGCTGGACGACCTGCCCGGTGATCTCCCCGGCGCGCGCCAGCGAGTACCGCCGCTTCCCCGCGAAGGCGCGCTGAATCGAGGCGAACGCGCCGGCCTTGGGCTCCCAGGACGTCCGGTCGGCAAAATGCCGTTTGGGTTGCAGCAGCTCTTCTTCCGTCATCCACCGGCTCAAGGCGCGCTCGACCGCGGCGCGATCGCCGGGGACGACACGGTGCGCCACAATCGACCGCGGACCCGTCAGCCACGCCCAGGTCCCGGTCGCGACGTCGGGGGCGATGCGCGTCTGCTCCTCGAGCATCGCTTGACGCAGGTAGCGGTCGGGGATGCCGACGTCCTTCCCGAGCGCCAGGACCTCGTTGTTCGTGAGACCGTCGCCGACGTCGTGTTCTCCAGCCTGGAGCTCGGCGGCGCGCTTGATGATACGCTCCAGCGCTTCACGGCTGACGAGATCCTTCCCCATCAGACCTTGGCCTTCCCCTTGCTGCGGACCGCGGGCAAACGTTCCCCTGCGGTGCGCTCGGGGAGTGCCCGGCTGCCCGCATCACCGGCCTGCGCCGGCGCGAGCCGCTCCATGAAGCCCCTGAACAGGTCGATCGGAATGGGAAAGATCGTGGTGGAGTTGTTCTCCGAAGCGATCTCGTTGACAGTCTGCAAATAGCGGAGTTGAATCGCGGCCGGCTCTTTGCCGATGATGTGTGCCGCTTGCGCGAGCTTCTCGGCTGCCTGCAGCTCGCCCTCGGCGTTGATGACTTTGGCCCGACGCTCCCGCTCGGCCTCGGCCTGACGAGCCATCGCGCGCTTCATCTCCGGCGGCAGGTCGACGTCTTTTACCTCGACGGCCGACACCTCGATGCCCCAGTCTTCCGTGCGGGTGTCGATCGTCTGGCGCAGGATCGCATTGATCTTGTCACGGTTCGCGAGCAGCTCGTCCATTTCCGTCTCACCCAGCACCGATCGCAGCGTCGTCTGCGCGAGCTGGCTCGTGGCGTAGAGGTAATTCTCCACTCCCACGACGGCTTTGTCGGGCGTCTTCACGCGCATGTACAGGACGGCATTGACCTTGATGGAGATGTTGTCGCGCGTGATCACGTCCTGGGGCGGGACGTCGATCGCCATCACGCGCAGCGACACCTTTTGCATCCGTGCCAGTACGGGGGGGAGAAAGATCAGCCCCGGTCCCTTGGTGGGCCGCAGACGGCCAAGCAGGAAGTACACGCCGCGCTCGTACTCGCGCAGTACGCGCAGGCCCGAAAAGAGATAGAGCGCGATCAAACCGATCGCCCCGACGAGTATGTCGCTCACAGAACTTCGACGATCACGGCCGCCCCCTGACCTCCCCCAATGCACGCCGAGCCGAGGCCAAACCGCTTCTTCTCGCGCCGCAGGGCGTGCAGCAGGTGAATGGTGATGCGCGTGCCGGTAGCCGCGAGCGGGTGCCCGATCGCAATCGCGCCGCCGCAGACATTGGTGCGCGTGCGGTCCAGGCCCAGCTCGCGCTCGACCGCGAGGTACTGCGGTGCGAATGCTTCGTTCACTTCGACGAGATCCATCTGTTCCAGTTTCATGTTCGCCTTCGCGAGCGCCTTGCGGGCCGCGGGCGCGGGGCCGATACCCATGTGTTTCGGTTCGACCCCGGCGACGGCCCATGCGACCAGGCGGCCGAGCGGCTTCAGTCCGTGCGCCTTGGCGTACTCCTCGCTGGCGAGCACCGTGGCGGCCCCGCCGTCCGAAATGCCGGAGGCGTTTCCCGCCGTGACGAGTCCATCTTTCTTGAAATACGGCTTGAGCCCGCTGAGGACCTCGAGCGTGGTCTCGGGCCGCATGTGCTCATCGGCGCGAAACTCGACTTCTTTCCCCTTCACCTTGACCGTCACGGGGATGACTTCGTCCTGGAACGCGCAGGCGTCCCACGCCTGCTTGGCGCGCCGCTGCGAGGCGACCGCGACTTCATCGACTTCCTTGCGAGTGAGCTTGTACTTCTCGGCGAGGCTCTCGGCGGTCTCGGCCATGGAGAGGCCGCATTGCGGGTCCTTCAGTGCCTCCCACAACAGATCCTCGAGCGGCGCCGGTCCGAGGCGCAGTCCCCAGCGCGCACCGCGCACGACGTGGGGCGCCTGGCTCATCGACTCGGCGCCGCCGGCGAGCACGGCATCCGCCTCGCCCAGCAAGATCAGTTGCGCGCCCTGCGTGATCGCTTCGAAGCCCGAACCGCACAGGCGGTTCACGGTGACCGCGGGTGCTTCGATCGGCAGACCCGCCTTGAGGCCGACGTGCCGGGCCATGTAGATGGCGTCGGCCGACGTCTGGAGGGCGTTTCCAAAAACAGTATGTCCAAAATCGCTCGCGGGAACGCCGGAGCGCTGGATGGCGTGGCGGGCCGCGGCCGCGCCTAAGTCGATGGCTGACAGGTCCTTCAAAGAGCCGCCGAACGCGCCGAACCCGGTCCGGACTCCGGACAGGAATACGACGTCTTTTGTGGCGCCCTGAGTTTTCATGGATGCAACTCCACTGTAAGTGCGCGGAATATGGGTCTGCATCGTATGTGACGGTAGGTCATGACGCGAAAACACGAGCGGCGGACGGGGTTGTTCCCCCATCCGCCGCTCTTTCCCCGAGTTGCTCCAAACGTTATCGCACGAGGTCAACCCACCCGGCCTCATTGGCCACGATCGCAACGCTGCCGGCTCGATCGAATGCAATGTGCCGAGGCAGGCCACCCGGCTCGAGCGTCCCGACGCATGCGAGGGTGTGCGCGTCGACCATGGCGATCCGGCCCGCAGTGCGGAGGCTCGCGTACACGACGCTCTGGTCGGGCGTCAAAGCCACTTCGTCGACAGGAGTGTCAAAGGCGCGTCTCACGATCTTTCCGGTGGGCAGGTGCACCAAATCGAGCCATCCGTGTTCGTTGCCGCAGTAGAGGCGCAGGCCATCGGTCGAGAGCGCGACGCCCAACGGTTGCCCGCCTACGTCGTAGCGGTGCGTGACGGAGAGACTCCGCGCATCGAGCTCGAGGATATGGCCGGCTTTCCATGTGGGGACGTAGAGGCGGTTACCCGCGGGATGGATCGCCAGCTCGGTGCACGCCTGCGGCAAGCCGGTGGATCGCACGATCCGCCCGCCGTTGTCGGTGAGCGCGCAGACGCAGAGTCGATCGAGATTCGTCGAGACGTAGAGAGTCCGCCCGTCCGGCGACAACACCGCCCCGAGTGGATCCCCTTCCATCGCTATGGAGCCGGTGCGACGCCGCCAGGCGAGATCGACGACGGCGACGTCTTTTGTAAACTGGTTGGTCACCCACGCGCGCTCGCCCGAAGGCGCGACGATTACGCGGGTCGGGGCGATCCCGACGCGAATGACACCGGTGGACGCGAGCGGCTGCAGCTGCAGGCGCTCGAGCATCGCGGCGTGGAGCCGCGTGACCCACGCGGACCCGTCCGGTGCGATGGCGACGTCGAATGGATAGCCGGTGATCGCCAGTCGCGCGGCGAGCACGCCGCGGGGCCGGCCCACGAGATCGGCCACCGGGCGAGAAGGGTGGCGGACGGCACGGATGGTGAAATCGCGTCCGAAGTCGCCGGCGCCGAAGGCCAGCGCCCCGCTCGTTCCGTCGCCCCGCCGCGCCGCGGCCTGCAAATAGGGTTGCAGCACGAGCTGTTGCATGCCGCTGTCTTTCCAGACCGTCCGAAAGCGCATTATTGCGCCGGCCGTACCGCCGCGCCGTACGCGCGACCACGGTTGTCCCATCAGGCGACGCACGAGCCGATAGCAGGTTGCGGGTTCTAAACGTGACTGGCGCGCCAGCGCGAGAAGCGATGCGCCGGTTTGCTCCCACTGCAGGACCCAGTAGAACAGCCGCGTCCACGCGGCGAGCTCTTCGAGCGGCGGCAGGCTCGCCCGACGCAGCGTCCGCGCGACTTGATGGCGTGTACGGAGTCCCAGGAACGTGGCGACGTCGCCGGCCGGCGGCAGCAGGCCGTTCTTGCAGGCGAGGACATCGACGACCGCACGGGCTTCACCCGCCAGGGAGGGCAGGGCGACATTGAGGATCTTCGCAAGCGGCAGTGGCGGCATACCCCAGCTTCTCGCCCTTGGGAATTAATTCCTACCCAGACTCAACGAATCAATGCCAACCTTGTCAACTAGGACTCAAACTAGGTTCCCCAAGGCAGATACCACTGCCGCGGTGGTCGCGTCACCGCCGAGATCGGGCGTGCGGGCGGTGGTCGCCAGTAGGGTCCGGACCGCTTGCTTGAGATCGGCCGCGGCGGCTGCGTGGCCCAGGTGCTCGAACATCAAGCCGCCGGTCAACACCGCGGCAACAGGGTTGGCCACACCTTTGCCTACCAGTCCCGGCGCGGAGCCATGTACAGGCTCAAACAGCGCGTGCCGCTTGCCGGGGTGGAGGTTGGCGCTGGCGGCGACACCCAGTCCCCCGACGAGCCCCGCGCCCAGATCGGAGAGGATGTCCCCGTACAGGTTGTTGGTTACGATGACCTGAAATCGCTCCGGCTCGCGTACCAGCTCGAGCGCCAGGGCGTCCACGTAGCGGTGCTCAGCGGTGATCCCGCTGTAGTCCTTGGCGATTGCCTTGAACCGCTCCTGCCAGATCCGGTGGGTCGGGATGGCGTTCGACTTGTCGCTCATCGTGACCCGCGTCCTGCCGTGCTTCGTTGCCCAGTCGAAGGCCGCCCGAATGATCCGCTCGACGCCTCTGCCGGTATTGACCTCCTCGGCGACATGCTCGTCGCCGGAGGAGTGGCCGCGGCCCAGGTACTGCCCCTCGGTGTTTTCACGAAAAATCACAAAGTCGATGGCGCCCGGATTGCGCAGCGGCGACAAGTCGGGATGCAGCAACTGGACAGGCCGGAAATTGACGTAGAGATCGAGCTTGAATCGCAAACCCAGCAGAATGTCGCGCGCATGCTCGTTGCCGGGCACGCGAGGATCGCCGAGGGCGCCCAGGAAGATCGCGTCGACGTCGTTCCGAAGATGCTCGAGCGCCGCGGCGGAGAGCGTTTCTTTGGTCTTGAGATAGTGATCGGCGGAGAAGGGAAGGCGTTCCCACTGTAAGGCGAAGTCATGTCGCGCAGCAACTCGGTCGAGAATCGGGATCGCGGCTTCGATGACCTCGGGTCCGATACCGTCGCCGGCAATTACCGCGACGCGATGCTTCACTCAAACCCTGTGGGACGGCCGCACGACAAGCAGTAGGCCCAACCCACATCCAGGGCGTTGCCGCAGCCCTGACACCGCAGATCCCCTTCGCGTGGTTGTCCGCAATGGGGGCAGAAGCGAGCCTCGCGGTTCGCGGGTAGCACGCCGCCACAGTACTCGCACTGATCCGGCGCGAGCGGATCCTTGAGCTTCGGTGAGGGCGACCGGAATGGGGTGGGCGGGACGAAAGCCATCGGGACGGGATTCTCGCCCGTCGCATCCACCAGCTCCTCGTCTTCTTCCTCCGGGGCCCCGGGGGGCGCGGGAGGAGCGTATGCGCGATCGGCGAGCAGCACGCGCTCGGCAGCGCGGCCGTTCACCATCACCTGGGCCTCCGGGAAGCTGCGGAAGTACGCGGGATCGGGATTGATGGTCGCGATCTCGCGCTGCATCGCTTCGCGCACGTTCTCCGGCTCGAGCTGCACGTAGTTGCGCTCTCCGGCGAGGAGCCTCAGCACCGCCATCTCGTAGTCCTGATGGGTCGCGACATTCAGCCGCGACCGGTTGGAGCGATACGGGACGAGCCGTTCGTAGACATCGGCGGCGGGAAAGGGAACGGCGACGCGCGTTTCGCGGGCGAGCGCCGCGACGAGCAGGCCGAAGAGGCGGTCGAGCTCGTCCATCAGCTAGGAACCATTCCGCCACGCGTTCATCCACCGGTCGTACAGGACCGGCACGACGCCGCCTTGTTGCAGCACTTCGACCCCCGACGGATCCCGATACGCCTTGCGATAAAACACGTGAGTGACGCCGGAGTTGATGATCAACTTCGCGCACATGACGCACGGCGACGCGCTGACGAACACGACTTTGTCGCGCACGTTGCCCGGTGCCTTTACGAGCGCATTCATCTCTGAATGAATGCAGCCGCAGTTGCCCGGCACCGCCGAGTCGCACTTGTTGGGGAGACCGCGGGCGTTGCCGTTGTATCCGATCGCGAGGACGTTCTCGAGCCGCTGGTCGGTGACGACCGTTCCCACCTGCAGGCGCACGCACGTCGAGCGCTTGGCCAGCTCCTCCGCCATGCGCATGTACACCTCGTAGAGCGGTATCCGATCGACGGGGACGGACGGATCGGCGGCCAGCAGGTGGTCCTTACTTGCTCCGCTCATGCAGCTCCTTGTCGGGATCGAAGGCCACGTATTTGCCGCGCGCCCGCTGCTGCGCGAGCCAGGTATCGAAGCCGGAGGGAATCAAGCCGTTGGACCGCTCTTGCTGGTCGGCGGCGCGGATCGCCAGGGCGTTCGCATACTCGTTCTTGACGTGCTCGTTGTGGCCGCGGACCCAGCGCCACTCCACCGTGTGCGCGGCATCGACCTGATCGAGCTTCTGCCACAGATCGGCGTTCTCGAGCGCGCCCGTTTTACGCCGCCAGCCCCGAGTCTTCCAGTCTTTGCGCCACTCGCTCATCCCCTTCACCAGATACTCGGAGTCGGAGACGAAATGGACCAGCGCGTGGCGCCATTGGCGGCGGATCCATTCCAGCGCGGCGATCGCGCCCGCCAGCGCCATCTTGTTGTTCGTCGTTTGCGGCGAGCATTCGTAGAAATCCCACCGCGCCACACTGTCTCCCGCCGGCGCCTCGATCAACGCGGCGTTGCCTCCCCGGCTCGGCTTGGTGGAATCGTTGCCGAGGCAGCTTTCATCCGCATGCACGAGCACGAACGGCGTGGTCACGGCTGGATGACTACCGGAATGTCGGTATGCAGCAGGATCTCCTCGGCGTGCGAGACTTTCACATCGCTGTGGCGTCCCGACCCGACATGGGCGCCCGCGAACAGGGCATCGCATTGCGTTCGCTCGATCACGCGCGCCACGGCCGCACCAGGTGTGCCGGGCTCGAGGTGCGTGACGAACGCGACGCCCTGCAGCGACAGCATCGCTTCGGCCTCGCCGACGACCATCGTGCCGATCGAGGCATCGATCGTCGCGTGAATTACGTGGACCGTACTGTGCGTGACACTCGCGAAGCGCGCGACGAGCTCCAGCGCGCGTTGCGACGTCTCCCGGCCATCGTAGGCGATGGCGCAGGATTTCATCGGCGACGGCTTGCTGGCGCACACGATGACCGACCGCTCCGCAATGCGAATCAACGACCTGACCGTCCTGCCGAGGACGTCGGCCGGCGATGACCGGCCGCGGCGACCCACGAGCACCGTATCGACGTCGCGCGCGAGCGCCGCCAGCTCGGTATCGGGGTCGCCATGCTTGAGGATCGTCTCTACTTGGAGCCCGGCGTCCTTGACCCGCTCCTCCGCCCGCTGCAGCAGCGCGCCGGAGTCGGACGCGCGCTTGCCCAGGCGGTGCGTCTCTTTCACATGCACGACCACCAGCTTGGCCTTGAACCGCAGGCCGAGATGGACCGCCTGCTCCAGTGCCTCGTCGGCGTTGGGGCTGCCGTCCAGACCCACCAGCAGGCGTGTAAACACGATTGGTAGCGGTGCTCAGGGGAGCACCGCGAAGCTCTCCAGGTCGCGAAGTCGAAACGTGATCAGCTCGCCGGTCATCGGAAGTCGCCCCGCCAGAACATCATCCCGTCCACTCGTTTCCAGTCGCTCCGCCACCACGACATATTCGGTGCCCCGGCGCTTCAGCGCTACCCGCCGCCGCTCGCGCACGGCCCGCTCGAGCGCATCGAGCGCGTCGGGCGTCAGGGAGCGGTATTCGGGGATCGCCGGAGGGCGTCCGGGCATTTCACGTCACCGTGATCGCGCCGGCCACGCCGCGCGCGAGGCGGCCGATCTTGACCGCGGCGGGCGTTCCTTCCCGTTCCAGTGCGGCCAGCAGCGCGCCGGCGCGATCGGGATCCACCGCGATCAACAGACCACCCGACGTCTGCGCGTCGAACAGCAGGACGCGAATCGGCTCGGGGACTCCGGCGGCGAACTTCACCTCAGGTGATAGCGCGTCGCGGTTGCGTTGGGTCCCGCCTGGAATTGCGCCGCGCTCGACGAGGGCGACGGCGTTGGGGAAGAGCGGGACAGCAGCGGCGTCGATCTCCGCCGCCAGCCCGCTCGCGGCCAGCATGTTGTGCAAATGGCCCAGCAGTCCAAATCCGGTCACGTCAGTGGCAGCGTGTACGCCTCCTCCCGTCGCTCGCATCGCGCGAGCCGCGCCGGCGTTCAACGTTGCCATCGATTTCACCGCGGCGCTGATGTCCGGCGCAGCTGCAAGATCCCGTTTCAACGCGGTCGTGAGCACGCCGGTCCCGATCGGCTTCGTGAGCACGAGCGCGTCGCCGGCCCGTGCGCGCGCGAGCGTGACGACTCGGTGGGGATGCACCTCACCGATCGCGACCATGCCGTACTTAGGCTCGGGGTCGTCCACAGAATGGCCACCGAGCACGAAGGCGCCCGCTTCTTTGGCGATATCGGCGCCGCCGCGCAACACGTCCCCCAGCAGCTCATAGGGGAGCTTATCGCGCGGCCATCCGACCAGATTCAGCGCGAGCAGGGGTGTGGCACCCATCGCGTACAGGTCCGAGAACGCATTGGCGGCGGCGATTCTTCCAAAGTCGTACGCATCGTCCACGATCGGGGTGAAGAAATCCACGGTGGCGACGATGGCGCGATCCGGCGTCAACTGGTACACGGCGGCGTCGTCCCGCGTCGAAGCGTCGACCAGGATGCGTGGGTCCGTGATAGTCGGCACGTGGCGCAAGACCTGCGCCAACTCGGCGGGGCCGAGCTTGCAGGCTCAGCCGGCGCCGTGCGACAGCGCAGTCAGTCGAATCGTTGTCATGTGTCCTGCGAAGATAGCTACGAAAGACGCCAGGCGAGCAGGGCTCCCGCTCCGACGTAGCGCGCGACATCGCAAGCGATCTCGGCAAACCGTACGCGCGTGGTAACGGCGAACGGCGCAGGCGGAAACCATTTCGGGGACGAAACCAGGAGGCCAAACAACAGGAACAACAACCACCACTCCCCGCTCCCCAACGAATCGAACCAGAGTGATGCGATCAGCGTCACAACCGCTGCTTCAAGCAGGCGCTGCTTTGTATAGGTCGACACCAGGCCTATGTAACCGACGGCGTTGTGCGAGCTGACGACCCTGACCATGACGAAGATCGTGGCCACGGTCGCGACGCCGAACCACGCGGCCACGACGATCCAGGCAAGAACAAGGCGACCCAGTGTCACCCTAACGGTTCCCGCGGTATCCCGGTCCCCTGAGTCCCCGACCCGGACGCGCATTCGTCATCTGCCCCTGCTTTAAGACCATCTGCCCATTGACGAATACGTACTCGATGCCGACCGATGTCTGGTGCGGCTGCTCGAACGTCGCGCGGTCGATCACGGTCACCGGATTGAACACGGTGATGTCGGCGTAGAACCCCGGCCGCACGAGGCCGCGATCGGCGAGACCGACGCGCTGCGCCGCGAGCGACGTCATTTTCCGCACCGCGAACTCCAGCGGGAACAGCTTCAGATCGCGTGAGTAGCGGCCGAGGATGCGCGGAAAACTGCCGTAGGCGCGCGGGTGCGCGGACTGCGTTCCAAGCGGTCCGTCGGGCGCCACGCCGCCGAAATCGGTGTTCACCGCCATCCACCACTGCTTCATCCCG
>Ga0137409_10008929_pt1 | contig 10226 bp, 6 predicted proteins | sample CZODoug1_16funga_FD_122059 | JGI IMG/M metagenome (GOLD analysis project Ga0137409, IMG submission 122059) | Vadose zone soil fungal communities from Angelo Coast Range Reserve, California, USA - CZODoug1_16fungal (Hybrid Assembly) | ecosystem: Environmental > Terrestrial > Soil > Vadose zone...
CCAGCAGTTTTTTTGTTGCAAACACAGGCGCATGGCCATGCAAGGCGAGAGCAATAGCATCGCTCGGCCGGGCATCAATAGTCAGCGTTTTGTTTCCTTGTCGCAAAAGAATAGTCGCATAAAAGGTGTCGTCCTGCATATCAGTAATAATGACGCGACCGATGTTGACATCCAGATTCGCCAAAATATTATGCAAAAGCACATGCGTTAATGGGCGCGGCGTAGGGACCCCTTCCATTGCAAGCATAATGGCGCGAGCCTCAGGCAACCCAATCCACATAGGAAAGGCGCGGTGCCCTTGCTGCTCTTCGAGAATAACCACTGGTGTATTGCCCTGAGGGTCTATGGTGACCCCCTTGATTTTGACCTCCAGTATATCCTCGTCAAGGGGCTGGCTTACGCTGCGCAGAGGAGAGACGCACACACCCAGGAACACCACAAGGCAGAACACTAAGCATTGGTTCATGGGCGTTTCTCCATAGCGGTATGCGAACCTCCTCGCGTGCTTGCCAGGGTGAGGCCCTCACAGTCCAGGATGGCAGGAGGTGCCACAGCACGGCTGAGCATGCTGACCAGACTTGCTGCACCCGTTGTATGCTACCTTGGACGGAGGCACAAGTCAAAAAGATACTGTAGCATCACAAAGATTGTGCTATGTTCACCAGAGCTGGATCGATTTGTGACTCTATCTGGGGAGAGAGGGGCCTATGCCCATGGTCGTCAGAAAGGTGAGTCAGATAGCAGGCTTGCTCCTGTTGATGAGTACGCTATTTTTGATACTCGGCGTGAGTTTGTATACTCCCGAGGCTCCTAACGCGAACCATTATGTGAGCGACGGGAGCACCATGGTCCAGCAGCATGGCGGGGTAGTGAGGAGGGTGCTGGCCGATTGGGCCGATTGGGCGCTACAGGGGTTGGGTAGCGTGGTTGCCTTGCTGATTGGGATGGCTGTCATAGATGCGTGCTGTCTCTTACGGGGGCGTATGTGCACCGCTGTGGCGGTGGCAGGGCGTGGTTTACTCTGCCTGGTCGCAGTGAGTGCGTGTGCCGATCTGACTTTCACGAGTGTCCGCATTGGGGGTACGCCATTTTTTGCTGGGGGGATCAGTGGCAAGTGGTTAGCGGAGACCGTCGTGGCTTCTCTCAACTCGGGGATTGCGGGGTTGGCTGGAGGGATCAGTAGCAAGTGGCTGACGGAGAGCGCAGTGATTTCTCTCAGCCGCTCCGGGGCCTATGCCATATTGGGTATGATAGCGCTCGGGGCTCTATGCGTTGGGGTCGAGCACCCAATACTCACAGCACTGTGGAGCGGTCTCAGGGCGATAAGCCATGCCAGTTGGGCACTTCTGCGGCTCGTGCCGCAAGGGCTTAGAGGGGTTGTATGGACCATACGCCAAGGGACGAGAATCATCAGCCGTCTTGGCCAAGCGATGGGAAGGTACAGACAGGCAACCGTGCCACAGCCTGATGGGGACGGGCAATCAGAGCCTCTATGGCCACCTGATCCGGCTTCGACATGTGCTATCGCACCTGCGCCAAAGAGTAACGCTGATTCTATGGCATCATCTGCAAGCCAGATCGCTGTCCCACCAGCCGGACCGTCTGCCACGACAGTGCGGAAGCGTCAACGTGTGGTACCTATTGTGCCACCTTTGCCGGCGGTGACATCTCCTATCATAAGTGAGGCAAAGAGCCTTGCCGATAGCCGGGCCCCATCGGTACGCCAGGCCCCTGGGCCACCAGTCCCACCGCCTGCTGCGGCAGTGCAGAAACCCCAGGTTGGACAGGGCACACCACTCGCCGTCAGGCGCCTCCACCAGCAACGTGTTACAGATGCACTGCCGTCGCTTGATCTGCTTGATATTCCAGTGACACCTCAACGCCGGCACAGTCCCGAGGAATTGGCGATCCAGGCACGGTTTCTCGAACAAAAGCTGCGAGAATTTGGCGTTGAAGGAGAAGTGGTGCAGGTGTTACCCGGCCCCGTCATCACCATGTATGAGTTTGCCCCTGCTGCCGGGGTCAAAGTCAATAAAATTGTCAACCTCCAGGATGATTTGGCGCTGGTGATGGAGGCGGTCAGTGTGCGGGTAGTAGCACCGATACCTGGGAAAGCGGTGGTGGGTATCGAAATTCCTCATAAACGGCGTGAGACCGTATGCTTACGTGACCTCCTCGATAGCGAGGAATTTCATACGTCAACGTCGAAGCTCAGTCTCGCCTTAGGGAAAGACATTTTAGGCCGACCAGTGATTACAGACTTAGCGCTCATTCCGCATTTGCTGATCGCTGGTGCGACTGGTTCCGGAAAAAGTGTCGGTCTCAACAGCTTGATTTGTAGTCTGCTCTTTCGTGCTACCCCGACGGATGTCAGGATGATCATGATTGATCCGAAGATGCTGGAGTTCTCGGTCTACGATGGAATTCCGCATCTGCTGGTGCCTGTGGTCACGGAAGCGAAGAAAGCCGCTATTGTGTTACGGCGGGTCGTGGAAGAAATGGGGCGACGCTATCAAATCTTAGCGGCCCAGGGGGTTCGGAGTATCGCGCAGTACAACCAGATGCTCGAAGAAAAACACGGCGGTGGGGCCCCAGGACGTGTACGTCTCCAGGCCGGGCAGGAGGCGGAGCCCTTAGCGAGTAGCGAGCGCAACGTGCGAGCTGCCCTGACACCAGCCGAGAAGCTGCCTTATCTAGTCGTTGTGATTGATGAACTTTCGGACTTAATGATGATATCGGCTCGGGAAGTGGAAGATTCGCTCATGCGCCTGGCTCAGATGGCCCGTGCTGCAGGGATTCACTTAATTGTCGCGACCCAGCGCCCGTCTGTGGACGTGCTGACCGGGGTTATTAAAGCCACTTTCCCAGCGCGGTTGTCGTTTCAGGTCACCTCGAAGGTCGATTCGCGCACGATTCTGGATACGAATGGCGCCGAGACACTGCTGGGACGAGGCGACATGCTCTTTCTGGCGCCCGGGACATCGAAACCGCAACGTGTGCACGGTGCGTATGTGTCCGAAGCGGAAATCAGCCGCTTAGTGGAGGCATGGAAAGCGGTAGAACAGACCCGCTACGACGATGGTTTTTTGGCGCCAGGAGGCGACCGTGTGAGTGTTGAGGAAGACGAGTATGACGAAAAATACGATGAAGCCATCGCGCTCGTCACCAAAATTGGCCAGGCGTCGATTTCCATGCTGCAGCGCCGCTTGCGTGTAGGCTATAATCGGGCAGCACGCATGATTGAAATGATGGAGAAAGATGGTATTGTCGGACCAGCCGACGGCATTAAGCCGCGCCAAGTGCTTGTGCGGAATACGTTTGACGACGTGTGAAGCACCCCTGAGGCATAGGCACCAGCGAGACACACACAGCCGATGGGGCAGGCGCAGAGTGTGGGTCTGGAGCATGGTGCTGCTGGGATTTCTGCTGCAGAGTAGCAGTGGTTGTGGACGGAAAGGCCCGCCCAAGCCGATACGGCCACAAGCTCCCAGTGAACGCCCCGTGTAAACTGGTAGTGTTGTAGAGGGCCTTGGAGCTGAGAGGAGAACAGGCATTGATAGGGGTGATTGTCACGGGAGCGACAGGGAAGATGGGGCGCCGTGTGATCGATCTGGTGCATGCAGACCCCGAGTTGGAACTTGTTGGGGCGATCACCCATATGACCCACGCTGCCTTGGGGCGCGACGCCGGTGAAGTGGCTGGTATTGGCCCTATTGGGGTCGTGTTAGAACATGACTGCACCAGGGCGCTGTCGCAGGCGCACGTCATCATCGATTTTTCGGTAGCTGATGCGGCACTTGCCTCTATACGTCTGGCCGCTGCACATACAAAGGCTATCGTTGTTGGCACGACAGGTTTCACGGCATTGCAGCATGAAGAAATATGTCGTTTGAGTCAGAACATGCCATGCTTTATTGCCCCCAATATGAGCCTGGGGGTCAATGTGATGGTGCACGTGTTACGGCAGCTTGTGACCTTATTGGGTCCTGGCTATGACATCGAAATACTTGAAGCTCATCACCGGACCAAAGTCGATGCCCCCAGTGGTACAGCCTTACGTCTGGCGGCGGTTGTGGCAGAGGCACGGGGCAACCACCTGGATGACGTGGCTGTTTACGGACGATGGGGGATGATTGGTCGACGGTCTGATACAGAGGTCGGTATTCAGGTGGTCCGGGCCGGGGAGATCGTTGGGGAGCACACCGTGCTTTTCGGAGGTCCAGGTGAACGCCTGGAACTTGTCCATCGCTCCCAAAGCCGTGATACCTTTGCCAGCGGAGCGCTACGGGCCGCGAAGTGGGTGATGCAACAACCCTGGGGGCTATATACTATGGAGGATCTCTTGCGTCTGGCATAGACGCGATGCCTCGCACGACCTTCAAGACCGCAAAGTATATCTGACATATGGGTGCATCCTGTGAGAGGTCTCCCATGTGGACTCAATAATCTCCTTTCCGTAAGCCTGCAACAATACGATTGATGCTGTCGTCGAAGACAGGTATCGCACACGCTTGTAATGTTCTCAATGGAGAGAGTATGTTTCGTCAGAGATTGAGGAGTTTTTTTGAAAAAACTCCTGCCATCCATTACATCAAACAGCATGAGACTGTCGTCATCGGTGAGATTGTTGTTGATGTCAAAAATATTATGCTTCGGCCTTACGCGTGCGATGGCGCGCACTGCTTATCCATGAGGTCTTTGCCCAACCATTTAGAGGACTATGGCTTTACGTTCTACAACGAAGTGGCGGCTTATGGTGATTGTTGCCGTGGGCCCATCGTGTTTATTTCACAAGCAGAGCGCCAACACATTGCGGAGCATCTCGAGGGTATTCTTCCGCACATGAGCCAGGAAGGGCAGTTTGTGGTCAAGGAGTCTCTCCGTCAGAAGGGACCAGAGCATAAACACGAGGCCTTTGCTGAAAGCGCACGCGGGATGCAAGGAGAGCAACAGGGGCAGGAACTCGATTTTGCGAAGATGCATACCATTTGGGGTGACCAGTGCATTTTTCGGACGCTCCATCATGACGGTCTGCGTGGGCAGGTACGCTGTGCTATCCATGCGTATACGGTGCAAGCGGGCCTCTCCTATCTCGATATCAAACCTGTGGATTGTTGGTTTTGGCCATTGGCGTTGGTACCCCTCTATACTGGCCAATTTCTGCTCACAGTACATACAGAAGAAACACGGCATTTTACTGAGGAGTCAGAAAATTATGCGAAGAAGCGTTGCCTCACGGAGCCCATCGCCGGCGCGCCCTATATCTATCAGAGCTTCCGCAAAGAGCTCGTGCATGTGTTCGGCCAGGAGTGGTTTGATGCTCTCGTAGCCTGTGCGACACGCTATCATCAGCGCCCAGCCCAGTGAGGTAGCTGTGAAGATTGCCTTGGTGTATAACGGCGTCACACGTGACATGCTCCTGCAGGGGCCGTTGGATCGGACGGCAGAATTCGATGGGCCGCACACGGTTGCCACATTGCGTGAGGCGCTTGCCGTACATGGGCATGCGGTGACGTTGATAGAGGCCAATGAAGAGGCGTACGAACGTCTGCGCACGAGTGGCGTGGAGTTGGTGTTTAATGTTGCCGAAGGGATCCACGGAGCGGACCGCGAGGCCCAGATTCCTGCCATGCTGGAAATGTTAGGCGTGCCCTATACGGGCTCAGGGCCATTGTCCCTTGCCCTCTGTCTCCACAAAGGCAAAGCGAAAGAGATTCTCTCGTATCACGGGATTTCCACCCCGACTTTTCAGATATTGCAGCATCCGTACGAGCCCTTAGCCGCGGCGCTCGCGTTCCCCCTCATCGTCAAACTCCTCCACGAAGGATCGAGTATGGGGTTGTCGTACGACTCCATTGTCGAAACTCCTCAAGCATTAGTAGCCCGCGCCATGTATCTTATGCAGACCTATGGCCAACCTGTGTTAGTCGAACAGTTCATTGATGGGCGTGAATTTACCGTGCCGATATTGGGTAATACACCCGCCAGGACATTGCCGGTGATTGAGGTCCTCTTTCAAGGGCCTCGTAACATTACACTCTTCCAGCCTGATGACGACGTGATTCCTATGCTGGCACAAGCCCGCCAACAGCGCCTGGCCAGCCCGCTGGCATTTCGGCTCAGTGCCAACCAGGAGCGTGCACTTGTGCAGACCGAAGATGGCGGAGTCTTAGAGATTCCAGTCGCGTTAACGAAGTCAGTGTGTCCTGCTGATATACCAGCGACACTCGCCGCACGGCTCCAAGACACAGCCCTACGGGCTTTTCATGCTCTGGAGTGTCGGGATTGGTGTCGCGTTGATATGCGCGTAGGTGCAGATGGTATCCCACAAGTCCTAGAACTGAATCCTATCGCCGGGCTTGATCCAGCCTGTTGGTTCCCGCGCTCGGCGCGAGCCGCAGGGATGGATTATCCGACCTTGATGCAGACCATACTCGATCTCGCCTGCCAACGGTATGGTCTCGAAAGATGAGCCAGGTGCATTGGTCGCACGTACAGCCTAAGACAGAAGGAGCCAGTCGCGTATGGAGGTGACCGAAATCAAGCGGATTTATGCGTACTATTCGCGGGTCTATGATTTTATTTTTAAGCGGTGGTTCTTTCCACGCCAGCGGCATGCCATTGCATCGCTGCAAATTGACCCAGGCCAGCATATTCTCGATGTGGGGGTAGGGACAGGGTTCTCTTTACCGCTCTATCCCTACCATGCACACGTCGTTGGGGTAGACTTATCCAGTAAAATGCTGCGGGAAGCCCAGAAAAAAGTGCTGCAAAAGCGGCTCACACATGTGGCCTTAATGGAGATGGACGCCTCCCATCTGGCCTTTCCGGACAGTACCTTTGATGTGGTGATTGTCGCTTTTGTCATCAGTGTCGTGCCTGATCCTCTGCGAGTACTTGCGGAAATCAAGCGTGTCAGTAAACCGGAAGGACAAATCGTCATTATTAATCATTTTCAGAGCCACAATAAGGTGATGGCGCAGTTTGAAAAGTGGGTATCGCCCTTGTGCACTAAAATTGGTTGGCGTTCCGACTTGGCGTTGGAATATTTAGTCCAGCATGCCGACCTCCACATCGACCGCAAATATTCTCTCAATAAGCTCGACTTGTGGAAGGTGATTTACGCGACGAACAATAAATAAGAGGAAGGCCTTTCTCCCGCACTATACACCACAGCACTTCTTATACTTCTTGCCACTCCCACACGGACAGGGAGCATTGCGTCCGATTTTTGCTCCCTGGCGACGGACAGTTTTTATCGCTGTATCGCCAGTGTCTCCCTGCACTTCGGAGAGCGTCCCGCGGTGTTCCACAATGTGCTGCTCACGCCGGCTGGGGCGCACCGTCAGCTCTTCATCTGCGCGGGTCAGTTCAATTTTATACAGCAGTTCAAGGGCTTCGGCTTTGATGCGTTCGGTCATACCGACGAACATCTCGTACGCTTCACGCTTGTATTCATTCAGCGGATTTTTCTGCCCATAGCCCCGTAGACCAATGCCTTCCTTCAGATAGTCCATGGCAAGCAGGTGGTCTTTCCAATGTTTATCAATGACCTGCAGCATGACCCAGCGCTCCAGGGCACAGCGTTGCTCTTCGCCAATTGCTTGCATTTTGGCCGCATACTGTGCTTTGAGGCGCGTATGCAAATGTTCCAAGAACGCGTCGCGGTCGAAGTCAGCGACATGCTCTGGGGTAAGAGCCATGTGGACGCCATACTGGCGCTGAATGGCGTCCGTCAAGCCTGCCAGATTCCAATCGTCAACGTAGGCATCAGAGGGAACATAGGTATCGAAGATGTCTCCGAGCACCTCGGTATGCATCTCCTCCATCAGCGCGTGGATATCGTCAGACTCCAGCACGTCTCGCCGCTGGCTGTAGATCACTTCGCGCTGTTTGTTCATCACATCGTCATACTCGAGGAGGTGCTTGCGAATCTCAAAGTTGTGAGCTTCTACCTTACGCTGGGCGTTTTCAATGGCTTTGGTGATCATGGAGTGTTCGATAGGTTGACCTTCTTCCATGCCCAGCTTGGCCATGATGCCAGAAATACGGTCTGAGCCGAAAATGCGTAAGAGGTCATCTTCCAGCGAGAGGTAAAAACGCGAGGAACCAGGATCCCCCTGCCGTCCGGCACGGCCACGCAGCTGATTGTCAATGCGGCGTGCTTCGTGACGTTCAGTGCCAATGATATGCAGTCCCCCGAGAGCCACGACTGCGTCATGTTCAGATGCGCACTGGGTGTGGGCTTTCTGGAGTTGCATCGCATAGTCTGGGTCAGCGCTGCCAAGTTTGCAGGCGTTACGAGCGAGGAATTCTGGATTGCCACCCAACAGGATGTCTGTGCCACGCCCAGCCATATTGGTGGAAATCGTCACGGCCCCTTTGCGTCCGGCTTGCGCGACAATCTCCGCTTCACGTTCATGCTGCTTGGCGTTCAGGACGTTGTGGGGAATTCCCTGGCGTTTGAGCATGCTGCTCAGGCGTTCCGATTTTTCAATGGAAATGGTCCCCACCAGAGCAGGGCGGCCTTGCTTATGGAGTTCTCGGATCTCTTCCACCACTGCCTGAAATTTTTCCGACTCTGTACGGTAGACAACGTCAGGGTGCTCCGTCCGGATGAGCCAGCGATTGGTAGGAATGACCATCACTTCGAGATTGTAGATGGCATGAAATTCGGTTGCCTCGGTATCTGCAGTCCCCGTCATCCCCCCGAGCTTACTATACATGCGGAAATAATTCTGGAAGGTAATAGAGGCTAAGGTCTGGTTCTCGTTCGCCACTTTGAGGTGTTCCTTGGCCTCAAGCGCCTGATGTAAACCCTCGCTGTATCGTCGTCCAGGCATTAAACGGCCCGTAAATTCGTCAACAATGATCACCTCACCCTCCTTCACGACATAATCCACATCATTCTTAAAGAGCGTATGGGCCTTGAGGGCCTGGGTCAGATGATGGAGGGTTTCGAGATGCGTGGGGTCATAGAGGTTGTCAACAGCGAGTAAGCGCTCAGCTTTGGCGACCCCCTCTTCAGTGAGAGCGACAGAACGCATCTTTTCGTCAATAGTGTAATCGCTTTCCTTGTGCAAACGTGGGATGATACGATCCGCCTGATAGTACTTGTCCGTCGATTCTTCTGCCGGCCCAGAAATGATCAGCGGTGTGCGAGCCTCATCAATGAGAATACTGTCCACCTCATCCACGATGGCGTAGTGGAGGGGGCGTTGCACAAACTCAGTACGGCCAAACTTCATATTATCACGGAGATAATCGAAGCCAAACTCATTGTTGGTGCCATACGTCACAGCAGCGTGATAGGCCTGACGTCTCGCCGTATCATCCATGTCGTGTTGAATGACCCCTACAGAGAGGCCGAGCGCCTGGTAGAGTGGGCTCATCCACTCGGCATCGCGCTTGGCGAGATAATCATTGACCGTGACGAGGTGTACGCCCGTACCGACGAGACTGTTGAGATAGACGGGCAGGGTTGCCACCAGGGTTTTCCCTTCACCCGTTTTCATCTCAGCGATTTTCCCCTCGTGCAGGACGATGCCGCCAATGAGTTGCACATCAAAATGGCGCATATTCAGGAGGCGTCTTGACACTTCACGCACGACAGCAAAGGCTTCGGGAATGAGACTATCCAGGGGAGCCCCTTGCGCGAGGCGCTCTCGAAAGAGCGTTGTGTGGGTCCGTAGCTCATCGAGAGAGAGGGTGGTAAGCGCCGATTCACGCTGATTAATCTGGTCAATGAGTGGCTGTATGCGTTTTAATTCACGGTCGTTTTTGCTGCCAAACACCTTCCGCAGTAGTGTTCCAAACATAGTGGCGTATCTCCTGCCTGATAAGAGCTGATGGGCTAGAAAGTATGCCAGAGGCCGTGAGTGCCCTTGGGGTCCCTCACGCGCGTCATGAAGCGTATAGTTATAGATAATGGCCGTCTTATAGACGAAAAGCCTACTACATGGTACCAGAGTGCTCAAGGGACAGCCAAGTCAAAACTGGCTAGATTGCTATCCTCACGTCACTATTTGACCCCCTTCGTAGGCTTTTGTATACTCGACTCCACAAGAGCGAGTAAGCGTGGGAGTCACGGAGTGTGATAGATATGCGAGTGCCATCAAACTCTATTGCGGATAACAAACAGATGCGGCGTGTATTAACATCATTTTGGCCGATAGCGGTGCGGGATTTTGCTGGATGTGAACAATATTTACGTTTCCTCGCAGAAT
>Ga0137409_10008930_pt1 | contig 10225 bp, 8 predicted proteins | sample CZODoug1_16funga_FD_122059 | JGI IMG/M metagenome (GOLD analysis project Ga0137409, IMG submission 122059) | Vadose zone soil fungal communities from Angelo Coast Range Reserve, California, USA - CZODoug1_16fungal (Hybrid Assembly) | ecosystem: Environmental > Terrestrial > Soil > Vadose zone...
ATGCAGAGCGAAGGCAGAATGGCGACGCCGAGGCCGCGCGCCACATAGGCTTTGACGACTTCGATATTGCCGGCTCTCATCACGACATTCGGATTGAGCCCGGCCCGCTCGAAAGCCTGTTTGACGTTCCAGCCGCCGGACAGAGACGGATCGAGCTGCACCAGCGGATAACGCGCGATCGCCTCGAGCGTGACCGCGCGCCGCGCCAGCAAAGGGTGATCGGGCGGTGCGGTGAGGCTCAGGGCGATCTTGCGCTGGCTCAACAGCTGCACGACGCCGACGCCGCCGCGCGGCGGCTCGCTTAAAATCCCGACATCGGCCTCGGTCGATTGCAGCATATCGAGCGCGTGCCGCTGGGTTGTCTCGTGCAGGGTGATCTGCACTTTCGGGAACCGGCGGTGAAACAGCTCGATGCATTCGATCAGCAGATAGCGCGCGATGAAATGCGTGGTGGCGATGGTCAAGCGCCCGCGGTCGCCGCGCCGGTAATCCTCGCCGATACTCTTGAGGTTTCCGGCATCCAGGATGATGCGCCGCGCCACCTTGAGGGCTTCCTGGCCCGGCTCGGTCATGCCGACGATACGGCCGCCGCGCCGGAGCAGGAGATCGACGGCGAGATGCTGTTCGAGCAGCTGCATCTGCTTGCTGATATTGGGCTGCGACATCTCGAGCGATTCGGCGGCCCGCGACATCGAGAAGCCCTGGTCGACGACTTCGCACAGGATGCGCAATTGTTCGATCTTTTCGTCAGCCATCACAGCAGCGGCCTGGATGTTCTTGCGGCGCCGCGGAGCAAGGACCACTCACCCGATCTCGATCCTCACACACTTGAGGCCCTGTTCCGAACGATCGCCGCGCGGTACGATCTGATTTTGCTGGACCTGCCGGTGCCCTGGTTCAATTGGACCCGCCAGCTGCTGTCGGCAGCGGAGGTCGTCCTTGTCTCCGGGCTGAACACCATTCCGGGCCTGCGCCAGGTGGGGGAGTCGCTGACCGCGGTGAGGGCGGTGGAACGTGTGCCCGGGAAGATTGCCGTCGTGCTCAACCGGTGTGAATATCGCCTGGTCGGGGGGGTCGCGCGGCGAAATCACGTGAAAAACCTGCTTGGGGCGGAGGAAGTGTTCTTCGTGCGGGACGACGCGCAAAACGCCGTGCAAAGTGTCAATACTGGAGTTCCTATGGCGGTCCAGGGACAAGGGAAGGTGAGCAAGGATATCGCGCCGATTGCGCTGCTTGCCTCGGAGGCCAAACCGGTCCCTTCAGCCAGGTCCCGGTCGTAGTTTTACGGACTGGCAGTAGACGCATTGCGGCACGTCGTGTTCGAGCCACGCCTTCTGCACCTTGTGCAAGGTCTTGCCGGAGGCGAGGCCTTCGATCGTCGTGATCTTGGCGCCGCTTGCCGCGCTCACGGGTATCGAGCACGAGCGCACCGGGAGGCCGTTCAGGTGCACGGTGCAGGCACCGCACTGCGCGACGCCGCAGCCGTATTTGGTGCCGGTGAGGCCCACTTGCTCGCGGATCACCCAGAGCAGGGGCGTGGTCGGATCGACGTCGACTTCCTGGGATTTGCCGTTGATGGTGAGGCGCATTCTTGGTCCTCCGTGGGATGGCTGCCGTAAGCTGGCTGTAGCGCCGGGAAGTATGAACTAAACTTTCACGGTTGCCACTACCCCGCGGCCATAATGCAGTGCAGCAACGCAATCAGTGCCAGATGAACCGTCGCAGCAATGGGCACCGTCCCACGGGGAGATGCGCATGAGCGCTTCCAACGAGTCGATCGCGTATATGCAGCGCACGCGCGAGTACTACCTCGCGCTCGGCTACGGGAATCCGTACCTGTGGGCGCACCACGACGACGCGCCTTTCCAGCCTCTGAAGAAGCCGCTTGCGCGCTCGCGCGTGGCGCTCATCACCACGGCCGCGCCTTACCGGCCCGACAAGGGCGACCAGGGACCGGGCGCGCCTTACAATGCCGACGCGAAGTTCTACAGCGTGTACTCGGGCGACACGAGCGTGGACCACGATGTGCGCATCGCGCACGTCGCCATCGACCGCAAGCACACCAGCATGGAAGACAGCGGCTGCTGGTTCCCCCTCCCGGCGCTGCGCCGCGCCGCCGCTGCAGGAAGACTACAGCTGGCTCCGCGGTTCCACGGCGCGCCGACCAACCGCAGCCAGGAACACACCCTCTCGGTCGACGCGCCGGAAGTCCTGAAGCGCTGTATCGAAGACCGGTCCGACTGCGCGATCCTCGTGCCCAACTGCCCGGTGTGCCACCAGACCGTGAGCCTCGTCGCCCGGCACCTCGAAGCGAACGGCATCGCCACGGTCGTCATGGGGTGCGCGAAAGACATCGTCGAGCACTGCGGCGTCGCGCGCTTTCTCTTCAGCGATTTTCCCCTCGGGAACGGCGCCGGCCGGCCGCACGACCTCGCGTCGCAGGAAATGACCCTCGAGCTCGCGCTGGCGCTCTTGGAAACGGCGGCGGAGCCGGGCACCACCCTGCAGTCTCCGCTCAGGTGGAGCGGGAGCACGGAGTGGAAGCTCGACTACTGCAACGTCGAGCGCATGAGTCCCGAGGAACTCGCGCGCCGCCGCGCCGAGTTCGACCGCGGCAAGGCGGCCGCGAAGGCGCTGCGCGAGAGCATCGCCTGACGTCGCGAGAGATAAATCCTGACATCGTTGGTCTGATTTGTTAGTGAGCGCTCGCGGGTAAGTGTCGCCTGTAGGAGACAAATCGCGGCGTTTCCCTCCCCGGCTGCAAGAATCAAGGGAAATTTTGCAACCACTCTTGGCCGCGCCGCGAACTTCGTATATCGTGAAAGCTGCTGTTCGCGTCCGGGAATTCACTTCCTATCGAGGCGGGCCTCATGAGCTGGATCACATGGATGGCGATACTGGGTGCATGGTCCCTGGCGGGGCTGGGCGTCGCCTATTTGTTCGGCCGCTTCACGCATGGAGCGGAGGTTTGGGGACACGCCGACGACCTCGCCCCTCCCGTAGTGAGCTACCTGCGCCGCGTGAAGCGCGCGAAGCAGCCGTCGCACGCAGCCCACAAGACGCAGCGCCAAGCCGCTGCGGGCCGCCGCTCTCACTGAAATCTTTTCGGGGCGTCCAGGTTATTCGGGTTTGATCCCCGACGCCTTTATCACCTTTCCCCACTTCGCCGCCTGTTCCCGGATCAGCGCCGCGAAATCAGCGCTGGCTCCTCCCAGCACCACAGCTCCTTCGAAGTCGACGCGCTCGCGGAATTCCCGCGTGGCGGTAATGCGCGCTAGTTGCGCGTGGATTTCTTCGAGCACGGGTGCCGGTGTGCCGCGCGGGGCGAGGACGCCGTAAACCAGCGTGCTTTCAAATCCGGGAACGCCGGATTCGGCGACAGTCGGGACGTCGGGCAGTTGCGGCATGCGCTGGGCGCCGGTGACGGCGATCGCTCTCAGCTTCGCGGCTTTGATATGCGGCAGCGCGGTCGGGATGACGCTCAACATCATCTGCACCTGTCCGCCCAGCAAGTCGGTGATCGCGGGCGAGGTGCCTTTGTAGGGGACGTGGGTGAGTTTGGTTCCGGTGAGGGACTGGAGCAGCTCGCCCGAGAGGTGGGAGCCGGTGCCGCTGCCGCTCGAGGCATAGTTGAGCTCGCCAGGTGTCGATTTCGCTTGCGCGACGATGTCGCCGACGGTGCGGATGGACGTGCCCGGATTGACGACGAGGACGAGCGGCGCGGAGGCCAGTGTCCCGATGGGGGCGAAGTCGCGCAGGGTGTCGTAGGCGATGTTCGCATACAGGGCCGGGTTGATCGCGAGCGTCCCGGTGTGGCCGAGAAGGAGCGTGTAGCCGTCGGGTGCGCTCTTCGCGGCGAACTCGGTGCCGAGCGAGCCGCCCGCGCCCGGGCGGTTTTCGACCAGCACCTGTTGCTTCCAGGCCTCCGAGAGCTTCTGCGCCACGATTCGCGCAAACACGTCGTTTCCCCCTGAGGGCGGAAAGGGCACGACGAGGCGCACCGGCCGGGCCGGATAGTCCTGTGCCTGCGCGCCCGCGCCCGCGCACGCAAGCGCGAGGGAGAGGGAGGCGAGGAGCCGCGTCATGAAGGGGCGGGTGCCGGAACAAGCGAGTACGGCAGCTTAGCTCAAACCCCGTGTCGCGAATATGCGCTAGCATCACGCGATCCGGATAACGGCGGGAGGCCGAATCATGCGAAATCGCGCAGCGAAATTCTCCAAGGTCGACTTCGCCGCTCTCGCCGGCGTGTTCTCCGTTGCAGCGGCCGCGGCGGCGTTCGCCGCCGACTACCAGATGACCGTCAACCGGGACCGTCTGGTCAATGCGCAGAACGAGCCGCAGAACTGGCTGCTGATGAACGGCGACTACGGCGCCACCCGTTATTCGAAGCTCACCCAGATCAACCGCGACAACGTCAAGAACCTCAGGCTCGTCTGGGCGATGGCGCTGGGCGGCATGCAGGACGTCGGCCAGAACGGTCCGGAGAACGAGGTCAATCCGCTGATCGACAACGGCTTCATGTATACGACCGACGGCTGGGGCACCGTATACAAGATCGACGCGCGCAATCCCAACAAGGGCGAGTTCGTCTGGATCGCCGATCCCGGCGTCAAGCGCCAGGGCAACGCTCCGCGCACGCGCGGCATCGCCCTCTGGGAGGACCTGGTGATCGCCAACCTTCCCGACGGCCGAGTCATCGCGATCAACCGCGACAACGGCGAGATCGTATGGGACAAGATGGTCGCCGGCAAAACCGAGTTCGGCAGGCAGGAAAAATTCCTGACCGCGCCGCTGGTCGCCGAGGGCAAGGTGATCGTCCAGAACGGCGCGGGCGACGGCGGAACACGCGGCTGGGTGGCGGCGCTCGAAGTGAGGACGGGCAAGGAGCTGTGGCGCTGGTATGTCGTGCCGAAACCCGGCGACCCGGGCAGCGAGACCTGGAAAGACGACCATAGCGCCTGGAAAACCGGGGGCGGGGGCATCTGGCAGACGGGTTCCTACGACCCCGCGACCCGGCTCTATATCGTCGGCACGGGCAACCCGTTCCCGATCTACGATCCGCAGGCGCGGCCCGGAGACAACCTGTACACCGATTCCGCGGTGGCGCTCAACCTCGATACCGGAAAGCCCGCCTGGCATTTCCAGTACACGCCGAACGACTCGTGGGACTACGATGAAGTGGGCGTCCACATGCTCTACGACGCGATGGTCAATGGCGAGCAGCGCAAGATCGTCGGCCATTTCGGGCGCAACGGCTTCTACTACACGCTCGACCGCACCAACGGGAAATTCATCAAGGCCGAGCAGTACGTGAACGATCTCAACTGGACCAAGGGAATCCACCCCAAGACCGGCAGGCCGCTCGATTACGATCCGAAGCTCGACGTGCAGATCTACAACCCCGTGGCGCGGGCGCTGCGCGGCGACGGCAAGAAGCGCGCGTGCCCGACCTGGCACGGCGGCGTCGCCCACCAGCCGACGGCCTACCATCCCGTGAAGAAGATCGCTTACGGCGTCGGCATCGAAGGCTGCTTCACGCAGAACGGCGCGGCCGTTGTGTTCAAGTCCAAGGATGGCGACGTCGACGCGAAAGCGAGCGAGAAACGGGAGTATTCGAGCGACCTCTATTACGGCTCGGTCACCGCCTTCGACACGGTCAACCACAAGGTGCTCGCAAAGGCCGTCACCGAAATCGAGATCCGCTCGGGCGCGATCGTCACCGCCGGTGGCCTGGTGTTTACCGCGCTGCAGGACGGCTGGGTAATCGCGTACCAGGACGAGACGCTCGAGGAGCTGTGGCGGTTCAACCTCGGCACGCCGCTCAAGGGCGCGCCGGTGACCTACGCGATCGGACCGAAGCAGTATCTGGCCGTGCAGTCCGGCGGGCGGCACCTGCACCCGGTGAAGTTCGACAAGCTGGAGAACTCCAGCTACCTGTTCGTGTTCGCGTTGAACTGAGAACGGCGCCCTAGTCCGCAAGCCCCCTGCAGAGCTCGACCTCCGCGCCCCAGTATTCGGCGCAACGGGCGCGGTTCATCGCGCCTTTGCCGATGACTTTAGCGAACAGGAAGTCGGCGAGCAGCTCGATCTCGCGCGGCTGCAGGGTCGCCGGCGGGTCGGTCAGGCCCAGCCCGAGCCGTTTCAGGTCGGCCAGCTTCATGCCGTAGCACCGCGCGTCGCCATAGGCGAACCTGTCGAAGGCCGGCATGCCTCTTCCGGGCCGCCCGCACTTGACGGTGAGGATGAGATTGCCGCGGTCGAGGTGGGTCTCGCGCAGGCTCGGGCCGTCCGGCATCTGGTTGTCCGTCTTGCGACCGTCCGCCGCCCAGCCGTGACACGCCTGGCAATTTCCCTTCTGCAGGAAAAGCCTCATGCCTTCGGCGACATCGGCCGCGTCGGGAACCTGCGACTGCGCGGACGGGGCGAGCAGCAGCCCGGCGAGGAACGCCGCGCGCAGGGCCGCGTTGGAGAAAGAATTCTGCATGGCAAAGCTTTCCGCCACGGGAATCTTAGCCGCTGTATACGAAAATCGGTATATCGTAGACAGCAAGGAGGATGCATGCTGCCGATCAAGGGATTCACCGCGATTTGTTCCGGCGTCGTTCTCGCCGCCTGCTCGGGCGCGCCCGGGCCCGCCGGCAGCGCTGAAACCCCCGACCTGATTCTCTACAACGGCAAGATCGTCACGGTCGATTCTGTTTTTTCGATCGCGCAGGCGGTGGCGATCCGCGGCGAGCGTTTCGTCGCGGTCGGCTCCGACGAGGCCGTGCGCCGCACGGCCGGAGCGGCGACGAAGGCGATCGATCTGCGCGGGCGCAGCGTGATCCCGGGGCTGATCGACGGGCATCTGCACAACGCGGGGGGCGGGCCGGGCGTCAGTCTCTCCGAGGTCCGTAGCATGGCCGAGCTGCTCGCGGCGGTCGAGGCGCGGGTGAAGGTCAGCAAGCCAGGCGACCTGGTGGTTTCCAACTCCGACTGGCACGAGGCGCAGCTCGCCGAGAAGGGCCTGCCGCACCGGAGGGACCTCGACCGCATCGCGCCGGACAATCCGGTGGTGCTGGTGCGCGGCGGGCACGAGTTCATCGTCAATTCGGCTGCGATGCGTCGCTGGAGCATCACCCGCGCCACGCCGGCGCCGCCGGGCGGGGAGATCGGCCACGACGCGGACGGCGAGCTGAACGGCGAGCTCGTGGATACCGCACGCGGCCTGGTGAAGCTGCCGCCACCGCCGAAGCTCGCCGCGGAGGAGATCGTCGCGCAGATGAAAATCCTGAACGCGGCCGGGCTCACCGGCATCCGCATCCCGGGGCAGTTCCAGTTCGGCGGGAGCGCGATCGAGCCCTACCGCATGTTCCAGCAGCTGAAGGCGCAGGGGAAGCTCACCCTGCGGGTGAACTACCTGATGCGCATCTTCGATTATTCGAGCGTCGACAAGATGCGCGAGACGATCGCGTCGTGGAACGTCCAGCCCGACGAAGGCGACGAATGGCTGCGCATCGGCGGGATGAAGACGCTGGTCGACGGCGGGTTCGAGGGCGGGCACATGCGCACGGCCTACGAGGAACCGTTCGGCAAGGGCGGGAAGTTCAAGGGAATCCAGGTCGTGCCTCTCGCCGACTACATCGCCACCGTGCGCGAGTTGAACCGCCTGGGCTGGCGCGTCGCCACGCACGCGGTGGGCGACGCCGCGATCGACCAGGTTCTCGACGCCTACGCCGCCGCCGACCGCGACCGTTCGATCCGCGGCAAGCGCTGGTCGGTCGAGCATTTCTTCATCGGCCGGCCCGACCACTACCCGCGCGTCAAGTCGCTCGAGCTGGTCATCTCGGCGCAGGATCATCTGTACCGAGCCGGCCCGAGCCTGGTGAAATACTGGGGCCGCGAGCGCGCCGAGCAGGTGACTCCGGTGCGCAGCTTCCTCGACCAGGGCATCCTCGTCGCCGGCGGCACCGATTCGCCGGTGATTCCCTACAACCCGTTCTGGGCGATGTACCACTTCATCTCGCGCGAGACGATCTCCGACGGTGTGTACGGCGCGAGCCAGCGCATCACCAGGGAAGAGGCGTTGCGGATCTTCACCATCAACAACGCCTGGCTCACCTTCGAGGAGAAGCTGAAGGGCTCGATCGAGCGCGGCAAGCTCGCCGACCTCGTGGTACTCCCGGCGGACATCCTGACCATCCCCGAGAAGCAGATCGAAGGCTTGAAGCCGGTCGCGACCATGGTGGGCGGACGCTTCGTGTACAGCGACCCGGCGGTCCGCTTGGAATAGCACCCATGATCGAACGCTACGACGCCGTCGTCGTCGGCGCCGGCCAGGCCGGACCGGCGCTGTGCGCGCGCCTGGACCACGAGGGACTGAAGACCGCGCTCGTCGAGCGCAAGCTCATGGGCGGTACCTGCGTCAACGTCGGCTGCATTCCCACCAAGACCCTGGTGGCCTCGGCGCGCGCCGTGCACACGGCGAGGCGCGGCGGCGAATACGGCTTCGCCGCCGGCGACGTGCGCGTGGACATGAGGGCGGTCAAGGCGCGCAAGGACGGCGTGGTGAAGCAATCGTCGGACAGCGTGACCGACTGGGTCAAGGGCATGAAGAACGTCACCCTGATCCGCGGCCACGCGCGCTTCACCGCCCCGCGCACCCTCGACGTGGACGGCAGGGCGCTGCAGGCCGCCAGGATCTTCCTCAACGTCGGCGGCCGTGCGCTCGTACCCGAACTCCCCGGAATCGGCGAGGTGCCCTACCTGACCAACAGCTCGATAATGGAAGTGGACCGCGTGCCCGAGGACCTCGTCATCGTCGGCGGCAGCTATATCGGCCTCGAGTTTGCGCAGGCCTACCGCCGCTTCGGCTCCAAAGTCACCGTGGTCGAGAAATTCGACAAGCTCCTGGCGCGCGAAGACGACGACGTCGCCGCCGAAATCCGCGCCATTCTCGAGCGCGAGGGTGTCGTGATCCGCACCGGCGCCGAGTGCATGGCACTCTCGATGAAAGGCGGACGCATCGTCGTCGGCCTCGAATGCAAAACCGGCGAGCCGGTCGCCGAGGGCAGCCACCTGCTGCTCGCCGTCGGCCGCGCGCCGAATACCCACGACCTCGGTCTCGAGAAGGCCGGCATCGCCACCGATGCGCGCGGCTACGTCACCGTCGACGACCAGTGCCGCACCAGCGCCGACGGCGTATGGTGCATGGGCGACGCGAACGGCAAGGGTGCGTTCACGCACACGTCGTGGAACGACTACGAGATCGTCGCCGCCAATCTCTTCGACAACGATCCGCGCAGGATCTCCGACCGCATTCCGTGCTACGCGCTCTTTATCGACCCGCCCCTCGGCCGGATCGGGATGAACGAGGCCGAGGCCCGCAAGAGCGGAAGGAAGATTCTCGCCGGCAAGATGCCGATGACCCGTGTCGGCCGCGCTCAGGAAGCCGGCGAGACGCAGGGCTTCATGAAGGTCCTGGCGGACGCCGGGACGAAGGAGCTGCTCGGCGCGGCGATCCTCGGCTTGAACGGCGACGAGATCGTGCATTCGCTGCTGGACGTGATGTACGCGAAGCAGCCCTACACCACCGTGCAGCGCGCGGTGCACATCCATCCCACGGTCACGGAGCTGATACCGACGCTGCTCGGGGACCTGAAGCCATACGGCGCGTGATCGACGGCGTCCGCTCTGTGATTCCCGACACCTGCTTCGCTTACGGATGCACCTGAAAAGCCTGGACCGGGGGTTCGCCCTGGAAGCGAGCGACGTCGATCTCGCTCGGCCGCTTTCCAAGACCGCCTTTGGTGAAATCGAAAAAGCGTTTTTCGCAGGCCAGGTGCTCGTGTTCCGCGCGCAAAAGCTGACCGCGCGCGAGTTTCTGGAATTCGCGCGAGGCTTCGGGCCGCCCGAGCCGCACGTGGTGGACCAGTTCCACCATCCCGAATACGCCGACATCCTGATCCTGTCGAACGTGATGCGCGACGGCAGGCCGACCGGGCTTGCCGATGCCGGGACCTATTTCCACACCGACTATTCGTATCTGGAGATGCCGGCGCGGGCGACGCTGCTGTACTCGATCCAGGTGCCGCGCGCAGGCGGCGATACGCTGTTTGCGAACCAGTACGCCGCCTACGACGATCTGCCCGACACGATGAAAAAACGCCTGGAAGGGTTGGTCGCACTGCACCACTACGGCAATCGCGGCGATGTCGAGGAGCGCTCGCGCACCGCGGCCTCGCTG
>Ga0137409_10008931_pt1 | contig 10224 bp, 9 predicted proteins | sample CZODoug1_16funga_FD_122059 | JGI IMG/M metagenome (GOLD analysis project Ga0137409, IMG submission 122059) | Vadose zone soil fungal communities from Angelo Coast Range Reserve, California, USA - CZODoug1_16fungal (Hybrid Assembly) | ecosystem: Environmental > Terrestrial > Soil > Vadose zone...
GTGACCGGAAAGCGACCACCTTGGACCGATAGGTTCAGGAATCGGCTCTAGCGGCACCGACGGGGGACTCCAGATAACGAGAACGCGGTAGCAACAAACGAAAACGCAGGCCCGACGCCTGCGTTTTCGTTTATAGGCCCGTACCGGGGAGCCGATGATGGCGTTCTGGCTGATGAAATCCGAGCCTGATGAGTTCAGCATCGACGATCTGGCCTCGGCTCCCGCCAAGACCACGGCCTGGTTCGGGGTGCGCAACTATCAGGCACGCAATTTCATGCTCAAGCAGATGCAGGTCGGCGACAAGGTCTTGTTCTATCACTCGAGCTGTCCCGAGCCCGGTATCGCGGGCCTCGCCGAGGTGTCATCTGCGGCCTATCCCGACGCGAGCCAGTTCGATCGGAAGAGCGCGTATTTCGACCCCGAAGCGAAACGCAAGTCACCCCGCTGGTTCAACGTCGATGTCAGGTTCATCAGGAAAACCCGCCTGATCAGCCTCCCCGAGTTGCGCAGCCACGGCGAGCTTTCCAAAATGCGCACCCTTGCGCGCGGCAACCGCCTCTCTATCACTCCGGTGAGCGCGGACGAATGGGAATTCATCACCCACCGGCTGATGAAGCTCTGAGCCGATGCCTCACTTGCAGAACGACACGCTGATACGGGCGCTGTTCAGGCAGCCCACCGCCTACACGCCGGTGTGGCTGATGCGCCAAGCGGGGCGCTATCTTCCCGAATACAACGAGACGCGGCGCCGCGCCGGGAGCTTCCTCGCCTTGTGCAAAACGCCCTCGCTCGCCGCCGAAGTGACGCTGCAGCCGCTGGAGCGCTTTCCCCTGGACGCCGCAATTCTCTTCTCGGACATTCTCACGATCCCCGATGCGATGGGCTTGGGGCTCTATTTCGCGGAGGGCGAGGGGCCGCGCTTCGAGCGGCCATTGCGCGACGAAACCTCGATCGCGAGGCTTTCGGTGCCCGATCCGGGCGAGAGCTTGCGCTACGTCATCGACGCGATCGGCGAGGTCCGGCGCGCCCTGGCCGGGAAAGTGCCTCTCATCGGGTTTTCGGGCAGTCCCTACACTCTGGCTTGCTACATGGTGGAAGGGCAGGCCAGCGAAGACTGGCGCAACGTGAAGCTCATGCTGCACCAGCATCCCGCGCTTCTCCATCGCCTTCTCGAGACCAATGCGCGGGCCGTCGCGGACCTTCTGAACGCCCAGATCGAGGCGGGCGTGAACGTGCTGATGATCTTCGATACCTGGGGCGGGAGCCTGTCGGCAGGGTCGTACCGAGAGTTCTCCCTCGAATATATCCGGAGGGTGCTATCCCAACTCCGGCGCGGCTCAGGCGCGGCCCGCGTCCCGGTCATCGTCTTCACCAAGGGCGGCGCGGCTTGGCTCGAGCAGATCGCCGCGATCGGATGCGATTGCGTCGGTCTGGACTGGAGCGTCGACCTTGGAGAGGCGCGCCGTCGAATCGGCGGCAGTGCCGCCCTGCAGGGCAATCTCGATCCTGCAGTGCTGCTGGCCTCGCCTGAAGTCGTCCACCGCGAAGTTCAGAAAGCACTCGAGTCCTTCGGAAGCGGAACAGGACACGTATTCAATCTCGGGCACGGCGTTCCGCAGTTCACGCCTCCAGAAAACGTCGCTGCCCTGGTCGCTGCAGTGCACGAACTGAGCCCGAAATTTCACTGACCCGCACAAAAAGACGCAATTTGCGGGCGAGTCGCGCGAAATGACTTATGCACAGTGCTGCCCGAAAAGCCCCGCCTGGCGCGGAGTTTCGAGAACTTGCCCCGAGATCTCCGCAACCCCCTGACTTATAAGTTCATTTACTTGCGCTCTCATTTTAGGCAGCCAGAAAATTTCCTTGCAGAAGTGTGAGTTACAGTAGCGTGAACGCCTTATTCACACAGTTACTCACACATTCTGTGAAAAACCCAGAAAACCTTAATCAAACAAGCACTTTAGCGGCACAGCTTGAGATTTCTCCCGAATAGCGCGCCGCGTGCTCGAGCTTTCCAGAATGATCCTTCGCGTCGCACTCGATGTTCCGCTGCCGAAGTTGTTCGATTACCGCGCGGCAGACGCCACGCGGGCCGACATCGGCCGCCGGGTCGTGGTGCCCTTCGGCACCAAACGCCTGGTCGGATTGATCATCGAGCTCGCGGCTGAGTCCAAAGTACCGACGCACCGGCTTCGGTCAGCCGAAAAAATCTTGCGCGAAGTATCTCCGCTCGGTCGCGGGTGGCTCGATTTGGTGAAATTCTGCAGCAGCTACTACCAACGTCCGCTGGGCGAGGTGGTTGCGGCCGCTTTGCCCCCGCGGCTGCGCAGTGCCCGGTCTCTTACGGATGCGCCGCGCGAGTTTGTGCTCGCGCCGGCTGGCCGGGATGCGCTCGCCGCAGTTCCACCACGGCAGAGGCGCCTGCGAGCGCTGCTTGCCCGGATTGCTCGGGGACCAGCCTCGGAGTCGGAACTCGCTGCCCAAGCCCGGGGCGCACGAAGCCTGCTGAAGCGGGGCATCGAGGAAGGGTGGATCGTCCCGTTCGTTCCGGAGCGCCCTGCGCCTCGTTTCGTCCACGCGCACGATCTGACCGCCGAGCAGGATCAGGCCCTGCGCGATCTTCGTCGCGGCTTCGAGAAATTCGGGGTAAGCCTGCTTTTCGGCGTGACCGGGAGCGGCAAGACCGAAATCTATCTCCAGCTCATCGCGGACGTCTTGGCCCGGCGAAAGCAAGCGCTGGTACTGGTTCCAGAGATAGCGCTCACTCCCTCGCTCGAGGCCGCGTTTCGGAACCGCTTTCCTGGCGCCTGCATCGTCACGCAGACGAGCGCGATGGCCGAGGTCGAGCGCGCCCGCGGCTGGGTGCTCGCGCATCACGGCCTCGCTCATATCGTGCTCGGCACGCGGCTCGCCGTGTTCGCGTCTCTTCCGGACCTTGGTTTGATCGTGGTGGACGAAGAGCAGGACATCTCGTTCAAACAGCGGGAGGGGGTGAGGTACTCGGCGCGCGACCTGGCGATCGCGCGTGCCCACATCGCGGACGTGCCTGTCGTCCTGTGCTCGGCGACGCCCTCGCTCGAGAGCTTCCATCACGCGAACTTGAGGAAATACGATCTCGTCCCGCTTACCCGGCGCGCCATCCACGAGGCAGTCATGCCCGCGATCCGCCTGATCGACACCCGGGCTCATCCCGTCCGAGAGGGTCTTGCAGCCCCGCTCCGGGACGCGCTCGCGGCTCGTCTTGCTCGTGGCGAGCAATCCCTGGTGTTTCTCAATCGGCGTGGATACGCGCCGGCGCTCGCTTGCCCCGCGTGCGGCTGGGTCAAAGGCTGCAGGCGATGCTCGGCGCATATGGTGGTTCACTCGGCCGACCACAGCCTGCGCTGCCACCACTGCGGCCAGGCCGAGCGTGTTCCTCGCGCCTGCCCGGAGTGCGGCAATCCGGACCTGCAGGCCTTCGGACGGGGAACCCAGAGGGTCGAGCTGTCGCTCAGGGAAATATTCCCGCAGGCACAGGTGCTACGCCTGGACAGCGACGCGGTACGCGCGAGGAGCCGGCTCGAAGACCTACTCGAGCGCGCCGCGCAGGCCGATATCCTGGTCGGCACCCAGATCCTCGCCAAGGGCCATCACTTCGAGCGACTCACCCTGGTAGGTGTGCTCAATGCCGACGGCGGCATTTTCTCGAGCGACTACCGGGCCAGCGAACGCAGTTTCGCCCAGCTCCAGCAGGTTTCCGGGCGCGCCGGCCGCGCGAGCCTGCCGGGCGAAGTCCTGATCCAGACGCGTTATCCCGGCCATCCCCTGTACCAGGCACTGGTGAAACACGATTACGCCGGGTTCGCGAGCAGCGTGCTGGCGGAGCGCCGCGAAGCCGGGTTTCCGCCGTTCGTTTTCGAAGCGGTGCTGCGCGCCGAAAGCACCGACGCGATGCGCGCAATGCGATTCCTGCGCGAGGCGATCGAGGCGGCGCCGGCGCAGCGCTCCGCCGTCACCCTGTTCGATCCGGCCCCGATGTCGCTGGCCCGGGTCGCCGGCGTAGAGCGCGCGCAAACGCTCATCCAATCACGTTCCCGACCGCGCCTCCAGGCGTTCCTTTCGGAATGGAGCGAGGCGCTCTACCGCCTGCCCGCGCACAGAGTGCGCTGGCACCTCGACGTGGACCCGATCGAGTTTTGAAGCCTTAGGCCGGCTTCTTCGGCTTCTTCTTCGCCTTGCGTGGGCGGGTCTTGCCGTGAGATCCCTTGAAAACCTTGCCGCGGAACGTGCGCTTGTCGCCTTTGCCCACTCGGTGCTCCCTTGAAAAATATCCGGTCGCTATTCTCCGTGCATCGACTCCTAGGATCAAGCAGGGCCGGCATGCGGCGGAAGGTATAATACGCGGCCCTTTTCGGCTCCTCATGTCCGCCGAGATCAAGTCCCATATCACCGAGTTGCTCACCCGCGCGCTCGCCAAGGTCGCCCCGCAGCAACCGGGGTCGCTGATTTCGCTCGAGCGCCCCAAGCAGGCGCAGCACGGCGATTTTTCCTCGCCAGTAGCGATGCAGCTCGCGCGCCGGTTGAAGCAAGCTCCGAGTCAGACGGCCCAGGCTTTGCTCGAGGCCATGCCACCGTCCGAATGGGTCGTTCCTGAGATCGCCGGCTCCGGGTTCATCAATTTCCGCGTGCACCCGGCGGCGAAGCAGCACAGCGTGAAGACGGTACTGGCCCAGAGAGAGCGCTACGGCCGCGTCGATCGAGTCGGCGGCAAGCAGGTGATGCTCGAGTTCGTCTCGGCCAATCCGACGGGCCCTCTGCACGTCGGCCACGGAAGGCAGGCCGCGCTCGGCGACACGATCGGGGCCCTGCTCGAATCGCAGGGCTGGCGTGTGATGCGCGAGTATTACTACAACGACGCCGGCGCCCAGATTCGCAACCTCGGCCTCTCGGTTCAGGCGCGGATCCGCGAGAAGATCGGCGTGCCCGCGGAGTTTCCCGCAGACGGTTATCACGGCGAGTATGTGCGCGAGATCGCCGAGAAATATCTCGAGGCGGGGAACAAGGATGGCGAAAATCTCGAAGACGTGACCCGCTTTGCCGTGGCGGAGCTGCGCCGCGAGCAGGACCTCGACCTGCAGGCGTTCGGCGTCCGCTTCGACAACTACTACCTCGAGTCCTCGCTCTACCGCGACGGCCGCGTGGAACGTACCGTCAAGTCCCTGGTCGAAGCAGGCAAGACCTTCGAGCGGGACGGCGCGCTCTGGCTCAAGACCACGGACTATGGCGACGACAAGGACCGCGTCATGCGCAAGTCGGACGGCGAATACACCTACTTCGTTCCCGACGTCGCCTACCACCTGACCAAGTGGGAACGCGGTTACACCCGCGCGATCAACATCCAGGGATCCGATCATCACAGCACAATGACGCGCGTGCGCGCCGGACTGCAGGCGGTGTCTTCGAAATGGGAGCACGGCATCCCGAGCGGTTATCCGGATTACGTCCTGCACAAGATGGTCACGGTGATGAAAGGCGGCGAGGAGATGAAAATCTCCAAACGCGCAGGCTCCTACGTCACGCTGCGCGAGCTGATCGACGAGGTCGGACGCGACGCGGTCCGCTTTTTTCTACTGTCCCGCCGGGCCGACACCGAGTTCGTGTTCGACGTCGACCTCGCCAAATCACAGTCGGAGGAGAACCCGGTCTACTACGTGCAGTATGCCCATGCGCGGATTTGCTCGGTACTGGAGCAGTGGAGAACCCAGTTCGGGGACCAGGATGCGGATCGCGCATTGGACGACGCCGACCTCGCTCCCCTGACGAGCGCCCGCGAGCTGGGCCTGCTGCAGCGCTTGGGCGAGTATCCCGAAGTGCTCGAGATCGCCGCCGCGGAGCTCGCGCCGCATCAGCTCATTTTTTTCCTGCGCGAGCTGGCAGGGGAATTTCACAGTTACTATAATGCCGAACGCATCATCGTCCCCGAAGCGCCGGCGCGATTGGCCAGGCTGGCGCTATGCCGTGCCGTGCGCCAGGTGTTGCGCAACGGGCTGTCCTTGCTGGGCGTGAGCCAGCCCGAGAAAATGTGACGTATCGCCGCGATGAGCTTTGACTACAAGCAGGTCCGCCCGCCGAGACCCGATTCCTCGGGGAGCTTCTTGATCGGCCTTTTTTTCGGCTTTCTCCTGGGGCTAGGTGTCGCAGCGGGAATCGCGATCTATTTCTTCAAGACGCCGATTCCCTTTGCGGACCGGCCACGGGCCCAGGACAAGCCCCTGGCTTCCGATCAGAAAGCCCTCGAGTCCCCGAAGGCGGCGAAGGCCGACGACAAGCCCCGATTCGATTTCTACCGCATCCTGCCAGGTAAGGAGGAACCGATCACCGAGCGCCAGATGCGGGACGCGGCCAAGCAGGCGGCCAAGCCGGGCGCACCCAAGGAGAGCTACTTCCTCCAGGCGGGTTCCTTTCCCAACCCTGCCGATGCCGACAGCCTCAAGGCGAGGCTGGCGTTGATGGGGATGGAAGCGAACGTCGAACCGGCCAATGTCGCGGGCAAGGGCGTGTGGTACCGGGTGCGGCTCGGGCCTTACACCCGCGTCGACGAAATCAACCGCATCAGGCAGCAGCTGACGCAGAATGGCGTAGACGTGTCGCTCGTAAAGGTCACGGATACGGCCACGAATTGAACAAGCTTCCAGGAGATCATCTCATGCCCTTTCGTCTGTTGAGCGCCTTGTTCGGCCTGCTGGTCGCTTGCGCGTCATTCGCCCAGGGCGGGCCCGTCGAGGGGAGCGATTACATAGAGCTGAAGCCGGCTCAGGCGGTCGAGACGCCGGGCAAGATCGAGGTCATCGAGTTCTTCTGGTACCGCTGCCCGCACTGCTATGCGCTCGAGCCCGACCTCGAGGCCTGGACGAAGCGCCTGCCGCGCGACGTGCAATTCAAGCGGATTCCGGGAATCCTCAACGAGGACTGGGCGGTCGATGCGCGGATCTACTTCGCCCTGGAAGCGATGGGCGAAGTGGAACGCGTGCACCGGGCCCTGTTCGACGCGATTCACAAGCAAGGCGGTGTGAGGCTGCGCGGCGATGCTTTCGCCAAATGGGTTGCCGAGTGGCTCGCCAGGCAGAAGGTCGACATGGCCAAATACGATGCCGCTTTCCATTCCTTCTCGGTGGAGAGCAAGCTGCGCCGCGCAGGCCAGATGGCGAGCGCGTACCGCCTCGACGGGGTGCCCGCGCTGACCGTGCAGGGCCGCTACCTCGTGATGGCGAGCACCTCGCAAAAAGCCATGCTCGCCACCACTGACTTTCTCATCGGCGAAGCGCGCAAGCTCCCCAAGCCCAAGCAGTAGCGGCAGGCGGATACGCCGTATGAAGCAGCGCAGCAGCCCGGGGAAATGGTTGCTCGCGCCAGCCCTGCTCCTGCTTGCCCTGAACGCTTGGGCCCAGTTCCAGGCGGGACGCGAATTTCAGCGCCTCGATTCACCCCACCCCGCCGCCCTCGGCGGACGCATCGAGGTGATCGAGTTCTTCTACTATGGCTGCCCCGTGTGCTACGAAACCGAGCCGTTTCTTTCGCGCTGGCTCGGCGCCGCGCCCGAATACGTCGCGATCCGCCGCGTGCCGGCACTCTCGAGCGAAGCCTGGGAGCCCTTCGCGAAGCTCTACTACGCGCTCGAGACGCTGGGACAGGTCGAGCGCCTGCATTGGCCTGTCTACGACAACGTTCACTTCGAGAACCTGCAACTCCGCGACGAGAAGGTCATGCTCGACTGGGTGGCGCGCAACGGCATCGAGCGGGAGAAGTTCGCGCAGGCTTATGCGTCGCAGGGGGTGGCAGAAAAGGTCGCGCAGGCGCGCGAGGCGCTGAAGGTCTACGGCGTGCGCGCAGTCCCGACTTTCATTGTCGACGGCAAGTTCCTCACCTCCGCCCGGCTCGCGGGGGGCACCGAGCAAGTCGTGCAGGTGCTCGATCACTTGGTGAGGCTCGCGCGCGAAGAGCGCCCGCGCTAGCCGCCTCGGGGAGATAACCGTGCCGCCCGGCCCCAAGGTCTTCATCACCGGCGCATCGAGCGGCATCGGCGCCGCGCTCGCGGCCCACTACGCCGGCGAGGGTGCCGTGCTGGGCCTGTGTGCCAGGCGGCTTGCAAGTACGCAGGCGCTGCTCGAGGGCTTGCGCGCCGCTGGCGCCTGCTATCCGGTCGACGTGACCGATGCGTCCAGCCTGCAGGCCGCGGCGGTGGACTTCGGCAAGCGCTTCGGCACGCCCGACATCGTGATCGCGAACGCGGGCGTCGGCGCGGGAACCCTCACCGAAAACGCGGAGGACCTCGCCGTGTTCCGAAAGATCATGGACACGAACGTGCTCGGCATGGTGGCGACCTTCCAGCCGTTTGTCGAACCCATGCGCGCCCGGGCGAGCGGCACGCTCGTCGGAATCGCCAGCGTCGCGGGCTTCCGCGGACTGCCCGGCGGAGCAGCCTACAGCGCGTCCAAGTCGGCCGCGATCACCTACCTCGAGAGCTTGCGCGTGGAGCTTCACGGCTCGGGGGTTTCCGTGGTAACCATCTGCCCGGGCTATATCCGCACGCCGATGACGGCCGCCAATCGCTACCGCATGCCGTTCCTCATCGACGCCGACGACGCCGCTCGGCGCATGGCTCGCGTCATCGCCGCCAGGCGCCGCCTCGCCGTGGTCCCGTGGCGGATGGCGCTGGTCTCGATCGTGCTGCGCAGGCTGCCGCGCTGGCTCTACGACCGGCTCGCTGCGCGGGCACCGAGGAAAGCGCGCGGCCTCCCGCAGTGAGCGCGTGGCTCGTCGACGCGGCGGGTACGCGGCACGTTCCCGCGTCCCGCGGTTTCCGCATCGTCAGCCTCGTGCCGAGCATCACCGAGCTCCTGTGCGATCTCGGGCTTGCGGGAGCGCTGGCAGGCCGGACCGGGTTCTGCATCCATCCCCGCCAAATCGTCCGCGGTATCCCCAAGGTAGGGGGAACCAAGGACGTCGATCTGGATAAGGTGCGCGCGCTTGCACCCACTCACGTGATTCTCAATGTCGACGAGAACCGGAAGGAAACCGCGCGGGCGCTCGCCGAGTTCGTCCCGACGCTGGTGGTCACGCACCCGCTTGCGCCCCTCGACAACCCCGCGCTCTACCGGCTGGTCGGCGGAATCTTCCGGTGCGAGCGGGTGGCCGAGACGCTGTGCGAGAAATTCGAGGCGGAGTACGCAGCCCTCGAGCGCGCCGCGTCCGCGCTCCCTCCGGAGAAGGTGCTGTATCTGATTTGGAGAAACCCCTGGATGACGGTATCGCAGGACACCTACATCTCGCGCATGCTTGCGCTCATCGGATGGGAGACCGTGCCCGGGGATACCCGCGAGCGCTATCCGAAGGTCTCCCTCGATGACGCTGCGCTCGGCGAAGCGCGCGTCGTTCTCCTCTCAAGCGAGCCGTATCCCTTCCGCGAGGGCCACCTGGCCGAGGTGCGCGTGTGTCTGCCTCGGGCGCGCAGGGTGGCGTTGATCGACGGCGAGATGACGGCATGGTACGGCAGCCGCGCGATCGCTGCGCTCGGCTATCTCCTGAAATTCAGGGAAGCCTCGCCTACCTGACGCTCACGTAGGAACCGGGCGCGTCCTCGATGGCGGGCAGGGCCGCTTCTCCGGGATTGCGTGCCGGCACCCGGTCGAGTCCGTTCACACCCGCGATCCAGTCTCTCCAGTCGCTCCACCACGAGCCCTCGTGCGGCAGCGCATGCGACTGCCACGCTTCCGTCGTTTCGGGCAATGCCTCATTCGTCCAGTAGCCGTACTTTTCCGAGGAGGGAGGATTGATGATGCCGGCGATGTGTCCGGATCCGCCGAGCACGAACCGTGTCGGGCCCGAAAGCAGGCGTGCGCCCAGGTAGGTGGACTTCCAGGGGGCGACATGGTCCTCGACCGGGGAGACAAAGTACGCGGGAAGCGCGATTCTGCGCAGGTCGATGGGCACGCCGGCCAGCGTAATGCCTCCCGGCTCCTTGAGAAGGTTCCCGAGATACATGTTCCTCAGGTAGAAGCTGTGCATTTTCGCCGGCATGCGCGTCGAGTCCGAGTTCCAGTACAGCAGGTCGAATGGAAACGGATCGCGCCCCAGCAGATAGTTGTGGACCACGAAGGACCACACCAGGTCGTTCGCGCGCAGCATGTTGAACGTCGCCGCCATCTCGGAGCCCTCGAGGTAGCCGCGCTCGCCCATGCGGCGCTC
>Ga0137409_10008932_pt1 | contig 10224 bp, 9 predicted proteins | sample CZODoug1_16funga_FD_122059 | JGI IMG/M metagenome (GOLD analysis project Ga0137409, IMG submission 122059) | Vadose zone soil fungal communities from Angelo Coast Range Reserve, California, USA - CZODoug1_16fungal (Hybrid Assembly) | ecosystem: Environmental > Terrestrial > Soil > Vadose zone...
GATCCGCACGCGACGCTGGACCCGCACGGAGTATCGGCGGCTGGGCGAGCTCGGCATCCTGCCGGAGGACGAGCCCGTCGAGCTGCTCGACGGCCAGCTCATGGTCGCCGAGCCGAAGGGCCGGCCGCACGTGACGGTGGTGTCGCTGACAGCGCGGACGCTGACCCGCGCGTTCGACGACGGCTGGATCGTCTTCGCGCAGGAGCCCATCGCGCTGGATGACGACTCCGAGCCCGAGCCCGACGTGGCCGTTGTGCCGGGCGGCCCGCTGGACTATCTCGACGACCATCCCGCGCACCCGGCGCTCGTCGTCGAGGTCGCCGAGACCAGCCTCTACTACGACCGTGCCCACAAAGGCAGCGCCTACGCACGCGCGGGGCTGCCCGACTACTGGATCGTGAACCTGGTGGACTGGCGCGTCGAGGTCTATCGCCGGCCGGCCGAGGACCGCAGCGCGGAGCTCGGCTGGCGATACCTCGACGTGGATCTCTTCGGGCCGGGCACGACCATCGTCCCGCTCGCGCGACGCGACGTCGCCATCGCGGTCACCGATATCCTGCCCGAGGCACTGCGACGGCAGCGGTCATGACGACCTACCCCGTCCGCAGGCGGCGGTGGACGCGCAAGGAGTACCGGAAGCTCGACGAGCTCGGCATCCTGCCGGAGGACGAGCCCGTCGAGCTCATCGACGGCCAGCTCATCGTCGCCGAGCCGAAGGGCCGGCCGCACGTGACCGCCGTTGCGCTCACGGCCGATGCGCTGCGACGCGCGTTCGGCGCCGGGTGGTACGTGTTCCAGCAGGATCCGATCGCGCTCGACGACGAGTCGGAGCCCGAGCCGGACGTGGTCGTCGTCCCCGGCGGCCCGCGGGATTATCTCGCCGACCATCCGGCACGCCCGGCGCTCATCGTGGAGGTGGCGGAGACAAGCCTGCTCTTCGATCGGCACCACAAGGGCAGTCTGTACGCGCGCGCGGGCTTGCCCGACTACTGGATCGTGAACCTGGTCGACCGGCGGCTCGAGGTCTATCGCCGGCCGGCGACCGACCCGGCCGCCGACTTCGGCTGGCGGTATCTCGACGGGCGGGCCCTCGCGCCCGGCGCCGCGGTCACGCCGCTGGCCCTGCCGGACGCGAGGATCGCCGTCGCCGACCTGCTGCCCTAGCGTCCCCGTCAGTTGGCCACGAGCACCGAGATGCTCGCGGTGGCGGTCGCGCCGGTGGCGTCCTTGACCGTGGCGGTCACGGTGTGGGTCCCGTTCGAGCCCGATTTCGTGTTCCAGGGTATCGAGATTGGACCGCGCGAGGAGCCGGCGTTCTGGGGGGTGCCCACTACCGAGCCGTCGACGCTGAGGGTGTAGACGTTCGCCGTACCGCTCGTCCCCTCCGCCCACAGCACGACCCACGTGGTGCCGCTCACCGTGTCGCCGTTGTGCGGCTGGGTGATGAACACCTTGACCGCGCTCGGCGGCGGCGTGACGACGCGGCGTGCGACCGCCTGCAGGTGGTCGTTGCCGCGCCGGTTGTCCGCCTCGATGATCGCGACGTCGCTCGTGTACTGGCTCCAGGTGCCGATGCCGTTCCCCGAAGCGCTGCTATCGAATGACCCGTCCGACTTGATGCACCACGTTGTAATGCCGCCCTCGGCGGTCGACGCGGGCGCGTTCTTGACCACGAAGGCCGAGTCCGGCGGGCAGATGCCGCCGGTCGCCGCCTCGAGCGTGATCTGGGTGGTGCCGTCCTGCAGGTCAGGCAGGTCGGAGCTCACCGGCACGTGGAGGATCGACCACTCCATGTTGTAGGTCCCGGTCACGGGGCCCGGTTGAGCGGCGGCCAGCCCGGCGAAGGTCAAGACGAGCGCGAGCGCGAGCATCAGCCGTACGAGCATGGGGATCCTCCTCGCGCGAACGTGCAGCAAGGCGGGTGCCAGAACTTATAGGTACTGGGAGGCCGGGATCGGCGTCGCGAAGCGCAGGGCACTGCGCGGCTTCTGCACGCCGTTGCAGGCGGCCCGCCAGCGGCTGCTACATCGTCGGCGAGGCGAAGTCTCCGCCCATGGCGACGAGCGCCCACGGGCCGCCCTGGGCGTCCCACGAGAAGCCGATGTGGGCGCTGAGCGCGTGCTGGTCGCGGAAGATGCGCTGGATGGGGTAGCGGTCGTAGATGCCGTTGGCGCCGGCGAGCGCGTGCAGCTCGTCGATGGCCTCCGTGCAGCGGTCCATGCCCCACGCCACGTTGCGCTTGAAGCGCAGCTTCTCCTCGAGCGTGGGCGCGCGCCCCTCATGGGCGATGCGGTCGGCCTCCACGCAGTCCGTGCGGATCAGCAGGCGGGCCGCGTCCACCTTGGTGCCGGCCGACGCCACCCGCAGCTGCACCGCCTGGAAGTCCCGCATGCGCATCGCCGTGTAGCTGGTCGAGCGCTCCTTGATGGCCTCGACGGTCAGCTCGAGCGCGGCCTGGGCGTTGCCGACGCCGGCGCCGGCCAGGCAGTGCGAGCCCAGCCCGGACAGCGGCACCCGGTAGAGCGGATTGGGATTCACGCGGTAGCCGGGATACTCGGTGCCCCCGCGGGCGAGGTACATGGACAGCGCGCGGTACTCGGGCACGAAGAGATCGGTGGCCTTCACGGACTTCGAGCCCGTGCTGCGCATGCCGAGCACCTGCCAGTCGTCGACGATCTCGTACTCGCCGCGCGGCACCAGGCACATACGGTGATCGACGACCTTCTCGCCGTCGCGCACCATCACCGCGAGCATGTTCCAGCCCGCGTGGTCCACGCCGCTCGAGAAGTTCCAGAACCCGCTGATCACCAGCCCGCCGTCGACCTTGCGCGCGCGGCCCTGCGGGTAGGCGATGCCGGAGGCGATGAGCGCGTCGGGATCGGCGCCCCACACCTCCTGCTGCGCCTGCTCGTCGTAGAGCGCGAGCATCCAGTGGTGGATGCCGAGGTTGCCGACGTTCCACGCCGTCGAGGCGCAGCCGCGCCCGATCTCGTAGGGGATGTCGAAGATCGCCACGAAAGGCAATTCGGCGCCGCCCCAGCGCTTCGGCTGATGGAAGCGAAAGAGTCCCGTGCGGTGCAGGTCGTCCAGCGTCTCCTTCGACATCTGGCGCAGCGTCTCGTCGTGCGCCGCGCGCTCGCGCAGCGCCGGCACCAGTGCGCGTGCGCGCGACAGCATCTCGTCGCAGCCGACTCCCGTGAATGACGTCATGGCGGGATAGTATAAGCTTCGCGTTCGAGGAGGCCAGCATGGACGCGAACACCAAGAAGACCGCGCTGCGGATGATTCCCTACGGGCTCTACGTGCTCACCGCCGGCACCAAGGACGGGCGCGTGGCGGCCGCGACCGTGAACTGGGTGACGCAGGCCTCGTTCGAGCCGCCGCTGGTGGCCGTCGGCGTCAAGGCCGACTCCGGCGCGCACGCGCTCATCAAGGAGACCAACGCGTTCGCGCTCAACGTGCTCGGCAAGGGCCAGGGCCCGCTCGCCTTCACGTTCTTCAAGCCGGCCGAGCGCCAGGGCGACACGATCTCGGGCGAGAAGTTCCGCACGGGCCAGACGGGCGCGCCGATTCTCTCGAGCACGCCGGCCTTCATCGAGTGCACGCTGGAGGCGACCGTGGAGAAGGGCGATCACTCGGTCTTCGTCGGTCGTGTGGTGGACGCGGGGCTCACCAAGTCGCCCGACGGCCGCGCCGAGGACGCGACGCTCTGGCTCAAGGAGCTCGGCGACAAGGTCTACTACGGCGGCTGAGGCCCGGGCTCAGGTTCCCAGCCGGCGGCGCAGCTCCTCGGCCACTCCCGCATGATCGACGGCGCCGAGACCGGCCTGGGCCACCAGGCCGGTGGCGCCGTCGGGCTTGGGCACCAGGTGGGCGTGGGCGTGGAAGACGGTCTGGCCGGCGCGCACGCCGTTGTTCGAGAGGACGTTGTACTGGGCCACATCGAGCGCCCGGGCCACGCGCGCGATGAGCGCGAGCATCTCGCCCAGCTCCGCGTCCTCCAGGTCGTCCAGCCGCGGCACGTGGCGGCGCGGGAAGAACACGCAGTGGCCGCGCGCGGCGGCGCCCGCCTCGTTGAGCACGGCGACCACGTGCTTGCCCGCGGCCACGATCGGAAATCCCTGAATTCCACCGAGGGCTTCGCACAGCAGGCAGCCGCCGGCCGGGCCCACGTGCGCGCGGTGCGGGCGGCGGCCGAGCTCGCGCAGCCGCTCGACTTCCGCCAGCACGCGCCCAGCGCCGTCTTCCGGGCAGCCCCAGTAGTCGACGGTCCCGCCGCACACCACGATGTGGCCGGTGCCGGTGGCGCGCGCCAGGTGCGAGTGCAGCCAGCCGACGAAGCCCGTCGCGTCGTGCGCGGGATCGAAGTGGAAGGCGAAGACGCGGAAGACCATGCCCGCCGCCGGATCGTCCACCGGCGCCAGCTCGCTCCACGCGGCGCCGTCGCGCACGCACGCCAGCGAATCGTCACGCGGCTTGCGGCCGGCGGCCAGCCGGCGAAACGCGTAGAGGCCCGGCAGCACCTCGAAGTCCGCATGCCCGATGACCTGCAGCAGCCGGGCCTGGGTGGCGTTGGCGGTCTCGTCCCGCATGGATGAATCTTACTCGGCGGGGGCGGGCAGGCCGGGGTCGCGCTCGGCCGGCCTCGCGGCGCCGCGCGCAGGCTCGCCGCGCACGCGGTGCATGAAGGGGACGAGCACGAGCACGCCGCAGAACACCGCGAGCAGGAGCCAGAAGTCGTCGGCGTAGGAGAGCACCTGGGCCTGCACGAGCGTCTCGCGGTAGAGCATGGCCATGGCCCGCCGGGCCGCGGTGAAGCTGTCCACGCCTTGCGAGAGGAAGTGATCGGTCCAGTCTTGAAGGCGCTCGGTCATGGCGGGGTTCCATGGGTGCAGGTGGCCGATGAGGGTGGCCTGGTGCTCCTGGGAGCGCCGGGCGAGTAGCGTGGTGGCCATCGCCACGCCGGTGCTGCCGCCGATGTTGCGCACCACGTTGTAGGCGGCCGTCGCGTTGGCCAGCCGCTCGGTCTTGATGGTGGCCAGGGCGAGCGCCTGCAGCGGGACCATGATGAAGCCGAACGAGAAGCCCTGCACGAAGCGCGGCCACGCCAGGCTCGAGAAGTCCATCGCCACGGTGACGTGCGTCATGAGCCAGAGGGACACGGCCTGCAGGATGCAGCCGAAGGCCAGCATGAAGCGCTGATCGACGCGCGAGACGAGGCGGCCGGCCGCCATCAGCGCGATCATCGTTCCGAGCCCGCCGGGCGCCAGGGTGAGCCCAGCCGTCCACGCGTCATAGCCCAGGATCTTCTGCGTGTAGAGGGCGACCAGCAGGAGGCTCGAGTTGAACCCGAGGCCGATCAGGAAGATCGCCACCGAGGCCACGCCGAAATTGCGATCGTTGAACACGCGGAGATCCAGGATGGGCTCCTCGGCGCTCAGCTCGCGGATCACGAAGGCGGCCAGCATGACCACGGCGAGGACGGCCAGCGTGACGATGATGGGCGAGTCGAACCAGTCCTGCCGCTCGCCGAGGTCGAGCACGAGCTGCAGGCAGCCGAAGCCGAGCATCATCAGCGCGATGCCCCACACGTCCACGTGGCGCGGCTTCTTGTGGAAGGGCGCGTCGAACAGGAACGCGCTCACCATGAAGAAGGCCAGGATGCCGATCGGCAGGTTGATGTAGAAGATCCAGCGCCACGACCAGTTGTCGGCGATCCAGCCGCCCACCGTGGGCCCCAAGATTGGAGCCAGCATGATGCCGAAGCCCCATACGGCCATCGCGGTGCCGCGCTCCTTGAGCGGAAAGATCTCCCACATGATGGCCTGCGCCATCGGGATCACCGGCCCGCCGCCGAGCCCCTGGAGAATCCGCATCGCCACGAGGAATTCGAGATTGGGCGCGATGCCGGACAGGAACGAGCTGACCGTGAAGGTGACCGTGCAGATCAGGTAGAAGCGCCGGCGCCCGAACACCGCGGTGAGCCAGCCGCTGGCCGGGATGATGACGGCGTTGGCGGCCAGGTACGAGGTGATCACCCACGACATCTCGTCGATGCTGGCCGAGAACGAGCCCTGCATGTGCGGCAGCGCCACGTTGGTGACGCTGGTGTCGAGCACCTGCATCACCGCCACCACCATGACCGAGACCGTCAGCAGCCACTTCCGCGCCGGCGAAAGATCGCTATCGCCCGCCGCCTCGGCGGCGCTAGAAGATTGAGCCCGCGCCTCGCTCACTTCGTCTTGACGACGACGTAGGCGGACATGCCGGCGCGGAGCGGCGGCGGAGCGCCGGCGCTCTTGCCGTCAAGCACGATCTTCACCGGCACGCGCTGCACCACCTTGACCCAGTTGCCGGTGGCGTTCTCGGGCGGCAGCAGCGAGAAGCGCGAGCCGGTGCCGGCGCTGATCGAATCCACGGTGCCGGGGAAGACGGTGCCGGGGAAGCTATCCACCCGCACCTCGGCCTTCTGGCCCGGCCGGATCTTCGTCAGCTGGGTCTCCTTGAAGTTCGCGACGATCCACACGTCGCGCAGCGGCACCAGCGCCAGCAGCGGCTGGCCGGGCTGCACGATCTGCCCGACCTCGACGCCACGCTTGGCCACGACGCCGTCGATGGGCGCCCGCACGATCGCGTGATCCAGATTCAGCTCGGCGACGGCGAGATCGGCCTGGGCCGACTTCAGCAGCGCCTCGGCCCGGGCCAGCTCGGCCTGCTTCACCGACACCGTCTGCGTCTGGCTCTCGGCCCGGGACAGGGTGCCGCGCACCTCGTTCACGCGCGAACGCGCCTGCTCGGTGCCGAGCACGCGCGAGGCCACCTCGGCCTCGGACTGCTGCACCTCTTGCTCGATCGCGGCCAGCCGCCGGCGGGAGGCCTCCAGCAGCGCCTCGGCGTTCTCGAGCCCGGCGACGGCGTCGTCGTACTCGCGGCGGGAGACGTAGTCGTTCTTCATGAGCTGTTGCATGCGATCGAGGTCGCGCTTGGCCTTGCGCATGTTGCTTTCGGCCGCGGCCACGTCGGCACGGCTGGCCGCCGCCGCCGCCCGCTTGGAGGCCAGGCGCGCGCGCGTCTCGTCCACCGCCGACTCGCTGGACTTGACGCCGACGCGCGTGCCCTCGAGCGCCGCCCGCACCTCGTCCACCTGCGAGCGCGTCGTCTCCCGGGCCAGCGGCAGCTCGGCCCGCGCCGCGCGCACGTTGGCCTCGGCCACCGCCACTGCCGCGCGGCCCTGGTCACGCTTGGCCTCGAAGTCGCGCGGGTCGACGCGCAGGAGGACCTCGTTGGCGCGCACCGCCTGGTTGTCGTTCACGCGCAGCTCGACGATGTGGCCGGCGACCTTGGCGCTGATCGGGGAGATCGTGCCCTCGACGTACGCGTCATCGGTGGTGACCTCGAGCGAGGACTTGTACCAGGCCCACCCACCCCAGCCCAGGATGCCAACAGCCACGAGAGCGGCCAGCCCGATGACGGCGCGCCGGTTCTTCATCATGGCAGCAGGATCGCCTTGGCGTACTCGGCCGGCGGCGCGTCGAGGAGCTGGCGGAAGACGCGCGCGCCCTCGTCGAGCGGGAACGGGCGCGTCCACGGCTCGATGTCGATGCGGCCGTGGGCGAAGAGCGCCACCGCCGTCTCCATGTCGGAGAAGGTCGTCGAGTACGAGCCCGAGATCCGCCGCTCCCCCAGGACCACGTCGCGCCCCGACAGCTCGGTGACGTCGCCGTGCGTGCCGATCCACACCACCTCGCCGCCCGGCCGCGCCGCCTCCACCGCCATCCGCCGCGTGGCGGGCGCGCCCACGGCGTCGATCACCACGTCGGCGCCGCGGCCGCGCGTGAAGGCGCAGATCTCGGCGACGACGGCGTCGCGCGCGGGATTGAAGAGCGGCTCGGCGCCGACCGCGTGCGCCATCTGCAGGCGCGCGTCGCTGGTGTCCACCGCGACGAGCCGCAGCGCGCCGCCGGCGCGCGCGACCTGCAACGCGAGCAGGCCGATGGTGCCGCAGCCGATCACCACGACGGTCTCGGGAAACTTCGCCGACAGGCGCGACCAGACGTGCACGCCGTTGGCGAGCGGCTCCACCAGCGCGCCCTGCAGCGGCGACACGCGCTCGGGCAGCGGGAGCAGCACGCGCGCCGGCACCGCCACGCGCTCGGCGAACGCGCCGGGCCGGTTCATGCCGAAGATGCCGCGCTCGTGACAGAGGTGGGTGGAACCACGCCGGCAGTCGGCGCAGCGCCCGCAGGGAATCAGCGAGTTGGCCACGACGCGATCGCCGACCTTCACCTCGACGACGTCGGGCGCGGCGGCAATCACCTCGCCGCAGAACTCGTGGCCCATCACGAGCGGCGGCGTGCGGCGGGGGCTGCGATGCGCGACCGCTTCGAGCTCGGAGCCGCAGATGCCGACCGCAGCGACGTCGAGGATGACTTCGCCGGCGGCGAGAACCGGCTCGTCCACCTCGGCGATGTCGAGGACGTCCCAGGCCGGATAGCGCAGCGCCTTCACGGCGCCTACGCTACCACGTTGCCTACGCTCTGGTCAGCGCGGACGCAACCGGCCGCTCGCGTCGAAACCGAGTGGGGCGCTGTCCAAGGCTGTCAGGTCGCGCCGCTTGTCTACCTCGGCGGCAAACGCCTCGGAGACCTCGAGCTCGCCGAGCATCAGCGTGTTCTTGATGCGCACGACGCGCGCCCGCTCGGGCGGCGTGAGCCCGATGCAGTCCAGCGCCGTCTCGATCGCCTCGCGGTCGCTCTCGTAGGTGGCGGGAATCCGCGCGCCCCACGGCGCGCAGGCGGTGATGCAGTTGATCAGCGTCGCCTTCATGTCGATCTTGTCGACGAGCCGGCGCGTCGTGAAGTCGGCGTTGCCGAGGCCGGTGGCGTTGCCGTAGCTCTCCTCGGTGATGTCGAGGGCGACGATCCACAGGATCTTGGGATCGGCCGGGAACGGCTCGAACGGATTCGTCGGCCGCCCGATGACGTTGGTGTCCATGCCGCTGCCCGAGATGTTCTTGCCGATCTGCTCGACGATCAGCACGTCGATCGGCGAGAACGGCAGCTTGGCCATCCACTCGCGTGCGCTCTTCAGCAGACGACGCTCGCCCTCCTCGAGGTCGCGCGCGCCGAACGCTTCGATGACCGCGGTTTCGTCGTAACCGTTCTCCACGATGCCCAGCCCGAAGCCGATGCGGGCTTTTCCGAGCATCTCGCGCCCGACGCTGGTGATGACCGTCTCGTAGCCGTGGTTGACGTTGGCCCGGTGGTACTGCACGGCGCCCTTCCACTTGCCGAGGCCGATGGTCATCATCTTGAAGAGGCCGGATTCGATCGTGCCCTTGAAGTCGGTGTGCGGCTTGATGCGGTTGACGAGACCGATCCAGTCGGCGCCCGCCGCGAAGCGATCGAGCCACACCGGCAGCCCCAGCGCCTCGCCCACCTGCTCGACCTCCATGGTGGCCCGCACCGGGCAGCCCATGGCGGCCTCGGTGATGCCGTAGTGGGCCAGCACCGAGAGCTGCCCCTCGGCGGTGCCGCCGCCGTGGCTGCCCATGGCCGGCATGACGAAAGGCAAAGCACCGTGCACCTTCAGCGTCTCGACCACCGCCTTGACCACCAACGCGTAGCGGTCGATGCCGCGGCTGCCCGCGGCCACGGCGACGCGCCGTCCGGCCCAGGCGCCCCCGGCCAGCAAGGACTCGAGCCGCGCCCGCGTCTCGGTGGCGGGATCCGCCAGGGAGTGACTCGACAGCCGGGCCTCGACGAGAATTTGCGGAGGAAGCGTGATCATCTGCATCTCCTAGCGCCCTTCCAGGACGATGATGGGGTCGGGGCGGGAGGCGGTCGGGATCGTGAGCGTCGTCTGCCAATCGCGGAGCGAGAACCGGACCACCTTGTCGTCGCCCTGGGCGGAGACGTAGCCGAAGGCGCCGGCGGGATCGACGCTCATGCCCTCGGCGTGGGCCCCCACCTTGAACCGTCGCTCCTCGCGGCGGGCCCACAGGTCGAGGACCGCCACCTCGCCCGACTCCAGCAGGCTCACGAGCAGCCGCTTGCCGTCCTTGGTGAAGCACAGTCGGGCCGGCGAGCCGTCCACGCGCATCCGATCGACCACCAGGTCGGTCTCGGTATCGATGGTCACGACCTCGTTGCCACCCCGCGTGGCCACGAACGCGCGGGTACCGTCCGGAGAGAGCACGAGGCCCATGGGCACGCCGCCCACCGC
>Ga0137409_10008933_pt1 | contig 10223 bp, 10 predicted proteins | sample CZODoug1_16funga_FD_122059 | JGI IMG/M metagenome (GOLD analysis project Ga0137409, IMG submission 122059) | Vadose zone soil fungal communities from Angelo Coast Range Reserve, California, USA - CZODoug1_16fungal (Hybrid Assembly) | ecosystem: Environmental > Terrestrial > Soil > Vadose zone...
ATGCTTCTCCTCCAGCCAGAACATCTGCGCTCGGGTGCCGAGCGGAAAGCCCAATTCCGGAATGACCGGCGAGGATTGCAGCCAACCGCCCGACGGCGTCGACGACACCATGTTGCCGGCACGATCGATGATGTCGAAGTGAACCGTGTCGCCACGGGCAGCACCCAGCGCGCCGACCGTCGGTTCGCCGGCGCCGAGCGCGCCCACCGTCGGCTCGCCCGTGCCCATGGCCTTGGCGGCCTTGCCGACATGGACCTCGCCGCCATAGCCGGCGATGCTGCCGGGACGCAATTCAAGACTGGCCTTCTCTCCGACCAATCGCCGGCGCTTGTCGTTGTACGAATCCGACAACAACGTCTTGTCCGGCACCTCGACGAATTTCGGATCGCCGTAGAATTTTTCGCGATCGGCGAAGGCGAGCTTCGAACATTCGACCAAGAGATGAATGAAGTCGGGCCCTGCGGGATCGAGTCCATCGAGCGTGAAACCCTTCAGCAGGGCGAGCTGTTGCAACAGCACCGGCCCCTGACTCCAGAACCCGGCCTTGCACACAGTGAAGCGCCCATAATCATACGTCGCCGGCGGCTCGACCGTCGGCGTCCACGAGGCCATGTCATCGGCGGTGAGAAGCCCGCGATGCGGCGTACCGCTGCTGTCCATCGCTTCCTTCTCGCGGCAGAATGCGTCGATCGCTTCGGCGACGAATCCGCGCGACCACATGGCGCGCGCGCGTTCGATCTGGCGCACACGATCGCCGCCCACGGCTTCGGTTTCGTTCAGGATGCGCTCATAGGTCGCCGCCAACGCGGGATTCTTCAGCAGCGTTCCGGGCGGAGGCACGTTGCCGCCGGGAAGATAGATCGCCGCCGACGTCTTCCAATGATTGCGGAACAGCGGCTCGACGGTGGCGATGGTCGCGCTCGCGCGCTCGACCAGCGGCTGGCCCTCGCGCGCGTAGAAGATCGCCGGCGACAGCACTTCGCGCAACGGCAGCGTGCCGTGATCGCGCAGCAGCAGCATCCAGGTCTCGACCATGCCCGGCACGCAGGCGGCGAGCAGCCCGCTCCCCGGCACCATGTCGAGCCCGAGCGATTTGAACTTCGCGATGCTCGCCGCGCGCGGCGCCGGTCCCTGCCCGCAGATCACCAGCGGCTTGCCGAGACGCACGTCGTAAATCAGCACCGGCACGTCGCCCGCGGGACCGTTCAGATGCGGCTCCACGATGTGCAGCGTAAACGCGGTCGCGACCGCCGCGTCGAAAGCGTTGCCGCCTCTCTCCAGCATCGACATGCCGACGGCGGTGGCGATCCAATGTGTCGTGGCGACGACGCCGAAGGTGCCCTCGATTTCGGGGCGCGTGGTGAAAGCCATCGGCGAGACCATCGCAGGGCCGGTGGAAGGCGAAACGGGTTTCTTTGTCACCTGTACGAGACCGGTTGGGATTTCAGCTGTTTTCAGATGTCATGAACGAGACCGCCAGGGCAAGTCGCTTGCGCGCTCGACGAATAGCCAGCTGCCGACACCCAATTCCGGCGGAAACGGCGCGACCAGCATACGCCCGCGCCGCTCGGGTTTAATCCCACCGGCGAGCAGCTCGCGCTCCGCGTCCGCCAGCGAATCGACACGAACGGCATAAGCGCCGATGAAGGGGAGCGACGGGATCGCGGTTCCCGGCAGCAGCCGCGAGAGACTCGTCCCATTCACCAGCTGCACGGCGCCGCGTTCGAGGAAGATGCCGCGTCCCATATTGGTCGGAACCGCCTCGTGACGCAGAAAGCGCACATAGCGCGCCGCCGCTTCGTCGACATCGGCGACGGCGACAACGACATCCAGCAGTGCGCTCGCGCCGTTACCATGCGCGAGCCAGCGTTTCTGCCACACCGAATCTTCCGTGTGGTGGGTGAGATACTGAATGCGTCCCTCGCGCATCTCGCCGTCTTCGACGCGCGTCACCGTGAAGGCGGCCTCCGCTTCTCCTGTTGCCGTTGCCACGGGGCGGCGCAATTCCACCAGGGGCCGCACGCGAAATCCGGCGCTTGCGAGCTGCTCTCGCGCCGCCTTGGCATCGGCCACAGCAAACGCGATCAGATGCAGTCCGCTGTAGCGCGACCGCGCGGCGTCGAATTCGCGCCCCAATGCCGTATCGGCGGTCTTGAACAGCACCTCGATATAGCCGCGCTGCATCATCGCGGTGACGTTGCCCGTGCCGGTGAGCTGGCCGCCATCCGTCTGAATCGAAATCGGCGTCGGAGCAAAGCCGGCGCGAATCATTGCCCGGCTCGCCGCCTCGGCATCGGCGACGAAATGCCCGACATGGTCGAGGAAGATTTCCTCTCCCCCCGGCAATTGGCGCTCGGCGTCCACTGGGATCGTGGGCGGCGCCGCCATCTAGGTTTTCCGGACCGCGACGGCTTCGATCTCGATCAGGCAGCCATGATGCAGCGCCGTTACGGGCACCACCGCGCGCGCAGGGCGCGACGCGCCGAAGATGTCGGCATAGATCGCGTTGAACACCGGCCAGTTTTCCACGCCGACCATGTAGGCGGTGACCTTGAGCACGCGATCCGGTTCGCTGCCAGATTCCTTGAGCACCGCGAGCAAATTGCGAAGCGTCGCGCGCACCTGTTCCTCGAAGCTTTTGTCGGCCAGCGCCTTGCCTTCGAGATTGACCGGCAACAAACCGGAGACGAAGACGAGATCGCGATAGGCGGACGCTTGCGAATAATGTCCCGCGGGCGTCGGCGCCGCGTGCGTGTGAATGCGTTCGATTGCAGCCAAGGTCCCAACTCCTCCCTACAAACCCAACAGCGGCCAATAGAATAGCACGCTTGGCCACACCACGAGGAAGTCCACCAGCGTCAGGAAGAGGCCGATTTTAATGAGGTCGGTGTGGCGGAAATAGCCGTAGCCGTAGCCCAGCACCAGCACACCGGATTGATAGGCGAACAGCTTTCCGCCTGAGGAAAACGACCACAGCATGCCGATCCAAATCGGGTCGAGGCCGTGGTCGCGCGCGAATTGCATCAGCACAGGAAGCGACGTCACCAGCATGGATAGCTCGCTCGCGGTGAAGAAATGATAGACGAACCCGCCCCAATAGAGCGCGCTGGTGCCGATGCCCTTGTCGCTCAGCAACGGTTCAAGGCCGGCAATGAACCCCTGAGTCAATATGCTCAACCCGCCGGTCGTCCTCAGCACTTCGCCCATGCCGAGCGCGCAGGCGACGAAGAAGAAAGGCAGCAGATTGATCTTCCTGAAGTCCTTGTCGTCGAGCACATCGACGAAGGGCAGCAGCGCGAACAGGCCGAAGGCAAGGGCCACGATCGATGCGGACACATGGTGGATGAAGTCGGTCATCCACAACACGAAAGCGAGACCGGTGAGCACGCTCGCCTTCACCGCCATGGGCGTCCACGGCACCGCGGTGCGGAAATGGGCTTTCAGCTCTTCGCTGCGGCCTTGCAGGCTTTCCGCTTCGGGCGGAAAGATTTTGAGCGTGAACCACCACGCGGCAAGAATCGTAATGATCGAGCAAGGCAGGAACGCCGCGAGCCACAGTCCCCAGGAAACGTCGCTGCCGCCAGTCCGTTCGATGATGCCGCGCGACATGATGGAGGCGCTGCCGGAAATCATCATCTTGTTGAACAGGCCGGTAGCGTAGGTCAGCACCAGGAACAGCCCGCGCCCGATATTCGAGCCCTTCTCGGCGCCGAACAGCTTCATGACGCCCAGCGCAATCGAGGCCATGATGACCAGCACGGCGGCACCCGACGGCACGACGATGGTCAGCAGGAAGTCGATGATGAGCAGCCCAAGCAGCAGCCGCGAATAGGTGGCGCCGATGCGCGTGATGACGAAATTGGCGATCCGCTGCGGCAAGCCGGATTTCGCCGCCATCGCGCCGATCAGCACCGCGCCGAGATAGAACCAGGCGGCGTCGTTGACGAAGCCGCTAAAGATCACCTCGGGCTGAGCGACGCCGAAGAACCAGAACAGTACGAGACCGAGAAGCCCGGCCGAGGCGTATTCCATCAGCTCGGTCATCCAGGCGAGGATCATGAACGCCGCAACGGCGAACGCGGCCTGCATCTTGCGATCGAGCGCAAGCGGCGCGAGCCAGATGAGGAGCGGCACGGCAAGGCACGCAGCTACTTTTGCCAGACGCCAATAGAGTTCGCTACTTTCCCGTCCGGCAATCGGCGCATCGACCGATTTCGCCTCGATCGCGGTCATTGCTTAACTGATCCGCGCCGCTTCGCGCAGGCTCTCGATCAGCGATGTCCGCAGCAGAAACTCGCGCGCCCGCTGAGGATCCTCCGCCGAGCGCCTCAGCTCGTCGTGATTGCGCTGGCGCACCACGGGATCCTTCTCCATCAGCAGCTTCTTGTTGCGGATGGTCTGCGCCTGGGTGTGCTGGACCGCGATGTGGCGGCGCTGCCGGTCGTAGAGATCGAGCAGCGACTCGTCGCCTTGCCCGCGCCAAATGCGCGCGAGCTTGTCGGCGAGATTGAAGGCGTCGTGAACGCCGCTGTTCAGTCCCATGCCGCCGATCGGGCTGTTCACATGCGCGGAATCGCCGGCCAGGATGGCGCGACCCTTGCGGAACTTCTGCGCCACGCGCTGATGCACGCCGTAGAGATTGCAGCCGACGATGTCGAAGTCCTTCCCTGTCGGCAGAAATCCCTGCAGCCGCGTCTGCATCGCTTCTGCCTTCATCAGCGCGTCCGGATCGTCCTCGGGCTTGGTCGGGAAATGCACCCGCCAGCGCTCCGGCGGGCCTTTCCAATGGAACAGGTTCGACCACTCCTCGGGATCGGAGATGTAATTGCGGTCCGTATAGCCGTGGCGCTTGAAATCATAGGCCACCTCGATGTTCAGCGTGCGGTCGGGATAGGTAAAGCCCTCGAACTCGATGTCGAGCTCCTTGCGCACGATGCTGCGGGCGCCTTCGCAGCTGACGATATAGCGTCCGCTTATGCGTTCCTTTTCGCCCGCCGCGTTGACGACGAACGCCGCGACGCCGTCCACATCCTGCGCAAAGCCGGTGAATTCCGTCGCCATGCGCACGTCGATCAATGGATTGGCTTTGGCCATCTTCAGCGCCTCTTCGACGATCTTGATGCGCTCGCATTGCAGCGCAAAGGGAAAGCGCGTGTCGTCTTTCAACACCGCGTGGTCGAACTCGGCGATCCGTTCGCTCTTGGCGCGGTCCCAGTAGTGGAACAAGGGTGCGATGATGCCGCGGGGCTCGAGCTTTTGGTACAGCCCGATTTCGTCATACATCTCCAGCGTTGCCGGATGATTGGTGCCGGCGCGCGGCACCTGATCGTGAAAATTTTCGTCGGCAAGCTGCTCGAAGATCGTGCTTTTCACGCCGTCCTTGGCGAGTTTCAGCGCGAGGCACAGGCCGACCGGCCCCGCGCCGACGATCAGCACGCGATCGTCCGACCGATCCATGACGGCTTACGCGTCCGCCTTGGCTTTCTCGCGCGCCGGGACGACCTCCTTCACGGCGCCGACCCAGCCATTGTGGGTGAGGTCGAAGACGATGCCGTTGGGGTCCTGGTATTTGCACTCGTAGAAGGAATTCGGCGATTCCGGACGCCCGGACATATAAGTCGCGCCGGCGCTCTGCGCCTTCGCCTCGGCTTCGGCGAGATCGTCGACCCAGACGCCGAAATGATAGAGGCCGGGCTTCTCGTCGCCTTCGACTTTCAGCAGCGCCACATTCACCGTGCCGTCGGAGAGATAAACCCCGCGGCGCGCGCGGCCCACGATCTGCAAGTCGAACGCGTCCTGGAAAAATTTTGCGGAGGCGTCCACGTCGGGAACGATGAGCGCGATATGACGGATTTTGGCCATGGTCATCCTCGAGAATTGCTATGCTTTATCGTTATCAGAATTGGGGCTCGCGGAGGATAGTTTTTCATCGTGCTTCGACTTTTGACCGCAATGTTCGGCCTTTTCGGCCGCGGCCGCTCGCCGGCATTGCTGCTTAATCTGACCGTACCGCGCTCGGGATATCGCGTCGAACGCGACATTCCTTACGGCAACGAGAAACGCCAGAAGCTCGATCTCTACGTGCCCGACGGCTTCAAGTCGCCCGCGCCGGCCGTGCTGTTCTTCTACGGCGGCGGCTTCATCGCGGGCCGCAAGAGCGAATATCGCATCGTCGGCCAGGCGCTGACGGGCCAAGGCATCATCGTCGGTATCGCCGATTACGGGCTCTATCCCGAATTCCGCTTTCCCACATTCGTTCAAGACGGGGCCAAAGCCTTCGTCGCTTTTCGCGAACTGCTTCCCAAATACGGCGGCAATCCTGCGCGCGCGTTCGTCGCCGGCCATTCCGCGGGCGCCTATATCGCGGCGATGCTCGCCGCCAATCCGCTTTATTTGAAAGAGGCCGGCGGCGATCCTTCGTCCTTGCGCGGCGCCATCGGCATGGCGGGCGCCTATAATTTTCTTCCCATCACCGATCCGCGGCGCATCGAGATTTTCGGCGGCAGCAATCGCGCCGAGACCCAGCCGATCACGTTCGTCGACGGCAAAAGACCGCCGATGCTGCTCGTGTCCGGCGACATCGACAAAGCGGTGTCCGTGCGCAACACGCGCAATCTCGCGGCAAAGCTGCGCGCACAGGGCAGCAAAGTCGAAGAGATCGTCTATCCCCGTCTCGGCCACTCGGGAATCATGCTCGCGCTCGCGCCCGGCTTCCGTCGTCTCGCCCCCATCCGCGCCGACATCGTGCGCTTTATCGAGAAGAACTAGCGCGTATCGCGGCCGAGGTGTCTTTCTTTGGACGACCACGGGGTCGGCTTTGCATTGGCCGATAATGCGCCGCAAGCACTGCAGGTTCGTTGCGCATTGTCCGCAACATGCTCGCCACTGGCCGTGGCAGACGCAAACTGCGCCGATAGCTCACGATGGTGCGAGGCGCGACGTCCAGAATCTCGGCTGTCTCCGCCGTCGTAAGACCAGCCGCTCGCTCAAACGCCAACAAATCGGATCCGGTCAATTGCCGCTGTTCGTCAGCGAGTATCCGCAGGCTACGCGCGGCATAATCGAGATCGCTATCCCAGCCGATGCCGAGTCCGTCGGCGATCACGCGCACCTTGCGGAACGCTGCCGGATCGCGCAACGGTGCGAACGCCTTGAGGCGATGAACGACACCGGTCATGTCGACGAGATCCCGGCTTCCATCCCGCCAAACGACGCGGAGAACATAGGGCCTGCCGCGCACAGCGGTAACGAACTTGAGCTTTCTCAGTTCTTCCATACTTCGTTCCTCAATCAACTCTGTACCGCGCCCACAACGTCCTCAGCTCACGCTCATGCTCGCTGATCCAAGTGAGCACCCTACGGCGAATGCGCGGGGGCAATGAGCCCGCGAGGAACTCGCCGTCCTCAATTCTGATCAATGCAGCGTGTCCACCGCCATAGACATGGACATGCGGCGGGTTGTGGTCGCCGTAAAACATTTGCACCTTGACCTTGCCGATTGTCGCAAGGGTTGGCATTCATGCCCCTCTGATCCATAAGTATAGCGCAAAATCTGCGTGATTTCAAGATATATCACGCAGATTTTGCTATGAATTTACGGGCTAGAGACCGCAAGGATCGTTCTACCAAGGTGCAAACTGAATTTCAGTTCCACAACTCGCGCGTCGCCAATCTTGCGCCGTCAGCCAGCGACTCCAGCTTGGCCCACATGATTGAAGGATGAACGCGGCGGTGGAACGGGCCTTGCGCGAAACCGCAATCCGTTCCGGCGATCACGTTTTCGCGTCCGAGATTTTTGGCATAACGCATGATGCGTTCGGCAACCAGCTCGGGATGCTCGACGATGTTGGTGGCATGACTGATGACGCCCGGGATCAGCACGCGGCCGTCGCTCAACTTCACATTTTCCCACACCCGCCACTCGTGCTCGTGGCGCGGATTGGCGCCCTCGATCAGAAAAGCGCCGACGCGCGCCTTCAGCAGAATATCGACGACATCCTTCAACGGCACATCGGTTGTGTGCGGGCCGGGCCAACTGCCCCAGCAGACGTGATAGCGGATGCGATCCTGAGGGATGCCTTCGATCGCATGGTTGAGAATCTCGATCTGGTGTTCCAGCCATTTGCGGTAATCGGCAAAGCTCGCCGGCGGCACCATGCGATCGTAGGTCACGGCCGCGCGCGCATCGTCCAATTGCAGCAGCAGGCCTGACGCGGCGATGGTGCGGTATTCGGTGCGCATCGCCTCGGCGATGGCCTGAAGCATCTCTTCGTCGTTGCGATAATATTCGTTCTTGCGGTCGGGGATCACGCTCGCGGGCGCGGCGACCGGCAGGAACGCTTCCTCGACTTTCGTGCCCATGAGCGCGGCTTTGACGTCATCGATGTCGCGCTGCAACGCCGCAATGCCGCTATAAGCGATCGGACCCGTGCAAACCGATTCCCAGTCCGATGATGGACCCTGCTGCGCGTCCATCTCGGCGTAGAAATCCTTGAACCGCGCACGGTCGGCGCCCGCGACGAAGGGGTTGGCGTCGAGCGCAACCTTCCTTCGCTCGAACCCGCTCAGGCGTTCCAGCGCATATTGCGCCCAGGAAATGTTCTTGCCGAATTCCCCGTCGCTGACCACATCGATGCCGGCAGCGGCTTGGCGCCTGACCACCGCGGCGACGGAATTCTTCAGGCATTCCTCATATTCGCGTGGATCGACGCCTTTGCCGCCCTGCTGCGCGCGCAGCAGGTTCAGCAGTTCCGGCGGGCGGATCAGGCTGCCGACATGAGTCGGCAGAATGCGATGGGTGCTGCGCTTCATGGCATACGACTAGAAGAATTTCGCCTCCGTCACAACCGCCGTTCGGCTTCTCGCGCGAGCTGGAATTTTCGTCTACAAGACCCGCAAAACGAGGACCCCATGGCCGTCATCGACATCCATTCCCACGTCATCTCCACTGACGAAAGGCGCTATCCGCGAGCGCCGATCGGCGGGCACCAGTCCGATTGGTCGCAGAAGCGCCCGGTCAGCATCGATCAGATGATCGCCGCCATGGACAAGGCGGGTGTCGCGAGGTCCGTGCTGGTTCAAGCGTCGACCTGTTATGGCCACGACAATTCTTATGTCGCCGACGCGCTTGCGGCGCATCCGGAACGTTTCACCGGCGTGTTCTCGGCCGATGTGCTGGCGCTCGACGCGCGCGAGAAGATGAAGCTCTGGACGGGCAAGGGCTTTACCGGCATGCGCCTGTTTACGGCGGGCAGCACGATGCCCGATCAGGCCGACTGGCTTGACGATCCGAGATGCTTTCCCGCCTGGGAACTGGCGCAGCAGCAAAACCTTCCCGTCTGTCTTCAGATAACGGCCAACGAGATCCCGCAGCTTCACGTCCTGCTCGAGCGCTTTCCCCGCGTGCGCGTGGCTCTCGATCATTGCGCGCGCCCGCAATTGGAAGACGGCCCGCCCTATCGCGCGGCGGCGAGTCTGTGGGGCTTGGCGCCCTACAAAAATGTTTTCTTGAAGATTTCGCCGCACAATTTCGTGGCCGTGCGCAAAGGCTTGGCAACCGCGGACAGTTTCTTCGGCAAACTGATCGCCGAATTCGGCGCGCAACGCATCGCCTGGGGTTCGAATTTTCCCACCCACGAGGGCTCGCTGTCCGAGCTGCTCCAGCTCGGGCGCGACAGCCTCAAAGTGGCCTCGGCCGCGGACCAGGAATGGATCTTCGGCCGCAGCACGCAGACACTCTATCCCGCGCTGAAGGACAAATAGCCATGGCCGAGCCGCTTACGCTCTTCACGCTGCTGGCGACCTTTCCCAATACGAAAGCGCTGAAAACCGGGGCGGTAAGCTCACCGCTGGTCAATTTCAATTTCGCCGACGTGAAGGTGTCGAACACGCAATTCAAGCCGCTGGTGCGAGAACAGAAATACGATCTCGGCGAGCTCGCCATCGTCACCTATCTTCAGACCAAGGAATACGGCACGCCCTATGTGCTGCTTCCCGTCGTCGTCGTCGGCCGCAATCAGCACCACACCATCTTCCACAATGCCGAGCGCAAGCCGTTGAAGCCTTCGGATCTCACCGGCAAGCGCATCGGCGTGCGCGCCTACACGCAGACCACGGGCTGCTGGGTACGCGGCTTTCTTGCCGACGATTACGGCGTCGACGTCGACCGCTGCCGCTGGATCACGTTCGAGGACGCCCATGTTGCGCAATATCGCGATCCGCCG
>Ga0137409_10008934_pt1 | contig 10221 bp, 8 predicted proteins | sample CZODoug1_16funga_FD_122059 | JGI IMG/M metagenome (GOLD analysis project Ga0137409, IMG submission 122059) | Vadose zone soil fungal communities from Angelo Coast Range Reserve, California, USA - CZODoug1_16fungal (Hybrid Assembly) | ecosystem: Environmental > Terrestrial > Soil > Vadose zone...
CACCCAGCCGCATCGTGCCACCCATTTCGTCCACGCCCAGCAATTCGCGCAATTTATAAATCACGCGATACGGCGCTTGCGGATCGAATTCGGTACTGTCCGCCTGCTTCAATCCTGCAACGTCTCGGGCATACTCAATCGTGGCGCACTGCATGCCGAGGCAAATTCCAAAGAACGGGATTTTATTTTCGCGCGCGTATTGAATTGTGTAAATCATTCCCTGAATGCCGCGTTTGCCAAAACCGCCTGGAACCAGGATGCCGTCGTACCCGCGCAGGCGTTCGGCTGCGATTTGAGGCGATTCGATTTCCTCGGACTCGATCCAGTCAATTACAGTTTTGTGATTGTGCGCGAGGCCGCCGTGCATCAGCGCTTCGCGCAAACTCTTGTAGGCATCTTCGAGTTGGACGTATTTGCCGACGATGGCGATGCGCGCTTCGCCCGTGGGATGGTGCATGCGCTGGACGAGATCAATCCACGGCTGAAGATTTTGCGGACGATCTTCTAGACGCAGCAACCGCAAAATTTGTTTGTCCAAACCTTCGCGAGCGAGCTCGGCGGGGACGGCGTAAATCGTGTCCACGTCTTCCATGGAAATGACGCAGGATTCGACGACGTTGCAGAAGAGCGCAATTTTCTTCTTGAGTTCGGCGGGAATGTGGCGGTCGCTACGGCAAAGCAAAATGTCCGGCTGAATCCCAATGCCGAGCATTTCTTTCACGGAGTGTTGCGTCGGCTTGGTTTTCTGTTCGCCGGCTGCAGCGATATAAGGAACGAGCGTTACGTGAACGAACAAAGTATTTTCCGCGCCGAGTTCGAGGCGCATCTGGCGAATAGCTTCCAAAAACGGCAACGATTCGATGTCGCCGACGGTGCCGCCGATTTCCACGATGACAACGTCCACACCTTCGGAAACTTTCTTGATGATGGATTTAATTTCGTCGGTGACGTGCGGGATGACCTGCACGGTTTTGCCGAGATAATCCCCGCGGCGCTCCTTGGCGAGAATCGTTTCGTAAATGCGGCCGGTCGTCCAATTATTGTCGCGGCGCAACTTCGCGTGCGTGAAGCGTTCGTAGTGACCTAGATCGAGGTCTGTTTCAGCGCCGTCTTCGGTGACAAAGACTTCGCCGTGCTGAAACGGGCTCATCGTGCCGGGATCCACGTTGAGATACGGATCGCATTTCTGAAGAGTGACTTGGAAACCGCGACTTTCGAGGAGACAACCGATGGAGGAAGCTGCTACGCCCTTACCAAGAGAGGAAACAACACCGCCGGTAACAAATATATATTTTTGCGCCATCCGGGTAGCCCGCACAGGCATTTAGCCAGGGTGTCGGACTGTTTCGACCTCCACAGGATTGACGTACACACAATTATGGGCATGAGAGGCACTTCTGTCAATTCGAACTCTTCGCAGGCATCAAACGGAAAAATTTCTAGAACACGCGGGTAAGCGAAACATTCCGCCCGGTAACGGGTTTAAGCAAGCGGGAGGGTACGCTCGACCGCCGCAAAGTGTAAAGAGTTGTATTTTCGTTCGACCCAGAACAGTTTGCGGAAACCTGAAACGGCCCAGCGTACATCTAAGCGAGCGGGTGTACTTGTACCCGGAAGAAGTGCTGCACTGGCGCAGCGAAAAACGTTCCGGCAGATCAAAAAACTGAGGCTAATCATGAAAGCAATCCGTTGTTTGCGTGCGGGCATGGCAATGTTCGCATGCGCAGGGACGGTCGCCGGGGCTTTTCTGTTTGCTTCGACGGCTGGTGCGCAGCGAACCGCACAGAGCACCGCCGCGGCGCAATCCAAGGCCATTGCAGCAGGCGGGAACCATTCGTTGTATGACGCAAGCAAGGAAATTTCGCTGCAGGGCACGGTGGCAAAATTCACGGAAAATTCCATGGATCTCCCGCGCGGCGCGCATGTCCTCGTGCAAACCAGTTCTGGGCAAATTGATGTGCATCTTGGCGATCCCCGTTTGCTCAAGCTGAATAATCTGTCAATTTCACAGGGAGCGAGCATCCGCATTATCGGGGAGCCAGTGACGACGATTCAGGGAACATTTTTCCTTGCAAGGCTGGTGCAGCAGGGAACGCAGGTAGTGGTCGTTCGCTCGATGCAAGGAATGCCGATATCGCCCTCCGCACCAAAATCCGCTTCAACCTTACAGGGAGGTGCGCGATGAAGCGCGGCGCACTTCTTCTAACGCTTTTCATTGCAGCTTTCCTAGCTGCCTGCAGCGGGGGCGGCTCGACGACGCTCCCTCCTCCCACGGGTGGTTTTTCTAATTCCAGTTTGAAAGGGCAATACGCCTTCATCATGACCGGACAAGCCCCTGACGGTCCTATCGCTCGCATCGGCACGTTCGTTGCGGATGGCAGCGGCAACATCACAGGCGGTCTGGAAGTCGTCAATACCATATCCAATGGTCTCCAGCTGCTGTCATTTTCGGCCAGCGCCTATCAAGTGAAAGCTGATGGCCGCGGCGCGATTAATCTCATGAATCTTACGGGAACTCTTTCGTTCAGCATTACGATGACTTCTGTCTCGCAGGGATTCATAGCGGAGACGGATGGCATCACTGGTACAAGCGGTACGTTTGAATTGCAGGATAGCTCCGCATTCAACCCGAACGGCGTGAACGGTTCCTTCGTTTTCGATAATTCGGGCATTGACCCGGGAGGTAATTTCGATTCCATCGTTGGCCAGATTAGTCTCAACGCAGGAACGGTGTCAGGTGGTGTCTTCGACGAAAATTCCGGAGCCGTACTTTCTGGACCACAAACGATTACGACCGGGACTTATTTTCTCGATGCGACGAATGGGGCGACTGCGGGACTAGGGCAAATCAGCTTCAGTGGGTTCGTCTATGACTTCATCATTGTGAACAGCAGGAAAATTCACCTGATTGAAGTTCCAGGGAGCAGCGCACCTTTCTTTACCACGGCGGGGACGGCCAATGCCCAAACGGCCGCTCCTGCTAGCCCAGTCGGGTTCACTGGCAGTTTCGCATTCCTAACTTCTGGCGTAGGAACGAGTAGCCCTGACTTCAAGGCAGGACGCTTTACGGCGGATGGAAGCGGCGGACTGACTTCTGTCGCGCAAGACGAAAAGCTGCTGGGCGATTTGTTCCAGGTTCCAAAGGGCACAGTCTCCGCAGCGAAATACACAATTGATACGAATTTCCCAGGCTCTGGGCGCGGCACGATCACTTACACCGATTCAAGTCTGGGGACCTTCGACTTTATTTTCTATATGAGCTCCGCAAGTCAGGGCGTAATGCAAGACAACGGCAAAGGCATCGTAGGTGACGGGGTGATTATGGCGCAGGCGGGCGCGCCCTTTACTAACGGCTCTGTGGCCGCCGATTATGCTTTCAATTGGAGCGGTACGAGCACCAACAATACGACTGCCGTAACGGCCGAAGAAGACTTCGTCGGACATGTCACCGTGACCAGCGCCACCTCCAATAACGTGACCGGCGCGATGGACTTTTCTGAGCTGAACTCCAATCAAGGCGCGTTCCACGATTCCCCATTGACTGGCTCGCTTACCATCAATGGCGACGGTACGAACTCGTCCGGCAGTCGCAGCACTTTTGTAGTTAAAGCGACCAACCCCAGTGGTGGGCCTTCCTCAACCTTCACATTCACTCTCTACCCAGTAAATGCGAACGCCATGTTCGTAGTCAGCCAGGACAATGATCATTCAACCGGCGGCGTATTTACACGGCAAGTCACGCCGCCATAGACCACAACTAATTCGATTGGCGGTCCTATTTTTGGAGGAGTTTTTCCACGCGCTCGACGTCCGCGCGCACGTCCACACTGACGGCGTCGTGTTCGACTTCGGCGACGCGAATCTTCCAGCCGTTTTCCATCCAACGCAATTGTTCAAGCTGCTCAATGCGTTCGAGCTCGCCTTGCGGCAGAGTGGGATATTCGAGCAACGCGTCACGCTGAAACACGTAGAGTCCCAAATGTTTCAGATGGCGCACCTGAATGTGCGCGGCGGAATCGCGCACCCAGGGAATCGGCGCACGAGAGAAATAGAGCGCGTTGCCATCGAAGTCCAGCACGGTTTTGACGACGTTAGGGTCCATGATGTCGCCGGGAGTTTTGATGGGAACGGCGACCGTGGAAATTGCGGCAGGCGGATCTTCGAACAGGGCGTTTACGGCCGTGTCCACGGCCTGAGGATCGAGCAGCGGCTCATCTCCCTGCACATTCACGAAAACGTCGCCTTCCGTGTGAGCAGCCACCTCCGCAATCCGCTCGGTGCCGGTGCGATGGTCGGGGCGCGTCATGCGCGCTTCGCCGCCGAAGCCTTCCACCGCTTTCACAATGCGTTCATCGTCGGTAGCGACAATCACACGCGACGCAGTCTTTGCCAGCTTGGCCCGTTCGTAAACTCGCTGCACCATGGGCTTTCCGGCGAGATCAACCAGCGGTTTGCCGGGCAAACGCGTGCTTCCATATCTTGCGGGAATGACGATGACAACTTGCCCTTGCGGCACAGGAAATGACTCCAATGCGGGGAAAGTGGCCAAGGGAAGCGCCAACAAGTCCGCCGCGAAGGCCGATGCTACCACATTGGAGACTCACGCCACCTTTCCGGGCCCACGTCCCAATCACAAAATCTTGGTCCCTCGTCAGCGACCGCAAGATTGCGCGAGCATCTTACGGAATAAAACTGGCCAAGATCAGGTTAGTACTTTATTCAGGACTAGTTTCTTCTTGTCTTATCTATGCCCAGTGATAGAATTCGGCCATCGTCCGCGCGGCCGTCCCGGCGAGCCGGGAAACGGGGGAGCCGTGAAACGCGAGATTACTGGTATCCGCGTTGTTTGCATCAGGTTGACGCTACTGGCCCTTTGCCTGTTTTTGGCGGCCACTTCCTCCACTGCCTTCCCCCAACTCGCTCCTGACGATCCTTCCACAAGAAGAGGGGATGACGTAAAGCACGATACCCCTGGCGTTACCGTGAAGCCCGGGAGGCTGCTGCACAGCGACGTGAGTCTTGCGCTGGTGAATGTGACGGTTACGGACCCCTACAACCGGCTTGTAACTGGCCTGGAGCCGGATAATTTTCGAGTCTTTGAAGATAACGTTGAGCAAGAAGTCGAAACATTTTCGTCCGAGGACGTGCCGATTTCCATCGGCGTAATTTTTGACGTCAGCGGAAGCATGGGCAACAAAGTGGGCAAGGCGCGGGAAGCTGCTGTGCAATTTTTCAAGACGGCCAACACCGCCGACGAATTTTTCCTGGTGAGTTTTAACGAGCGAGCGGAACTAACGAGCGAATTCACAAACAGCGTAGAAGATCTGCAGAATCGCATGATGTTAACCCCAACGAAGGGAAGGACGGCGCTGCTCGACGCGATTTACCTTGGATTGAGCCAGATGAGGGGTGCTAAGAACGCCAAACGGGCCTTGCTCATCATATCGGATGGGGGCGACAATCATAGTAGGTACAACGAGAACGATGTCAAGCGACTGGTGAAAGAAGCGGATACCCAGCTCTATGCGATAGGCATCTTTGACCCGCTTGGTTATCGTGGCCGGACGCCGGAAGAACTGAACGGCCCCTCGCTGCTGACTGACGTGACCGATCTGACCGGCGGACGCGTTTTCTCAGTGGAGCGGCTGGAAGATCTACCGGACATTGCCACCAAGATTGGCATGGAGCTGAGAAACCAATATGTTCTGGGATACAGGCCGAGCAACAAAGCACACGACGCGCGGTGGAGAAAAGTTAAAGTCAAACTGCGCCCACCTCGGGGATTGCCGCCTCTCACCGTCTATTCAAAGACCGGATACTACGCGCCGAGCCACTAACGGGCTGCGGCGGCTTCTTGCCGGTACAGTCTTCGCAGGATTTTCCATCGTTGCGCTCATGGTGGTTTCCGCGCGCGCGCAGACTCCAGCTCAAGATCCCCTCGCTCCGAAAAATACGCAGCCTGCGCCTCCAGGGCAACAAGGTCCCGGCGCGAGCATCAAGGTGGACGTCAACCTTGTTGTCTTGCACACAACGGTGCTCGATGATCGCGGACGCTTCGTGGAGGGTCTGAAGCAAGAGAATTTCCGCGTGCTGGAAGATAAAACCGAGCAGAAGATGGCTGTGTTCAAGCGCGAGGATGTGCCCGTCAGCATGGGGCTCGTGATTGACAACAGCGGAAGCATGCGCGACAAACGTCCCCGCGTGAATGAAGCCGCGCTTACTTTGGTGCAAACCAGCAATCCGAATGACGAAGCGTTTGTTGTGAATTTTAACGACGACTACTATTTGGACCTGGACAAGGATTTTACGAGCAGCATTCCGGAATTAAAGGAAGCGTTGGAGCGTATTGACGCGCGCGGCAGCACCGCTTTCTACGACGCGCTGATTGGCTCGATGGATCATGCGAAGAAGGGCCACAAAGACAAAAAGGTTTTGCTGGCTGTGACCGATGGTGAAGACAACGCCAGCCGCAATACGCTGGAGAAGACGATTCGCGAGATTCAGAAATCCAACGTGGTGATTTACACGATTGGGCTGTTCAGCGACGAAGACAAAAAGAATCGCAAGAAGGCAACGCGTGCGCTGAAAGAAATTGCCGATGCCTCCGGCGGGGTCGCATATTTTCCGGAAAACGTCGCGGACGTGCACAATATTTGCGAACAGGTCGCGAAAGACATTCGCAATCAGTACACGCTGGCTTACTATCCTTCCAACGCGAGGAAAGACGGCACCTATCGCGCCGTGCAAGTGGAAATCATTCCGCCACGCACCCGTGGGAAGCTCATCGCGCGCACCCGCAACGGCTACTACGCGCCCATCGAGCCATCAGGCTCCAGCTCCGGCGCGAATTAACTGGAAATCTAGGCTTTCAACTACTAATGATACGTTGCCAGGCTCTTGCCGTCGCCTCATCGGCCGGAAACGAGGACTCGATCCTCAGTTCTTCCAGTGTCACGTCATGCGGTGAACCGAACGTTGTCCACGTGGAGAACCGCAATTCCACTTCGACTTTACGAATCACAAAATTCAATAGCGGAGATGCCGGTGCTTCGAGCTCTGGCGCACGCCACTGTTCGGGCACATCAGGATAAGCAAGAACTTCGGATAGCAGGCTCTGCAACGTCTCATCCGTTGGCACCCAGGCAATTTCCTGCCGCCGGATGATGTCTCGCGCCACTTCATTCCAGTTTGCGATGAACGGTTTCAGATATTCATCGCAAAGTACATGCCGCACAATGTTGGGCTCTTTCGGAATCGCGCCCAGTACAAAATGAACGAGTCTTGCTGCGCCTTCATTCGACTGAAGCAGGTTCCAGTGCCGGTCCAGCACAATCGCCGGATACGGTTCCTGCTGCTTCAGTAGGAATTCCACTGCTCGCTCGGCCTCAATTCGCGTAAAAAACTTTTCCCATGCAAAATTTTTCCGCCAAAATTTTCGGCGATGGTTTGGCCCATATCGGAAAGCGTTTCGCGCACGCCGAGGTTTACGTTGGCTCCCCTTCCCGGGGAATACGCAAGGATAGGAACATGTTCACGCGAGTGATCGGTGGTTTCCCAGCGCGGGTCGGGGTCGCAGCCGTGGTCTGCAGTAATCATCAATAGATCGGTTGGTTTCAGTTGAGACAGAAATGCCGCCAGCAACGTGTCAAATTCCTCCAGCGATTTAGCGAACCCTTCCACGTCCTTGCGGTGGCCGAAAAGCATGTCGAAATCCACGAGGTTGCAAAAGATGAGGCCGGAAGCGCGTTCCCGTACAGCGGCGGTGAGTTTCTGCATTCCGTCAGCGTTGGACGTGGTCGTGACGTAATTTTCGAGACCTCGACCGTTGTAAATGTCGTGAATCTTGCCGATACCGAAAATCGGCACTTTCTGTTCGACGAGAACATCCATCAGCATCGGCTTCGGAGGCTCAACAGCATAGTCGTGGCGCCGTGGCGTGCGCACAAAATGCCCGGCCGTTCCGGCAAACGGACGCGCGATGACGCGGCCAACCTTGTTCGGACCATCGAGCAACTTCCGCGCGATTTCGCACATGCGATACAGCTCTTGAATCGGGATGACGTCTTCGTGCGTGGCGATTTGAAAGACGCTGTCGCCTGACGTGTAAACGATCGGCTTGCCCGTTCGAACGTGCTCCTCGCCAAGCTCCTTGATAATTTCCGTTCCAGATGCGGGCTTATTACCAATCGTGCCGCGGCCGATTCGTTGCTCGAATTCAGCGATGAGGTCGGCAGGGAAGCCGTGCTTGTAAACAGGGAAAGCCTGGTCGAGCCAGATGCCGGCCATTTCCCAATGACCCGTCGTCGTATCTTTACCCGGAGAATGCGTTTTGCCTTTGCCGAACGCGCCGATGGGCGAAGGGGCCGGCGGCAGGTGCGAAAGCGGTTCAATATTTGCCAAACCAAGCTTCACAAGTTGCGGAATTCTCAGGGCGCGCGATTCGGCGATGTGGCCGAGCGTTGTGCGACCAACATCACCGTAGTCCGCGGCGTCAGGCAGCTCGCCGATACCGACGCTGTCCAAAACGATCCAAATCACGCGGGAAAAGGGCGCCATTTCCGAAATCCTTGAAACTCTGGTGCAGGGTAACACAGTCTGCACAGGGCAGAGGTTGGCCCGCAATGTCCACTACGGCCAAGGCCTAGTTTGAGCTAAGCTCAACTGGCTGTAATACTTTGCGGCGGCATGAACTCTTTTGCTTCCTGGTGCGTAGTAAAAGAGTAGGAGAGGTGTCGAATGCCCGATGACGGCAGTATGAGGTCGCGCTCCCTGGTCTTCCCGATCCTCTTGGTTGCCATTGGCGGAATCTTTCTTTACCGCACGCTGAATCCGGGGTTTGAGCCATTGCCGGTCCTGTGGAGATATTGGCCGCTGATTTTGGTTTTGGTCGGCCTAGGCAAAATGTGGGACGCCACGCAAGGTGCGAGAGCTGCGGGAAAGCCAGGCACATATATTGGCTCGACGATTGGCGTCCTCGCGTTTGTGGTGGTCATCGTTTTACTACTCTGGCGCGGGCACGCTTTTGGCGACTACAGAAATCGTCATGGCCGTGCGATTAACCACATCAGCGAAATTAAGGATTTGCAGGGTGCGACCAAATTGAATGCGATCGTAAATATGGGCGCAGGAGAACTGAATCTGGCCGGGGGAACCTCGCACGCACTGGAAGGCGACTTTGACTTCAGCGCCGCTTGGTCCAGGCCGCGTGTGGACTATCACGTTTCCGAGAAAACCGGCGAAGTGGAGATTTCGCAGGACAATGAGGGTCCCACGTTTGGTCGCGAAGACAATACCTGGTGGCTGCGCGTGAACAATTCCGTGCCCGTCGATTTACAAGTGAAAATGGGCGCTGGGCAAAGCAACCTCAAGCTGCGCGACATCAACCTGACCCGATTGCAATTGGACGCTGGTGTGGGCCGAGCGAATGTTGACCTGACAGGCGAGGAAAGAAAGTCAGACGTGAACGTCGAGATTCATGGCGGTGTCGGCCAAGTCGTCATGCGTCTACCCAAAAGCATCGGGGTCATTGTGGACGCAAAAGGCGGAATCGGCGCGGTAACTACGCACGGCCTAAAAAAGAATGACGGCGCCTATGTCAACGACGCCTACGGCAAATCACCGCGCACGATTCACGTGGACGCTGCCGGTGGCATCGGCAACATCGACCTTACCGTTGAACCCTGATTCCCTGAGCACGCAAATCACCGTGCAGTTCTCGGATATGCGTGTTTGTCAGGCAATTCGGGCAACCTACGAACTCCAGGTCGAGTGTTCATCTACAACGTGCCACGATCCATTAACCTTTTCCATCAGCACGTATTGACCGCCACCGCAAAGGCCACAAAAGTGGTCAATATAGAACACCCCTTGCGTGTGAGCGGAATTGAAACCGACACCTGACAGCGTGACATAGCCCATATTGTGAGGGAATTCTTTTTGGAATTCGTACGATCCATACGAAAGAAAATCAATCTTGGATTGGGAAGCGAGAACGACCTTGGCGCGACCCGGCAAGGAAAAGTTAGACTCCAGCCGGCTCGGAAACAAGTTACGGATGAGGTAGCTGGCGCGGGTTGATCTGTCGAGACGTTCGAAATCGATTCGCCGATCTAGCAAATTCAGCGGCCAGAGCCTGCTGGTTCCGCCAGCTCCCGTCCTGTCGTTGACCACCACTTGGATCGGTCCACCCACCGACCAGTCATGGGCATCATTATGGATTCC
>Ga0137409_10008935_pt1 | contig 10220 bp, 5 predicted proteins | sample CZODoug1_16funga_FD_122059 | JGI IMG/M metagenome (GOLD analysis project Ga0137409, IMG submission 122059) | Vadose zone soil fungal communities from Angelo Coast Range Reserve, California, USA - CZODoug1_16fungal (Hybrid Assembly) | ecosystem: Environmental > Terrestrial > Soil > Vadose zone...
GTTGAACCACATGAACCACATCGAACCACATCAACTACGTATTTCCAAAACACTTCTACCCATAGACTTTTACCATTTTATATCTTGGTTTTGATGTGGTTGAAGTGGTTCAAATGGTTCAACTGGTTCAGTGGGGTTTTGTAAGAAAAGGAGCCTGAGAGATGATGAAGTTTGTGTCGCCTTTGTCGGAGATACGGAAGGCAAAGAGCGAAGTTGTGTGTGAGGAAGTGGCTGGGATGCCGCAGGAGGCCACGCCAAAGGAGTTCCTCACCGCAGTCTACCGTGACCCTGGACAGCCAATGGGGCGCAGGCTCACAGCCGCAATAGCTGCAAGCAAGGTAGTGATCGCTGAAAGTGACGGCAGGAATTTTGCAAAGATGATGGCAGAGATAGCCCAGGCTTCAGGCAAGTCCAATGTGATCGACGCCGTGCGTTGGGTGCTCGGCGAAAGCAAGGCCGCCGAGTTGCGCGGCGAGTCGATGCAGGACGTGATCTTCAACGGCTCCAGCCAGCGCAAGCCGGGTGGCCGTGCCAGCGTTGAACTTGTGTTCGACAACACCGAAACGCCGGAGCAGCGCACGCTTGGTGGCCCGTGGGCGAGTTATGCCGAGATTTCCGTGAAGCGCGTGCTGACGCGCGACGGCACGTCCAACTATTCGATCAACAACCAGGCCGTGCGCCGGCGCGACGTGCAGGATATGTTTCTCGGCACCGGACTGGGGCCGCGGGCGTACGCGATCATCGGCCAGGGGATGATCACTCGCATCATCGAGGCGCGGCCGGAAGAGCTGCGCATCTTCCTGGAAGAAGCGGCCGGTGTCTCCAAATACAAGGAGCGCCGGCGGGAAGCGGAAAACCGGCTCGCCGACACGCGCGACAACCTGACGCGCGTCGAAGACATCGTTCGCGAGCTGGCGAGCCAGATTGACAAGCTCGAGCAGCAAGCCGAGATCGCGCAACGCTATCGCGCGCAGCAGGCGGAACACGACGAGCAGCAGCAATTGTTGTGGCTCACACGCAAGCGCGAAGCGGGCGCGGAGCAGAGCAAGGTCGCGCAAGAGGTGGCGACGCGCGCGGCCGCCCTGGAGGCGCACATCGCCGATCTGCGCGCGGTTGAACTGGCGCTGGAGCAGACCCGGACCGCGCATTATGCGCAGTCCGATGCAGTACACGCTGCGCAAGGCGATCTGCTCAACGTCAATGCCGAAGTGAGCAAACTCGAATCCGAGTTGCGACTGCTGGCGGACGCGCGGGCGCGTCTGCAGACGCAAATTGAAGCGCTGCGCGGCACGCGCGAACGGCGCCGCACCGAACAGGACGACCTTGCGCAGCGCGCCGTCGATCTCGAACGGCAGCTCAGCGACGGCGTTGCGCGACTGTCGTCCGCGCGCATCGCGGTGGTGGCGCAAGAGCAGTCGTTGCCCGCACGCGAGCAGGCCTATGCACAGGCGCGTGAGGCGCTGACTGCAACGCGCTCACTCGCCTTCGCCGCTGAACAGGCGATCGAGGCGGCCGGCTCGGAGCAGCGCGCGCTGGAGCGCCAGCGGGCCGCGCTTTCGCAACGACGCGAGCGCCTGCAGGAAGAAAACAGGGAACTGGGCGAACCCGATGAGTCGCGCCTGGCGCACCTGCGCGCGGAGGCGGAACGCCTCGGCGCAGAACTGGCGGCGGCGACCGAGCGCCTGGCCCAGGCCGAAGCGGGCGAGCAGCAGGCGCGAGCCGAACGTCAGCAGCACGCCGATACGCGGGCGCGCGCCGCCGAAGCGCTGACGCGCCTGGAGGCGCGCCAGCAGGCGGCGCAGGAGTTGCAGTCGAAAATCGAAGCCGACGACCGTCTCGATCCCTGGCTCAAGGCGCAGGGTCTCGACACATTGCCGCGCCTGTTCCAACGATTGCAGGTGGAGCCCGGTTGGGAAGCGGCGTTTGAAGCGGTGCTGCGCGAACGCATCGAGGCGCTGGAAGTCATTCGCCTCGATTCGCTGGCCGGACTCGCCGCCAGCGCGCCACCGGCGCGGGTCGCGTTCTACAGCACGCAAGGCGCGCTTGGCGTGGCAGCTGGGTCGCTTGCGGGTTTCGCGCCGCTCGCGGCGTATCTGCGTGGCCACGACGCCGCACTCGCCGCCGTGCTCGCGGATTGGCGGGTGCAGGTCTACGTTGCGCCCGATCTGCAGGCGGCGCTCGCCGCGCGTGCCAGTCTGCCGCCCGGCGGTCAGTTGGTTGTGCAGGCGGGGCATCTGGTCGGGCGCCATGGGGTGCGCTGCTTCGCGGCCGACGATCGCAAATCGGGCCTGCTGGCGCGGCGCCATGAGATCGAGAATCTCGAGCGCGAAACGCGGGCGCAGCGCCTGATCGCCGAGCAGGCGGCGGCGGCGTTCGCGCGCGCCGAGTCGCAGGCGCGGCAAGCGGCCGAAAGCGTGATCGCGGAACGCCAAAAGGCGGACGCGTTGCGCGTACGTGTGCACGCGGTGCAGATCGATGTCGTGCGCCTGACCGAACTTACCGAACGGGTCAAGCATCGCGCCGGGCAGATCGACGCCGAACTGGCCGAATTGGCAAGCCACGAACGCGATCTGCTCGCCGGGCGCAGCGACGCCGACGCCCGCTTCGAACAGCTCGATGCAGAACTCGCGGGTAAACAAGAGGCGGTCGAGATCGCGCGCGTGGGCTACGAAGACGCCGACCGCATGCTGCGGGCAGCGCGTGAACTGCTCCAGCAGCGCGCGGCGGATGCGAACCGAATCGAATTTGAACTCACCGCTGCGCGCGAGCGACAGCAGGACATCGCGCACGCAGTGCGGGTCGCGGCGGAAGACGCCGATCGGCTCGCGGCCGATAGCGCGCGGGCGCAAGACGAACTGACGCAGCTTGATGATGGCGCCATTCGCAGCGGCCTGGATCAATGGCTCGCGCAACGCGTAGGGCGCGAGGACGCGTTGCGCGGCGCGCGCAGCCGGTTGGATGAAATCGCCAGCGAATTGCGCCGGACGGACGAACTGCGCTTGACGCGCGAGCGCGAGCAGCAGCCCCTGCGCGACCGCATCACCGAACTGCAATTGAAGGAGCAAGCGGCGCGCCTGTCGTTCGAACAATTTGCCGAGCAACTGGCGCAGGCCAGTGCCGACGAGATCTCTTTGGGCGCGAAGCTGGACGCGATGACGGGCGCGCTGCGCACGCGCGCCAGCACGATTCAATCCGAACTGGCGCGCCTGGCCGAATCTATTGCTGGGCTCGGTGCGGTCAATCTGGCGGCGCTCGATGAACTCGCCGCTGGACGCGAGCGCAAGAGCTTTCTCGACGCGCAATCGGCGGACCTCACGGCCGCTATGACCACGCTCGAAGATGCGATTCGCAAGATTGATCTGGAAACCCGCGCGCTTTTGCAGCAGACATTCACCCAAGTCAATCAACATTTCGGAATGCTCTTTCCGAAACTATTCGGCGGCGGCGAGGCCCGCCTGCTGATGACTGGCGACGAAATTCTAGACGCCGGCGTGCAGGTGATGGCGCAGCCGCCGGGGAAGCGCAACAGCACGATCCACCTGCTCTCCGGTGGCGAGAAAGCCCTGGCCGCGACCGCGCTCGTGTTTGCGTTGTTCAAACTCAATCCGGCGCCGTTCTGCTTGCTCGACGAGGTCGACGCGGCGCTCGACGACTCCAACACCGAGCGCTTCTGCGCGCTGGTGCGCTCGATGATCGGCAGCACTCAGTTCCTGTTCATCACGCACAACAAGATTGCCATGGAAATGGCGGAGCAACTGATCGGCGTGACGATGCAGGAGCAGGGCGTGTCGCGTATCGTTGCGGTCGATATCGACGCGGCCATCCGCCTCACGGCCGAAGCGGCCTAGCCCTGCGCGTCCGGCGCGTGCCAGACGCGAGGCTTTGAGTTGAGCAGATTTCTTCCATGACCCACTTGCAATTGGCGCTGCTGCTGTTGGCGGCGGTGCTGCTCGGGTGCGTATTTGCCTATGGCAAGTGGCAGGAGCGGCAGGCGCTGCGTCAATTTGACCAGCGCCTGCGCGCCAACGTTGGCGACGCGCTGTTTGGTGGTGCGGCGCCACTGTCGCGCGGCCAGTCGTCCGCAGCGGCGCCGCCGCCTGGTGCGACCGAGGGCGATGCCGCGCCGACCGCAGCCATTGCACCCGCACCGTCCCGCACGGGCGAGGCGGAAACGGAGCGCCGACTCGAGCCGCGCCTGGGTGAATTCGCCGATACCGTGCCGCTCGCCCGCGAGGCTTCGCTCAATCTACCGCCGGTTGACATGGCGGCGGGCGCGTCCACGGCGGTGCCCGAGTGGGTCGAGGACCCGCTGCTCGATTTCGTTCTCGAACTGCGCTGCGCCCATGCGGTCGATGGCGTTGCCGTGATTGATGCCGCCGCGCCGCTCGCCCGCCTCGGTCTAGTCATGCCGGTGTACTTCGTCGCGTGGGACGCGCGCAGTCAGCAATGGGTCCGCCCCGATCGCTTCGGCTTCTACTCGGAATTGCTGGCGGCGACGCAGTTGGCGAGCCGCCGGCATTCGCTCGACGAGCAGGAAGCGACCCAGTTCGTGGCCGCAGTCCGGCAGGCGAGCGAGGCGCTGGACGCGGATTTCGACGCGCCAGATTTCAAGCGCGTGCTCGAGATGGCGCGCGACCTCGATCGCCTGTGTGCCCAGTTCGACGTGCAGATCGGTTTGACGCTGGAGGCCGATCAACCATGGGACTCGACGCGCCTGATCGCCGCGGCGCTCGACGCCGGGTTGCGTCCGTGCGGGCCGATGCATTGGCAGCGCGATGGCGCGAGTGGTCTGCCGCTGTTCACGTTGATCGTCGACGGCGCGCCGATCGACCGCGTATTGCTCGAGCTTGACGTGCCGCTGGCGCCTGCCGCGGACGGGCCGTTGTCGGCGATGGTGGAGACCGCCAATCAACTCGCTGCCATGCTCGGCGCGCGCGTGGTCGACGACAACGGCCGGCCGATTGATAACGGTTCAGTCGCTGCGATCGAACGACAACTCTCCGAGCTCGTCGCCGACATGCGCAGCGCGGGGCTGAATCCGGGCGCACCGCGGGCGATGCGCCTGTATTCGTGACGCGTGTGGTCGTCGCTGGACCATGAACGAAAAGCGCGACCCGGGCGTGCCGACTGACGTTGCCCAGCGGGCAGAACAATTGCGCGCCGAGATCGAGCGCCATAACATTGCCTACTACGTGCTGGACGCGCCCACCATTCCCGACGCGGCCTGGGACGCACTCCTGCACGAGCTGATCGACCTTGAGGCGCGTTATCCGCAGCTGCGACGGCCGGATTCGCCGACCCAGCGCGTAGGCGCGGCGCCGCGCGCCGACTTGCGCGAGGTCACGCACGCGGTGCCCATGCTGTCGCTCAACAATGCGTTGAGCGACAGCGACACGATTGCGTTTGATGCGCGCGTGCGTGAATTGCTCGTCAAGGCGGGCGCCGAGGATGGGCCGGTGCGCTATTCCTGCGAATTGAAGTTCGACGGCCTGGCGATCAATCTGCGTTACGAATCCGGCCTGCTCGCCGAGGCGTCCACCCGCGGCGATGGCGTGATCGGCGAAGACGTGACCGTCAATGTGCGCACGATCCATACGGTGCCACTGCGGCTTGCCGGCGCTGCACCGCCGGTGCTCGAAGTGCGCGGCGAGGTGCTGATGTTCAAGCGCGACCTGGCACGCCTGAACGAACGGCAGCGCGCGCAGGGCGGGCGCGAATCGCCCAACGCGCGCAACGCCGCTGCCGGCAGTCTCCGCCAGCTCGATCCGCGCATCACGGCGCGCCGGCGTCTGCACTTCTTCGCCTATGGCCTGGGCGAATTGCGCGGTATCGATGAGCCCGCATCACATTCAGCGACGCTGGACTGGCTGGCTTCGCTGGGCGTTCCGGTATCGAACGAACGGCGCCTGGTAACCGGCGTAGACGGCCTGCTCGCGTTTTATCACGCAGCGTATCGGCAACGTGATTCGCTCGACTTCGACATCGACGGCGTGGTCTACAAGGTCGATGACAAGGGCGCCCAGGAACGTCTGGGCTTTGTTTCGCGCGCGCCGCGCTTTGCCATCGCGCACAAGTTTCCGCCGCAGGAAGCGACTACGCAGTTGTTGGAAATTGAAGTGCAGGTCGGCCGCACGGGCGCGCTGACGCCGGTGGCGGTGCTGGCACCGGTGGCGGTCGGCGGCGTAACGGTCACGCACGCGACGCTGCACAACGAAGAAGAAATCCGCCGCAAGGACATTCGCATCGGCGACACGGTGATCGTGCGCCGGCAGGGCGATGTGATCCCGGCAGTGGTGGCGATCGTGCCCGAAAGGCGGCCCCCGGATGCGCGCGTTTTCACGATGCCCAGCCAGTGTCCGGTGTGCGGCTCGGCGGTGGAACGCCCGACCGACGAAGCGATCGCGCGTTGCACAGGCGGTCTCTTCTGCGGCGCGCAGCGCAAGCAGGCGCTGCTGCATTTCGCGGGCCGGCGCGCACTCGACATCGAAGGGCTGGGCGCCAAGCTGATCGACCAGCTGGTCGACAGCGGCCGCGTGCAGACGCCCGCCGATCTCTTCCGGCTTACCGCGCCCGATCTTGCCAGCCTGGAGCGCATGGCCGAAAAATCGGCGGCCAATCTGGTCGCTGCGCTTGCGCGCGCGCGAAACACGACGCTCGCGCGTTTTGTCTATGCGTTAGGAATTCGCCATGTCGGCGAAAGCACAGCGCGCGACCTGGCGCAGCACTTCGGATCGCTGGCGGCCCTGCTGGGCGCCAGCGAAGCGGAGTTGCTCGTAGTCAACGACGTCGGCCCGGTGGTCGCCGCTTCGATCGCGCATTTCTTCGCGGAACCGCATAATCGGGCCGTGCTCGAGCAACTGCGGGCGGCCGGCGTGCATTGGCCCGAGTCGGTTAGAGTCGGCACGCATGCGCCGGAAGCAGTGCCGCTCGCCGGCAAGACGTTTGTGCTGACCGGCACATTGCCCGGCTGGACGCGCGACGAGGCAGAAGAGCACATCGAAGCCGCAGGCGGCAAGGTCACGGCTGCGGTGTCGAAGAAGACCGACTACGTTGTTGCCGGTGAAGAATCGGGGTCGAAACTGCAAAAAGCAAAGGACCTGGGCGTGGCCGTTATTGACGAAGCGAGGTTGCGCGCATTGTTGAAGGCGGCCGCGTCCGCCACATGAGACGAGACCCGCGCCGGGCCAGGCTCACGACGGACCTAAGCAAATGATCGCGATCATTGGCGGCAGCGGTCTGGCGCGCCTGTCCTCACTGCAGAACACGCGGCGCCAGGTCATGCGCACGCCCTACGGCGAGCCATCGGGGGCGATGACGCTCGGCACCCTGGCGGGACAAGACGTTGTGTTTCTCGCACGCCACGGCTACGGCCACACGATCGCGCCACACGAGATCAACTATCGCGCCAACATCTGGGCCCTGCAGGCGCTCAAGGTGGCGGGAGTGATTGCGTTGGCGACGGTGGGTGGAATTCGGGCTGAGTATGGGCCAGGGTCGCTGGTCGTGCCCGATCAGATCATCGATTACACCTACAGCCGCAAGAGTACATTCTTCGAAGGGTCGGAATTGCCGGTCACGCATATCGATTTCACCCAGCCTTACGCGGCGGCGCTGCGGCACCGGCTGTTGCGCGGTGCGGCTGCTTGCGGCGAAGCCATCTTCGACGGCGGCGTCTATGCCTGCACGCAGGGACCGCGCTTGGAGACGGCGGCCGAAATCGAACGGCTGGCACGCGACGGCGCCGATCTGGTGGGCATGACTGGGATGCCGGAAGCAGCGCTCGCGCGCGAAGCGGAGCTCGACTACGCCGCGCTCGCCGTGGTGGTCAACCATGCGGCCGGCCGCGGCGACAGCCGCGACGCGATCAAGCTCGAGCAGTTGGAGGGCCCGTTGCGGGCGAGCATCCTGCGCGCGGTCCACGTGGTGGAAGCGGCATTGCAGATCGCGCCATGATCCGCGAGATCTTGCGCATGGGCGATGCGCGCCTGCTGCAGGTGGCGCGGCCTGTCGTGCAATTCGACACGGCCGAATTGCATGCGCTCCTGGCCGACATGTTCGACACCATGCACGCCGCCAATGGCGCTGGCCTCGCGGCGCCGCAAATCGGCGTGCCGCTGCGGGTCGTGATCTTCGGCTACGCCGATCCGACCACACGCAATCCGCGCTATCCGGACGCGGATCCGTTGCCGCAGACCGTGCTCATCAATCCGCGGCTCACGCCCTTGTCCGACCAGCTGGAAGACGGTTGGGAAGGTTGTCTCTCAGTGCCCGGACTGCGCGGCGTGGTCGCGCGCCATGCGCGGCTGCGCTATCAGGGCCATGATGAAAAAGGATCGATCATCGATCGCACGGTCGACGGCTTTCATGCACGCGTGGTTCAGCATGAAAGCGATCACCTCGACGGCGTCCTGTATCCGATGCGAATCCGCGACTTCGCGCACTTCGGTTTTACCGACGTGCTGTTTCCGGGCATCGACGCGAGTGCTGATGACTGATACTCCGGCAACGGTTGTCGAACGGCGCGAACAGCGGTCCAAGCCATCGGCGCCCATCGCCACCGTAGCCACGATCAATGCGCCAGGGCCGCGAGCAGTTCGCTTTCCAATTGCAACTGCCCGCGCGGAGATTCGAGCATCGGCCCTTCGATCAGGAACACGTCTTCAGCGCGTTCGCCCAACGTGTTGACCTTGGCGGTATAGATGTTGATGCCGCTTTTCGCGAGCACACGCGTGATCGCATACAGCAAACCGATGCGGTCGGTGGCGACAACCGACAGCAGATACTGGCGCCCGCGCTCGTCGGGCTGGAGATGGACGCTGGGCGACACCGGAAAGTGGCGCGATTGCCGTGACAGCCGCGCCTTGACCGGCTCTGCCAGCGGCGCGGCGGCCGTGATCCAGTGTGGCAGATCGGCTTCGATCAGCGATAGCAACTCGCGCGGGTGCGGCGTGCGGCCGTTATCGGCAACGAGAAACGTGTCGAGCGCGTAGCCTTGTCGGGTCGTGTGGATCTTGGCATCGAGAATCGAAAGATTGCGCCGGTCGAAGTAGCCGCAGATGCGCGCGAACAGATCCTTCTCATCGCGAACGTAGATCAGCACTTGCGCGCCGGCACCCTCCTGCGACAGACGGGCGCGCACGATCGGCCGGTCGGTGTTGATGTGGGCGAGCAGAGCGCGCGTGTGCCAGGCGATGTCCTTGGCCGAGTGGCGCAGGAAATAGACCACGTCCAGTTGCGCCCACAGCGGCTCGTGCGCGTGTTCCGACAGCGCATACAGGCGCATGGTGCGCAGTGCCTCCTGCTTGCGGTTCTCGAGCTCCGCGTTGGGCGAAACGACCGCGCCGCCAAGCAGCCGCGTGGTGGCGCCAAAGAGGTCTTCGAGCAGCTTGCCCTTCCACGCGTTCCAGACCCTGGGACTGGTGCCACGAATGTCAGCGACCGTGAGCAGGTACAGCGCCACCAACCGGCGCCGACTCCCAACTAGGCGGGCAAACCGTTCTATCACTGCGGGATCGGCAATGTCCTGTTTTTGCGCGACTTGCGACATCGTCAAGTGTTGCTCAACCAGGAACACGACCAGCGCCGTGTCTTCCGCACCGAGCGCATGGTCGCGACAGAAGCGGCGCGCATCGCGCGCCCCCAACTCGCTATGGTCGCCACCGCGGCCCTTGGCGATATCGTGGTACAGCGCCGCGATCTGCAGCAGCCACGGGCGATCGAAGTCTGCGATCAGTTGGCTGCACAGCGGATATTCGTGCGCGAACTTGGCCGAGGCGAAGCGGCGCAGATTGCGCACCACCATCAGGATGTGCTGGTCGACCGTGTAGACGTGAAACAGGTCGTGCTGCATCTGGCCGACGATGCGCCGGAAGACCGGTAGATAGTGGCCGAGCACGGACCATTGATTCATGCGCCGCAGTTCGTGGGTGACGCCAACCGGCTGCTGCAGTAGCTTGAGAAATGTTGCGCGATTGACCGGATCGCGCCGGAACTCGCGATCAATCAACCCGCGCGCATGCCAGATCGCGCGCAGCAGGCGCGCCGACATGCCCTTGAGTTCCGGGTGCTGCGCGAGCAGCAGAAAAGCGCGCAAGATGGCGCTTGGCCTGCGCGTCAGCGCATCGTCGCGCTCAATATCGAGCCATTCATTGCGGGCGACAAATGTGGCGTCGATCGCCAGCGCTGGCATGTCGGCCGGCGGAAACAGCCGCGCCTCAAGA
>Ga0137409_10008936_pt1 | contig 10219 bp, 7 predicted proteins | sample CZODoug1_16funga_FD_122059 | JGI IMG/M metagenome (GOLD analysis project Ga0137409, IMG submission 122059) | Vadose zone soil fungal communities from Angelo Coast Range Reserve, California, USA - CZODoug1_16fungal (Hybrid Assembly) | ecosystem: Environmental > Terrestrial > Soil > Vadose zone...
ATCGCCGCCCTGTTCGAAGCGACGCCCGGTGCGCAGGTGCGCCCCATCGACCCCAAGGACGATAACTACTTTACTCCCGATGCGCTGTCCTCCCGCGGTGTCCGATAGTTTGCGTAGAGTAAGAGCGCACCGGGGGGGGCGCTTCATCCTCGAGGTCTGCCTGTTGCTCAGCGCCGCTCTGCCTTCGCTGGGGACGTCGCTCGATCCTCTCGACCGGCGCGCGGTGACCATGGCACATCCCGAGCGCGGCGTGCTTCTGTCGGTAGTGACCGTTGGGCGCCGCCTGGTCGCCGTCGGCGCCGCCGGTGTCATCATCATTTCGGATGACTTCGGAAGCACGTGGACCCAGGTGCCAACACCCGTCAGCGTGACCCTGACGTCAGTCGTCTTTGCGAACGAGCGAGTAGGGTGGGCGGTCGGCCACAGCGGCGTCATCTTGGGAACCCAGGATTCCGGTGCGACCTGGACCCGTCAATATGACGGCCGAGAGCTCATTGCGGCTCTCAAGAGTCGTGTGGACTCGGCGGAGCCAAGTGCGAGTGCTGAGACAGAAGAGCTGGATTCGCTGCGGCAAATGGTCGACGACGGACCCGACAAGGCGTTATTGTCGGTTTTCGCAGCAGACACGAAAACCGTGATGGCGATCGGCTCGTACGGCCTGGTCATGCTAACGCGGGATGGGGGCGCCCATTGGCAACCCAGACTTGACATAGCGACGGCGGGAAAGGGCAAGCATCTTTACGCCGTGCGGCCCTTGGGCGACAAATTGTTCTTCGCCGGAGAAGGCGGTGCCCTTTTTTGGTCCGCTGCGATCGATGCTCCACTGCATTCAATCACATCTCCCTACGCCGGCACATTCTTCGGCCTCCTAACGACATCGCAAGGCGGACTCATCGCATTTGGCCTTCGTGGTCACGCAGTGGCTTCGACCGACGGAGGGCGCAACTGGAGATCTCTTGACGTCGGCGCCGCCGACTCGATCAACGCGGGTCTGCGTCTGTCGGACGGGCGTATCGTGTTAGCGACAGAGTCAGGAGATATTTTCTTGAGCGAGGACGGGGTCAAGCCGTTCCGTGCGGTTACGACCTCCGCACCTTCTCCCTATTCGGATTTGACGGAAATTCCGAACAGTATCGTCGCGGTCGGCTTTCGCGGCGCAGTGCACATCGCGCTACCCGAACCGCATCGCTGAATGGACCGATCGAGCCCAAGGAGTTGAATTTGACGAGTTTCCGACCACCCGATCCCAATCCGGTCATTGGCGACGCAAGCCAGTTCGACCGAAAGTCCGGCTCTTATCTCGAGCGCCTGATTTTCAATAACCGCTGGATCGTTCTAGTCGCGTGCGTATTGGCGACCCTCTTGCTGGCAATCGCCTGCCTCCATCTGAAGTTGAATGCCAGTTTTGACAAGATGTTGCCAAAGCATCAGCAATACATCGTCAATTACCTGACGCATGAACGCGATTTGAAGGGCTTCGGGAACGCCATTCGAATCGCCGTGGAAACCCGCAACGGGACCATTTTCACGAAGGAATACCTGGATACCCTTCGTACGCTGAACGACGAGGTGTTCCTGTTACCCGGCGTCGACCGGTCCGCCATGAAATCGCTGTGGACTCCGGCAACGCGGTGGTCCGCGGTGACCGAAGAAGGATTAGATGGAGGTCCGGTAATTCCCGCGGACTACGACGGCAGCAGCCGCGGCATTGCCACCGTGAAGGCGAACGTCGATCGCTCCGGAGAAATAGGTCAACTGGTGGCGGCAGACTTGCGATCGAGCGCGCTGTTCATACCGTTGCTGGAGAACAATAACGAAACCGGCAAACCGCTGGATTATGCGGAGCTCTCGAATCAGCTGGAGGTGATCCGATCTAAATATCAAGCGCCTGATCTCGTCATTCATATCGTGGGATTTGCCAAATTAATTGGCGACCTGATAGACGGTCTGCACGAAATACTCTTGTTCTTCGTCGTCGCCGTACTGATTACGGGAGTGATCCTGTTTAGCTATACGAGGTGCCTCCGCAGTACGTTACTGGTGGTCGGCTGCTCGATAGTCGCGGTCGTGTGGCAACTGGGATTAGTCGCTCTATCCGGCACTCCGCTGGACCCGTATTCCATTCTGGTTCCCTTCCTGATCTTCGCGATCGGCATGAGTCACGGTGTTCAGAAGATGAATGGAATCATGCAGGATATCGGCCGGGGGACACACCCGTGGATCGCCGCGCGCTACACGTTCCGCCGCTTGTTCATGGCCGGACTGACCGCGCTACTGTGCGACACAGTAGGGTTCGCAGTGTTGGTAACGATAAAGATTGAGGTTATCCAGACTCTAGCATTGATCGCAAGCGTCGGGGTCGCGGCACTTGTGATCACGAATCTGATTCTGCTGCCGGTGCTCCTGTCATTTGTTGGCGTCTCTTCGGCGGCTGCGGAGAGAAGCCTGACGAAGGAGCAGCGGGGAGAGGAGGGCGCGCTGCTACGCTTCTTTGGTCGATTCACCGACAAGCGTTGGGCGGTAGGAGCAATCGTTGGGGGAGCGGTACTTGCGATAGGCGCTACCTGGGTTAGCCGTAGTCTGCAAATTGGCGACATTGATCCGGGCGCGCCCGAATTGCGGCCCGGTTCGCGATATAACCGCGACAATGCATTCATGACGGCCAACTACGCCGCCTCGAGCGACGTCTTTGTCGTCATGATCAAGACCCCTCAATACGGCTGCACGGCTTATGACACGTTGGTCCGGGTCGACACGTTAGCCTCGGAAATCAGGCAGCTGCCCGGAGTGGAGAGCACCAATTCTCTGGCGGAGTTGAGCAAATTCGCGGTAGCGGGAATGAACGAAGGCAGTCCAAAATGGTACGAGCTGGTTCGAACACAAAGCATGCTGAACGCGGTCATCTATCGTGCGCCCCGTGAACTCTTCAATGAATCGTGCAACTTTCTCTCCCTGATCGTGTACCTGCGCGATCATCGGGCCAGCACCTTGACGAGAGTCGTCGATCACGTCGCGGCGTTCGCCAAACAGAATGACACGAGCGATGTGAAGTTCCTCATGGCGGCGGGCACCGCAGGCTTTGACGCTGCCACCAACATTGTCGTGGCGCGTTCAATGACCCAAATGCTGATTCTTGTCTATGCGGCAGTCACCGGCCTGTGCCTGCTCGCGTTCAGGTCTTGGCGCGCAACGGTCGCGGCGATTCTGCCGCTGGCATTGACGTCGGTGGTGTGCGAGGCGCTGATGGTGCTGTTGGGCATTGGCGTCAAAGTGGCGACATTACCCGTGGTCGCCCTCGGAGTGGGCATTGGAGTCGATTATGCGCTGTACACCATCGCCGTCATTATCGCCTACCTGCACGTGGACGCCGACTTGCCGACCGCGGCGCGACATGCTCGTCTATTCACGGGTCGCGTCGTCATGCTGACGGGCTTCATGCTCGCGATTGCGGTGGCGACCTGGGCGTGGTCGCCCATCAAGTTTCAGGCCGACATGGGCATTCTCTTGGCATTCATGTTCGTGTTGAACATGGTGGGCGCGTTGGTGTTATTGCCCGCCATCGGTTTATTTATCATGCCGAAGAAAGAGTCGGCCAACACCGCGGCCGTGCAATCCCCAACGCGCTGGCAAGAAGGTATGGAGGTCAGACGTTAGCCGCAGGCCCGTTCCTTTGAGCTGGCGATATGGCTGACGTCGAGCCGACAGCCGACGCAATCGCGCGGCGCAGCCATTCGTTGCCCGGGTCTTTGTGAAAGCGCGCATGCCAGTATTGCTTGACCTCAAACCCCGGGAGTTCGATGGGCGGTTCGACCATGCGCAGCGAGCCGAGACGAGCCCCAAGAAACTCAGATGCCTTACCGGGAAGCGTGACGACCAAGTCGGTCTTCTCAACCACAAGAGCGCTCAGCAGAAAGCTCTCCGCGATCACTCGCACGTGATTGGGCGGGCAGAGTTCCATGAGGCGTTTTTCGACCTCCTGGTGAATATGACCCAGTAAGTGCGAGGAGACCACGATATGGCGGGCTCGCTTGAACTCATCGATTGACATTTTAGCGCCGATAGTCGGGTGCTCGCGGCGAACGAGACACGCGTAGCTTTCCCGAAACAATGTCTGTTCCATGACTCCGGCGTAAAGATTGGGGAATCCTCCCAACGCGATATCTACGTCGCCCGACTCCAGGCGATCGATGAGCGGCGCTTTATCGAGAGGGACCGCGACAAAGCGCACGTTGGGGGCGCGTTTGTCAGCCCATTCATGGAGGCGAGGCAATGTAATTAAGTGCCCAAAGTCCGATGCGCAAATTCGGAACGCGCGGGTGGAGGTAAGCGGCTCGAATCGTGAGGCATGTTGGAGCCGTCCTTGATAGATTTGTACCACAGCCTGTATAGCGTCGGCGAGCGTGCGACCGACAGCTGTGGGTTCCATGCCGTGGCGAGTCCTGACAAATAGTTGATCGCCAAAGCTCTCACGCAACCCGGCTAGGCGTCGGCTCACAGTGGGTTGCGGCACATCCAGAGCGCTTGCGGCCTTGCTGACGCTTTTGTGGGAATAGATAGCATCAAACGCCAGCAGATCTGCGATCTCGAGGCCCTCGATGGTATTCATAGTGCGCATGGACACTATGCCACTCCAGGGATTCGCGCAAGTGCGCGATCCGTCTAAACTTGATGCGCTGGGCGGGCCTCGGATCGGCGCCTTCTGCGGCTTCTCAACGCCCGAGAACGTCTTGCAACGGAGCACGTGGCGATATGAAATCCTTCATCTATACGGCGCAGGCGTCTCGAGTGATCTTCGGTCTGAACGCTCTCGAGAATATAGAGCGCGAAGTGGTACAAGTAGGTGCAGAGCGCGCCCTGGTTCTGTCAACGCCGGAACAGCGTCCGGAAGCGGAAAAGGTGGCTTCAAGACTGGGTAAACGTGCTGCCGGCATATTTGCCGAAGCCGTCATGCATGTTCCGATCGAAAGCGCTCGCGCGGCTCGCGATCTGGCCACACAACTCGGCGCGGATTGCGCCGTAGCAATCGGGGGCGGATCAACGACTGGCTTAGCTAAAGCCATTGCCTTGGAATCGACGCTCCCCATCATTGCAATCCCGACGACCTATGCCGGGTCAGAGATGACCACGATATATGGCCTTACCGAACATGGAATCAAGCGCACAGGCCGCGACCCTCGGGTTCTGCCACGGACGGTCATCTACGATCCGGCGTTGACGACTTCGCTTCCTGCCGGACTCTCAGCGGCGAGCGGAATGAACGCGATCGCCCATGCAGTTGAAGGTCTCTACGCGCAAGACTCCAATCCGGTCATTTCCCTTCTTGCCGAGGAAGGGATTCGCGCCATGGCGCTGGGCCTCCGTCGGGTCATCAGTGCCCCAAATGACCTCGAGGTGAGGTCCGACTGCCTGTACGGCGCCTGGCTTTGCGGCATCGTACTCGGTAGCGTGGGCATCGCGCTCCAGCACAAGCTATGCCACACCCTGGGCGGTTCGTTCAATCTTCCTCATGCGGAGACTCATGCCGTGGTCCTACCGCATGCAGTCGCGTTTAACGCGCCTGCAGCCCCCGAGGAGATGCACCGAATCTGTCGAGCGCTAGGAGTCGAGAGCGCAGCGGCAGGTATCTTTGACCTTGCGAAGACGCTCGGACTGCCGCAGTCACTTCGCGCGTTGGGCTTTGAGGCTCAAGATCTCGATCGCGCTTCCGACCTCGCCATGTTGAGCCCGTATTGGAACCCGCGTCCCTATTCGCGAATGGAAATCCGCGAGCTGCTCCAGCATGCCTACGAGGGTGACAGGCCCTCGTGACTGAGAAACCGAAGCGCCATTCCGCGGATTCTGCCGGACATTCGACGCCGGTGAGGAGTACGGCTGTCGAACGTATCGTAAGATTCGTTCTTCCCGAAAAGCCTTCGAATTGGGTTTCCGTTACGGTTTCCTCCGCCTTTGCCATCGCCGCGCTGGCGCTCATCGCCTCATTTCAAGCAACACTGGGAAACGTACCGCTGGTGGGCGCGCTTGGAGGTTCCGCGGTGATCGCGTTCGGCATGCCCGAATCGGCCATGGCCAAGGCGCGAAGTCTTTTCGGCGGTCACGCCGTGGCCTGCGGCGTTGGCATTGTCGTGACATCGATGCTCCCTGAATCTCCGTGGGTGGGCGCGATTGGCGTGGGTTGCGCACTAGGGCTCATGCGGCTCACCGCGACAATTCACTCGCCCGCCGGCGCGGACCCGCTACTCATTGCGGTTACGCATGGCGCCTGGGGACGGCCAATGATCGTATTGGTCGGCGGGTTGTTAATTATCTCATTGCTCGCGCAGCTGCGCGCTGCCGCGAGCAGGCGTGCTCATGCTATCGGCGATCGCTGAGGCTGTGCGCGCCAATCGATACGCCAGAATGCACGATCCGATCAGTCTTCGAATTCGCGTAGTCCGTGATTCTCAATTCGATTTCCGAATAGAGCCTATGTCTCCGCACGCGTTGCGGATAGCCCAAGGAAGCTTGCATCATGCAGCCAGAATAGTCGCGTCTAGACGAAGCAATTGCCCATACGGCGGAGAGCCGAAGCGAGGCTCGGACGGGGAGTGTGAAGAAGACCGGTTAATTGCAATCAAAGGCGATCGTGATCAAGGGGAGGCGGTTCCCGTAGGTAGCTTGGAGCGGCGCACTCGCGTCGGTCGCAACAGCTCGGCTACGGCGCTGGCGATAAACCAAGGTGACGCGTCGCTCATGCAAAGTTACAAATATAGATAGGAAGCAACATGAACCACGCATTACTGAAATACAGGAATCTAGACGAAATTCTGAAAGCGGTTGGGGGGCCCGTCAATCTTTTGCGGTCTTCTTCGCTCGGACCCTACGTATTTCCTGTGGTTGCGCCGGAATACTCCAATTGGCGGGCTGAGCAGCAAGCGTGGAAGAACGATTGTGCACTGCTGGATCTGTCATACCACATGACTGATCTATACCTCAGTGGGCCGGACGTGATGCCTTTGTTGACGAAAGTCGGTCTCAACAAATTTGGCACTTTCCCGACAAATCGCGGAAAGCAAATTATCGCAGCCAGTCACGATGGATACATGATCGGCGATGGCATTTGCTTTCACACGTCAGATGACATCTATCGCGTCGTCGGGCCACCGATGATCAGTGATTGGGTCCAGTTCAACGCCGAGAGCGGCAACTACAACGTGCAAATGGAACGAGACGAAACCATCACGTTCCGGGGTGGAGAACCGAAGATCTACATCTATCAGATTCAGGGACCCCATGCCTTGAAGCTGATGTCAGATGTGACAGACGGTAAATTACCTGAGATCGGCTTCTTTCATATCGGTGAATTCCAAATCAAGGGATATCCGGTGCGCGCGCTGCGTCATGGCATGGCAGGCGCCCCAGGGTTCGAGCTTTTTGGACCTTGGAAGGATCAGAAGTTCGTACTGGAGGCGCTCGAGAAGGCCGGCGAGAAATACAACCTGAGGAAAGTCGGCTCGCTGGCGTATCCCACAACCACCCTCGAGTCGGGTTGGATGCCGTTGCCGTGCCCCGCTATTTACCACAGCGAAGCGATGAAGCCGTATCGCGAATGGATGACGCCGATGCATTTAGAAGTGATGGGCTCCCTGGGCGGCAGCTTCGAGTCCACGAATATCGTTGACTACTACATGGACCCGGTCGAGATCGGTTACGGCCAATTCATTGACTTCAGCAAGGACTTCATCGGTAAAGAAGCGCTTGCGCAAAAGGTCAAGAATCCCAAGCGCAAGAAGGTAACCCTCGTTTGGAACGGGGATGACGTCATGCAGGTAATGCGGGACTCCATTTATGCCGGTAAGTCGCCGGCGAAATTCATGAATCTACCGCTCGCGGTGTATTCAACATTTCAATACGACGCCGTCGTAAAAGATGGCAAGCACGCAGGCATATCACAGTACGTCGGCTACAGTGCCAATGCTACGTCGATGCTGTCGCTCTCGATCGTGGATCTTGAATTCAGCGAACCTGGCACGGAACTGGTGGTGCGTTGGGGCGAACCGAACACGCGGCGATCGACGGTGGAGAGAAACGAGGTTCATGAAATCCGTGCCAAGGTTGCGCCGGCACCTTTCTATCAGAAGTTGATCAAGAAAGACTAAGCCGCGTTCCGATCCAAACGTTTGGAAAAAGTGCCTATGAACAGGCGCGCGGGGATGTGTGCGCCCCGGATTTGTGTTCGAACAGTGCGAATGAAACGAGAGGTAATCGCCAATGACAGATAGCGAATCGAGCGGCGCGACGGCGGGGGATATCATCGATAACTATTCGATCGAGATGACGGCAAAGGACATGGAGTCGCTGCGGGAGGCCAGGAACGCCGTCCCGAAGAAAACGGCAATCTCCGTGACGTTCTTACCGGGCGAAGACATGCCCGCGCGCGTCGCGGCAGCGACACTGGTCAAATCTTTCGGCTTTACCCCTGTCCCGCATATATCGGCGCGTCGACTGCTGTCCCACGAGGATCTGACGACCTTTCTCTCTCGTCTCCAACTCGAGGTCGGCGTCGAGCGAGCCTTCGTAGTCGCCGGTGACCCTCCTAAAGCCCTAGGGCCATTCGAGGATGCATTGGCCGTCATTCGAACCGGAGAGCTCGCGGAAATCGGCGTCAGAAAGGTCGGTATTTCAGGCTATCCGGAGGGACACCCCGATATTTCCGACGAAAAATTGTGGGATGCCCTGAGGACCAAACACCTTACTCTCACGGAGCTCGGTCATGGGGTCGAGATCATGACTCAGTTCGCATTCGACTCAGCGCCGGTGCTCCGATGGTTGGAACGGGTTCGACAGGACGCCAAGATCGCGGCGACCGTGCGCGTCGGCCTTCCGGGACCCGCGAGTGTCAAGACGCTGCTTCGCTTCGCGGCGCGGTGCGGCGTTGGTGCCACGGCCAGCGTGATGGCGAAGTACGGGGTCTCGATCACTCAGCTACTGAATACCGCGGGTCCCTCGGCCTTGATCGACGAGTTCTTGGAGCACTTGAATCCACGTATCCATGGCGACGTCCGTTTCCACTTCTACCCTTTCGGCGGCCTGAAGAAGACCGTGGATTGGATTCAAGACTACACGATGGTTAGCGCGTGAGCGTGTTGTAGTGCACATGCAGAGGCCAGCGGCTGGCGAGGCACGCGAGACGACCGCCGATCCCTGTCTCACCATGGGGAGAAGGGAATGTGTCGACGCAAAGACCTCGATGGCGGTGGAGTGAGCGTTGGGAGTCATGATCGAAGGCCGCTGGCACGATCGCTGGTACGACACCAAAGCATCCGAGGGCCGATTCGTCCGGTCTGAGAGCCAGTTTCGCAACTGGGTGACGCCGGACGGCGAACCGGGTCCGACAGGTGCGGGCGGCTTCAAAGCCGAACCAGGCCGTTATCATCTCATCGCCGCGCTTGCCTGTCCTTGGACGCATCGCGCGCTCATTTTCCGTGCCCTGAAAGGACTCGCTCATATCGTCTCCATGTCGGTGACGCATTGGCGCATGGGGCCCGAAGGCTGGACCTTCGACGAGGGTCCTGGTGCGGTCCCGGATCCGATCCTTGGCGCGCGCTGCGTCCACGAGATCTACAAGGCGGCCTCTCCCTGCTACACGGGTCGCGTCACGGTGCCCATATTGTGGGACAAGCGGACAGCTACGATCGTCTCCAACGAGTCGGCGGACATCGTTCGCATGATGAACTCGGCTTTCGACGGCGTGGGGGCCACGGTCGGTGACTATTACCCCGAGCCGCTCAGGCCGCACATCGACAGAATCAATTCGGAGATCTACGAGCGGGTCAACAACGGCGTCTACAAGGCTGGCTTTGCCACGACGCAGGCGGCCTACGAAGAAGCCGTCGAGTCTCTGTTCGCGACCCTCGATCGTCTCGAAACTCTGCTCGGCCAGCAGCGATATCTCTGCGGCTCCAGCATCACGGAGGCGGATTGGCGGCTTTTCGTCACGCTCGTGCGCTTCGATCCAGTTTACGTCGGCCACTTCAAGTGCAATATCCGACGCCTTTCAGAATATCCCAATTTGTGGGCCTACACGCGAGAGCTCTTCCAGTGGCCCGGGGTGCGCGAGACGGTCAATTTCGAACACATCAAACGGCACTATTATGAAAGCCACGAAACCATCAACCCGACGCGGATCGTACCGATGGGGCCTCTGCTAGATTTCGAGGCACCACATGGTCGAGGGCCCCGT
>Ga0137409_10008938_pt1 | contig 10219 bp, 9 predicted proteins | sample CZODoug1_16funga_FD_122059 | JGI IMG/M metagenome (GOLD analysis project Ga0137409, IMG submission 122059) | Vadose zone soil fungal communities from Angelo Coast Range Reserve, California, USA - CZODoug1_16fungal (Hybrid Assembly) | ecosystem: Environmental > Terrestrial > Soil > Vadose zone...
TCCGATGCCGACGCCGCGATCGCCCGCGCGCAGGAGAGCTACGAGCTCGACACGCTCGGCTGGACACGTATCGATGCCTCGGGCACCCCGGAGGAGACTCTCGCGCGCGCGAAGGCAGACATGAACCAACACTGAACCACATCGCAATTTCGGCGACCTCAGCGTCCTCGACGAGAGCGGGTTGGCAGCCTATATTGCTGCTAACCGAAGCTCTGGAGCAGCGCATGTCCCCCTATCATGTCAATGCCGAATGGGACGACGAGGCCGGAGTCTGGGTGGCGTCAAGCGAGGATGTACCAGGCCTTGCTACCGGCGCTGACACGCTCGAAGCTTTGATCGAAAAGCTCAAGATCGTGATCCCTGAGCTCCTGGAGGCAAATGGCCTCCTGACGGCTGGTGTCGAGGACGTCTCATTTGCGATCAGGGCTGAGCGGACGGAGCATACCCGTCGCGTCGCCTGATGCCTGACAACTACACTCCGCGCGTCAAGACAATCCTCCGAGACCAGGGTTGCACCTTCGTGCGACACGGCAAGGGCGATCATGAAATCTGGCACAGCCCGATCAGCAATCGGCGCTTCATGGTCGACAATCACATCAAGTCGCGCCATTGGGCTAATCATACGCTCAAGCAGGCCGGTCTTCCGAAAGCCTTTTGAAGCTGGAGCCGGCGATGGGCGCGCGCCCGATCCGCGGCGGCGATCGGGACACCGGCATGATACCGGTCACTCTCAGTATTCGCTGACATGATTCGCTGACATGCCCATCGATCCCCGCAAGATCGCCGTCGCGACCACCGGCTTCTGCGCTTTCCTCAATCTCTATTCGCCGCAGGCCCTGCTGCCGGAGCTGGCGCGGGAGTTCTCAGCCGGCCCGGCCGAGATGAGCTCCGTAATGACCGCGAGCGCGGCCGCGATCGCGCTGACGGCGCCGTTTACCGGCGCGCTCGCCGATGTGATCGGCCGCAAGCGCGTGATCACGGCCGCGATGCTGGCCGTGGTGATCCCGATGGCACTGATCGCGCTCGCCACGAGCCTCGAAGGCATGATCGTGTGGCGCTTTCTTCAGGGCTTGCTGCTGCCGCCGATCTTCGCGGTCGCCATCGCGTATGTGGGGGACGAGTGGCCGACCGCCGAGGTTCCGGCGGTCGCAGGCCTCTATATCACCGGCGCCAGCATCGGCGGCTTCGCTGGCCGCTTCGTGCCAGGCGTGCTGGCTGATCTCGTCGGCTGGCGCAGCGGGTTTCTGGCGCTCGCGGTCATGTCGCTTGCAGGCGCCGTTGTCGTCGCAGCCCTGCTGCCGCGCGAGCGCTCCTTCGTGCGCTCGGACGGACTTGGCGCATCGGTGCGGCAGATGCTCCGACATCTACGCAATCCGCAGCTCATCGCGACCTATGCCATCGGCTTTGGCGTGCTGTTCAACTTCATTGCAGTGTTCACCTATGTGAACTTTCACCTCGCCGCACCGCCCTATTCGTTCTCGCCCACCCTGCTCGGCACGATCTTCGTGACCTACCTGGCGGGCTCTGCGACCGCGCCGCTGATCGGCTGGGCGGTCGCGCGGTTTGGACGCCGCCCCTTCATCCTCGGCGTCCTGGCCGCATGGGCATGCGGGGCTCTCCTGCTGCTGGCGCAGCCGATCGCCGCCATCGTCATCGGGCTCCTGCTCTGCGCCGTCTGCGGCATGCTCTGCCAGGCGATCTCGACCGGCTACGTTACTGCGATCGCCAAGGAGGGCCGCTCCTCGGCGGTCGGGCTCTACGTGACCGCCTTTTATGTCGGCGGCAGCATGGGCGCGCTGCTGCCTGGCCTCGCCTGGAGCACCGCCGGCTGGCCAGCCTGCGTCGCCATGGCGCTCACGATGCTTGCCATCATGACGGCGATCGCCACCCTCGCCTATCGGCGCGTGGCGGCTTAATCTCTGCCACCTTTCGCAAGGAGCAGGTAACGACATGCCGGTCGCGACACAGAGCCACATGGATTTTCTTCGGTCGATCGACACCCCGACCGTGTGCAACCTGGTCGAGATCGTGATGCCGGAGCGGCGCGGCTCGGGCTACACGGTCAAGCACCTGCACTGTCCGTTTCCCGATCTGCCGCCGATGGTCGGCTATGCCAAGACGGTCACCTTCAAGGCCAAGGACAAGGTGCCGCTCGGCGAGGCGGGCTACATGCAGAAGCGGCTCGATTACCTCGATTACGTCGCCAGCACACCGCAACCTGCCGTGATGATCATGCACGACCTCGACGGCGAGCTCGCGGGCTTCGGCGCCTTCTGGGGCGAGGTGCAGTCGAACGTGCACAAGGCGCTGGGTGCGCTCGGCGTCGTCACCGATGGCTCGATTCGCGATATTCCGATGATCGCGCCGGGCTTCCAGATGCTGGCGGCCGCGATCGTGCCCTCGCACGCCTATGTGCATGCGGTCGACTTCGGCATCGACGTCGAGGTCGCCGGCATGGCGGTCAAGAGCGGCGATCTCATCCATGCCGACCGCCATGGCGCCATCGTGGTGCCGATCGACACGATCGATGCCATGCAGGCCGCGGCCGAGAAGCTTGCCGCGACCGAAGCGCGGATCATCGCGGCGGCGAAATCAGGTGGCGGAGTCGAGGCGATCAAGGCGGCGTTGAGGGGATAGCCAATTGACAACCGTCGTCCCCTTGGTTAGCGGAGATTCTTAAGCAAGCGCGGCAAATCGCGCGCGCTGTGCAGGATTCGCAGCACGCTGACCTTGGACTGAGTTACGTGCAGGATGACGACGTAACGCCCGATCGGGATCGTTCTGATATCTCTCCCGAACTCCGGCCGCGGCTGAGCGGCTTCGGGAACGCGTTTCAACAGAGCAATTCGGCGCAGGACGTTTGTACGAAACCGCTGTGCAGCGCCTGGATCTTCCGCCGCGATGCGATCGTCTATTTGCTCAAGGTCTCGCCACGCTTGCCGAAGAAAGACAACCTCGGTCATATCAAGAAGAGTCAGCGCGACGTTGACTTGGCGGCCAGTCGGCGCGCGACTTCCTCAAATGGGATTTCACCACCCTCGGCCTCGGACTCGGCAATCATAGCTCGAACGGCTGCGGCATCTACATCATCCCAATTCATGCCCGCATCTTCCAGCAGCATCAGTGCAGCAGTAACAGCGCTCTCGGCGTCAGGATAGCGGCCGTCCGCAATCTGACGCTCGACGATCTGCGCGACTTCACCTTTGAGTGTAACTGTGATCGTCATCCAACTCGACTCCTTAAACCATTATAGCACGACCAGGGACGAACCCAACCACAGTTGATCTGCATGCCAGGCTTCACTGGCTGTCGAGATATGAGACCTGCTCGATCACTCGCCTGGTGTCGGCCGACTGTAGGATGAAGCCCGAGGCACGTGACGCGGTCGCGACCGACGGCTTGAGCTCGGCGACGAGCTCGCGCTTCTCGTCGTGGCCGTAGATGTCGTCGCGGAAGTGAATGGCGCCGTCGCGCGTCGCCCAGCCGGTGAGATAGACCCACGCCACCGGGATCTTGCGGGCGACGCGGACGTCGACCTTTTGTCCCTTGGCGATCGCGGCATCGATCTCGCGGCGGCTCCAGCCCGGAGTCTCCTCCAGCACCCAGGCCGCCAGGTCGCGCGGATTCTCGACGCGGGTGCAGCCGGAGGACTGGAAGCGATAGTCGGCGCTGAAGAACTCCTTGTGATTGGTGTCGTGCATGTAGACCGAATGCGGGTTCGGCATGTCGATGCGTACCGAGCCGAGCGCGTTCCAGTTGCCTGAATCCTGCCGGATGGTGAAGTTCGGCGCACGGTCGGAATTCCAGTCGACGCTGTGCGGATCGACCTCGTTGCCGGCGCCATCGAGCACACGCATGTGCATGCGTGCGGCGTAGTCCGGATCCTTGCGCATCTTCGGAATGACATCCTTCTTGAGAATGCCGAGCGGGACCGTCCAGGTGGGGTTCAGGTTCACGGTGGTGATGAAGGTGGTGAGTGTCGGCGAAGGCCGGTCCGGCCGGCCGACCTGCACCACATGGCGGCGCACGACCTTGTCGCCCACCACCGCCTCAGCGAACGCCGCCGGCAGATTGACCACGACGTAGCGCTGCCCGAACTGGAAATCCATGGCCGAGAGCCGGTCGAGCGAGGCCGCGAGCTGCCGCACCCGGCGGCTCACCGGCACGTTGAGGGCCGCGAGCGTCTTGGGACCGATGGTGCCGGTCTCCTCAAGACCGTGACGCGCCTGAAACCGGCGCACCGCCGTCGCAACCGTTGCGTCATAGGTCTCGCCGCGGATGTGCTCGGGCGCGAGATCATCGGTGATGACAAGCCGCTCGCGCAGCACGGCAACCTCCGACCCACTGCCACCGGGCGCGAGCTTGGCGCTGGCCGGCACGATCGGCCAGCCGCCGCGCACCTCGATCGCCGAATAGCTCAAGAGCGCCGCGGCCATGCGCTGGGCGGTCCCTTCGTCGACCGCCGGCTCTGGCGCCTTGGCGGGGCTGGGCACGCTCTGCACGGGAGCTGCGGGATTGGCGGGAGCCTGCGCGGTGGTTGGCGCCTTTGGCTGGGCCTGCGGCGGGACCTTAGGTTGGGTCTGGGCCAAGGCAGGCGTCGCCAACAGCGCGGCGGCAACGAGCGTCGACGGAACGACACGAATGAGCATTCTGGCCCCCATGAAATGACAGTATCGCATCGGGCTGACCCGAACCTTAGCCTACGAATCGCCCCGACCATAGTCGGCGCGCCGCGGCCGGGAGTGTGTCGCGAAAGCGCTCAAATCAGGCCCCGCCCATTCCCCGAGCTATGTCATTGGTCGGAGCAGGCCAGGATAAGGTTCACCAGACCGCCAACGCGAATGGCGGGGCATGACCCCCGCCACATCGTGCGCTCGATGATGGCCGGCCGATGGACAGGCCGGGTTCGACCTTCCGCTTAAAGGATGAAGTCGCTCGCGTGGAGCGTGATGGCTTGCGGCATATAGATTTGCATCTCGGCGTCGGCATCGGCGTCGGTCGAGACGAAGATCGTGGTGTGGCCGCTGCTGTCGGTCTCCGACCAGACCAAGCCGGTCCAGTCGGTGATCGGCGGCGGATCGTCCGTGCCGGCCGGGTGGTCCACGTCGACATTGGAAGGAGGGGGGGTGTCAAGGAAGGTGAAGGCCTGATCGCCCGCAAGCGTGCCGTTGGCATCGATGGCCGACAGGTCGATCTTGTCCTCGCCTTGCGTGAAGTCGGTGATATCGTCGATCTGCAACACGCCGTTCACCAGGGCGCCCGACGATTCCTCGACGGCGGTGTATTTGAAGGTGTCGGCGCCCTGCTCGCCCATCAGGACATCGGCACCGACCCCGCCCGACAGAATGTCGTTGCCTTCGCCGGCAACCAGCGTGTCGTTGCCCCCGCCGCCGAAGAGCTGATCGTCGCCGCCGCGGGCGACGACTTTGTCGTCGCCATCAGCCCCCTGGAAGACATCGTTGAAGCTGGTCAGATCGAAGGCTTCGATCGAGATGAGCGTGTCGCCGTGCGCATCGCCGGTCCAGGTCGACGAGTCCGCCGTCAGATTGATGCTGACACCCGCGATGGCATCGCCATATTCCGCGTAGTCGAAGCCATCGCCGCCGTCCAACCTGTCGGCGCCCGCTCCACCCCAGAGCGCATCATTGCCGCCGCCGCCGACCAGAATGTCGTTGCCCGCATTGCCGAACAGGAGATCGTTTCCAGAGGCGCCAGCATCACCGTCGCCCAGCAGCGTGTCATTGCCCGCGCCACCTTCGAGAAGATCATTGCCGGCGCCGCCGGTGAAGCTGTCGTCACCGCTCAAGCCGATGAGGCGATCGTCGCCGCCACCGGCAAAGACGATGCCGGCGCCCATGAAGAAGTCGTTGAAACCCGTCAGCTCGAACTGCTCGATCGAGTTGAAGGTGTCTCCGTGCGCATCGCCGGTCCATGTCGACGATCCGTCGGTGAGATTGATGCTGACGCCCGCAGTGGCATCGGCATAGCTCACCGTGTCGAAGCCGTCGCCGCCATTGAGCGTGTCTGCACCGGCTCCGCCATTGAGCGTGTCTGCGCCGGCTCCGCCATGGAGCACGTCGTTCCCGGCATTGCCGTTGAGGATGTCGTCGCCAGAGCTTCCGATCAGGGTATCGGCACCTGATGAGCCGCTGAGCGTGGCAATGCCCGTAATCGTCATCCCCGCGAGGCTATAGACGCCCGCCGAAGCGGCATTGATGGTGAAGGCCGCTCCGTCGGCTTGGGTGATATGCTCGACATCCGCCAGCTGCGCGCTGCTGAGGGCGATGGCGCTCACGCCGCTGCCGAGGACGATCTCCTCAATGCCGGTGATCGTCACCGCCGACAGATCCGCATTGGGGTCGCTGACCAACAGGCGGTCGAAGCCAGCGCCGCCATCGATGCTCTCGCCCGGGGCCGCCTCGCCGGTGCCGATGAGGATGGTGTCGTTGCCGTCTCCGGCCTGGATGACGTCGGCTCCCCCTTTGCCGCTGAGGATATCATCACCCGAGCTTCCGATGAGGGTATCGTCGCCGGACGAGCCGTTGAGGGTGAGAATGCCGGTGATGGTCTTGCCCGCCAGGCTGTAGGTGCCTGCGTTTTGCGCCGTGATGCTGAATGCAGCCCCGCTGCCATCCAGGTGCGTAATGGTGTCGAAGTCGGCCAGCTGCTCGGAGGTGAGAAAGACGTTCTGCACGCCGCTGGCGAGATCGAGCTCCTCCATGTTGGAGATGGTGGCCCGGGGGCGCATGTTGTTGTCGCCCACCACCAGCCTGTCGAAGCCAGCGCCGCCATCGATGGTCTCGCCGGTGGGCACCTCGTTGGCGTTGATGAGGATGGTGTCATTGCCGTCTCCGGCCTGGATGATGTCGGCTCCCCCCTTGCCGCTGAGAATGTCGTCGCCAGAGCTTCCGATGAGGGTGTCGGCACCCGACGAGCCGTTGAGCGTCAGAATGCCGGTGATGGTCCTGCCCGCCAGGCTGTAGGTGCCTGCGATTTCCGCCGTGATGCTGAATGCCGCCCCACTGCCGTCCTGGTGTGTAATGGTGTCGAAATCAGCCAGCTGCTCGGAGGTGAGAAAAACGTTCTGCACACCGCTGTTGAGGAAGAGCTCCTCCATGTTGGAGATGGTGGCATGGGGGTGCATGTTGTTGTCGCCCACCACCAGCCTGTCGATGCCATCGCCGCCATCGATGATCTCGCCGAAGGGAACCTCACTGGCGTGGATCACGATGGTGTCGTTGCCAACGCCTCCGCTTATGATGTCCAAGCCGGCCCCGCCATCGAGCGTGTCGTCGCCGACACCGCCGTCGAGAAAATCGTTTCCATTCTGGCCAAAGAGCGTGTCGTTGCCGTCTCCGCCTGAGACCGTGTCGTTGCCGTCTCCGCCAAGCAGCGTGTCGTTGCCGCCGGTGGCGGACCCATGGCCACCGTGGTGACCCCTGCCGCCGAACAGTGTGTCATCGCCCGCACCTCCGGAGATGATGTCATCGCCGGTTAATCCATCCACGGTATCGTTGCCGTCGGAGCCCACGAAGACGTCGGTGAAGCCCGACAACTGGAACGCCTCGACGTTGACGAAGACGTCCCCCGCCGCATTCCCCGCGTTCTGGGTTGGGTCGACCAGATTCACAACCACGGGCCTGTCCGAGCCCGGGCTTCCATCGGCATAGTTGACCGTATCGAACCCGTCGCCGCCATCGATGAGGTCCGCCCCCCCGCCTCCCGAGATGAAGTCGTCGCCCGCTCCTCCAATCAGGGTGTCGTTGCCATCCCCGCCATCGAGCTGATCGTTCCCATCGCCGCCATCGATGAAGTCCGCTCCGCCACCTCCCGAGATGAAGTCGTTGCCCGCCCCTCCGATCAGGGTGTCGTTGCCATCCCCGCCCTGGAGCTGATCGCTCCCATCGCCGCCATCGATGAGGTCCGCCCCCGCGCCTCCGGTGATGAAGTCATTGCCCGCCCCTCCGATCAGGGTGTCGTTGCCATCCCCGCCATCGAGCTGATCGTCACCATCGTCGCCGTGGAGCTGGTCGTCACCGGCCCCCCCGGAAAGAATGTCATTGCCGAAATCGCCGAACACGATGTCATTGTTATGGGCGCCCGGGAAGACGGCATTGGACCCCTGGAAGATGTCGTCGAAGAACGACAACGAGATGGCTTCGATATCGCCATAACGGTCGCCAAACGCATCGCCAGTGCACTGGTTTGCATCGCCGAGATTCACAGTCACACCGACCGGCGCGTCGGCATAGCTGACCGTGTCAAAGCCGTCGCCCCCGAGAAGGAAGTCGCTCCCCCCACCTCCGTCCAGCATGTCATTGCCAGACCCGCCAATGAGGACGTCGACGTCGGTGTCGCTGCCGCCGTAGAGCGAATCGTTCCCGTCCCCGCCGTTGAGCTGGTCGAAGCCAAAGAAGCCGAAGATCGCATCGTCGCCCGCGGTGCCAACGATGAAATCATCACCGTCTGTTCCGAAAAAGACCGTGACCTGGTTGGGCGTAACTTCCGCTTCGATAACCGCCGCAACCGGAGCCTCAGGATCGGCCGGCACAGCCGTCTCCGCTGTGGCCACCAGCGGTGAGGTTGTGATCGCCTCATGATGGTGGTCGACGTGGTCAATCAGCTTTTTCATTGCAAATTCCTTTGCACTTACGGAGATGGCGGGAGCTTTCGACCGCGCCGCACAGGCTCGGCGCGGTCCGCGCTACGATCAGAAATCTTCCGGTAGCTGGCATCCCACGGTCAGACGATGCTGGGTAAAATCCGCGTGTGACAGCGCGAATCGAGTAGGAGGATTCCTCGCGGTACGTGCGCTTCGAGTTTGCCCTGAAGTACAGCAGCAGGTATTCGCGGGTAACCAGTCTCACCACCCCACTGCCCGCGCTGCCGCCGCCACCGCCATGCCGGCCAGCACCGCCAACAGGTCCTTGCGGGTGGCAAGCACGACCGCGCCGGCGACCGCGATCGCGAGCGCCGCAATCGGCCCTTCGCGCACGATGAATGGCAGCACGGCTGCCACGACCACCGAGCCCGGCAGCGCCTCGATCATCCGTCGCAGCCGCGGCGTGAGCGGCACAAACGCCATCAGCCAGAAGCCGCCCGCTCGCATCGCGTAGGTCGCAACCGCCATCACCAGGATCGCGGCCGCGACGCCGAAGCCGTCTTGAGGCGTCATGTCATGGGGCGTCATGTCATGGGGCGTCATGTCATGGGGCGTCATGTCATGGGGCGTCATCGACGAAGCCTCCCGCGACGCTGCCCGCGATAGCGCCCGCTACGATGAACCACCAGCCGCCGATGAGCTGTTGAACGACAAGCGCCACCGCGCCGGCGACAACCCAGGCGATGCTGCGCCGTGTGCCGCGCCAGAGCGGGATCAGCATGGCGGAAAAGAAGATCGGCATGACGAGATCGATGCCGTAGCGGCGCGGATCGGCAATCAGCGCGCCCGCCAGATAGCCAGCCGTGATGGCGCCCATCCACGCTAGCGCAAGCACAGTGCTTGCGCCGAAATAGACGCCTGCATCCGATCCACCTTTGGCCCGGTAGCTCATGGAGATGAGCCAGCCCGGATCGGTGAGGATGTGCAGACCGGGATAGATCTGCCAGTGCGGCAGGCCGCGCAGCCACGGCTGCAGCGAAGCGCTCATCAACAGCATGCGGGCATTGACGGTGGCGCAGAGCAGCGCGAGCCCTGCGAGCGCCAGCGCACTGAAGCGTTCCGGCCAGGACTCCATCACGACGAGCTGCGACATCCCGGCGTACACGAAAAGGTTCATCAAGAGATTGTCGAGAAAAGAAAAACCTTTGCGCGCAGCCGTGGCGCCGACCGCCAGCCCGAACGCGATCATGCCGGGCAGCACTGGCAGCGCAAGCTGCGCGCCGAGATTGAAGCCGGCGCGCGAGACGAATGGCGCGCGGGCCGAGTCACCGTGATGCTTGCTCATGGAGCCGCGGTTCTATCGCGCTGGACGACAGGCACAAGAGCGCCTTTTGCCAAACAAGACCGCTCTTGCCAAACAAGCCTTGCGCAAACTCGCCTGCAAGCCAATTCGAGCGCACCCGGATCAGGCGGGGCTCGACCCCTTCGCCACGCTGTGCAGCACGACGTATTGCTTGCGGAATTCGAACCCCCCATCGGGCCAGGGCTATCGCAAATGGGTCAAGGCGGCCAGAAAGAATTCTTCGTTCCACCCTGCTTTGAGTCGTTTGCCACGCG
>Ga0137409_10008940_pt1 | contig 10218 bp, 4 predicted proteins | sample CZODoug1_16funga_FD_122059 | JGI IMG/M metagenome (GOLD analysis project Ga0137409, IMG submission 122059) | Vadose zone soil fungal communities from Angelo Coast Range Reserve, California, USA - CZODoug1_16fungal (Hybrid Assembly) | ecosystem: Environmental > Terrestrial > Soil > Vadose zone...
TCGTCCGGCGATACATGGATTGCCAGTTGGTGCTCGCCGGCGGCAGCGCGACGGACGATCCGGAGGGAGAAATCGTCTTGGAAGAAGTCCGCCGTGAAGCTAAGGACGATCCGGATATTCATCTCCTCAATTTGCCGCCATGGAGCGCCACGGAAATCAATGCGCTCCAGCGGGCCTCCACGATCATCGTGCAGAAAAGTCTGCGCGAGGGATTTGGCCTGACCGTTACGGAAGCGCTGTGGAAAAAGAAACCCGTCGTAGCGTCGGCGGTGGGAGGCATTCCTGCCCAAGTGATTCACAAGCACACGGGACTCCTGGTCCATTCCGTCGAAGGCACGGCCTATCAAATTCGATACCTGCTATCGAATCCCGCTCTGGCGCTCAAACTGGGCGAACAGGGGCACGAGCACGTGCGCGAGAACTTTCTGATTACCACGAACGTGAAACGTTACCTTACTATTTTCCTCCATTCGCTCCAGCGTTCATAAGCAAGAGTGAGTTTTTGCCGTATCCTTGAGTTGAACGCGGCAAACATGCGTCTTCCGTCGGAGTGGGTCAGTACGCCCGGTGGCCAGCTACCTACCGCAATGAGTGCCGGTCCTAGGAAAACTTGCGTTCTTGCAAACTGGTCCATTCCCCATATTGGGGGTGCCGCACTCTTCGCGGTTTTGGTGAAGGGTGCGGGGGCTTCTTTCCGCAACCCTCCGCGCGCGAAGAAAGGACGGCAAGGCGAATTGGTGTCCGTAGGAAACGAATTCCAGCCGAATTTTCTGGTTAGAATGAAAGCTTCGCCGCTAACTGGATGCCGCGCGGCCCGCCGCCTCCAAGGAATGGGTTGCCGATCCCAACATCGCCTGTCGCGACGATGTGGTAAAAGCCGTTGCCAACTTCGTGCCCCCCCTTCCCCACGAACCCGCAACCGCAGGTTTGTTGGTTCACATTGCTGGCCGGGTCGGCAATAAAGGCTGGGAGCAGCGGATTAGAGAAGTTCGGATGGTTCAGGAGGTTGAAGAACTCGGCGCGCAGTTGGAGGCTCAACCGCTCGGTAAATTTCGTGTTTTTGTAAATCGCGAGGTCCCACTGTTTGAAAGGGGGACCCTGCAGCGCGTTGCGGCCCAGGTTGCCGAAGTGTCGCGTTCCAGGGACGCAATCCGCAGCGGCTCCGTTAAAGGTGCCACCGTTCGTACAAGGCATGGCAAAGGAGCTGAGATCGAGGAAATTGCCCGGGTCGTGGTAGTTGTAAACGATAGGCGCGATAACGTCCGGCCGGTCGAAGCCTTCGCCGCTCCCGCTGAAATCGTCCTCACCGTTGTAATTGAGAGTGAATGGCTGGCCGGTCTGCACTGTAACCGTGCTATCCAGCCCCCATCCGTTCTTCAGCTTTTGCAACCCACCGCTCATGGCAGGCAATTCGTAGGAGAAAACCCAAGTGGTACGTTTCGGAATGTTGAAGTTCGATGGCCCGTATTCGTTCTTCGGATTCGTGCTTGAGCTGTCGGCCGGCTGGGCAGCATTCGGGACGAAGTCTTCGCCGTCGCTCGAATTGTCCATGGAACGTGACCACACAAAGTTGACGAACGATGTGACGCCATGCCACGCGTTCACCCGCAGACTCGCCTGTAGTGAGTTGTAATTGGACTTTCCGGAGGATTGTTCCTGAAAAATGTAAGCCGTGCCAGCGGGGGCGTTGGTGAAGACCCGTGGAACTCCGAAATCCAGTATGCAGTTGGAGCCAGCAACGACCACGCCCCCGGCAACGCACCCGGGGGTCGCATTCGCATTGCCTAAATCCGCTGCGGTCACTGCCGCGTTACTTGGCTGGTTAATGTCGAGGAAGCGCCACAGCCTATGCCCTTGCGATCCTACGTAGCCGATTTGTAGCGCGACCTTGCTGGTAATCTGCTGCTGAATGTTCAGATTGTAATTCTCCATGTACGGAGGCTTGATATTCCGGTCGACGGAGAAGATATCGCATTCGCCGCCGCAGGTCGACGGGCCGTAAACTGGCGCGCCTGCAGTGATAGTTCCTGACCCCGTCCCCGTGGCCTCAGTGATTGGATTTGGTCCGAAGTTAGCGTACGCCGGGCCGGGTGCAAAAAAAGCTGGATACGGCAGATGACCAAGGAACATGTCCTGGGAAGTGGAGTCATAAAATAAGCCGAATCCGCTGCGTAACACGGTCTTTCCGCTGCCAAATACGTCCCATGCGATGCTGGCGCGCGGGCTGAAATTCTTGCGGTCCGGCTCGTACAGCCTGGGCAGGGCGGGGGCCCCAACCTGTACCAGCGAACCCGTACCCGTATCGCTCGCCGCGTTAAAGCTGGTCACAAGGAAATTGCTGAAAAGGTTGTTTTTCTCCGCGATCACGCCGAAGTAATCCCAGCGTACCCCGTAGTTCAGCGTGACCCGCGAGGTGAGATGAAAGCTATCCTGGAAATACAAACCGTAATCGTTTTCAGACGTATGACGAATCGTATTCCCGGAGTACTGTAGGCCGCTTTTGACATTTCCAGCGAGAAAGGCCGGCAAATCGGCGAACTTCAATCTCCCGCGAAAGTACTTGTCGAGATACTGCTGAATGCTTGTGCGGCGGAACTCAAAGCCGAACTTCAGGTCATGCTTATTTTTTTTCCAGGAGAAGCCGTCAATGAACTGTGCATTGGAATCCACGCGGTGCCGCGGGTCGGCGGAGTTCGCTCCCGGCTGAGCGAAAAATGAACTGCCCCCCGACGGCGTTACAGATACAAGGATGATGGGTAGGCCGGAATCCGCCGCGCCCGACCCTGAGCATGTTGCACCGGCAACAGGTGTTGAACTCCCGGGCGCATTGCTGGCGGCGCATAGCCCGATCGAGCTCGGGTGAAAACTCTGATCCTCGGGGAAGAATCCTTCTGCGAAGCGGTTCCAGCCAAAGCGCACTTCGTTCAACTGCGTCTGCGAGAACACGTGCACGTAGGAAAGCGACACAAGCTGAACCCGCGTTGGAGTCACAGTGTTGAATCCGGGAAGTTGACCGCCGGTTGCGCTTAGGGCCAACGGGAAAGCCTGGGTGCTGTCGCCGAAGAAATACCGCCCTGTCACATTGTTGTTCTGGTTAAAGGAATGATCAATCTTCGCGATCATACTGGTCAGGTTGTTGTATGAGGGAGAAATTACAGATGCGTTGGGACCGTTCGGGCACCCAGTGTCGTAAGCCGGTCCGAGGGTCGGATCTGAGGCCAATGCCATGGAGATTGGACGTAGAGGCGCGGGCCATAGGTTCCGCGCCAGGAGCGCCGCAATTACCGCTGGTGGGGCGCCATTGGCTGCCTCGTCTGCAGCGATTCGAGCCGGTTCGGGGACGCACGCCAAAGTCACAACGCCCACTCGCTCCTGCTGTCCCTCGTAATCCAGGAAGAAAAATGTTTTATCCTTCATGATGGGCCCGCCGATGGAGCCGCCAAACTGATTGTTGTGAAATGGGGCCTTTGGTTGGTCGGATGTGTTGAAGAAATTACGTGCGTCCAAAGCGTTGTTGCGCAAATACTCGAAGGCGCTGCCGTGGAACTGGTTCGTTCCACTCCTGGTCACGATGTTGACGACCGCGCCGCCGTTTCGCCCATATTCGGGCTCGAAATTGGAGAGCACCGCCATATCGCTCACAGCATCAATCGGCAAAATTGCCGACGGCGTAGCGAAGACGCCACCCTGGTTAATGGCCGGGTCATTACGGTAGCCGTCGTTCATGTCGGTGCCGTCGAGCAGATAATTGTTGGACCGTCCGCGCGCCCCGTTCATCGAAAATACTCCGAACGATCCCGGCGAATCCGTAATTTGGTCCGGCGAGCCCGCCACGCCTGGATTCAAATAGATCAGCTTCGTATAGTCACGCCCATTGATTGGCAAGTCTCTGACGCTCTCTTGCGTCAGCGTGCCGCCGAGCGTGGCGTTCGTTATCTCGATCAGCGGAAGCGCCTCGCCAGAAACTGTGATCTTTTCCTGCACCTCGCCGGGTTTCAACGCGGCGTCCACGTGCCGCTCGGCCGCGACGTCCACTTTTACTCCGTTGGTGATCGAGGTTTGAAAGCCGGTCTTCTCAACCGTCACATCGTACGTTCCGATAGGCAATTCGGGAACACGGTAGCTCCCATCCCCCTGCGTTTCTGTGTTGCGAAGGAGGCCCGTATCCACGTTGCGTACCGTCACCGTTGCGCCGGGCACTGCGGCCCCCGTCGCGTCCGTGACTGTTCCAAGAATCGTGCCGCGGAATGTCTGCGCCCTTCCCGGAGCGGCGGCCAGCACCATCAGCGCGAAAACTGTCAGAGCGAAACGTAACCTGCAACGATTCTCCATGGTTTTCTCCTCCTTAGGCTTATACGGCTTGCCAGTCGATTCTCGTCATTCAAAGAATTAGCGGGAAGCATAAATGACTCGAATTCTAAGATGCCGGTGAATCGCCAACGCAGATGCCGCCGTTATCGAAACGGAATCGGTTCGATTTGTCGTGGCAAACAGAAACTCCGGCGCTTCCGAATGAAATGACGCCGGGGTTTCCGTTTGCATCCCCTAGACGATGGAATTCTACACCTGGTTATCCGCTTTCGGGTGGATCTGGCAGCAAGGGCAGTCCGGAAGAAAAGGCCTACAGGTTGGGCCGACCTAGCATTCGCCGTACCAGGAGCCAAAGCAGAAACGAAAGGACTGACCCACTGCCTCTTCCGTGGAGCGCTTCGCAAAGGTTTGCTGTATTCTTATTATGGATTTGGATTCGGCGGTGCACCTTCGCGATGGGGGTGTGCGGCGTTGAGATTTTCTCGACATTTCACGAAATGATGAACGCGTTCAATCGACGAATCATCGGTGTTCTGGCGATGGCGTGGATCGTCGCCCTACCAGCGGCCGCGCAACAGAATCGGGGAGAGCTGCGAATCGATGTGCGCGACCCGCAAGGGGCGGCTCTCGTCGCGCAAGGCGAATTGGTGTCCGTGGGGAACCAATTCCAGTTGAATTTCCAGGTGGGGGAAGATGGCCGGTACGTCGCGCAGGGTCTTGCGTTTGGCGTGTATCGGGTCAGTTTTACGCGCGGAGGCTTCGTTCCTTCCGCGCAATTGGTGGAGATTCGGTCCATGGTGCCTCAGCAACTTTCCGTGACGCTGGGTTTGACGCCGATCGAGACCCGGGTGGAGGTGGATGACGCCGGAACCTTTGTCGATCCGTCCCGGACGGGAACCGTTTATACGATCGGTTCGCAATCCGTTAGCGAGCAGTCATCTCCTCAGCCGGGGCGCGGCATCCTGAGCATGGTGGACGCCCAGCCCGGATGGCTGTACGAAGCCAACGGGGTTTTGCATCCGCGTGGCTCGGAATACGATGTTCAGTTCGTCGTGGACGGTCTTCCGTTGACGGAAAATCGCTCTCCCGCGTTTGCGCCTCCGTTTGAATCGGGCGATGTGGAGTCGATGCGCGTGATGACCGCGGATTTTCCGGCCGAGTACGGCAGAAAACTCGGCGGGGTGGTGGAAATCACTTCGCCAAAGAATGCACCGGTTGGTTTGCACGGAGAATTTGATGCGGAGGGCGGCAGCTTCTCGTCGGGCTCCGCGCATGCCGCGCTGTTTTACTCAAACGGAGCAAACAGATTTTCTGTCAGCGGAGATGGATTTCATACCGATCGATACCTGGACCCGCCCGTTCTGAGCAATTACACGAATCGCGGAAATGCGGGAGGATTTTCGGCGTCCTACGAGCGCGATTTCTCAAAGAGCGACCGGCTGTTTCTCTCCGTGACGCAACACGCGGTCCGCTATCTGGCGCCAAACGAGCTCGTCCAGCAGCAGGCCGGCCAGCACGAGGACGCCGCGCAGCGGGAGACCAGCGGACAGGCGCGCTATACGCATACTTTTTCGCCGGATTTGCTGTTGAGCGTTGCGGGAAGCGTGCGCGACTCGACCGCGCTTCTTTCGTCGAATGCGTTATCTACTCCAATCGTTGTCACGCAGGATCGCGGGTACCGCGAAGGGTACGTGCGCGCGGACCTTGCGGGCCATCACGGGAGGCATGACTGGAAGGTTGGCGTGGACGGGATCTTCAGCCCCGTGCATGAAATGCTGCAGTATCGCATCACCGATCCGACTCAATTTGATCCCGGCACTCCATTGACACTTCCGGTTCCGTTTTCCGACCGGCGATGGGACATGGAGCCCTCCGCGTACGTGCAGGACCAGATTCGTTTGGGGCGCTGGAACGTGAGCGCCGGATTGCGGTTTGACCACTACGGATTTGTGGCGAATGAATCGGCATGGAGCCCGCGGATCGGAATCTCGCGATTCATTCCTTCGCTCAATCTTCTGGTTCACGGCTCGTACGACCGCGTCTTTCAGACTCCCGCCATTGAGAATTTATTGCTCGCGAGCTCGCCACAACTGGATTCCGTAAGTACACTCGTATTGAGAATTCCAGTGCGGCCGGGACGAGCGAACTACTACGAGGTGGGTTTTACGAAATCGCTTGCAGGCAAGCTGCGCGTCGACGGCAACATCTTTCGCCGCGATTTTCACAATTTTCCGGACGACGACACGCTGCTCGATACCGGCATCAGCTTCCCGATTGCCTTTTCGACGGCGACGATTATCGGCGAGGAAATTCAGATTGGCGTGCCCCATTGGGGCCGATTTTCTGGATTTGCGAGCTACTCCAATCAAACCGGTGTTGGCCAGGGGCCTATCACTGGCGGGTTGTTCCTCGGGGATCAAGTTTCCAATGTTCCGGACGCAAGCAGGTTTCCCATTTCCCAAGACCAGAGGAACAGCGTCCGAGGCCGCGTGCGATTCCAAGCGATGGAGCGGCTGTGGTTCGCCACGAGCGCAGAATATGGAAGTGGTCTGCCTGTGGACTTAGCGGGGCCAACCGACACCAGTTTTCTCCTGACGCAATACGGCGCGGCAATCCTGGATAAAGTGAATTTCGCCGCCGGGCGTGTGCGGCCCAATTTTTCGATCGATGCAGCGGCCGGCGCCACGTTTTATCATCAGGAAGGGAAGGACGTTTCCATGCAGTTGGAGGCGAACAACCTGACCAACCGCGTCAATGTCCTGAATTTCGCCAGCCTTTTTTCCGGCACGGCGGTTGCGCCTCCGCGTAGTGTCAGCGCTCGTCTGAAAGTCGCGTTCTAGGCCGCGTTTTACCATTTGAGGCTTGTCCCGCACCTCTCATTTGACAGCATCGCCACTGCGGCATAGGATTCTCTAAGACCTATGTGCGATCATAAATTTAGCGGAACGGGGCACGAAGCAGTTCACTCGATTGCTGGTTCTTATCGTTGGCGCAGGCGGGGCGCTCTTTTAGCTCTCGTCTTTTTTACCGCAAGCGCTGTCGCGGCGGCCGATTCTGCCGATCCCAAACGCTATCTCGAGGACATCAAGGCGCTCACAACTCCCGCGATGGCAGGCCGCGGTGACGGGGATCCGGGCCTGACACTAGCGGCAAACATGATCGAACGGCGGTTTCGCGCTCTGGGATTGCAACCCGCGGGAAAAAATTCCTACCTGCAGCCGTTCACTGTAGTGACGGGCGCAAAGTTGAAGGAAAACAACCGCCTGGAAATTTTAAACGGCGGCGCGAAGAAGGGTCTGAAACTGAATGAGGATTTCGAGCCGTTCAGCTTTTCGTCCTCGGGCGAAATCAGCGGCCCCGTTGTGTTTGCCGGATATGGAGCGTCCGCGACGGAATTCGGCTATGACGATTACGCGCATCTTGATGTGAAAGACAAGATCGTGGTGGTGCTGCGGTACGAGCCTGCCGGATTTTCGGTGAAGAACGTGCATGGCGGCTTGACGGAACACTCCCAGTTGATCACCAAGGCGATCAATGCCCGGAATCACGGCGCGAAAGCCGTCGTTGTGATCAGCGGTAAATTGGGTGACGGTGAAGAGGATCAACTGACGCGATTCGGAAGCGTCAGCGGCCCTGAGAACGCCGGCATAATTTTCGTGCAAGTGAAAAATGCCGCGGCACAGGAATGGTTTACGGCGGCGGGGAAATCGCTTGCGGATGTTCAAAATCAAATTAACACGTCGTCGAATCCAGCCTCATTCGAATTTCCCGCGAATCTGCGGGTTTCGCTGAGCGTCAATATCGAGAGCACGCGGGCAACCGTAAATAACGTGCTCGCGTACCTGCCGGGCAAGACCGATGAGTACGTGATCCTTGGCGCGCACTACGATCATCTGGGCCATGGCTATTATGATTCGCTCGCTCCCTCGCAAATCGGGCAGATCCATCCCGGGGCGGACGACAACGCTTCCGGCACGGCCGGCGTTCTGGAGCTGGCGCGCTTGCTCGCGCCGATGAAGGGGCAACTGCAACGCGGCATCCTCTTCGCCTCCTTCGCGGGAGAAGAGCTAGGACTGCTGGGTTCAGCCGAATGGGTGAAGGAGCCGACGCTCCCGCTGGGCAAGGCCGTCGCCATGCTGAACATGGACATGATCGGCCGCATCAAGGACGACAAGGTGTACATCGGTGGCGTGGGAACCGGTGCGGCGTTCAAAAACCTGCTGGAACAGGAGCAGAGCAAGTCCACGTTCAAAATCGAATATTCCGCCGGGGGATACTCCGCGAGCGACCATACCTCTTTTGTCACGAAGCAAATTCCTGTGCTTTTCTTTTTTTCGGGTTTGCATTCGGATTACCACAAGCCTTCCGACACTTGGGAAAAAATCAATGCGCCTTCGGCGGCGCACCTTCTGGATTTCATCGATGACGTTGCGTTGAAAATCGATTCCTCCTCGGAGCGGACTGCGTTCGTAACGGTAGTCGAGGATCAGTCCGCAGACCATGCCACTAGCGGAGGCGGCAGCGGTTACGGTCCGTACTTCGGCTCGATACCGGATTTCGGACAAGAGGTAGACGGGGTGAAATTCTCCGACGTGCGGCCAGGATCGCCGGCGGCGAAGGCGGGATTCAAGGCGGGTGACATCCTCGTTCAATTCGGCGGCAAGCCGATCAAGAATTTATACGATTTCACCGACGCCCTGCGCCGCAGCAAAATAGGCGACGACGTCGAAGTAAAGGTGCTGCGAGACGGCAAGCCCATCACCGCATCGGTGAAACTCGAACAAAGAAAGTAGACCAAGATCAGCCATGCCAAGATCGCGTTTCGCCCGGCCATTGTTTTTCGTCATGCTCTTCGCCGGGTCTACTTGGCTTGCCGGCCACACTCAGGCAGTTGGCGATGGAGAGAAATCTCCTGCTCCCCTCGGTCTTCCATCCGAGAAGCACCTGCATAATGTTCGCCAGCTCACATTTGGCGGGACCAATGCCGAAGCCTATTTTTCGGGGGACGACAAATATCTGATCTTTATGCACCAGGGCGAAGGCGTCCCCTGCGATCAGATGTTCACGATGCCGATCGACACGCCCGATGGAAAGCCCGCGAAGCCCAAGCTCGTGAGCACTGGCAAGGGACGAACGACGTGCGGCTACTTTTTTCCGGCCGGCGATCGCATTCTGTTTTCTTCTACGCACGAGGCGAGTTCCGACTGCCCCCCGCGCCCCGATTATTCGCACGGCTACGTTTGGCCCATCTACAGCACCTACAATATCTACACGGCGAAGCCCGATGGCAGCGATTTGCGCCGGCTGACCAACACGCCGGGCTACAATGCGGAATCCACCATCAGCCGCGACGGCAAACAGATCATCTTCACGTCGACGCGCAACGGCGACCTCGACATCTACACGATGAACGCCGACGGAAGCAATGTTCGCCAGTTGACGCATGAGCTGGGCTACGACGGCGGCGCGTTTTTTTCCGACGACGGCAAGAAGATTGTCTATCGCTCGGAGCAGCCAAAAACGCCGGAGGAAATCGCTGACTACAAGGACTTGCTTTCCCGCGGCTTGATTCGCCCGGGAAACCTCGAAATCTGGGTAATGGACGCCGACGGCAAGAATAAGCACCAGGTGACGCACAATGGCGCCGCGAATTTTGCCCCGTATTGGCTGCCCGACGGAAAACGAATCATTTTTGCTTCAAACCTGGAGAACCAGAAGGATCCCAGCGGCTTCGATCTCTACTTGATCAACCAAGATGGCACAGGCCTCGACCGCGTCACCTATCACCCCGATTTCGACGCCTTCCCGATGTTTTCCTCCAACGGCAAGCGCCTCGTCTGGGCTTCCAACCGCAACGGAAAAGCCCCGCACGAGACGAATATTTTCATCGCCGATTGGGTGGAGTAG
>Ga0137409_10008942_pt1 | contig 10218 bp, 22 predicted proteins | sample CZODoug1_16funga_FD_122059 | JGI IMG/M metagenome (GOLD analysis project Ga0137409, IMG submission 122059) | Vadose zone soil fungal communities from Angelo Coast Range Reserve, California, USA - CZODoug1_16fungal (Hybrid Assembly) | ecosystem: Environmental > Terrestrial > Soil > Vadose zone...
TGGCAGGCCGTTCCACCGAATTCACGGGCGACCGGCAAGGACCATGCCACCAAGTGCAAGGCGCAATTGACCAAGCTCGGCGCGCCGGACTGGTCGCCGGTCTACTACTCGATCGATACCGGAGCCAACGCTCACGACTACGACGCCTACGCCCAAGGATGGCGCGACGTCTTTCCGGCCGAGCGCCTTGGCGTGTACGGCGACGGAGCCCTGTTCCGTCAGCTCAAGGCGGACGGCTACGTAACCTACGCGTGGCAGTCCATGTCGTTCTCGTTTCCTGGCAACCACAATGCCGATGGCCGTACGTGGAATCATGCCGGCGCGGACATTATCCAGACCGGCAACGGCACTATCAGCGGCCACTCGGTGGACTTCGATACGGCCACCATCGAGCACTACGGTGGCTGGCTTCTAGGAGAGGAAGATCCAAACATGACCACAGTCGATCTCACGAACGCTGCCGAGGATCAGATCGTCGCCAAGGTGGTTGCGGCGTTCATCAACGCGGCCAACCGAACCGACGCCACCGGTCGCGCGCTCGGCAATGCCCTGTCGAATCTCCAGCGTGGCTCGGACGGATACCCGGTCCCGGCCCCGCCATCTTCGGCACCGGGCGGACCAGGACTCAAGCCGCAACTGGACGCCATCGCGGCGGCCATCGCGGCGATTCCGGCCGGTGGCGGTGGCGCGGTCTCGTTGACGCCGGCCGATATCGCGGCCATCGTCAAGGCCGTCAACGATGACGCGGCTGCACGGATGAAGGAGTAGACGATGGTGGCCACGATCGCAGCGGCGTACGGACCGTACGCCCTGTCCGTGGCCATCGTGCTGTTCTTGCTCGTAGCGTTTGGCCGAGGCTGGATGGTCTCCGCTCCGTTTGCGGAAAAGCAGATTGAGCGCGAGGCTGCGGCTCAACAGAAGATCACCGATATTTACAAGACAACCGCCGAGACGGCGGTGGAAGCACTGCGTGTTGAACAGTCAACTGCGGCGACGGAGCGTGCGCAGATCCATGCCGCCGTGGTCGAGCTAATCGAGGCACTACGCAAACTCAATGAGGCGTAGATGATGCGATTCTTCCGAGCATGGTACAAGCGGTGGAAGGTGCATGACGTGATGGCAGACGCTCAGACCGCCGTTGCGCTTCGGGATGAAGCGCAACGGCGTTTGTATGTGGCTCAGAATCGCGAGCGGGTCATCGAGGCTCGTGGTGATGAATTGTCCAAGATGGTGCGGCGAGCCATGGGAGGGGATAAGTGAGCTTGCTCGCGTCCTGGATCACCTACGGGACATTCTTCGTTGCGGTGACGTTCATCGCGACCTACGCATGGTTGGCTCGTGGTAGCTGGTATCAGACCTCGATGGGCTGGCACCTGATGGCGATCACGGCCAGTGAGGCGTTGGTGTTCGGTCTACTCGTGGTCGCACACATCTTCCCTGGCATTGCGATTCACGGTTGGTTCCGGTGGTTGTACTTGATCTGCGTAGCGTCGATCGGCTTGGTCACGCTATGGCGATTGGTCATCTTGTGGATGGCCTACCATCCCCGAGGGGGACGACATGAATCTCAGAGACCTTGATCCATACGCAAAGGCGATCATCGGCGCAGCCGTAGTCGCGGCGTCGGCCTATGCGGCGTCGACCGCTGCCCACCACACGCTGGCTCAGGTCGGCGTCGAGACTGGCACGGCGTTCGTGGTTGCACTGGCGGCGGCATGGGCACTACCGGGTGCGCCACTGGTCAAGGAACTGGCGAGCGGGCTCGTGGCGGGCGGTGCGGCGTTTTTGGCTAGCTACGGTCACGTCAGCAATATGCAGACGATCATTGCCACGATCGTGGCCGCCGTGGTCGGCACCGGCTTTGTCGGGCTCGCCTCCAATACGGCGAAACGGACGGTAACTCGATGAACCTGTTCACGGCACTCGCGTTCGTATGCTTCGTGATCGCAGCCATTGCGCTGTTCGCCGGCATCGGGACGCTCGCGGTCGCGCTCGGCATCATCGCGGTCGGCTTGGCGCTGACGTGCTTGGCCGGATACGGGCCTAAGCTCGGTTGATGATTGAGATCGACAGCTTCTTCTTCTCCCCGGAGGAACGGGAGCAGGCATGTGCCTGGATCGACGGCTCGGGCTATCCGGCCCGGACGGTTCGTGGTGGGTTTCAGGTCAGTCCGGCGCTGCCCGGTTCGTGGCGGCTCGACTTCGAGCAGTACCGCTATGACGAGCACGGCAAGATGATCCTCGACGCGAGCGGAGACCGGGTAGAGGCTGACCCGTTCGTGATATATACGTCTGACCGGCTCGGCTGGCTCCAGCACTATCTAGTTCGTACGGGAAGGACTGTCGAATGAGCCAGCCGTACAACGTCTATCGAGCGCGCTACGACGAGATCGTGGTACCGGGCAAGCCGCTCGGTCGCCACGTCATGATCGACTCGCGGTCAGCTATGTACCCGTTTCGAGCAACCACACCCGTACCGGTCATATCCACGATCTGGACCCGCAACATTCCAATCCTTGACCAAGGCGATCTCGGGTCCTGTACCGGCAACGCGATGACCGGCGCGCTGGGCTGTACGCCACTGTGGCCGGCGCTGCCGGGGAATCACCCGAGTCTCGATGAGGCCGAGGCGGTCCGTATCTACGGTCTGGCCACGGCGCTGGATGGCTATCCAGGCGGCTACCCACCGACCGACACCGGCAGTGATGGAACGTCGGCGTGCAAGGCCGCGCAAAAGCTCGGATTCATCTCGGGTTATACCCATGCTACGAGTGTAGATCAGATGCTCCAGGCGTTGATGGCCGGACCAGTCCTCATGGGACTGGATTGGTACGACTCGTTCGATAACCCGGACATCTCCGGGCTGGTTGCCATCGCACCCGGCGCGAGTATCCGTGGTGGCCATGAGGTCGTCGCTCGCGGCGTACATACCGACGCCGGTCTCATCCAGTTCGACAACTCGTGGGGAACGTCCTGGGGCATCTCAGGGTCGTTCTACATGAGCTACGCCACGGCGGCGAAGCTGTTGGCCGACGATGGTGACTGCACCGTTCCGATCCCGGTCACGGTGCCTGCTCCGGTACCCATTCCGATCCCTCCAATGCCGGCCCCCACTCCGGGAGATCCGGCCGACCTGATGCTGGCCGCCACGACACGGGCATGGTCGGCGGCTAGGCACGTCGGCACTAACCGTTTGGCTGCGAACGCCGTCAATAATTGGCGTAAGGTCAAGGGGTTGTAATGTATCGTTCGATCATGTAGCATGGGATACGGATCGACGTCACCCGTGATCTAGACATGGGATTGCCGTCGACCGGTTTGGTCGGGGTTGCTCGACTCGTTGCGAGTCCGCCGCGCGTTACAAGTAGCGGACAACATAGCGACGTAGGGGAGTTCGGTTGTCCCCGCTGGCCTCATAAGCCGGAGATCATGGGTTCGAATCCCATCGCCGCCACGACAGAGTCGCTCGGCTCGACAGAGAACCGCCCCGGACCGTAATGGTCCGGGGCGGTTTTTTCTCGCACCCCCCAGCGGAGAAAATCTACTGGGCCAACATCTGTTCGTACGGCGGATGGGTCAGGTACAGGATGCCGCGCGTGATGTTGGCCGGGTCATCACGCATCTGAAACCCGAGGAACTGATTGCACGCGTGGCACAGTAAACCACGCGGCCGGCCAGTTTTGTGCGAGTGATCGACCGGTAGCTTGCTGGTCTTGCCCATGGCTAGTTGACACCAGGCACATTTGCCGTCCTGGAAGTCGTAGAGCCGTTGGTACTCACCAGGTTTGAGTCCGTACTTACGACCGACGCCTAGTTCGTGTGCCTGAGCTTTACGGATCTTGACGATCTCCCGATGGTGTGTTGTACATCGTGGACCGGGCCATGGTGTTGGCCGTGGTGCCGGCCAACTCGCTTCACCACTGGCGACGTGCTCGGCCACGCAGTCTTTGCACATCTTCGGTTTGGGCATCAGTACCCGCGCTTGATCTTGTAGAGGTTCTCAGCGATCTCGGAAATGGCAGCGGCCAGGGCTAATGTGGCCTCGACCTTGGCCGCTGCCAGCAATGTCGTGGTCGTAGCCCCGGGGACCTTGAGGGCCATAGCGGTTACCTCTTCGGCCTTGTTCGCATGGAATTCCCTACTTGCCACCCTTGACCTCGGTCTCGATGATGGTCACCGTCTGACCGATCGACGCTCCGCCCGCCGAGGCGACCGTGCCCTTGGCCAGGCCGGAGTAGGTGGACCGAGTATCAACACCCGAAGACTGAGTACCGACGTAGTTGTTCATGCCCATGGCCTGCGACTGTGCCCACTGGTCTGGACCCTGACCGATGTAGATGAATTCCCAGCCCTGAGCCTCACGGTCCTTGACCTTTTTGTTGATGCTCGCAGTCGTCTCCTCCTTCGAGGAGTTCTCGAAGCCATCGGTCATGATGACGACCAGTACCTTGTCGTTCGGATTGACGTAGCTCACGTTCGAGATCGTGAATCCTACGGCGTCGTACAGTGCGGTTCCGAAGCTCGGCCGGTAGGAGTGAGCGTCCATGGCCGGCACCTTGTCCGGTGTCACTCCCATGCAGTACGGCGTCGTCTTGGTATCGAACAGAACCGCCGTGATCGAGTATTCGTGGTCGGTGTCGGCGGCCAACGTCTGGACGTAGCTGTTGAATCCACCGATCACGTCGGTGGCCAATAGCTCCATCGAGCCGGACTTGTCCACGATCATGAACACGTGCGTGACGGACTTCTTGGTCTTCTTACTCATGTCCCCAACTTCCTACGATCTTGTCGTACAGGTCCCGGACGCCTCGGGCATCACCAAGGGCGCTGTGTCGATCGGCCTCGGGGATAGTGATGCCGGCCGCCTTGTTGATGACGTCGTTCTTCCACGGCGGCTCGATGCCGAGGTAGCCGGCCGCGAGCGTCTCCACGTCGACCAGGTGATAATCCCAGCGACCGATGTATCCGTTGCGGCGTAGTAGTTTGGCCGTGGTCTCCTCATCAAAGGACGGCACCGCGCCGACCCAGATGGCGTCGGCGGTCATCTCTGCGATGCGCTCGGCTGCGTCATCCTCAGAGATCAGTGTCCGGTCGTGGCGAGCATTGACACGCTGCCGAGGATCACCGTTGACGGCGCGTCCGGGGTAACGCTCCCAGAAGTGGCCGACCTTGAGGCCGAACGGGTCGGCGTCGGACAGATCGATGTAGTCGATGAAGAACTGGTACTCCGTATCGACGTAGCTCCCGCCACCGGCCTCCTCGACGTCCCGCACGATGCAAGCGAAGTCCCAGATCTGACGACGCTTGCGGTTCAGGCCGGTGGTCTCGGTGTCGATGAAACAGATCCTCATGCGCCTTTCCCTACGATCGAGACGTAGTCCCACTGGCGTGGGTCAGTCGCCAGCACTCGCCGCCACTTGACCTGACCGCTCAACTTGGCGTAGATCGGCGGTGTCGTTACGGACACTGTGCCGGCAGGTAGAGCAAGTTGTGACTGTTTGCGAACCGCTAATAATTGTTTCAAGGTGGCCTCCCTCTTTCGCTTTCGATACCGCCAGCTCGATACGGAGCTGGGCGATCATGGCAATCAGTGTGGGGATGAACGTCATCGCGCTCATCACCCGATCGGTCCAGGCAACTAGGCCGATGTTCTCGCCGGATGTGGCACTGCGATACGCCTTGTTGGCGTAGTCGATCAGTCGATCGACCTCTTCGTCGGTCACGACTCGACCAGTTCGAACTGGTCGCAGTGCATTTCGTCATCGTCGCCCGTCTCCGGATCATGGAAGATGAACGTCGCCCGGTCGCAGCCAGGGTCCATGCATGTGTTGAGTGCCAACACTTCCACGATGAATGGCACGCCGGGCATCCTGACCTTGTCGCCTACTGTGAAACTCACGTCGTCTCCCAGAACAACTCGATGGCAGTGTGAGCCGGGAAGATCCCGATCTCCATCCGGACGTCGGCCGGGTTGGGGATGCGCTCGATCGGTACGTGCAGCATCCAGCGGTGGCTGCCGGCGACGACGCCTTCGTAGACCAGTCGGTGTGCGTGCAGCACGTTGCCTACGAATACCTTGACGTCCTCGGGTTCGTGCGGCCAGACCGGCTCAGACACGAGCGCGGCCGGCTGCCGCCAGAGCCCCGTGACCGCCCCGGTGTGCACCCGGCGTCAACGACCACTTGCCCCGGCCCTGTGCCCGGTGGTGCCAGGCGTGGCGCGGCTTGGGCGTAAAGTAGGTCCATTGTGTATTGATCCACAGTGCTGCGCCGACCAGTGCGATGATCTCCAGCTTGGCAATCATGTGATCCTCCATTTCGTTCCCAGCCGAGGATTTGAACCCCGCGAGTCGGACCCTTGGCCGTGCAAGTCAGGCCATCCGTCTGGGACCACGCGTCTGCCGACTTCCCCAGCGAATCTCCAGGACGCCTACGGCAGACGGGCTTGGTGCACCTTCGGGGACGGATGGTGCCTGTCCGTGGTCAAACCGATCGAGCCGGGCCAGCGAGCAGGCTCAAGATCGGAACTCCCCTACCAGTACGACTACTTGTAGGTCTTGAGGAATGTGCGGGCCAGTGCCATATCCTCAGCGCTCGGCTCGGTCAAGAATCGGGCCATGATCTTCGCGTTGGCTTTGCTGGGCTTCTCGCTGACCCGAGCCAGCTTGGGCTTGCCACCGATGAGATGCTTGAGATCACGGATGATCGAGTCCGCGTTGAAGCGGAACGGCTCGATCACGCACGGGATCTTCGGCATGTCCTCGGTCGGCTCCCCATCAAGTACGGCAACCTTACAGACGATCGCGCTGTAGTCGCCGGTCGTGCCCTTGAGTCCGGTCAGTACCTCGGTGGGCCAGAGCAGCAAGAGTCGGTTGACGACCCAGTCTGCGTTGGGGAAATTGTCGCGCTGCTTCTCGAACGGGTCGTCATCCGCGAACGGATCGTCAGCACCGGCCGTGGTGTCCCACGGGTCTTCATCAAACGGGTTGGTCATGGTTTCATTCCATTCCGTTGAGGACAGTTACGTTGCGCATAGGTACGAGGAATCGAACCTCGGTCTACGGTTTTGGAGACCATCATGCTGCCGCTGCACCATACCCACATGCAGGTCGGGGCATCGCCCTGAAAGCATTATCGGTAGCCCCACCACCGACTCTGGCACTACCCCGACCGCGTGATTCCCAACATAACATGGGTGCTACTTCGAGGGAACCGGCTGTTTGCGTCCGTTTTTATCCCGGTGCTGGCACGTGCACGACGGTGGGAACTCGCACCGTTGGTGATCCTGCACGCGGCAGTGGTTACAGATCACGGCAGTCCATCCATGTAGACGATCTTGCAGTCGCCGGCGATCTGCCGGCCGAGGTTGTCGACGCCGACGTACCAGACGTAGCAGAACGGACGGCCGACGTACGGTGCCGGCGCTATGGCCTTGTGCCGGGTCATGGTGATCACCTTGAGGTCCGGCATGTAGTTCGCGGTCTCCATCTCGATCTCGGGCGAGAAGTAAATCCGTCGCGAGATGATCGGAATCCGGATCGAGTCCGAGTCGTAGCCAGTGGCGCGCCCCTCGATCCAGTCGAGCAGGTGCGTCTTGTTCCGGTAGTACGGATGCCACTCCAGCGGTGTCGCGACGTCGCGCGGTAGCTTCACGAGATCCTCCCCGAGATCACGGCCATGCAGTTCTCGATCATCGAACGAGCCAGGTCGATGAACCCGAGCAACACCGGCATGACCGAGCTAAGCATCGGGACCGATCTCGGCCTCCGGCTCTGGCCGTACGAACCAGGCCGGGTCGATCATGTCCTGGATCTTCTCGGCCATGTCGTCTAGATCGAGTTGGTCGGTGATCAAGATGCCGGCGTACTTAGCATTGGAATCGCCTAGATCAACAGTTTCCGTGTCGGTCCACCACTTGGTCCAGAGCGCGAGCAGGGCTTGCTGGAGTTCCTCGGTCATCATCGCTCCCTAATGACGTACGGGGACTTATCGATCGCGGCCAGCACCGTGCGCACGGTGACCCGGTCGGCGTCCTTGTCGGTCTCGGCCAACTCTGCGTAGGGCACTAGCAACTCAGCGCCGGTCAGGTCCGAGACTCGTGACCAGATACCGTGCGACCGCTTCTCCTGCATCCATGCTTCATGGACTTTGGCCGCCAACAGTTCGATGGCTGGATTAGAGATCATTTAGAACGGTGGTCCTTCCGGTTGTTGACCGGCCAGCACACGCAGCCGATCACGGCCAAGGTCGGTCATGTCCGAGGTCCAGAGATCCTTGTACTGGGTGTAGATGGCCGCGAGCGCTCCCTTGCCACTGGCCAGGCGGATCGCGCCCCGGATGTGATCGCGCATCTTGTCGTCATCGCCCGCGACGCCGGCCAGTTTGTCGATGTCTACGGTGAGCACGCCGTTGGTGTTCGTAAGCGTGATCTCGTCGCCGGCCTTGATACTGTTGGCCGGGATGGTCACCGGCTTGGAGCGCGGCGAGGTCTTCGGCGTGTGGCGCGCGGTCGGTGGCAGCCGCAGGTCGGTCGGCTCGTAGTCCATGCTGGCCGGTGCCATGGGTACGAACAGCTTCTTGTTCGAGCGCCAGGAGCGAACTGAGAGGGCACATTTCAGTGCCTTTAATCCCGCTTCGAGATCAATTTCGTATATGTGGCATTCGGCCTTGCCGACCGGGACGTGGATCAGGATGCCCTTGGTCAGATCCAGGATCGGCATCGATAGGTAATCTGTGACGGTGCCGGCCTTGCCCGGCCACGGCTTGGGCAGCATCACCCGGCCGTGGGCGTAGCCGGCTACCTGAATGGCGATCGAGGCTTGGCTGTAGTCGACGGTCTTCTGCGTCTTGAGGTCAGCGATCCGAGGACAGACCCAGTCCTTGCAATAGGCGACCCGGTCCCACGTGCCGGCGATACCGGCGTCGGGCATGACCATCGTGCGCTCGACCAGATCGGGAAGCATGGTAATCCCGTACGCCTTGCACGCCTCGATGTAGGCGTACAAATCAGCAACCAGGTCTTCTGGGTAACGGCTCGGATCGAAGCTCGACGGGTCCTTGTCGTAGATCTCCGCGATGGCGTGCAGGGCGGTGCCGTTGTTGCGCCCCTCGGCTGAGCCGGCGTGCTGCATCGCCATCTCACAGATCTCGATCCAGGCCGAGCGCTCATCGAGGGCAGTGGTGGCCGCGCGGTTGGTCAGGTCGCGACGGGACGCTACGCCTTTAGCTGTCATCCGTTGCTTCCACAGTTCGAGGTTGTACGTGTCGTCCAGTACCTTGGCGATCGTGGACGTCCGCGTCCAGGTCTGGATCTCACCCGTGTCCGGGTGGGGCAGCTTCGGTCGCGACCAGCGCTTGTCACGGGGGATGCCGAAGTCATCGATCCAGTCGTCGGACCCGTAGCGGGGTTGGGCCTCGAACTCGTCTGCGCTCATGTGGCGATCCTCCCCCGGACCTATGACAGAAGATAGCCCCGACCATATAGGCCGGGGCTATCTCTTGTCACGAGTGGGTTGGGTGCAGGACACGACTAGGGGCAAGGTACCGCCGCAATAAAGGACCCCATCAAGATCGCACCTTGGCCGGCATGTCATGAGATCTGCGGCCCGGCGTTCACACCCAACCCACAAGATCAGGCGACGACCTCGGCCGTCACGACCGTCTTGTCCTTGCGGATCTCGTCGCAGTGTAGGCAGATGTTGTCCCAGTGGTTCAGTTCGTCGGCGCGCTCATCGTCATCGGGAACTTGACGATGATTGATGGCGATGCACTGCTCGCCCTTCATGACGTCCCAACCACAACCGCCGCACAGGAAGTTCTGGACTGCGGTCACCTGCGTGAATGTGGGTTTGATCATTTCGTCCTCCCCTAGGAATTACTTGGCCGCGATCGTGACCCCGGTCGGCGTCCCGGAGCAATTGAATCCGGCCGGCAACTGGTAGTTCTTCTGCATGGCCGTCTGGATGATGTTGAGGCAGTTCTGTTGATACGTGCCGGCGTTCGGCGTACCGAGCGCGGAGTTGGCCTTGGCCTGAGCGGCGTTGGTCAGCTCTTGCTGTTCGGCGACCCGAGTCTGCGCCGCCGCTGCGATGATCGCATCGATGTTCTTCTCCAGCTCGGCGCTGTACGTGCTGTTGACGATGACGACCGATCGAATGACCAAGCCGGCCGGCATCCTGGTGGACAGTTCCGCTTGGACCGGCGCAGCAAAGTCGACCACG
>Ga0137409_10004513_pt2 | contig 10217 bp, 15 predicted proteins | sample CZODoug1_16funga_FD_122059 | JGI IMG/M metagenome (GOLD analysis project Ga0137409, IMG submission 122059) | Vadose zone soil fungal communities from Angelo Coast Range Reserve, California, USA - CZODoug1_16fungal (Hybrid Assembly) | ecosystem: Environmental > Terrestrial > Soil > Vadose zone...
GGAAGCTCTGATGCTGCACTCTGTACCTCGGCGACTGACTGTCGCTCCACATCCGCACTCTTCTGTTCCAGAACGCCGGAAGCCGTCTTAGCCAATTCGGCTAACGCCTCACCGTTTTCCGATTCGGTAAGTTTTCCAAGAGTCTCGACGGCCAATGCCATCACGAGCATGGGCTTGTAAGGATTAGCAAGTCCGGACTCGACTACTTTCAACGCGACCGCTGAAACCAGCGCTCCCGTCGGCTGTAGATGTCCAATCGCCTCCAAGGCTTGACTAACTTGCTCGAGAAGGGTTGGATCCGCAGGAAACTGGAGTGGCGGAGAGTTCGATGGACCGTTCTGCAGGAATTCTTTCGCTAAGCTCCCTGCATCGGTACTGCTGGCGTCGCTCATGTCAACCCTTCGATGAGTCGGAGGTTACTTCTCGCGTAGCGCACTCGCGAAACATCTCGCCCGGCACTCGATGGATACTTCACGCCGCGCGCTGCTGCCGGCCTCCATGGCCTGCTTCAGCGCACGGGCGGCAGTGCCTGTTTGGGTTCATTTTCGAAGACTCAAACTGTCACCGACACTTGTTGCGATTCCGTTGCCACTACGCTCCGCACACCTTCGCGCCACGCAGCATTCTTCGCTGCCTCAGCCGCTTGCCTCAGCGCGCGTTCAATGTCTTCGGGAGTCATTTGTGTTCCTCGGCTATCGGCGCGCTGTGCACAAGTCGAAGTTGGGGTGCCTACCTGCGGATCCATCCCCGCCGAGATCAACGAGAGCGAGTCGTGCCGTTATTTAGGCGACAAACCTCCAGCATCATGGCCGCGAGACGCCGGCAAACCGACAGTCGTTGCAGTCGTTTCGTGCTGACATGCCCTCCAACTGCGTTAGGGAACAAGGTAGGCTGACTTGCTGATGGGTCGCCAGCGCGGCAAAGCTGCACTTGACGTATTCGAGTTCACGCTGAGACGCCAGGTTGCATTTGCTAGTGGACCGTAACGACTGAATCGGTAGTAGTAATGCGGCGGGTTGGGTCGAAGTATCGCCACTTCACGGTTTTGGGAGTTTTGTTGTACTGGCGGATGTAACGCATGAGCTTGCGTCGCAAATCCGATAGGGAAGTGAAGATGCCGCGGGCGATGACATCGCGCTCGATCTTGGCGAACCACAACTCCACCTGATTGAGCCAAGAGGAGTAAGTCGGGGTGAAGTGCAGATGAACGTTCGGATGCCGCTCAAGGAACTCGTCGACCTGGCCGGTCTTATGAGCCGAGAGATTGTCCGCAATGACATGGATCTCCTTGCCGCGAGGCTGATTGACGACGATGTCGGCCAGGAAGGCGACGAACTCCGCCGAGGTGTGCCGGGCTGCCGTCTTGCCCAGCACTTCGCCGGTCTTGGTGTTGAAGGCCGCATACAGAGACAACGTGCCATGCCGGTAGTACTCAAAGCCGTGTCGTTCCGCACGGCCCGGAGACAGCGGCAACATCGGATCCTTGCGGTCCAGCGCCTGGATCGCCGTCTTCTCGTCCACGCAAAATACCGCCGCATGCGTTGGCGGATTCAGATACAGCCCAATGATGTCGGCGGCCTTGCGCTCGAAGTCCACGTCGTTCGAGGCCATGTAGCGCTCCACGCGCTGGGGCTTCAGGCCGTGCTTGGCCCACACGCGGGCCACCATCATGTGCGAAATCGACAGCGCCGCGCCCAGTTTGCGGGTGCTCCAGTGGGTGGCCCCATCGGCCGGCTTGCGCTTGAGCGTCCACTCCAGGATCCGCGCCTCCAACCTTGGCGTCAGCGCGCTCGCGCCTTGACCGGCGTGACGACTGAACAACCCCGCCAGCCGCTCGTGTCCAAAGCGCTTGCCCCAGCGGTCGATGAAAGCATCATTGCAGTCGAGCTTGTCTCGGATCTGCGCCCACGTCGCGCCCGACTCCAGCAGCAGGATCAGTCGCGCGCGGCGCGAGTCATCGGCGCGACCGCTCTGACTACCGGCTCTCTGGCTCAGTTCCATACGCTCCGATTCGGTCAGTCTGATCGTATTCTTCATCAACACGATCATACTACCGTTTTACATGTTACAGTCCACTAGCGGCCTGTAACAACTGATTTTGTACTAATCGACGCGTTGGATCGAAGTACTTCCATTTCACGGTCTTGGGTACCTTGTTGTATTGATGTATGTACCGCACGATGAGCGCGAACGATCGCGTCGATTTCGCTCATCTCACGCCATCGCCCGAGCCCACATCGAGGTGCGACCATGAGGGTCCGTGAAATTGCAGCGGGGGCCCACCATGCGAATAATGTCCAAGCGCCGATTGAGGGTAACAACGGCCAGGCGCCAACGAGTGTGACGGTCGGGGTGATCGAACGCGGCGCCGACGTTGCGCCGTCTTCCGGTTTCGGGCTGTTTCTACGAGAGACCCACGCCGGCACGAGCGATGCCTCCAACGCCTAGAGGCACTGCGCCGAGACACCGGATGGGCTGGCTTCAAGCGATCGCCGCGTCGGCGACTGGAAGGCCTCCGTTCGCCGGCACTCGCCGCGTAGATCGTTGCCCCCGGTCTTGGCCACTCCCTCTCGTATTTTGTTGACAGAATTCGCTGATTTAGCTGACAACAACAGCAGCGATGCCGGCACCGACGGTTGTGATGATGCCATTTTTCTGCCATGCTTAGCGCCATGAAAGCCACCATCGATGCCGCGGGCCGAATCGTCGTGCCCAAACCGCTACGCCAAGCGCTTGGCCTGAAACCCGGGCAGCCCCTCGAAATACGCGCGGGGGACGGACGCCTAGAAATCGAGATCGCGGCAACGCCCATGAAGTTGCAGAAGCGCGGCAAGGGTGTGGTTGCGGTCCCCGAAACGGAGCTTCCTCCCCTGACTGCCGAGCAGGTGCGCGACACGCTGGAGCGTGTCCGCAGATGAAGGCGGCGGACACCAGCTTGGTGGTCGCCGCGTTTGCATCCTGGCACGAGCATCATGAGTTGGCGCGGCGGGTGCTCGATGGCGGCGTGCGCCTGATCGAACACTGTGCGCTCGAAACGTACTCAGTCCTCACGCGGCTGCCGGCACCGCACCGCAGCCCCGGTCCCGTGGTCCGCGACTTCATTCGAACTCGGTTTCCCCAGCCATTTCTGCGGCTAAGTGCCCCAGCCTATAGGGCCTTCGTTCTCGGCTTGCCGGAACACGACGTGGCTGGCGGCGCTGCATACGACGCCCTCGTTGCCGCAACTGCGGCCGGATGCAAGGCGGAACTCGTCACCTGCGACCGCCGCGCGGCGGCGCTTTACGAGAGCTACGGCGTCAGGACCAGGTTTTTGGCCTGACGCAAGAATTGGCACATCAGCTGCAGCACCGGTCGCCCGCATGACCCGCTACTGGGACGCACCGCAGAACGCGCGCGACCGGTCCAATTTGCGACATCCGAGAGCGACGCGAGAATCGGCCGTGACCGGACGATGCCTCGCGCTCACTGACCCCGACGTTGCGGCGACAGCGCGCCTAGTTTGGTCTGCGGACCAGGAACGACCTGCGGTTTGTACGCATCGGGATGGCGACATGTCCAGTATTACCGGAAACTTCGTTGTGCTTTCGCCCACCCAAGCTCTCAGTGACCAGCAAGCCGATGGGGCCCGGTTTCCGGAGGATGGATTCCTCGTCTTGCTATCGGAGTCCTCCTGGAAGAGGCCCGGTCGGCCTTGAGCGATAGCACCGATCTATCTCTGCCATTATCTGAGATGCCCAAGCTCAGACCGCAGATCACATCTCTCTCGATTTTGTGGGAGTCAGATTGACACTTTTACCGACAAATGAGTGATCGCGATAGGAAGTGAATGGGCGCGGCCAGGACTGAGCATTGGGTGGTTAATCTAGGAGGCACAGATTCACCTGCCGCGACATTGTGTCGTAGCCAGATACAGATGTCGGGGTTCTGGCTAGATACAGATGTCGTTGCTGGGTGTGGATCGCGGTAGAGATGAGGGTTGCCCGATACCCCCCGCACAGATCCCGGCGAGCGCGATTTACGCGCCGGGCTCCCACCTTGGGTGTGTGACGGCAAAGCGGACTTGGGGGCACGGATGACGGATGCGCGCGCCCGGCAAGTAGTCCGCGGCGAGTCGCGCCATGCGTGCCCACGTCGTCCGATCGCGCTGACTGCGGCGCCGTAACGCGCGTCGCCACAGGTCGGTGACGTGGTGCCGAAAGGCACTCAGACTCTTAGCGTTGGTCGGAATCGCATGGTGCGCCGCCGTGAATGTCGGGTCCTGCAATTGGTTGCCGAAGGCAAAACCACGAAGGAGGTCGCGCGCCTCCTAAACATCTCCTTATAAGACGGCCGAATCCCACCGCAGCCGGATCATGAAGAAGCTTGACATTCATGATGTTGCCGATCTTGTGCGCTATGCGATTCGCCGCGGCATGGTACAGGCGTAAGGTTGGGTGCCCGCGGACCGGCCTTGCAGGCGGCGGTTGCGACCGCAAGCGCTCGCGCTACCACCGTCCTCGGGTATATCACTGCCGCTGATTCAGTGGCTTTCTCGATTGACTGATTGTCTCGAGACAAAGCAGACTGCCGCGGGGTGAGGGGGTGGCTCCTCTTACTTTCGCCAGGGGTCCGCCGGCCACGATGGCCCTGGCCCACTGAAGTTACCGCCGCTGACATCGCCGCAGTAACTCTGCGGGCAGACCTGTTCGCGCATTGGACCTTGGAGCAGGACGGTGGACAATAGGAGCCCGATGAGACGGGAATGTCACGTCCGATTCTGAGAGGCCTGCGGGTGAGATTCCCGTGGGCTACTCACCTCATTCGTTAGGCAGCAGGGCCATGTCGGAGATTCAGCGCGCTGATCGCACTCTGCGTCGTCGTGTAATCATCCTGGTAGGTGTCCTCATGATCTGCGCCGTGGTCGCTCATTTTTTCGCGCCGCCCCTTCATATTCTTGTTGTCACAAGTATGGGCGAAGCCGTTATAGCCATAGTCATTTGGCTGTTCATTGTCGCTACGGGTGTCTATTTCTTTCGTCTCGGCAGCGCTGTTCGGCGCGCGAGTCGCTTTCCGCTGCCGGGTCAGCGCGTGCTGCGCGACACTGTTGTCTTATCAGGCGCAGCAGCAGCGAAGCAAGGTCGCAGTATTCAGGTCGTCGGTTTTCTTTTCTTCTTGATCGCTGGCGGACTACTCTTTTTCGCGGTGCGTATCTATATGGTTCTTTTCTCCCTGCATCCCTAATATTTCGTTCAAGTTCGACGGCCCTATCGCGCCGCGACCTTAACTCTAACGTTGTGCCGCAGCGAGTTGCGCCGCTCCGAGTTGATATCCTGTGGACTAGAAAGTTGCGGAGGGGCTGCGTCTGCCCTCTGACGACGGTTGGCATTTGTGTGCCATGCGCCGCAGCCATCGCCGGTTCAAGCATTCGAGCGAACCGGGCCGCCTGACGGCGCCTGGGAAGCTCAACGGCGATCCGGCGCCGGGCGCTTTGAACAGTATTTTCAATCAGGCCGGTTTCAGGAAGTGGGGTTGCATGCGCTACGCGATCGTGATCGAGAAGGCCAACGGAAATTACTCTGCCTACGTTCTGCGCTCCATCGTTAGGCCTCTCTGATGAAACGCATCGTATGGTCGCAATGGCAAGCGCCTGACGCTTCGCCGCTCCCAATCTCGGTGAGCTCAACCTTACTCGCCGAAATGCGTACTCTTGCACTGCTCCTCGCGTTTCTTGCGGCCGCCACAACAGCCCGTGCCGGCTGCGCGGCCGATGTCATCGCGCTTCGTCAAGCGCTAGCGTTCGAGCCGGCGGCCCTCGCGACGCAAAATGCGCGCAAAGGCGATTTGCGGTTCTTCGAGGTGGGTCGTTCCAAGAGAACAGTGCCCGGGGTGCAAGACCAGCATTGTGTTCGCGCCGGCCGACTCTCTGTGAGGTTGCCGGGCACCACGGACGTGCCCTGTTCAAAGGAGCACAAAGTGCTTAATGAGCGCGCGCATGGGTACGCCCAGCAATACAACGAAGCGATTGCGCGGTTTCGCATCGAGCAGGCTTTGCCGACGTGCGGGGGGCGCTAACAGGCTGTTGAAGAGCTAATTGCGCGGGCCCATTTGGCGCCTCCAGTGCTGGGCTCGTACTACTCCTACGCCCGCTTCTCGGCGCTCACTGACAGTAGGGTTTGCAACAACGTGCTGAGCGTCCGACCGCGAACGGACCCTTCCGGCCCGCGACCTCCGCGGCCGCTCGCGTCTCACGGTTAGGCGCAACTGTGCCTACCGCTCGCGCCGGTCTCCATCAAAGCGGGGATATTCACCGCCTCGCGGGCCTCCTTGATCTCGATATCGATATTCGCCTCCGTGGTAGCCGTAATAGCCTCGGCCTCGGCCATATGGCGGGAAGACACAACAGCCTGCTACTGCTGCAATCATCATGGCAGAGGAAGCAGCGCGAACAGCTAGTCGAATGATTTTCATATCGTTCTCCCATGGCGGTGGTTGTCCCGCCTGATCCTTAGACGGCTACTTTGACTGGATCGTTGACTTATTCGCGGCGCGTCTGGTAATAGCAGGTAAAGATGTGTTGCCGCATGCGTCTCAGTAAACACAAGGCCAGACCTTTGGTCTAACCCAATGGCGGTCGATATAGAAGTCGTCGCGGAGATTGACTTTGAGAGTGCGCCGAGACCAGATCACTTCACGAACCTCGAGTTCCGGTTTTCTAGGACGAATCGTTGTATCTTGCGCAAATTGCGATCCAACCTCAGCGCCTTAAAATCGGCGACATGTACATAAAGCTGCAGTCTCATGTTGGCAAACTTGCGGAACTGGCAGCCGTCATACAGAAGCGCCATGCTTGAACTCAGACCTACATGCGAGAACTGCAACAAGGCGCTTGCGCCCGACTCGCTGGAAGCGCGCATTTGCACCTACGAGTGCACATTCTGCGCAACCTGTGTTGACCGCGTCCTTGGCAATGTCTGTCCGAACTGCGGCGGCGGCTTTGTTCCCCGGCCAATCAGGCCGTCGAAGAACTGGAACGGCGACAACTTCCTCGGCAAGGACCCCGCGAGTACCAAGGTCAGACACAGGCCGGTCGATCCAGCGGTTCATGCACAGTTCTCGGCCGCCATCAGATCCATACCACCGGAAAAGCGATAGTCATAGGGAGACACTTGTGGTCGAAGCATCCTGGCTCTTGTTCATCGCCGCGTCGCTGGTACTGATCGCGACACCGGGACAGGACATGGTTCTCGTTATGTCGCGGTCGATCGCCCAAGGCGCAGCCGCCGGCGTCGTCACGGCGGCCGGAGTGAGTCTTGGTCTCGTTGGTCATACTGTGCTTGCCACACTCGGCCTGGGCGCAATTCTGCGAACGTCCGAGGTTCTGTTCACCGTCCTCAAGTTCGCCGGTGCCGGCTATCTCGTTTACCTGGCGATCGGCCTCCTGCGCACGAGGAACGCGGAGTTGCTGGTCGGAGCGTCTGCACCACGCTCGCTGCTGCGACTGTTCGCGGATGGGGCGTTCTCCAACATCTCGAACCCCAAGATCGCTATCTTCTACTTCGCGTTTCTGCCGCAGTTCGTCTCGCCAGGCGCCGTTCACCCAACGCTCACGGTGTTTGTCCTGGGCCTGCTGTTCGCAGCGCTTACGTTCATGGTCAAGGGCCCTGTGGGTCTGTCCGCCGGCCTGTTGTCCGGCCGGCTGCGGTCTCGGCCGCGGGTCTTGTCGTGGTTGTACCGGTCGAGCGGTGCCGTGCTCCTGGCGCTCGGGTTGCGGCTCGCCTTCGAGCGGCGGCAATGAAGCAAACCCCTCCATCGAGGCAAGGCCCAACGGCGTTCCGCCTTCGGCCACCCCTAGTGTCGAACATTAGATCTCCGATGGAGTCTCTCGCGTGACGTCGGCCTGGCTCATCCTCGGTGGTTCGGTGTTTGCCGTCCTCGGTCTCCTGCACGCGATCTATACATTTGCCGACATAGCGCAGCCGCGACGTCTTGTCCCAGACGACCCGGCAGTCATTGCGGCCATGTCCTCCGCCGGCGTTCGTCTTGCGCGCGGCGGCACAACGATGTGGCGCGCGTGGCTCGGTTTCAACTTCAGCCACAGTCTGGGCGCCCTCATGTTTGGCTTCGGTTGCATCGCGGTTGGTCTGTCGTTGCAGTCGCTGGCGTTGCCCAAGGCGGCGCTGCTGGTGCCGATCGCAATTGGCGCCATTTACTTCTTGCTGGCGATTCGATTTTGGTTTCGCGCCCCTGCAGTCGGCATTGCCGCTGGCACCCTGTGCTTTGCCTTTGGCTGGCTGGCGTACTGAATGCGACGCGGCGCCCTGTCTCGCGCTTTGCAACCATGACACCGATTGATAGCAAGGTGGCACCCATCACAACATATTTCGCGGTGAGGCGCGCCCCTGCCACCGGCTGGGTAAGCGGCATTCCCTTGCGGTCTCAGCCCCTGTGGCCTGAACACGTTGTTTTCATGGACGCGCTTGCAGCGGAGCACTTTGTCGTTCTCGGGGGCCCCATCGGCGAAGACAATGAGGCGCTTCTTGTGATCGATGCTCCGAGCGAGGCGGCAGTCCGCGACCGGCTGTCCCAGGATCCATGGACTACGACCGGAATACTGGCAATTAGGAGCATCGAAGCATGGACGATTCTCCTAAACAGTCGCCCGGCACGATGAGTCGCGGACGGGGCCAATGCACGCGCGGATTAGCATCGCCGCTGCGATCATTCGCGAATCTTTGCTGGGCCGGGCATCCGGGTGCCTGAGCGCGGACACCACTTACCGCATTGCGAGAGATGTCCAACTTTTCGTCACAACGGAGCCGTTCGAGCTGCGCTCGCGCGGTCCGCTGACCGCCACCGTCAGGACCCCATGTCCGTCGGGTTGCACGAAGCATCGGTTCCGGTCTTTCTGCGCTACCTCGACCGGCTGCTTGCGTTGGTCAACGCAGCCGACGATCACGCGCGCTCCCGTGGCTGCGAGGAGGCGGCGCTCCTGCACGCACGGCTGGCGCCGGACATGCTGCCCTTCGAGACACAAGTGCAGATCGCCGCCAACTTCGCGCTCCGAGGCTGCTTTCCGCTGGCCGGCCAGGCCATTCCGCCCTACGGCGAGTTTCCCGCCACCTTCGATGGCCTTCGTTCCGGAATCGCACGCGTCGCAGCGCTACTCACCGCCCTCGGACCTGCAGCGTTCCAGGGCGGCGAGTCCCGCATCATCGAGAGCAAAGCCGGCAACGCAGCCGTATCGCTCGCGGCACCGGAGTTCCTGTTCCAGTACGCCCTCCCGAACTTCTTCTTCCATGTCACCGCTGCCTATGCCATCCTGCGCAGCCGGGGCCTTGCCATCGGCAAGGAGCAGTTCGATGGCTTCCACTCTTATCCGCAGCCAGCGCCGAATCTGTCCACGGTTGAAATCAAGGCCTTTGTGCCGGCGCGCGACCTCGAGCTGTCAAAGGAGTTCTACCAGGCGCTTGGCTTCACTCTCGCATTTTCCTCAGACGAGCTTGCCTACTTTCATCGCGGAAACTGCGGCTTCCTGCTGCAAAAGTTCTATGTCGAGGAACACGCAAAGAACTTTATGATGCATTTGCTCGTTGAAAACGTCGATCATTGGCACCAGTACATCGAAGCACAAGGTGTTCGCGAACGCTTCGGTGTGAAAGTCGAGGCTCCCGAGGACCGGCCCTGGGCAATGCGTGACTTCATCATGTTTGATCCCAGCGGCGTGTTGTGGCGCATCGCGCAGAACATCGACCGGAAGCCAATCGAATCCCTTGCCTCATCCGGGCCTACGGAATAATCTGTGGCTTAGACATCATGGCCGCGCGGGGAAGCGCGAGCGGCTCGTCTCCAGCGACGTAGGTTGCACGGCGTAGCGACTGTTGAAAAACGTAGCGCGCAGGGTCAACTCATTTGCCAAACAAGCGCTGAGGAGCGGACCGGTACGAGTGGTACGAGCCGAGCCCGGAGGCGCCAAATCGGCCTGTGCAGTTGTTTTTCAGCAGCCTGGCGCAATCCGCGGTTCGAAGAACAACACCTGACTGGCCTTAGCGTGCACATGCGTACCCTCTGCCTGCTCCCCGCATTTCTCGCGGCGGCCACTTTGGCACGCGCCGATTGTGCGGCCGACATCATTGCGCTGCGCCAGGCGCTTGCCTTTGAGCCAGTCGCCCTCGCCAAACAGAATGCAGGCAAAGGCGATTTGCTGTTTTTCGAGGTCGGTCGCCTTGAGAGAACCGTGC
>Ga0137409_10008945_pt1 | contig 10217 bp, 7 predicted proteins | sample CZODoug1_16funga_FD_122059 | JGI IMG/M metagenome (GOLD analysis project Ga0137409, IMG submission 122059) | Vadose zone soil fungal communities from Angelo Coast Range Reserve, California, USA - CZODoug1_16fungal (Hybrid Assembly) | ecosystem: Environmental > Terrestrial > Soil > Vadose zone...
CACCAAAGACCGATCCAGCCGCCTCCGTGCAGCTTCTTATGCCACGCCTTTTGCCGTTCCCAGCGTTCCGGTGGAGAGAAGTCTTCCTCTCTGCCTCCACGGATGTCGTCCGGGATATTCGTTTCGAGCCACGACCGCACTTCTTGGCGAAATTTTTCTTCTTCGGATGAATAGCTAAAGTCCATAAGCCCTCCGCGGATTCAGTCCTGAGTCCTGAGTTATGAGTCCTGAGTATAGACAGTTTCCGCTTTTTCTACTCAGCACTCAGGACTCAGCACTCAGCACTTAGTTTACTCGTTTCAAAACGCCTTCGGTTTCCAGTGCGCGCACTTGGTCTGATGAATAGGACAAGTAGTTACGCAAGATTTCTTCATTATGTTCTCCGAGAAACGCGGCTTCCAACGGTAGTTCGTCAGGAAATTCAGAGAACTTGAGCGGCATGCCGGGAATATCGAATTCACCAAGCACACGATCCGTGATCGTGCGGACCGTGCGACGATAGCGGAGGTGGGGGTGATTCACCGCTTGTTCGATTGTCAGCACCGGCGCCACGGGGATACGCGCTTCTTCTAAGAGATGAATGGCTTTCTCGTCATTGCCGATGGCCGCCAGCCACTCTTCGAGGACCGCCCCGTAACCCGCCGAGCCGGTGGCGGCGGCGTCCGTCACCGCCGAGTTCCTCGAGCGCTGGCGCGTGCCGGGAGACGCGGCCTCGCGGCAGTGGGAGGAGCGCTTCGGCGAGCACGCCTATGTGCCGCTCGCGGAGGCCGCCATCGCGAGCGCGCTGAAGCAGGCCGGCGTCACGGGCGGCGAGCTCGCCTCCGTGCTCGTGGCGGGGTCGCACGGACGCGCAAACAAGCGCGCGGCCGCCGCGGTGGGCGCCAAGCCCACCGCGCTCGGCGATGATCTCACCGGCACGGTGGGCAACACCGGCGCGGCCCACGCGGGGTTGCTGCTGGCGGACGCGCTCGACCGGACGCAGCCCGACGACCTCATCATGCTGGTGTCCCTGGCCGACGGCTGCGACGTGACGATCTGGCGGGCGAGCGCGGCGCTGGCGCGCGGCCGGCAGCGGGTGCCGGTGGCCAAGCAGGTGGCGGCGGGCGGCCGGGTGTCCTATCCGACGTTCCTCACCTGGCGCGGCTTCCTCAAGCGCGAGCCGCCCCGCCGGCCCGACCCGCAGGCGCCCGCCGCCCCGCCGGCGTTCCGGGCCGAGGCGTGGAAGTTCGGCTTCACGGGAAGCCGGTGCCAGGCGTGCGGCACCCGGCACCTGCCGCCCACGCGCGTGTGCCTCAAGTGCCGCGCGGTGGACCGCATGACGCCCGAGCGCATGGCGGACGTGCCGGCGACCATCGCGACCTACACGGTCGATCGCCTCGCCTACTCGCTCTCGCCGCCGGTGGTGGTGGGCGTGGTCGACTTCGAGGGCGGCGGCCGCTTCACCTGCGAGCTGACCGACGTGGACCCCGCCGCGGTGAAGATCGGCGATCGGGTCGAGATGACGTTCCGCCGGCTCATGACCGCTCACGGCGTGCACAACTACTTCTGGAAGTGTAGACCTGCTGGAACCACCTAAGTCTGCTGACCGTTACTTTCGCTTTCCGCCCGACGACGCTCGGGTCCCGGACGCCCGAGACCCGAACTCGATAAGATTCCAGCCGGCGGTCGATCGACGCGCTACTTGGCGGGCTGGTAGTTGGCGCTGACGGCCGGCGCCTTCCTCAGGGCGGCAACCCACTGAGGACCGCTCAGAAGCGACGTGGTCTTTGCGGCCTTCACCGTAGCCCCCCACTGTCATGACGGTAGTGGACCTAGGTCCCATACGCATTTCGTTCGGGAAGTGAGATCGTGAAGCCAGCGATCCAGCCTTCCAGTTTTACTATCCGGCCAACCTCCAGGCGCTGGAGGCAAGCGGGGGCTCGGCGACTCGAACGGAGGCAGCCATGTCCGGGCAAATCCACCGCTCCGCTCTTCTCGACGGCGACGCGGGCAAGGCGGAAGCCATCACCGAAGTCCGGCGCGAAGCCGCTCTGCTCAAAACGGGGGCCTTGCAAGACGCAATCTTCAACAGCGCGAACTTCTCCAGCATCGCCACCGACGAGAAGGGCGTCATTCAACTCTTCAATGTCGGTGCGGAGCGGATGCTGGGCTACACCGCCGCCGAAGTGCTGGATAAGATCACGCCGGCCGACATATCCGATCCGCAGGAACTGATCGCCCGCGCCAAAGCGTTGAGCCTCGAGCTCGGAACCCCAATTACACCGGGCTTCGAGGCGTTGGTGTTCAAAGCCTCGCGCGGGATCGAAGATATCTACGAGCTGACCTACTTCCGCAAGGATGGGAGCCGATTCCCGGCGGTGGTGTCAGTGACGGCGCTGCGGGACGCCCAAGACACCATCATCGGCTATCTCCTGATTGGCACCGATAACACCGCACGTAAGATGGTCGAAGCCGAGCAAATGAAGCTCGATCAGCGCCTGCGAGACCAGCAGTTCTACACGCGCTCGCTGATCGAATCCAACATCGACGCGCTGATGACCACCGATCCCTCCGGCATCATCACGGACGTCAACAAGCAGATGGAGGCGCTCACCGGCTGCACCCGCGATGAACTGATCGGCGCGCCATTCAAGAGCCACTTCACCGATCCGGAGCGGGCCGAAGCGGGGATCAAGCTCGTGTTGAGGGAAAAGAAGGTCACCGACTACGAGCTGACGGCGTGCGCCCGCGATGGGAAGCAAACGGTCGTGTCCTATAACGCGACCACCTTTTACGACCGGGACCGTACGCTGCAGGGCGTCTTCGCGGCGGCGCGCGACGTCACGGAGCGTAAGCGGGTCGAGGCCGAACTGCAGCAGGCCAAGGCCATGGCCGAGACCGCGAGCCAGACCAAGTCGGACTTTCTGGCCGGCATGAGTCACGAGATTAGGACACCGTTGAATGCGATCATCGGCATGGCCGATCTCCTGAAGGAGACGCCACTGACTCCCGACCAGCGCGCGTACGCCGAGGTATTCCAAGACGCCGGGAACAGCCTGCTGTTGCTCATCAACGACATCCTGGATCTCTCCAAGATGGAGGCGGATCAACTGGTTCTGGAGGAGACGGACTTCGACCTCGCGGAGGTTCTCAAGAGCACGATGAGCCTCATGAACCTGCGCGCACACGAGAAAAGCCTGTCGCTTGTTTACAATCTCGCGCCCGAAGTCCCCACCCTCCTGGCGGGGGACGTCATGCGCCTGCGGCAGATTCTTCTGAACCTGATCGGCAACGCCATCAAGTTCACCGAACGTGGCGAAGTCGCGCTGCGGGTCGAACACGAACCCGGCTCGAGTGAGCCTGGTCTGCTCCGATTCTCGGTGTCCGATACCGGCATCGGAATCCCGCTCGACAAACTGGATGCCATCTTCAAGAGCTTCACGCAAGTGGACTCTTCCACCAGCCGCAAGTACGGCGGCACCGGTTTAGGCTTGACGATCTCCAAACGCCTGGTGGAGCTGATGGGTGGGCGCATCTGGGTGGAGAGTGTCTCGGATCAAGGCACCACCTTTTACTTCACGGTACGGCTCAGGCTCCGCACGGCGACGCCCGTGCCAGCTCGCGAAGCAAGGACGCAACCGGCCCCCCGCGTGATCGCTGGAACCGATCGGGAGGTGTGCGTTCTTGTCGCCGACGACTCCATCCACAACCGGATGCTGCTCCAGGCCTATCTGCGGTCGGCTCAGTATCTGGTCGACATTGTCGAAAACGGGGCCGAGGCGGTGGAAAAGGTCCAGACCGGGCATTACGACGTGGTGTTGATGGACATGCAGATGCCGGTCATGGACGGCTACACGGCCACTCGTTCCATCCGACAGTGGGAACAGAGCCGGAATCGCGGCCCCCTCCCCATCATCGCGCTCACCGCCTACGCCTTGAGCGGAGACCGGAACAAGTGCCTTGAAGCCGGGTGCACGGACTACCTGGCTAAGCCCATCAAGAAGGAAGCCTTGCTGGCCGTCATCGACGAACACGTTCAGGATGCCACCCTGTCGGCGGAGCCGGAACGCGGAGCAGCCGAATCCGCCGTCACTGTTCGAGCCGATCCGGAGATTGCCGACCTGATCCAGGCATTCATGCACGCCATGAGGAGCCGCACCGACACCCTGGCCCAAGCGCTCCATGCCCGGGACTACGAGGCCATTCGCACCCTCGGCCATCAGATGAACGGCGAGGGCGGGACCTTCGGATTCGATGCCATCTCGACCTTCGGCGCAGCGCTTGAACAGGCCGCCTCTCGAGAGGATGACCAGACGGTACGCAAGACCGTGGAAGAACTGATCTCGTACCTCAAACGGGTGCAGGTGGTGCACGATCACAACGAGGCGGCCACATGAAGATCCGCTTCTGGGGAACACGTGGCTCCGTCGCCACGCCAGGACCGGGCACGACGTACTTTGGCGGCAACACGTCGTGTGTCGAAGTGACCACCGAGGACGGCGGCCACCTGATCCTCGATTGCGGCACCGGAGCGCGCCAGCTAGGGAACGAGCTCCTGACCGCCGCGTCCAAGCCGATCCAGGGGAGTATTCTCCTGGGCCACACCCATTGGGATCACATTCAGGGATTCCCGTTCTTCAAACCAGTCTTCGTGCCGGGTAACATCTTTTCCGTCTGGGCGCCCCAGGGAGGCAGCCGCTCGCTCCAAGAGACCCTCTCGGGCCAAATGGAGTTCACCTACTTCCCCGTCGAGCTAGGCCAGCTTCCGGCTCAGATCACTTACCACGAGCTTGCCGAGGGCACCTATGAGATCGGCGGGACGCGGGTCACGACCCAATATCTCAACCACCCAGCCGTCACGCTCGGTTATCGGATCGAGGCCGACGGCGCGGCCATCGTCTACCTGACCGATCACGAGCCGTTCTCCGACAAGCTCTGGCGGGGCGACGCCGACCCCGGCCATATTGACTCCATGGTGCACGAGGGCGACCGTCGCCACGCTCGCTTCATGGCGGGCGCGGACCTCGTGATTCACGACGCCCAGTACACGCCGGAAGAATATGAATCGAGGAAGACCTGGGGACACAGCACCTACGAATACGTTGTGGACGTCGCGGCGGCGGCAGGCGTCAAGCGTATCGCGCTGACCCACCACGACCCCGAACACAACGATCTTCTCGTCGCCGACATTGAACAACGGGCGCGCGCGGAGGCCGAGAAGCGCGGATCCCCCATCGAGGTCTTCTGCGCCCACGAGGGTGGCGAATACATCATCCGCGGGAAGCAATTCCGGCCGACGGTAGCGCGAGAGGCGGGTACCGCCCCGGCGGCCCGGCCGCTTGCCCGGGCACGCCTCCTGGTCGTGGACGACGATCTGCTGCTGCGCCGGCTCGCCGTGAAGGTCCTTGCCAAGTATGGCCACACGGTGAGCGAAGCGGAGAACGGGCGGGAGGCGCTCCGAATCATTGATCGCCAGCCACCCGACCTCGTCGTCCTCGATCTGGAGATGCCCGAGATGCCTGGCCTCGAGGTGCTGCGCGCGCTCCGATCCCAGGCGGCGACCGCGCACCTACCAGTGCTTATCCTGACCGCGTCGGGCAACGAGGCGGTGACCTCCGCCAGCTTCGAAGCGGGTGCGACCGACTACCTGATGAAACCGTTCTCGATCCCGCAGCTCACCGCCCGCGTCCATGCCTGTCTGGAGCGGGCTGCGCAACCGCGCGGGCGGACTCGGGCCGCCTACCATCGGGAGTAGAACACCTAGACCAAGGTCCAACTACCCAGGGGCAGGCGGGCGGCCGGATACTATGCGTGCCTTCTGCAGGCTCGTTTCGCTGGCGCATCCTGGCGCCCAGACCCTGTAGCGTCTGGCTTGATCCTCCCGATTCGGAAGATGCACGCTGCGCCTGGCGGGCGTGTCGAGGATCCAGAATGCCTGATGAATCGTACGTCGTGCACGAGCAGGCCCGAGCAGCAGCCCAGTGGGAGGCCTCCTGCGCTTCCGACGACGCACTGAAGCGGCTGATCCGTGCCCAGTTGTCCGAGGGCCGCTTGGGCTCCGTCAATGGCGTGTCCAAGTCCCGGCGGGGCACTGGCCGACCCTGCATCGTCTGCCGCCGCAAGATAGGGCCCACCGAGGTCGAGCGCGAAGTGGAAGGTCAAGGGGTGTTCTTGCACGCCCACGAGGCGTGCTACAAGCCTTGGCGGGAGGAGTCAGTTGCTCGTCGTGCCGCCGACCGGCCCGACCCGCAGTCGGCCTATGTCGCCGGGCGCACGCTCAAGTGGCTCAAAGGTGAAGCAGGCACGGTATCGGCAGGGTGAGTAGGAGCCCTTGAAGGGATCCCCGGACGGTCGACACGGCTGGTAGAATCGCGGCATGGCAATGGTGAGTAGCGCGATGGCGGGTACGGCCGCCGTTCGAGACGCGGCTGGCCCGGATGCGGCCGCGTTCCCGTTCAGGTGCGAGTTGAGCCTTGCCCCGCTGATCACGTTCTGGACCCAGCTCTCCGCCTACCACGAGTTCGGCCGGGGCCCCATCCCGGGGCTCGTGCGCGAGAAGGCGCGGGAGGCGCCGGAGCTGGCGGGCGTGATCGACGACCTGTCGGTCATCGGAAAGCATCAGACGTTCGTCGACCTGATGATGACCGCTCTCTTTCCTCCCGCCTTCTGGGAGCAAGAGTACGGAGCGGCCCTGTTTCCCCTCGAGCTGCGCGCGTTCTACGCGACGCCTCCCTTCCGCCGCTCGCTCATGAACGAGGACGGAACGCTTCAGGGCCGGGCGAGCTTCCTGCAGAAACGCAGCGTGGACCCGGCGATGGCGGCCGAACGGCTCTGGCTCGCCTACGAGCTGATCCTCGAGCGGGTATACGGCCTCGAGCTCGGCGGCGACGTCCCGGTGATGATGTTCACCACGACCGATTCCTCCACCGGGTTGGATCAGCACTTCCGGCTGCAGTTCGACTGGCGGTTCGTCGACGTGCAGCTCGTCGGGACCAAGCCGCCGCTCCCCGATGGGGTGCGGCAGGAGCTTGCGGCGGGCCGCATCGACAGTGAGAAGCTCCGACAGCTACTGCCGCCCGAACGGTTCGTCCTGCGCGGCTTCATGATCGTGAAGGCGGTCGACGTCACCGATCAGGAGGTCCTGTCCTCTCTCAAGCGCGATCTGATCGACAAGGACTCGATCGTGTCGAGCTCGCACTTCCAGGGCTTGCAGGCGAAGCTCCGCACCTTCTTCCGGCGGCCCGAGCTACGCCTCGGCCTCGCGGCCGTCGAGGGAGATCGCGTGCTCGTCCTGAACGACGCCTCGAGTCACGAGCAGGCCTGCATCTTCACGGACTCGGCCCACCACATGACCGCCGAGTTCACCGGCTCCATCTACGAGCGGGCGGTCGTCCAGGATCGCCCCATCGTGATCGAGGACCTCGTGGCGTACCCGGACCGGACGCCGGTCGAGGAGGAGCTGATCCAGAGCGGGGTGCGGACCTTCATCTGCGCGCCGCTCCACTACCAGGACCGGGTGATCGGCACCATGGAGCTGGTCTCCGCTCACGTCGGTGACCTGAATGCGACCCACCTGCCCAAGCTTCAGGAAGTGCTGCCCCTGTTCTCCATGGCGGTCCAGCGCAGCGTGGAGGAGCTGAACAGCCGGATCCAGACCGTCATCAACGAGCAGTGCACGGCGATTCACCCGACCGTCGAGTGGCGATTCCGGAAGGCGGTCCTCAACGCCTTCGAGCGACAGCGCGGCAGCGCGAGCGTGGTGACCGAGCTGGAGCCGATCGTCTTCGAGGGCGTGTACCCGCTCTTCGGCCTCGCGGACATTCGCGGGTCTTCCACGCAGCGCGCGCGGGCCATCCAGGCCGATCTGCTCCACCAGCTCCGCCTCGGGCGGGCGGTGATCCAGAGCGCGACCGAGACGCGGTCCGCACCGGCGCTGGACGAGCTCGCGTTCCGGATCGACAGCCGCGCCGCCCAGATCGAACGCGGTCTCAATTCGAGCGACGAGATCGGGGTCATCGCGTTCTTGCGGACCGAGGTCGAGGGTCTCCTCGATCATCTCGGCACGTTCGGCGCCGGCGTCCGGGAGCGGATCGCTGCCTACCGTGCCGGCCTCGACCCTCGGCTCGGCACCGTCTACCATCGGCGCCGGATGTTCGAGGAGAGCGTCACCGCCATCGCGGAGGGCATCTCGTCGTACCTGGAGCTGGAGCAACAGGCGGCGCAGGGGATCTTCCCGCACTACTTCGAGAAGCAAAAGACCGACGGAGTCGACTATCAGATCTACGTCGGGGCGGCGCTCCTGGAGAATGGCCGCGTCGACCCCCTGTGCCTGAAGAACCTGCGTCTGTGGCAGCTCATGATCACGTGCGGGATGGCGGTTCGCGCGCATCAGCTGCGCGATCGTCTCTCGATCCCGCTCGAGACGACGCACCTGATCCTGGTCCAGCACGCGCCGCTCTCGATCCGGTTCCGCTTCGACGAGAAGCGGTTCGACGTCGACGGAGCCTACAACATCCGGTACGAGATCGTGAAGAAGCGCATCGACAAGGCGCTCGTCGAGGGGACGACCGAGCGCGTCACTCAGCCCGGGAAGGTGGCCCTCGTCTACAGTCAGCCCGGCGAGGCGCAGGAGTACCGCGCGTACATCGAGTATCTGCAGAGCCTCGGTTACCTGACCGGGGGTCTGGAACAGCTCAACCTGGAAGAGCTCCAGGGGGTCCAGGGCCTCCGCGCGCTCCGGGTCGAGGTCGCCCTGGACAACCCGAAGCTCCAGGAGCGAATCAACCTGGCGGACCTGCACGCCGCCCCGGCGCTTCGGGGCTGAATAGCACCAGAAGGAGCCGACCAATGACCATCGCGGCAATCGAAGAGCTGAAGCGGAAGATCGACGCCGCGGCGGCGAATCTCTCGAAGCAGCTCCAGGGGATGGAGCCGCACCTGGACAAGTCGGACGCGCCGGGCGAGTGGACCACCCGGCAGGTCCTCTGCCATCTCCTGGGGGATCCGGAGAAGAAGCCGCCGGTGGACGTGCTCCAGACCTTCTCGGCCTCCGCGCTGCCGGTCATCGAGATCGAGCCGGGCCATACCGCGGTCACGCCGGAGCGGCAGAAGATGACGCTCGGCCAGCTGCGGGAGGCGCTCGAGTCCCAGCGCCGCGGCCTCCTGAGCTACCTCGATTCCCTCGGTCCCGCGGATCTGGGACGCAAGGCGAAGATTCCGCTCTTCAAGCAGTTCATGGGGACCGACGAGATCACGATTCCGATGTTCGTGGGAGCGATATTCGGCTATCACTGGAACGACCACGCCGGCCAGCTCGCGAAGATACGCAAAGCAGTCGGGCTCCCGGACGCCGGCGGTGCCGTGAAGCCGAGCGGCGTCCCGATCTGATCGGCGCAGCCCGCCGGAGAACGCATGCACCGGGTTGACGTCCTCGTCATTCAACCCATCGCAGATGAGGAGCTGGCGCAGATCGCGCGTCTCGATTCGCGCCTGCGCGTCGTCGACGCCCGCGGCTGGTTCGACGACGAGTTCCGGCAAACGTGGCCGCAATGGAGCGTCGATCGCTACCTGGGAAAGCGCCCCTGTCCCCCGAGCACGCGCGCCGAGCGCGACCGCCTGCTGGCCGAGGCCGAGGTGATCCTGGGCGGCTGGCCGTTTCCTCTGGATCTCAGATCGCGGGCACCCCGCCTTCGGTGGTTTCATCAGCGCCCGGCAGGGGCCAGCAACCTGCTGCGCGGAGATCTGTGGGGCAGTGACGTCATCGTCACCACCTCGCGCGGCCACGGCAATACCCGGGCCATGGCCGAGTACGTGCTGGCCTGCTTCCTACATTTCGCGCGCGGTCTGCATCGGGCCTACCGCGACCGAGGGCGGCAGGAATTCGAGCACGGCGCCTATCGGCCGGTCCTGATCGAAGGCAAGACCGTGTGTGTGGTCGGCGCCGGTGGCATCGGACAGGCGGTTGGATCTCTGTGCGCCGGGGCCGGCATGCGCGTCTTCGGCACGCGCCGGCACGTCTCGCCCGGCGACGCTCTGCCCGTCGGATTCAGCCGCGTCGAAAGTCCCGAGCGGCTCCACCCGCTGCTCGCGGAGAGTGACTTCGTGGCCGTCTGTTGCCAGTGGACGCCGGAAACGACCGGATTGATCGGTCACGCGGCGTTCGCGGCGATGCGTCCGGGGACGGTGCTGGTCAACGTGGCCCGCGGCGAGATCGTCGACGAGGAAGCGTTGATCGCCTC
>Ga0137409_10008947_pt1 | contig 10215 bp, 10 predicted proteins | sample CZODoug1_16funga_FD_122059 | JGI IMG/M metagenome (GOLD analysis project Ga0137409, IMG submission 122059) | Vadose zone soil fungal communities from Angelo Coast Range Reserve, California, USA - CZODoug1_16fungal (Hybrid Assembly) | ecosystem: Environmental > Terrestrial > Soil > Vadose zone...
TGTATTCGTGATGAAGTCCGCCGAGTATCGGAGTCACGATGATGCAATGATCTTTTGGAATACAATGCCGTTGGATTTGGAGGTCGGCTTTCTGGACTCTCACGTCTGGAATTCCGGGTCCGAGACTCGAGTGCGGGCGTGACCGGTTATAGTGGCCAGTCCACGATTTCAGCATGTGTCCGATATGGGCTCTCGTTGAGCGGAATCATGAAGTCAAGGCATTCTCGGCGTGCACTGCCAATCAGGCGTTCACAAAATGCATTCGCTTGGGGAGATCGGTACGGCGTTCTCAATACGCTCACACCGAAGGTTCGAAGTGACGAATCCAGTTCCTTCGAATAAATACTGTCACGATCGTGAATGATGAACTTGTACCCTTCATCTCCAGCGACACATTCCCGAAACTGTTGCAGCGTTCCTGGCCACGAGCAGCGCCACAAAGCTGCTTCAAAACCCGCGCGTGCGCGCGACGGACGGAAAACTGGCTTCCATCCGGATTGGTTCCCAGATTCCGATCGCCTCAGGAACGTTTCAGCCGGCATTTGTCGGGGCCACAGGCACGCCGGTTGTCAACTTTCAATTCGTCGATGTGGGTGTTAACCTCGATATCACGCCAAGAGTGCTGCTCAATCGTGAAATTTCGATGACCGTGATGGTTCAGGTTCGAGCACTCGCCGGAGATCGAACCATCGCCGGTGTTACGCAGCCCGTCCTCACCAACCGTCAGGTTCAGCACGAAATTAGGCTTGTAGAAGGCGAAACCAACATTCTTGGCGGAATCATCACGGACACGGAAGCAGTGTCGCTCAACGGCATTCCGGGTCTGAAGGACATTCCTATATTGAAATATCTGTTCGCTCAGGAGAGAAAAACGCGGGATTCGACCGAGATTATCATCATGCTGACACCGCACATTGTTCGGATGCCCGCCCTCACCGAAATCAATATGCGTGGCCTCTATACGGGTTCTGAAAGCTTCCCGCGCTTGAGGAACAGTCCGCTGGTTCCGGGCATTGGCACGCAATCGGCGCCGGCGGGTCAGCTTCCGGCTGTCACTCCGTTGCCGCCGGGCGCGCCCGCAACACCGCCTGCCGGGCCACCGCTACCGCCTGCTCCCGGCCCGCCGCCGCCTGGGGCCGCAGCGGCGCCGCAACCGACGGATGCCTCGGTGGTCTTCACGCCATCGCCCTTGACGCTCGCTCCGGCTGGTCAAACAATGCTCGGCATCACGGTTACAGGCAACAACATCTTTGGCGCCGACCTGGTCCTTTCCTACGATCCCACGTCGTTCACTATCCGTGAGGTTCGAGAGGGCGGATTCCTCAGCCGTGACGGACAGCAGGTCGCTATCGTCCAGAGAGTCGAGTCGGAAAGGGGCACCGTGCGGATTTCGCTGGAAAGACCTCCCGGTGCTGCAGCTATTTCCGGAACCGGCACGCTGGCCGTACTGGTCCTGGAACGCGGCGCCCGAAGCGGCGAGTCGACGATGCGCGTGACCGATTTCCGCATCCGAGACGCGGCGCAGACCGTCCAAGTAGGAAGAGCATCGGAGGTCCGCGTTATCGCGCCATGAAAGTTGGCCCAAGGCTGGGAATTAAAGGGTTTACTCTGATCGAGTTGCTGATTACCGTGATGATCATCGGCATCCTGACAGGGCTGGCCGTGCCACTGGCCAGAAATTCGATTAAGAGAGAGAAAGAAATCGCACTGAGGCAGGCGCTGCGCGACATTCGCACGGCTATCGACAAATACCAGGAGGCATCCTATAAAGGCCTCATTCAGGTGAAAGTCAATACGGAAGGCTATCCGGAAAAATTGAACGTCCTCGTGGACGGCGTACAGATGGTCGGCGCGGTGGATAAAAAGCTCAAATTTCTTCGCCGCGTTCCAATCGATCCGATGACGAACACGACGGAGTGGGGCATGCGCTCCTATCAGGACGACCCGACTGCGTTTTCCTGGGGCGGACAGAATGTGTTTGATGTTTTTACGAAATCCAACGGGATTGCGATGGATGGAACGAAATATAAGGACTGGTAACGGCGTGATGGGCCCGACGCTGAAAATAAAAGGGTTCACTCTCCTGGAACTGATGATCGTGATCACGATCATCGCGATATTGGGAGCCGTCGCGATCCCGATGTACCGGGCTGTCGTTCTCAACGCAAAAGAAACTGTGTTGAAAGACAACCTTCGGGAGATACGCCGCGTGATCGATCAATACACCGCCGACAAGAAGAAATCGCCTCAATCGCTTCAGGATCTTGTTGACGCCGGCTATTTCCGCCAGCTCCCGGAGGATCCGATTACCAGGTCCAATTCGACATGGCAGGTGGTGAGCGATTCGTCCATCAGCTCACCGGAGCAGACCGAGAGCGGCATCGTGGACGTCCACAGCGGATCGACGGCGATCTCCCCCTCGGAGGGTACGCCTTACAACCAGTGGTGAAAGGTAATTCGGGGACAGACGCATAAATCACCTAAATTCGATCAAGGAACTTTGACTTGAATTTAGGTGATTTATGCGTCTGTCCCCGAATTACCTTTCCCCCAGTCCCAGGCTCCGAAGCGTCTCCGGGTCATCGCGCCAATTCTTCTTCACCTTTACATGAAGCTCCAGGAAGATCTTCCTGTCGAAGAATGACTCCATTTCCTTCCGAGCCAGCGTCCCGACTTCCTTCAGCTTTTCCCCACCCTTGCCGATAACGATCCCCTTTTGCGAGTCCCGCTCGACATAAATGCTCGCATAGATCCGGTAAAGGTTTCCCTCCTCTTCGAACCGATCGATCACAACCGCGGTCGAATGCGGCAATTCCTCTTCCGTAAGGACAATCAGCTTTTCGCGAATCATCTCGGCCGCGATTGTCCGCTCCTGCTGGTCGCTGATTTGATCCGCCGGGTAGTACATCGGGCCTTCAGGCAGGTATTTGAAGATCACGGCCAGCAAACTTGCGACGTTGTCTCCCTTCAGCGCCGATATCGGGATGATCTCGTCGAAATCAGCCAGCTTCGAATATCGGTCGATCATCGGCAGCAGGTTCTTCTTCTCGATCCGATCGATTTTGTTCAGTAAGAGAAACTTCTTCGATGACACCGGCTTCAACAGTTCGAGCACGAATTCATCGCCGCGGCCAAAAGCGGCGGACGCATCGACGATAAGCAGAATAATGTCGACGTCCGACATTGACTCCCGGACGGATTTCATCATCCTCTCATTCATCCGATGAATGGGTTTGTGAATCCCCGGCGTGTCGAGAAATACCGCCTGACCTTCCGGCCTCGTCACAATACCCTTCACGACATGCCGGGTCGTCTGCGGCTTGTCCGTAACGATCGACACTTTTTCTTCAACGAGACGATTGAGGAGAGTGGACTTTCCGGAATTCGGACGTCCGATGATGGAAGCAAAGCCGGACTTCATCGTTCGGTTAGTCTAACTGGTCATTCGCTTGGGAACTAACGGCTTCAGGCGGAGGCGTTGCACGCGCCGGCGGTCCGCGTCGAGGATTTCGATTTCGACACCGCCGTGTTCGATCTTCTCGCCGGGCGAAGGCAGCCGGCCAAAAAGCTCGACGACGGCGCCCCCAACCGTGGTGCATTCGGTTTCGGCGACCAGGGGCACGCCGAGTTTTTCTTCGACGACGCCAAGTTCCAGGCTACCAGGGACGACGAATACGCCTTTGCTTTCCTCCACCACCTTTTCGACGTCGGTTTCCGACTCGTCATGGATCTCGCCGACAATCTCTTCGATAAGATCTTCCATGGTGATCAGGCCGGAGATGCCGCCGTATTCATCGACCACGAGAACCATGTGATCGCCCGTCTCCTTCATCTCCTGCAGCAGGTCGTCTACGGGCTTGGTCTCGGGAACAAAGGAAACCGGCTTGACCATCAAGCGAATGCTCTCGGTCCTTTCGCCCTTTTGCCAGACCCGAAGAAGGTCGCGCTCGTGAACGAGGCCTTCGATGTTGTCCAGATCGTCGCGATACACGGGAATACGCGAATGACGCTTGTTGAGGATCAACTGGAGCAACTTGTCCACTGACGAATTGATGTCCGCGGCGATGATCTGTGTGCGCGGCGTCATCACTTCGCGGGCAACCTTGTCGCCGAAATGGACAATCGACTGGATCATCTCGCCTTCGTCGTGTTCGAGAATTCCCTCTTCCTGGCCGGCATCGATGAAGGCCTGTATTTCCTCTTCCGACGTGTCTTCTTCCTTGGGGGGCTCCATTTCCTCTTCCCAGCGGTGGAAGTAGTTCAGCGCGGCCATCAGCGGACGCGAGAACGGACTGAGCATGAGATGAGCAAGCTTGAAAATCGGAAAAAGCCTCAAAAGAACAATCTCGGGGCTCCGCATGGAGATGATTCGTGGAAGCAGGTGCCGGAAAATCAGCATAACGAACATCGTCACGGCCACGGTGATAAGCACCGAGGCGACGTATTCGATCGGCCTGCGTTCGAGCGCGCCGAACAGAAGCACGGCACCGAAGACCAGCAGCATCTGGATCACGATGTGGATCGACATCAAGACTTCGGCGCGGGTCTCCAGCGAGGCGGCAAGGGAGGCTACGGCTTTCGCCTTCGGGTGATCGAGAAGCCGGCGCACGGAAATCTTGTTCACGCTGGTGAACGCGACGTCGATGATCGACATCACGAGAAGGGCCGTAATTAACAAGACCCCAATCAGAATCTCAGTTCCGCTCAGCACTGGAATCTCCGCCTCAGGCGGCGCTCGAATGCCTTCATCTCTCCCTGGTCAGTTTCGTGGTCGTACCCCATCAAATGAAGCAGCCCATGCAAGACAAGGCGCTGTACGTTGGTTTCGAAAGTAAGCTTGTTTGATTTGAGCGCCTGATTATACGCAGTCTCTGAGGATATCAGAATATCGCCGAGATACCCATTTTCGCCCGGAAACGAGAGCACGTCCGTCGGCTTGTCCAAACCCCGATAGTCGCGGTTGTAGCGCCGTATGTCCTTATCTCTGATAAAGACCACCGAGAACGATGGGTCGACAAGGCCGAGCGCAGGGACCAGTGTGGACAGGAATTTCCGCACTTTTGCGCCATTGATGGCATGTTTTCGCTGCTGGTTGATGACAAGATAGTTAGCGGGCGTAGTTAGCCGCGGATTACGCGGATGGGCGCGCAATATCTTCATAGGACTGGAGATATATTGTCATGGCGCGCCCCATCCGCGTAATTCGCGTAATCCGCGGCTGAAGAAATCCAGATCAGGCCTCGCCATTCGTCGTTTGTCCGAACTGAAGCGACTGCTGGCGCAGGATACTCTGCGTGGTGTAGGCCTCGTAAGCTCTCACGATGCGCTGCACCAGGGGGTGCCTCACCACGTCTCGCTCATTGAAGTGGACGAACGCGATTCCGTCAACGCCCGAAATCACGTTTCGGGCTTCTATCAATCCGGACAGTTTGCCGACCGGCAGGTCGATCTGCGTAATGTCACCCGTGATGACCGCTTTGCTGTTGTAACCGATCCGCGTGAGGAACATTTTCATCTGTTCCTGGGTGGTGTTTTGAGCCTCATCAAGAATGACGAAAGAATCGTTCAGCGTGCGGCCGCGCATGAATGCGATCGGCGCGATATCGATGATGCCGCGCTCGAGATTGCGGTCCACCCGCTCCACGTCGAGCATCTCGTATAAGGCGTCGTAAAGCGGCTTCAGATAGGGATCGATCTTTTCCTGCAGCGTTCCCGGAAGAAAGCCCAGCCGCTCCCCCGCCTCGACCGCAGGCCGGGTGAGAACGATTCGGTTCACTTTCTTTTCCAGCAATGCACGCACGGCCATGCTGACCGCCAGATACGTCTTGCCCGTGCCGGCCAGCCCAATACCGAAAACGATGTCGTACCGCTCGATCGCCTCGAGATAAAGTTTCTGGTTCAGCGTCTTGGGCGAGACATTCCGCTTTCCGATTTGAAGAGTCTTCGACGTGGAGACCACGCCGCGAAGACTTTGTGTCGTATCTTCCGAAATGATTCGAATGATCGATTTCAAGTCACCGTTCGCAAACTTCACGCCTTCGGCGCGCAACTGGGAATAGTCCTGAACGAGACGTTCCACGAGCTGAACGTTCGTGTCTTCGCCGTCAATTGTTAGGTTGTTTTCGCCGTCGATGTGAACCTGAACTTTAAGGAGGGACTCGAGATACTTGATATTACCGTCGTGTGTTCCGAAGAACTCGGCGATCCCGTCGCCGATCCGAATGCTTTTTTTCATCCTGACTTTTGTAAACCCGGACTGGATTATAGCACCCCGCACTGTGCTATTATTTCGGTTTTTGAAGGAGATCAGATGGCAAACCATCCGTCCGCAATTAAGCGGTATCGACAGAGCCAGCACAGGCGCCTTATCAATCAGATGAACCGGCACAAGCTGAAGACCCAGATGAAGAGATTGCGGGCTGCGATTGCAACCGGCAAAGCTGCTGACGCCAAAACACTTCTCCCGGAAACCTTCAGTTTGATCGACAGATCCGTGCAGAAGGGCGTCATCAAGAAGAACACCGCGCGTCGATACAAGTCCCGCCTCACCAAGACGGTAAACGGTCTGGCGGCCTAACGCCTGTAGCGGCGGTCAATGACCGCCGAACGCCGGCGCTCATAGAGCGCCGCTACAGCCGGCGCGCGACGATTTCGGCCGCCGCCCGGCGATGCGGCTGTCCGGCGGGTTTTCCTTCCGAATACCGGATTAATTCCCACCCTTCAAAGTCCGCGCGCAATTCTCCTGGATTCACAAGATAGGCTGGATTCATCGGCTTTATATCGGGATCGTCGTCCGACATGGGCGATGACGGCGATAACGATGCCTCCAATACGTGTCCCCGATCTGATCGACGGAAAGAGATCCCGCTGAAGATAGTTGCAAACGACAATCAGGTCGTAGGATTCCCGCTCAATGACGAACTCGTGGCGTTCCAGATCGGCAACGATGGAGTGAATGAGGACTGCCTTGTCGCGCGAGCGTTGCTGAAGAATTTGCATCGCGGTGGGCGAGTTGTCCACGGCCGTGACCTGCCAGCCGCGTTCGGCAAGCCATATCGCGTGGCGGCCCGCACCGGATGCAACATCGAGCGCCCTGCCGGGAACGAGTTTCGAGGCAAAGCCCGTGATCAACGGGTGTGGCTCATCGTTGACGTGTTCGCCCTTCTGGTAACGTTTCTCCCAATCCGTCATGTTCGACTGTGCAGCGACACATAGTTTATCGAGGTCAGAGTACATGCATTCGATGTTTATTGTCCTATTGCGGGAAATCGAGTAACTTCGTGCCCAATATCCGAAAGATCCGAGGAGGAAAAAACCATGTTCAGGCATTGGGGTCTGAAGGTAGTCGTGGTATTGGCTGCGGCGGTTCTCTGCACCCAACTGATGTGGGCACAAAATGCCGGCGCCCTGCAGGGTGTGATCAAGAGTTCATCCGGGACGCCCGTCTCCGGCGCCTTCGTGAAGTTAAGGAACGCGGAAAGACGTCTGACCTTTATGTTCATTAGCCAGGCTCAAGGCCGTTACACGGCGAGTAATCTCCCGGCTGGGAAGTATGTCGTGCAAGCCGTCGGGGGCGACATGCAGAGCGAGATGTCCTCGCCAGTGGACGTGGCGGCGGGCCGGCCGGTAACCGTGGATCTTTCTTTGACGGCGCAACGCGCGCCGTCGCTGCCAGGAGCGTGGCCGGGAAGGCAACCTGGTCAGCAGGGCGGCGAGGCAGCCGGCGGTAGCAGTGCGCCTCCGAACCTGCCGGATGGAGCCGGCAAGCAGATCGTCCTGACAAAATGCAGTGCCTGTCATGGCGCCCAACAGGTCGCCGGCGCTCGGCAGGATCGCGCCCGCTGGGAAAGAACCATCGCGGACATGCGCCTTTACATCCAGGGCTCGAACCTGGCCAAAGATCTGACCGATGAAGAAGCGAAGGTCCTGCTGGACTACCTGGCAACGAATATGTCCGCCAGAGGCGGCCAGGAGAAGGCGAAGCCGGATCCGAATAGCCGTCTGCCCAGGACACTCATGACAGGCGATCAATTGAAGTACAAGGTGGTGGAGTTCCTGCTCCCGAAGCCCGAAGTGGAACCGCACGAAATCGCCGTGGACGCTCAAGGGAATGCCTGGATCACACAGCGAACCGGCGGCAAGCTCGGAAGGTTGGATGTCAAGACACTCGAGTACCAGGAATTTGATCCGCCCCCGGCCGCGTCGAAAACCATTCGTCTGAACGGCATTGTCAGCGCTCCCGGCGGCGGCCAGCTTTGGTTTCTGGATGGCGGTCCGAATCGCCGATGGTTCAACTACGATATCAAGACCGCTCAGTTCGCTACCTACACTCTGCCGAAACTCAAGAGCGGCAATGCAAGCGGCAACACCATGCGCGTCCACCCGAATGGAACCGTGTGGCTCAATTCCATCGCTGCCAACCAGGTGATCCGGTTGAATCCCACAACGGAGCAGTTCAGCGTGTTCGACGTTCCCTCCGGTGTCAAGGCGGGACGGACTGCAAACCCCTACGGAATGGCGATCGATGGCTCCGGCAAAATCTGGTTTGTCGAGAATGCAATGAACCAGATGGGCCGGATCGATCCGGTCACGGGAAAGATCGATGAGTTCGAAGTGCCGGTGAAAAATGCCGTCCCGCGCAAGGCAGGCATGGATTCGGAAGGCAACGTCTGGGTCGGTCTGCATGGCGCTGGCATACTCATGAAGATCGATTACAAGACCACGAAGATGACGCTCTTTACGCCTCCGACCGAAGATGCCGGCGTCTATTCGGTGCAGGGAGACCCGAAGAGCAAATTGGTCTGGTTCAGCGAACAGCATGTGGACAAGATTGCCCGGTTCGATCCCCAGACTGGAACGTTTACGGAGTTTCCGCTGCCGAACGCCGAGTCGGATCACAGAAGGATTGACATCGACCCGAACCAACCCAACCGCATCTGGTGGACCGGGAATACCTCGGGCCGCATCGGTTACGTAGAGTTGCTGGGTGGAAACTAGACTTCAACCAAAGGAAGGCGATCATGAAAAGAATCTGGCTCTGTGCGACGCTACTCGGTTTCTGGGCCGCGCCGGGATGGACCCAAACGACGGAGGAACTGGTCAACGACGGCAAGAACACGGAAAACGTCGTGACCCAAAGCATGGGCTACGACCGGAAGAGCTACAGTTCGCTCAAGCAAATCACGAAAGGTAATGTCAAGCGCCTGGTGCCCATCTGGAACTCGAGCCTCATGAATGACCAGGGTGAACTGGCAGCGCCAACGATTTACAACGGCGTCATGTATGTGATCAACGGCAAGTGGACCTTCGCGATCGACGTTGAAACCGGCAGGCAGATCTGGCGTACACAAGTCGAACTCGAACAGGGCATCGTGCGTACCGCTTTCCACAGAGGAGCGCCGGCGATCTATAACGGCAAACTGTTTCGAGTGACGATCGACAACCACTTGCTCGCGCTCGACATGAAAACCGGCAAACAGCTTTGGAACCAGAAATTCGCCGACGCAAAGGAGGGCTACTACGCCACCGGGGCGCCGATCGTTGCCAACGGCGTATTGATTTCCGGAGTTGCCGGTGGAGAGTCCACCACGCGCGGGTTCCTCGACGGCTGGGATCCTGACACCGGTAAGAAATTGTGGCGCCGATACACCATCCCGGCACCCGGCGAGCCCGGCTCCGAGACGTGGCCCAGAAACAGCGACGCCTGGACGCAGGGGGGAGGGCCGACATGGCGCTCCGGTTCCTACGATCCCCAGCTTGATCTCGTCTACTGGGGAACGGGCAACGCGGAGCCGTACGATCCCAAGCCTCGGGAAGGTCTGGATAGTTTGTTCACGAACAGCGTGCTCGCGATCCGGCCGAAAACCGGTGAGGTTGTTTGTTATTTTCAATACACGCCCAACGACGTTTACGACGTGGACGCCACCGACGAGAATGTTCTTGCGGATATCCAGGTTGCCGGCCAGCCTCGGAAAGTGATGATTCAGACCAATAAGAACGGCTTCATGTATGTGCTGGACCGCACGAACTGCAAACTGATAGCCGCGCACCCTTTTGTCAAAGTCAATTGGGCCACGCATATCGACATGGCCACCGGCCGGCCTGTGTTAACCGACGTATCGAAACGCTTTGCTGCCGGCGAGGAGGTCGAAATCTGGCCGTCGCGCGGCACGAACGCGGTGCCGATCGCGTTCAATCCGAACACCGGCCTCATCT
>Ga0137409_10007015_pt1 | contig 10214 bp, 2 predicted proteins | sample CZODoug1_16funga_FD_122059 | JGI IMG/M metagenome (GOLD analysis project Ga0137409, IMG submission 122059) | Vadose zone soil fungal communities from Angelo Coast Range Reserve, California, USA - CZODoug1_16fungal (Hybrid Assembly) | ecosystem: Environmental > Terrestrial > Soil > Vadose zone...
TCCCTGGGATGAGTGGCGCACGGTAACCATTAACGTTCCCGCCCGCACCGTTTTGCGAACTGCCGCCATTGAGCAAATCATCCGCATCGCTCAAAGCCTTGGCGAAAGTGTAGGTGAACAAGAAGTTTAGGCCATTCGAAAACTGTTTTTCGACCTTCGTCTGAAGCCCATGGTAATTGCTGTTGCCTTCGGTCGCGGCATAACTAGGATTTCGTCCGAAGTCGGGAAAAGGGATGAAATTCTGCGCGTTAGCGTTAGCCGGCAAGAGTTGGCTTACAGCATTGGATGTGTTCGGGAAAACTTCCAGATGTCTGGCCAACGAATTTACGTAAGCGACTTGTACCGACATTGAAGGAGTAAGTTGATATTGAAGTGTGAGGTTGCCACTCATCGTGTAGGGAGTGGTGTATTTGAACTGAATACCTAGCAGACCCAAGCCGTTGGCATGAACCGCCAAAGGATCGAGAGGCGTGCAAGAGAATCCCGTCTCAAAGGTTCCAGTGTTTCCTGGACCCGCAGTAGCGCAACCCGGGAACGTAACCGGCGTATTCGGGTTTGGCTCAGGGAAGTTGAACTGGAACTGGAATGGGTAGTTCTCACCAATGTTCGGCGAGTATCCGCGATTTTCAAAGCCGTTGTAGAACATACCCCATCCGCCGCGGACTACTAGTTTCCTTTTTGCCTGGTAGGCAAATCCTATTCGCGGAGCAAAGTTAGTCTTCTGGGAGTTGCCGAGACCTTTGCCATATTTGTCACTCGCAACAACATCGATTCCGTCCAAAGCCGTGAGCGCCAGGAAACTTGGCGAGAGACCGTTCAGGTCCGTGCCCCCCGGTAAGAGGTAAGTCGGGTTTGTGAACGGACCCGTTCCGGCCGGCACAAAGTTGGCCTGTGCACCATGGTGTTCGTAGACGAGGCCAAAGAAGTCGTAGCGTAGGCCGAGATTTACAGTTAGCTTATCGCTGACTCTCCAATCGTCATTGACGTAACCGCCCCAATAATTCTTCCCGTTGTCGGTTTGCGCGATGTTCGATGCGCGGATGTCCGAGGCGCCTCCGAGGAAGTCCACGCCCCCCACGCTTGAGGCCGTCGGCGTCAGAAGGAATTGTACGCGACCGGTGTTCCCCACGTTGCTGTTCGGGACGTCCGTATAGTCGCCGTTGAAGTCAAATTCGCCGCGCGACCAGGGCGGCTGCAACGTCGAGAATTTCACGTGCTGCCATTCGAAGCCCATCTTGAAGGTGTGCTTTCCCAGGATCTTGGTAACGTCATCGGTCAACTGGAACGTGGAGCTGACTTCGTCCGAAGGCAAGAACGCATTGCTGCCCAAGGTCTGAAGGCCCCCGATTCCGAAAGCCGGCAATCCGCCGTTTTCGTTTAGCTGAGGAATGTCCTGAATCCCAAACTGCGAAGGAATGTCGCTCAGGTCGTTTGCCGAAGGCGAAACGCGAGTCGTATGCAGGTAGTTCAAACCCGCGCGAACCACGTTGATCAACGTCGGAGAGAACGTATGTGTGTAACTCAGAGCGCTCTGCTGCGCATTAGCGGTCTGAGTACCTTGTTGGAAACCGCCGCCATCTGCGACGCCGCCGAAGATACCCGGAATGAACTGAGGGTCATCAACAAGGCTAAACCGGTAGAACAACTGGTTCTTATCGTTAAGGTTTACGTCCATGCGGGCATCAAACGAATTGCGGTGTTCGAACAGTTTTGGCGATGTTGCAAAATTCGACGAAATCGATCCGTTTGTCGGCGCTGGATAAAGGTTCAAAAGCGCGATGGCGTTGGGATCAAGGCGGCTCATCGGAATCAAGTTGAGGCCGCACGCGGCGGCCGTATAAACGAAATTTGCAGGCTCATTCTGGCAAGTACCGAAGGGATCTCTCACAAATACTCCGGGAGAAATCTGCCGGGTTGTTGCTGGATCAAGGACAGTGCCGACGGGAATTATGCGGCCCAACGCGTCCGTATGGGTCCCGCCGACCAGCAGGTCCTGAAAGTTCGCAAACGGCCCGCCGCCATTCAAGCTGCTCATTTCCGCGGCCGTTGGAACCGTACCAGTCAGAATCGTGCCTTGTACGCGGCGCAACCCCTCATAGTCACCGAAGAAGAAAATCTTGTTCTTGATGATTGGTCCGCCCGCTGCCACACCGAACTGATTCTGTCGCAACGCGCCCTTCGGAACTCCACCGGCATTTTCAAAGAAGTCAGCTGCGTCCAGCTTGTCATTCCGGAAAAATTCCCAAGCTGTTCCGTGCAATTCGTTCGTTCCGGACTTGATCGTCGCGTTCAACACTGCGGCGCCCGACCGGCCAAATTCCGCGCTGAAATTCGAGGTCTGCACCTTGAACTCTTGAATCGCGTCCACGGGAGGCAGCACTACGAAATTCGTGCCGTTCAGGAAGTCCACTGTGTCGGAGTTATTATCGATACCGTCCAGCAGGTAGTTGTTTTGCGCTGGGCGGTTGCCGTTGGCGGAGAAAGCGCCCGATGCGGCGTTACCGCGTGTATCGGCCTGCGGCGTATTCACTCCCGCTGCGAGTTGCGCAAGAAAAGTAAAATTGCGGCCGTTCAACGGAAGGTCGTTGACGCTCTTCGAATCAACGATCTGACCAACTGAAGCGTCCTGCGACTGCAATACGGGAGCGGCCGTCGTCACTTCAATCGTTTCGCTTACCGATCCGGGCTTCAGCGAAAAATCTGCAACGACGCTCTCACCCACATTAACGTTGATTCCATGTTGCGTGTTTGTCTGGAATCCCTGCATCGTCACCGTGAGCGTATACGAGCCAATTCTAACCGGCGTAAGCTTGTAACCGCCGTCGTCGCCGGTCGTCGTCGAAAGCGACGCGTTCGTGCCTTCGTTGGTTAGAGTAACTGTGGCTCCGTTGATTCGTGCGCCGGACGAATCCGACACCGTGCCCAAGATGGACCCGGTATCAATCTGGGCCCAAGCGGAACCGGCACCCAGCAATATCAAAACCAAACAAGCTGCGCTCACCAGTAGCAACCGCCGTCCACCCCACATCCGAACGGTCTTCAGATCCATAACCCAACCCTCCTCAGAATCCCACACCCACCAATTCCTGCCAGCGGCAGGAGCCTGTTCTTTCAATCTACAACCCCGTAAACGCTTACATTCCCTCTACCCGGAAGCGTTTAATTCGCTTAGTGAGCCCAAAACAAACTGATCTCTTGGCTTAAGCGCTACAGTTAATGTAAACGATTACTTTTTTGCGGTACCCCTAGTACAAATCCACTACCCCGCCCTCTCGAATACCATTCTCCCTTTTCCCTTGTCAAGTATTTTTCTTGCTCACATTTCTTTTTCTGACTATTGTTGCCTAATTCCCTTGTTTTTGAGGGATCGGCCCTTTTCGTCTGGTGAGCGATTCCCCTTGGCTCCCGGACGCCGCTTTCTCCATTTTCCCTCTTGCTTGTCGTGCCACTTGAGAACGTTTTCAGTCGTGGGCACAATATTCACCGAAGTTAACGATGCTACCATTCCCTCCGGAAAGCCAACGCATGCGCAACGGAACCTTCATCCATACCCAAGGGGCATTAGCCTGATCTCTCGCCGCCAATTCCTGCGCAATGCGCGATGGGCTCCAGCATTGTTGCTGCCTGCCCCTCTCTGCGCGGGCCTCCGCGGTAACTCAATTCGCCCGGCTTTTTCCTCCGCAATCCCGTACTTTTCGGAGGGCCAGATCACCCCTCACTACCCGGCTGCCTCTCCTCTGGAAGATGTCCTGCGCCTCGTACAGCCCGGTACCGACTCGTTCATCACGGAAAAATACGCGGCCGATGTTCAAGATGTCCTCAACCGATGGCGTGAGCATATTCTAGCCGGTGGGGGTTGGATAGCTCTGGCAGGAAAATCTGTCGCAGATACAGTTGAATCGAACATCCTTGGAAAAATCGAAGAGTCAAAACGAGTTCTGCCAAATCGAACCGAACTAAGACAACGCACTTTTTCGCAGCCCGTTCAAATTGACCGCGAAAAATTCCTGACGTCACTCAAGAAACAATTTCCAAAGCCGGAAAATTCGCGCAGCGTGGAATTTGAAATCGTTGACATCAAGCAAATCTCCACTCAACCTCTCTCCGTCGAAACGCAGATTCGCTACGCAATTGTCTTCGCGCAAGAAACCGGCCCTCGCGAAGAGCGCATCGGCCTCTGGAATTTATCCTGGACGCGCGACAACGCAGGAAATTGGAACATTCAGAAATGGTATTTTCTGCCGGAAAATATCTCCTTTTCCCCGTCACCACTTTTCCTGGACGTCTCCTCCTCCGCATTGAGCGGCTGCGATTCCTATAACAACCAACTTTTGCGAGGCACAGACCACTGGCGCACCGTCCTCGATGGCGCCTCCGGTATCGGAGTTTACGGAAACAACGGTATCGCTGCAGGTGACATCGACAACGATGGCTTCGACGATCTCTACGTCTGCCAGCCCTCAGGCCTCCCCAATCGCCTGTATCGTAACCGCGGCGACGGCACCTTCGAAGACGCAACCGACAAAGCCGGCGTCGGCGCTCTGGACGCTACCGCCTGCGCGCTCTTCGCCGACTTTCAAAATCGCGGCCTGCAGGACTTGCTTGTCGTCTGCGACTCCGGCCCTCTTCTCTTTCTCAATCAGGGCGACGGAAAATTCGCATGGAAGCGCGACGCATTCCCCTTCGCAACTCCCCCTCAAGGAACCTTCACTCACGCCGCCGTCGCCGACTACGACCACGACGGCCGCCTAGACATCTATTTCTGCCTCTACACCTACTACCTCGGCCTCGATCAGTACCACTACCCTTCTCCCTACTTCGATGCGCGCAACGGCCCTCCCAATTTCCTCTTCCATAACGAAGGAAACGCCACCTTTGCCGACCGCACGGATGCCTCGGGCCTCAACGCCGAAAACGACCGCTTCAGTTTTGCCTGTGCCTGGGGCGACATGAACGGCAACGGCCGGCCGGACCTCTACGTTGCAAACGATTTCGGCCGAAGCAATCTCTACCGCAATAACGGCAACGGCCAATTCACCGCCATCTCTGAAAACTCCGGCGCAAATGATGTTGGCGCCGGAATGAGCGCCTGCTGGCTCGATGTAGAAAACCACGGCAAACAGGACATCTACGTCTCCAACATGTGGTCCGCCGCGGGCGTTCGCATCTCCGCTCAAGAAAATTTCCGCGCCGCCGATTCGCAAGACATAAAATCTTTCTATCGCCGCCACGCCGCCGGCAATTCGCTTTACAAGAATCTCGGCAATGGCCAGTTCAAGAATGTCGCCGGCCCCGCCGGAGTCGATATGGGCCGCTGGGCCTGGTCTTCCGACAGCTGGGATTTCGACCACGATGGCTTTTCCGACCTGTACGTCGCGAACGGCTACATCTCCGGCATCGAGCCGCAGGAACTTTCCAGCTTTTTCTGGCGCCAGGTCGTTGGCAATTCTCCAGCCACTTCCACTCCTTCCCTTCCCTATGAACGCGGCTGGAACGCAATCAGCGAACTCATCCGTTCCGACCATTCCTGGAGCGGCTACGAGCGAAACACTCTGCTCTCCAACAATCACGACGGCACTTTTTCCGACGTCTCCGGAATTTCCGGCCTCGATTTTCTCGATGACAGTCGCGCCTTCGCGCTTGCCGATCTCAACCACGATGGACGCCTGGAAGTTATCCTGAAAAATCGCACGGCCCCGCAACTCCGAATTCTGCAAAACGCAATGCCGGAAATCGGCGACTCCGTCTGCTTTCGTTTGCGCGGCACCAAAAGCAATCGCGATGCAATCGGCACATCCGTCACGGTCCGATCCGGCAATCTCCGCCAAACCAAATGCCTGCAGGCGGGAAGTGGCTTTCTTTCGCAACACACAAAAGAACTCTTCTTCGGACTTGGGAAATCCTCCGGCTCAATTTCTGCAACCGTTCGCTGGCCAAGCGGACTCACCCAAACATTCGAAAGCATTCCCGTAAATCAGCGAATCTCAATCGAAGAGGGTCAGCCAAAGATCTCTACTACTCTCTACTCCAGCGTAGGAACCTCCTCAAAAACAACTCCGCCCGCAAATCTTCGAGAACAATTCCCCGCGACGGTGGCAACCTGGCTGCTGGATCCTCTCCCCGCTCCGGATTTTTCTCTCCTCGACTCTTCCGGTTTGGCACAAACTCTTGCTTCCTTGCGCGGAAAACCTCTTCTTCTCAATCTCTGGTCCGCGAATCTTCCTGCCGCGCTCAATCAAATAAAATCACTCCGGTGGGCTCAAACCGAATTTTCCGGGAAGAACATCCAAATCGCCTGCGTCAACCTCGATGAAAACTTCTCTCCCGCTCAACTCCGTACCCTGGCCGCAAAACAAGATCTCTCCCTCCCTCTTCTCATCGGCACTCCGGACGTCGCCGGCGTTTACAACATCATCTACCGCTATCTCTTCGACCGCCGCCGCGCGCTCTCTCTCCCTGCTTCCTTTCTCCTCGACGAATCCGGCAACATCGTCAAAATTTATCAGGGCCCCGCAGAGCCCCTGCAAATCCTCGCCGACGCCGCAAACATGCCTCGCACCTACCAGGCGCGCGTCGCCAAGGCCCTCCCTTTCCCCGGCACGCTCTACAATGGCCGCTTCGAGCGAAACGAATTTACTTACGGGGTAGCGCTCTTTCAGCACGGCTATCTCGACCAAGCCGCCGCCTCGTTCAAACAGGTCGCCGCCTCTCAGCCCAAAAACGCCGAAGCCTTCTACAATCTCGGCACGCTCTATCTCCGCAAAAATAATCTCGAAGAAGCACGAAACTCTCTGAGCCAAACGGTTAGCCTGAAACCCGACTACCCGGAAGCATGGAACAATCTCGGCATGATCGCAGCCCAGCAAGATGACGCTACAACCGCTATCCAAAATTTCCAACGCTCCCTCGATCTCCGCCCCAACTACGTCACCGCCATGCTCAATCTGGGCAACGTTTTTCGTCGTCAGGGCAATCTCCCAGAAGCGGGAAAGCTCTTGAACCAAGCCGTCACACTCGAACCGGAAAACCCCGAAGCGAATTACAGTCTAGGCATGCTTTTCGCCCGTCAAGGCACAAACACTCAGGCCGAATCGCTTCTGCAAAAAGCCGCTGCACTTCGCCCAAATTATGCCGATGCCATCAATAATCTCGGCGTCCTCTTCATCCGCGACGGCAGAAACGCCGAAGCCGAACAACAATTCAAACAGTGCATTTCGGTCTCGCCTTCTTTCGATCAGGCCTATCTGAATCTCGCCCAGCTTTACGCAATCGAAAAGCAAAACGACAAGGCCCGCGAAACCTTGCAAGCCCTTCTCAAACTTCAGCCTCAACACAAATTGGCACGCCAGGCGCTGGAGATGCTACATTGAGAAAAATTCTCATGCGCGCGTATCTCCCAACTGTTTTGCGTTTCTCTTCCTGCTGCCTCGCCTTGGCCTGCCAGTTTTTACCGGGCCCTTCTGTAACAGCCCAGCAAACTGCAACGCAAGCGCAGCGCAAATCCCTCCAGAAAACCGACCCGCGATTCGAAGAAGCCAAAAATCTCCTCCAACAAGGCCGCCCCGAAGAAGCAAAGCAAAGAGTTCAGAACGAACTGGCAATAGATCCGAAAAGCGTCGAAGGCTACAATCTCCTCGGCATCATCGAAGTCTCTCAAAAAAACTTCGACGCCGCACTCGACGCCTTCCGGCACGCTCTCAAACTGAATCCTGCCTCCTCTCGAACAAAAATCAACATTGGCAATCTCTACGCCGCGCAACAAAAGCTTGATCCCGCCGAAAAGGAATTTCGCGAAGTTCTCCGCGTTGCGCCGGCAAACGCGGAAGCAAACTATAATCTTGGCCTAATCCTCCTCGCCAAAAATCGAGCCGCCTCCGCGGTTCCCTTGTTCGAAAAAGTCAGGCCGCCCACGACCGAATCTCAAATCAATTTACTCCGCGCCTGTCTTCAATCCAGCCGCAACGCCCAAGCGCTCTCTATCGCAAACAATCTTTCCACTCGAAATCCAAACGACGTCCAGCTTCACTTGACCGTCGGAGCAATTCTCGCTTCCGGCAAGCAATACAAATCCGCACAAGTCGAATTCGAGAAGGCAAACGCCCTCCAACCCGAAAACCCCGACATCCTCTTCAATCTGGGCCAGACGCATCTCCGTTCCGGCGAAGTCTCCAAAGCCGAACTCGTCCTGAAGCGCCTCCAAACTCTCAGGCCCGATTCTCCTGACGTCCTCTCGCTTCTCGCCCGGGTCTACACCGACCAATCTCGTTCCGTGGACGCGCTCGAACTTCTCGCCCGCGCTCACAAACTCGCGCCCGAAAACACTGACATTATCTTTTCTCTCGCCCGCGCAAGCATGGCGCAAAATTATTTCGAAGACGCGATTCCCCTTCTCGAATCCGGCATCAAACTCGCTCCCCGCCGCCCCGATCTCCAGGCCGCGCTCGGCGAAAGCTATTTCATGTCCGGCCGCGCGGAAAAAGCCATTGACGAATTCAAACACCTGATAGGAATCGATCCCACCGCTCGCTCGTACGCATTCCTCGGTCTTTCCTACCGCCACCTCGGCCGCTTCGACGAAGCTCGCACCTATTTCGAACAAGGTCTCAAACTAGACCCCCGCAACGCCTCCTGTCTTTTCAACATGGGCTACATCGAAGGCCGCCAGGGCAATCAAGACAAGGCCGAAGATTTTTTTCATCAGACTCTCGAAGCCAATCCCGACTTCGCCGACGCGCTCTTCGGACTCGCAAATTTGCGCGTCAACAAAAAACGCTTCGCGGAAGCGGCCGATCTACTCCGCCGTTACGTCAAAGTCAGCAAGGACCCCGCCTCCGGCTACTACAAACTCGCCATGGTCGAACGCAGCCTCAAACAGACCGACGCCGCGCAGCGTGACCTCAACGTTTTTCAAACGCTCTCAAAAAATACTTCCACCGGTCCCTATCCCTTTCAGCATCTCTTCGACTATCTCGACAATCGCGCCGCCCTCTCTTCGCGCGAACGTACCCAACTCGACCTCACCGAACTCGCTAACCAAATCAAGACCCATCCGGGCCGTCCCCAGGATTTTTACTCCCTCGCCGAAGCCTATTTGAAACTCGGAAAAATTGACGAAGCCCGCGAAACCATCAAACAACTCGACGAACTCAGCGCCAGCGATTTCCGCATGCAAGGCGGTATCGGCGTTCTGCTCGCGCGTTATCGCCTATACGACGATGCCATCACCCACTTCCGGGACGCCGCAAAAGCCAATCCAGATTCCGACGATGTAAAATTCGATCTCGCCGACGCCTTTTTCCGCAAAGGCCAGTTCGCTCAGGCCAACGAAATCGCGCAAACCGTTTCCTCCGAAGGCCAAAAAGACGACGCGTACCTCGCCCTCCTCGGCGACATCTATTCGCGCCTCGGCGATTCCGCGAAAGCCTCTCAGATTTTTCAGGATGCTATCCGCCGCAGTCCCGACAACGATCAGTACTATCTTTCCCTCGCGCTCGTGCAACTCCGCGGCGGCAATCTTCCCGAAGCGGAAAGCACGCTCAGCCGCGGCCTCGCTCGCGTTCCCTCTTCCGGAAAAATTCTCTGGGGCCTCGGCGTCGTTGCCGCACTCCGGGGAAATTCTTCGCAAGCCGCATCTCAACTCGAACGCGCCGTCGATCTTCTCCCCGAATGGTCCGGCGGCTACTCCACCCTCGGAGTCTTCTACTATCAAACCGGCCAGTACGACAAAGCTCGCGAAGTTTTTTCCCGCTTCAAAGGCAGCCACTCCTCAGATGGATTCGACATGAATCGCATCGAGCAGGCCCTCGCCAACGCGCCGCAAACTTCCGCTGCCACCATGCAACCTCTGCCCGTTCCCGCGCGCCAACAATTTCTGCAAATCGCACTTTCGCTCGCCGATCGCACCCTATGACCTCTCGTGCCAACTCTCTTCGCTTCACGATTCCCCTCGCACTCGGTTTTCTTTTCTCTCCAGCGCTTCCCCAAAATTCTCTCCCAACGCAGAACACCAAAAAATCCGATTCCTCCATCCCCGTTCGCTTCACCGACATCCGCAAACAAGCCGGCATCACTTTCCTCCAAGACTCCACGCAAACCGAAGAAAAGCTCTACCTCGAAACCATGGGCACCGGCGTCGGCTGGCTCGATTACGATCAGGATGGCCTTATGGATCTCTATTTCGTCCAGTCTGGCCCCACCGAACTCTACAAGCCCGA
>Ga0137409_10008948_pt1 | contig 10214 bp, 7 predicted proteins | sample CZODoug1_16funga_FD_122059 | JGI IMG/M metagenome (GOLD analysis project Ga0137409, IMG submission 122059) | Vadose zone soil fungal communities from Angelo Coast Range Reserve, California, USA - CZODoug1_16fungal (Hybrid Assembly) | ecosystem: Environmental > Terrestrial > Soil > Vadose zone...
GACCCGCGTCTCAGCCGCCAGCGCGGCGCCTTCGCTTTCGCGCATCTGCTCCAAACTGTCGAGCGCCTGATCGAGGGCGCTTTCGACACCCGCCATGTTCTGTTCATCAAAACCGTCGCGGGCTGTGGCCAGCGCACCGGGCACGCGCGCCAGCGAGTTCACGTCGATCTCTGTCGTCCCGAGAATGCGGGCAAAGGTGCCGCCCGGCACTAGCTTCACGGGATGCCGGGGAAGATAGCGCTCATCATAGGCGCCCGGTGGCGCTCGATGATCCATGCGCTCGGGCTGGTGGTGGACGTGGGTCAGGAGCGTACCGCCAAGTGCAACGTTAAGTTCTTGAAATCCGCGGCAAATACAGAAAATCGGCAGGCCGGCCTCAAGGGCGGCGCGAAGCAGCGGCAGGGTGATGGCGTCGCGGGCAGGATCCTGCGGGCTGTCCGGCCGATCGGGTTGACCGCCGTAGTGATGGACGGCCACGTTGGACGGGCTACCCGTGAACAGCAGCCCATCCAGACGCCCGACCAGATCGGGCAGGTCGAAGCGGTTCCCGAGCGCGGGGATCAGCAGCGGCAGTCCACCCGCGGCGTCCGCTATCGCGGTAATGTATTTCTCGCCGACCGCATGGAACGGCTGGTCGTCCAGGCGACGGATGTCGACGGGGATACCGATGAGCGGTGCGGATGAGTCGAGCTTCATGAGCGGCCGAGAGCTGAGGTAGAGGGAATGTGGCAGTTGGCCCAACCACCGGCAAGAGGGCCGGGCCTGGCGCCTCGACCAGACGGATCGTCGTCGCTGTCCGATCTGGTTTACCATGCCTAGCCTGGTCGGGATTTCCGCCTGGCCCGTGATCGCGAAGGTCGGCAGCGTCTTCGTCTGGTTTGTGCTGTTCTTCCTGGCGGAGCGGATGGCGCCTGCGGTGGAGCCCTTGGCGCCAACCGGGCTGCCGCGGCTCGGGCGAAATGTCGCGTTCTGGCTGATCAACACGCTCTTGTCGCCGCTGGTCGTCATTCCGTTGACCGCATGGGCGGCGGCACACCGCCTCCCTGTCCGGCCGGATTGGTGGGCGGGCGGGCCAGGTCTTGCGTTCGATGTCTTGCTGCTGGACTTCCTGATCTACTGGTGGCATCGGGCCAATCACGAATGGCCGCTGCTATGGCGCTTCCACGAAGTGCATCATCTCGACCGGTTCCTCGATTCGACCAGCGCCATCCGCTTTCACTTCGGCGAGGTGCTGCTGTCGGCCGGCGCCCGTGCCGGCATCGTGCTGCTGCTGGGATTCCCCTTCGCCAGTATCGTCCTGTTCGAGTCCCTGTTGCTGTGTGCGACGATCTTTCACCATTCCAACCTGCGGCTTCCCGCGGGATTGGAGCGAGCCTTGTCGGTCGTCATGATCACGCCGGGCATCCACTGGGTGCATCATCGCGCCGTCCGCGCCGATACGGACTCGAACTACGGCACGCTCTTCAGCTTTTGGGACCGTATTTTTCGGACGCGCAGCCCGACGCGGCGAACGCCGACAATGCCGATCGGCGTCGAAGGCGAAGACGAACGGGCGCTCCCGGCCTTGCTGGCGCGCCCGTTTCGTCGCCGCCGCTCGTTGTTTTTCCCGCCGCCGCCGCGATTCCTGCCGGCGCAGTTGTCGGTCTGGTGGCACGGACGCGGCGTGCCGAACTTGTTGTTCGGAACGTCGATGCCGACCTGCACGTCGAGCAGGCCGACGCGCACCTCCTTGTTCTGGCTGTCGGTCACCGTCCACTGCGTGAGATGCAGCGGATTGTCGACGAAGATCAGCGACACTGCGCCGGCGTCCGGCTGATCCGTCTGATAAAGGCTGATCTGCAATCCGCCGGGACTGCGATTGATTGCTGAGACGGTGACGCCATCGGTCAGCTTGATCGGATAGCGAACGAGGAACCAGGCCGACGAATCCTGCAGCGGCATCTGCTTCAGTTCGTCCAGATCCTTGTCGTAGTAGCTGAGCAGGCCGCCGTCGGCGACCAGCAGGATCGGCACCGGCGGATCGTACTCGACGCGCAGCCGCCCGGGCTTGCGCAGATAGATATGGCCGAAGGACAGCTTGCCGTCGGGCTCGACCTGTTCGAAGCGCGCCTGCATGGTGATGATATTGTCCATGTACTGCTCGATGCGCGCGACATCGGCCAGGTCCTGGTCAGACAGGGCCGCGCGCGCCGGCGTCGGCGCGCCGCCGATGGCGGCCGGCAGGGTTGCCGCTGAGAGCAGCGCCAGGCCGCCGCGCAGGAGCGTGCGCCGCGTCGGTCGATAAGTCGCATTCGTCGGTGTCATCACCATCATTCATTCCCATCGATGTTGCGTGCCAAGACCTCCCGCTTGCCGACCCGGTTGGCTTCGCTGACGACGCCTTCCTTCTCCATCCGCTCGATGATGCGCGCCGCGCGGTTGTAGCCGATCTGCAGGTGACGCTGGATGAAGCTCGTGGAAGCCTTGCGTTCCCGGCATACAATCGCGACGGCCTCGTCATAGAGGGCGTCGCCGCTGCCACCGTCGTCCGGGTCGAGATCCACTCCCGGCTCGTCCTCTTCGCGGGTGACGTCGTCTATATAGGTAGGCTCGCCCTGATCTTTAAGGAAGCGCACGACCGCCTCGACCTCGCGGTCGGTAACGAGCGGGCCGTGCACGCGCGTGATGCGTCCGCCATTGGCCATGTAGAGCATGTCGCCCTGGCCCAGCAGCTGCTCCGCCCCGGTTTCGCCCAGAATCGTTCGACTATCGATCCGCGACGTGACGTGGAAGCTGACACGGGTCGGGAAGTTGGCCTTGATCGTGCCGGTGATGACGTCGACCGAGGGTCGCTGGGTGGCCATGATGATGTGGATGCCGGCGGCGCGCGCCATCTGCGCCAGCCGCTGGATCGCCGCCTCGATGTCCTTGCCGGCCACCAGCATGAGGTCGGCCATCTCGTCGACGACGACCACGATCAGCGGCAGCGCGTCGAGCGCGATCGGCTCTTCCTCGTAGATCGGCGCCCCCGTCTCCGGATCGAAGCCGGTCTGCACCTTGCGCGTCAGCGTCTCGCCGTTGTCGCGCGCCTGCGCGATGCGCAGGTTGTAGCCCTCGATGTTGCGCACGCCGAGCTTGGACATGGCGCGATAGCGCTGCTCCATCTCGCGCACCGTCCATTTCAGCGCGACGATGGCCTTGCGCGGCTCGGTCACGACAGGCGCCAGGAGATGCGGGATGCCATCGTACATCGACAGCTCCAGCATCTTCGGATCGATCATGATGAACTTGCAGGCGTCTGGCGACAGCCGATAGATCAGCGACAGGATCATCGTGTTGATGGCGACCGACTTGCCCGAGCCGGTAGTGCCGGCGATCAACAGATGCGGCATGCGCTGGAGGTCGACGATCACGGGCGCCCCGCTGATGTCCTTGCCGAACACGAGGGCGAGCTTGGCGGCCGTGCGTTCGAAGGCTTCGGACTCCAGCAACTCCCGCAGATAGACGGTTTCGCGCACCCGGTTCGGCAGCTCGATGCCGATGACGCTGCGCCCGGGCACCACGGCGATGCGCACGGATACTGCGCTCATGGAGCGGGCGACGTCGTCGGCCAGGCCGACCACGCGGCTTGTCTTCGTGCCCGGCGCCGGCTCCAGCTCGTAGAGCGTCACGACCGGGCCGGGCCGCACCTGCACGATCTCGCCCTTGACGCCGAAGTCCTCGAGCACCGACTCGAGCAGCCGCGCGTTCTTCTGCAGCGAGTCGTCGTTGATCTTCTGGACCGCCGCATTGCTCGGCACCTTGTCCAGCAGGTCGAGCGGCGGCAGGTCGTAGCGCTCGTCCGGAACCAGGTCCAACGTCGCCTGATTCGCTGCGGCCTTCTTGCCTGTTTTCGCCTTGGCCGGTTTGGCGACGAGCGGCGCTCCCGTCGCGCGCGGCTCCGCCGATCGCGTCATCGGCGGTGGCGCAATCGCGACGTCCGCGGCGTCGTCGCGGTCGAACTGCGGCTCCTGCCGCTCCAGGCGCTGCTGGTGCGAACGCTCGGCGCGCAGCGTTGCCCCGTCGCCGCCGGCCTTGCTCCGCAGCCGCCCATAGAGTCGCAGCAGCAGGCCGGCCATACGATCGGAAAGGTCGCGTAGCCGGCGGACGGTGTGAACATAGGCCCGCACCGGAACGCCCAGGGCGAAGAACAGGGCGGCCGCCGCCAGCAATCCGACGCCGCTGCCGAGTGCGGCCGGACTGACGTCGGTGACGCGGCCCAACATGTCCATGATCATGGCGCCGGTGGCGCCGCCCAGGCCGCTCGCCAGCGGCCAGTTCGTCGGCTTCGGCAGCGCCGCGAGCGCAACCGCCGTCATGACCAGAACGAACGGCAGGAGCAGGAGGCGCAGCCACCAGCGTCCCTGCCGCTGCAGCCGCATGACGCGCCAGCCCCAGACGATGAGCACGATGCTGAGGATGAACCCGGCCAGGCCGAGGCTTTGCAGCGCGAGGTCGGCCAGGATCGCGCCCGGCCGACCCAGCAGGTTGAGGGCGCGGGAATCGGTGGCGTTGTTGAGCGACGGGTCGGTCCGATGGAAGCTCATCAGCGCGGCCCAATACACGACGCCGAGGGCGATGAGCGCGCAGCCGCCGGCTTCGATCAGTCGCCGTCGCAGGAAATCGCGCGCGCCCGATGGCAGGAGGGTCATGCGGCCGATCTGATTCGTGAAGTCGCTCATGCCGGCGCCGCGGCCTGCGCCCTGCCGTCATGGCCGGCGCCGAGCCGGCGCGCCGCAGCGGCGGTCGGGGCAGACAGAACCTGCTGCATTCGGCGCAGGCCCGCAGCCGTGGTTTCCGCATCGTAGACGAGCGCGACGCGGATGTAGCGCTGTCCCGGATTGACGCCGTTCTCGTCGGGTCGGCCCATATAAGCGCCGGGCAGCACGCGGATGCCGGCCTCGGCCCACAGCCGGCGGGCCGCCGCCTCGCCATCGCCGACATCGAGCCACAGAAAGAATCCGCCGGCCGGGCGCGCGCAACCGAATTGCTCGCCCAGGATCTCCGCGGCGGCGTCGAAATTGGCGCGGTAGCGTTGGCGTCCCTCCTCGACGTGACCCTCGTCGCGCCATAGCGCGGTCGAGGCGGCCAGGATCGGATAGGGCACGGCAACGCCGCCGTAGTTGATCAGCTGGGCGTTCCGCTGGATCAGCCGGGCATCGCCGGCGACGAAACCCGAGCGCAGGCCGGGGACGCCCGACCGCTTCGAGAGGGAATGAAACACGATGACGTTGTGGAGGTCGCCGCCCAGCCGCGCGCAGGCCTCCAGGCCGCCGACCGGCGCCGCGCGGTCGTAGATCTCGGCGTAGCACTCGTCGAACGCCACCACGAAATCATGGCGCCGCGCCAATTCGATCCAGCGCTGCAGATAGTCGAGGGAAGCGACAGCGCCCTGGGGGTTGGCGGGCGAGCAGATATAGGCCAAGGCCGTGCGCTCCAGAACGCCCGGCGTCAGCCGATCGATATCCGGCAGGAATCCGGTCTCCGCGGCGGCCGGCATGAACACCGGCTCGGCCCCGGCGACGGCGGCCGCGCCGGCATAGACGTGGTAGAACGGGTTGGGGATGAGCACGACCGGACGCTTGCCGCCCGCCCTTTCGGGCACGGCCGACAGCGCGATCATGAACAGGCCTTCGCGCGATCCCGCCACTGGCAGCAGCTGTTTGTCGGCATCGATCACGCCGGCCGGCAAGTGGTAGCGCCGCCGCAGCCAGTCGGCGGCGGCGGCGCGAAAATCCGGCGTGCCCTGGGCCAGCGGGTATTTCGACCATTGGGCGGCTTCCCGCACCAGAATCTCGCTCAGCATCGGCGGCGGCGTCATCTGCGGCTCGCCGACGGAGAACAGCAAAGGCTGTCCCGGCCCGCCGGGCGCGACGCCCTGCAGAAGCGAGTTCAGGCGGGTGAACGGATGAAACGTCAGCAGGGATTCCAGCCGATCCGTCGACATCACCACCCCGACTATGCCGGATCACCCGCGGCGGCGGCCCAGGGCGGCCTCGCGGGACAAAACAGAAACGATCCTAACGGGTGAAGAATGCGCATGCAACCATTTGCTGCGTCGAAGGAATCGCTGGTGAATCGGCCGGCGGACATGCGAATCACCCTATCATGGTGCGGAAATCTTCGATCGCTGCAAGCCGCATGAATTCCTCGTCCGCACGGCGTGTCCGATTGGTCGAGGCCAGCGGACAAAGGGTCGCACGCTCCTGGACATGGCGCCGCACCGGCGGGAAGGTGGACCCATGACGAAGGCGCCGCACGCTCCGCCGGACCTCGTCGCCGATGTCGCAATCGTCGGCGGCGGCATGGTCGGTATGACGCTGGCGGCGGCGCTCGGCAGCGCCGGGCTTGCCGTTGCCATCGTCGATGCCGAAGCGCCGGCGGCAATGACGGCCGCGGCCTTCGACGGCCGCAGTTCGGCGATCGCGCTCGGATCGCAGCAAGTCCTCGCCGGCATCGGCGCCTGGGCGGCGATGGCGACCGAAGCCCAGCCGATCCTCGATATCCGCGTCTCCGACGGCACGGCGACCGGCGCCGTCTCGCGCCTCTTCCTCCACTACGACCACACCGATGTCGCGTCCACCGGCGGTGGCCGCAAAGACGCGTCGCCCTTCGGCTTCATCGTCGAGAATCGCGTCGTCAGGCGGGCGCTGCTCCGGCGGCTCGCCGAATTGCCGGGCGTGATCCATGCGGCGCCGGCGCGCGTTGCCGCCGTCGACCGGACACCCGCTGCGGCGGTGCTCCATCTCGAGGATGGGCGCAACATCTCGGCCCCGCTGGCGGTCGCGGCCGATGGCCGCAACTCGCCGGTGCGCGCCGCCGCCGGCATCGCCACCACCGAATGGGCCTACGCCCAGACCGGCATCGTCTGCACGGTGGCGCATGAGAAGCCGCATGGCGGCGTCGCGCACGAGCATTTTCTCCCCGCCGGCCCGTTCGCCATGCTGCCGATGGTCGACGACGACGGCGTCCATCGCTCGTCGATCGTGTGGACGGAGCGGCGCGCGCTGGCGCCGGCCATGATGGCGCTCGACGATGGCGCCTTCGCCGCCGAGATCGAGCGCCGGTTCGGCCCGACGCTCGGTCGCCTGCGTCCCATCGGCGGCCGCTTCGCCTACCCGCTCACGCTCGTCCATGCCGAGCGCTATGTCGATCATCGCCTGGCGCTGCTCGGCGATGCCGCCCATGCGATCCATCCGATCGCCGGCCAGGGGCTCAATCTCGGTTTGCGCGACGTGGCGGCGTTGGCCGAGGCGGTCGTCGATGCCCGGCGGCTCGGGCTCGACATCGGTGATGGGTTCGCGCTCGAGCGCTATCAGCGCTGGCGGCGCTTCGACAATCTCATGCTGATGGCGGTCACCGACGGCATGAACCGGCTGTTCTCGAACGATATCGCGCCGGTGCGTCTGGTTCGCGATCTCGGTTTGGCGGCCGTCAACCGGCTGCCGCCGCTGAAGCGGCTGTTCACGCGCCATGCGATGGGAATGGTCGGTGATCTGCCCCGCCTCATTCGCGGCGAGCGCCTTTAGGCCGAATTGATGATGACTGGCTACACCTGACCCTCGTTGTCATGCCGGCGAAAGCCGGCATCCATAGCCACGGGCCGGCGTCTATGGATTCCGGCTTTCGAGCGTGTGAAGAAATCCAAAAGACGACCTCTGCGAGAGTTGCACGGGCGTCGTGCGTCCTTCGAGACGCGCCCTGCGGGCGCTCCTCAGGATGAGGCAGATCTTTGATGGCACTAAGGAAATTCCTCATCCTGAGGAGGCCGCGAAGCGGCCGTCTCGAAGGACGCACGATGCCGATCCAGCGCCTCCGGGGATTTCTTCACAGCCTCGCCAGCGGGGGTGACAATCTCAACTGTGGCATCTGAAAATGAATCCTGCTTAGAACCTTCATCTTCGTGTCTTTCGTGGCTTTGTGGTGCATCCTCTTGTGGCAGCGCGATCAATGACAACATGTGATTTCCTCGTGATCGGCGCCGGCATCTCCGGCGCGGCGGCGGCCTATGAGCTGGCGCCGCACGGCAAGGTGATCGTGATCGAGGCCGAGTCAGCGCCCGGCTATCACAGCACCGGACGGTCGGCTGCGCTCTACACCAAGAACTTCGGCAGCCCGACCGTGCGCGCCTTCAACGGCGCCAGCCTGCCGTTCCTATCGGCGCCCCCGCCGGGCTTTGCCGAACATCCGCTGCTGACCCCGCGCGGCGCGCTCACCATCGGGAGGGCGGACCAGCAGCGGGAGATCGAGGAACAGGTCGCGCTCGGCGCCGCCGACGGCTCGATCATCGAGCTGTCGCAGGCCGAGGCGCTCCGGCGGGCGCCCCATCTTAAGCCGGAGGCCGTGGCGTTTGCCGCCTACGAAGACGGCGTGATGGACATGGATGTGGCCGCCATCCATCAGGGTTTTCTCAGGGGCCTGAAGGCGCGCGGCGGCACCGTGGCGTGCGACGCCGGCGTCACCGCCCTCGATCGCCGCAACGGCGCCTGGCAGGCGGAGACGCCGGCCGGCGCATTCACGGCGCCGATCGTCATCAACGCCGCCGGGGCCTGGGCCGACAACGTGGCGGCGCTGGCCGGCGCGAAACCGGTCGGCCTGGTGCCGAAGCGTCGCACGGCGATCATCGTCGAGCTGCCGAACGGCACGGATACGCGCGGCTGGCCGGCCGTCGACGAGGTCGACTATGGCTGCTACTGCAAGCCGGAGACCGGCCGCGTGATGGCGTCGCCGGCCGACGCGACGCCGGTCGAGCCGGGCGACGTGCAGCCGGAAGATCTCGATGTCGCGATCGTCGCCGACTGGCTGGAGCGCAGCACGCGGATTCCGGTGCGCCGCATCGCGCGGCGGTGGGCCGGCCTGCGCTGCTTCGTCGCTGACGACGGACCGGTCTGCGGCTTCGACGACGAGGCCGACGGCTTCTTCTGGCTGTGCGGCCAGGGCGGCTACGGCATCATGATGTCCTCCTCGCTCGGCCGCACCGCCGCCAGCCTGATTACGAAGGGCGAGCTGCCCGAGGACATCACGACGGCAGGCGCGACGACAGCAGACATCGGACCGGAGCGGACGAGGCGGGCATGACGACCACGCGACCCACCTTCGAGGGCGTCAAGCAGGCGGCCGAGCGCCTGAAGCCGCATATGACGCCGACGCCGCTCTTTCGCTCGGAGACCCTGTCGCGCGCCCTCGACGCCGATGTCTGGCTGAAAGTCGAGACCGCGACGCCGATCGCCTCATTCAAGCTGCGCGGCGCCCTCAACCACCTGCTGGTCGCGCAGTCGCAGGCGCCCGTGAAGTCGGCGGTGACGTCCTCGACCGGCAACCACGGCCAGGGCGTGGCCTATGCCGCGCGCCTCCTGGGCGTGGCGGCCGACATCTTCCTGCCCGAGGGCTGCCCGGTCGTGAAGCAGACGATGATCAAGCTGTTCGGCGGCACGCTTCATGTCGCGATATCTGCCGGCGGATCGATACACAATGACCGCAAGTTTGGCCGACTCCGCATCATTCGGACGCGATTCGACCAATCGCTCGACAATGCCCGCGGCTTCGTTCGGCTTCCCGGCGGCAAGATACGCCTGCACGTCGCCTTTTCGGGCAGCGTCCAACATGCCGTAGATCGCGTCTTCCGGTGTCGCCTCGACTGGCCGAGTTGTTCGAAGCGTCCAGCCGTTTTTCTTGACCAGCGTTCCGCCCAACGCTCCGGCCAGTATTAGTACCGTGAGGACCTGCCCCACGCGTTGCTTGTTCATTTTTCGCCCCTGCGAACAATGGTGAGATCCAGATTCCCTTTGTTGTCGACGATCAGCTTCTTGATCTTCGGCAGAATCGTCTCCATGGTCTCGAGGTAAAGCCGCTCGCCGTTTACCTGGCTGGCTTTGGCGTACTCGCCGGCCACCTGCGTGAAGCGGGAGGCATCGCCCTGGGCTTCATCGATCTTGCGTTGTCGATAGCCCTGCGCCGTTTCCAGAAGCTGTTGCGCTTGGCCGCGAGCCCGCGGCACTACATCGTTGGCGTAGCCTTGCGCTTCATTCACGATTCGTGAAGAGTCAGCGCGCGCGCTGGCCACGTCCCGGAAAGCATCGGCGGCTTCGGGCGGCGGCGTAACACTTTCAATATTGATGGTCGAAAGAACAACGCCTGCGCGGTATTCGTCCAGCAGGCTTTGCGACGTAGCCCGCACATCTTCTTGAATGGCCGCT
>Ga0137409_10008950_pt1 | contig 10212 bp, 11 predicted proteins | sample CZODoug1_16funga_FD_122059 | JGI IMG/M metagenome (GOLD analysis project Ga0137409, IMG submission 122059) | Vadose zone soil fungal communities from Angelo Coast Range Reserve, California, USA - CZODoug1_16fungal (Hybrid Assembly) | ecosystem: Environmental > Terrestrial > Soil > Vadose zone...
TTGCCGATTTCGTCGCCGATCTCCGAGCGCCGACGCCGTCGGCGGCAGCGGAGGCTGTGGTTCCGGTGTTGGCTGAGGTCGTGGAACGATTGCTGGAGCTGAAGGTCCGTCTGGGACAGGTGATGCTCCGGCATTGTGCCTTCGAGCGGCAGCGGCTCGATAACGGCATTCGAGGGGTAGCGGATGTACGCTTCCGCCTCCAGGAAGCGGCGCAACGGACAGATGATATGGTGGATCGATTGCGCGAGATGGTTCAACAACTGCTCGCGGCCGGGCGTGTACGGGTTCACGGGGTGCAGCGTAATCTATCCGGCCTCAATCCTATTCTCGCGATCAAGCAAGGTCTGGCGACAGTCCCGCAACTCTCGAAGCGCCTTGAAGGGCAGATGGGGGTGATGTTGGCGCAGCATCGCCACCGGATCCACGCGACGCTGGCGCAACTCAATACCCTGAGTCCCTTGGCGATTCTTGGACGTGGCTTCAGTATTCTTCAAACAGTCCCGGCTGGTAAAATTCTCCACCGAGCGAAGGACGTGGGGGTTGGACAGGAGTTGGAGGCTCAGTTGGCAAGCGGGCGATTGAGTTGCACTGTCACGCAGGTGTTTGATGATTCCTCGGTTTGAAATCGTTGTGCGGCCGAGTATAATGGGCCTCCACCCAAAATAATAATGAGGCGTGTTGTGGCAGCGGTGAAATTCGAACAGGCAATGGCGCGGTTGGAAGCGATTGTTGGTGAGTTGGAAAAAAGTGATCTTCCTCTAGACGAATCGCTTAAGATCTTCGAGGAGGGCATCCGCCTCTCTAAGAATTGTCTCAAGATTCTCGAGGAGGCCGAACATAAGGTTGAAGTGCTCGTGCAAGATAAGAACGGCAAGAAACGAATCCACGCCTACTCGCCAGACGACGCAGCCGATGAACCGTCCTCCTAGGTTCCCCAGTGCCGGCTTCTATTTCCACCCATGCCCCGATGAGTGGTTTCCCTAGTCGATATGGCCTCCCCCTCTCGTGTTCCCAAAGAACGGTTAGACCGTGTGCTTATGGTTCAGGGCTTGGTGTCGAGTCGGGAGACCGCGGCCAGAATGGTTTTGGCGGGTGGAGTATCGGTTGATGGAATCATGGTGGATAAGCCTGCGAAGTTGGTGCCGCTGGATGCGCGGATCGAGATCGTGCAGCCTGCGTTGTTCGTCAGTCGATCAGGTGACAAATTGGCTGCGGCGCTTGATGCCTTTCATATTGAGCCGAGAGGGACAATCGGTTTGGACGTCGGGTGTTCGACCGGTGGGTTCACCGACTGTTTGCTGCAGCGAGGAGCCACCCGCATCTATGCCATCGACGTGGGGTATGGACAGCTTGAGTGGAGGCTCCGTAAAGATTCGCGTGTTGTCTTGCTCGAACGGACCAACATTCGGTATGTTGACCGTGCAGCAGTTCCTGAGCCGATCGACCTGGCGGTGATCGATGTTTCTTTTATTTCTTTGACGCTGGTATTGCCCGCGGTCGTCCACCTGCTCAATAGCTCCGCAGTGGTTGTGGTGTTAGTAAAGCCACAGTTTGAAGTTGGTAAGGGTCAGGTGGGACGAGGGGGGATCGTGCGAGATGATGCGCAGCGCGAGGCAGTGACTGAGAAGGTCATTGCTTGTGCCGCTCATTTAGGGCTTCAGCTGAAAGGCGTGCTCGATTCTCCCGTGATAGGGCGAAAAGGGAATCGGGAGATTCTTGTTGGTTTTGCACGCGAGAGCACAACCTGGTCGAATAGGCGGTGGACAAATGATGGCAAAGATTCATAGGCGATGGGGGCACGCATGAAGGTACTCGTGACCGGAGGCGCCGGTTTTATCGGGTCGCATTTGGTCGATCGTCTTGTCCAGGAAGGGCATGAGGTTTTTGTTGTGGACAATCTGTCCACGGGGAAGCGGCGAAACCTCAATCATGCCGCTCGTTTCTGCAAGCTAGATATTCAGAGTTGGCGACTTGAACGGGTGTTTCGCAACGAACGGCCTAATATTGTCATGCACCTAGCTGCCCAGATGGACGTCCGCAAATCTGTCGAAGATCCAGTCTTCGATGCCCAGGTGAATGTCCTTGGGATGCTGAACGTGCTGCAGCAAGCGGTCAGGCATGGTGTGCGGAAGGTGGTGTTCTCTTCTTCCGGTGGGGCCATCTACGGCGAGCAGGAAATCTATCCTGCCCCCGAGTCCCATGTCACGAGACCTCTCTCACCGTACGGCATCAGCAAGCTGTGCGGGGAGCAGTATCTATCCTACTATCAACGAGTGAGCGGACTTCAAATAGTGAGCCTGCGCTATGCCAATGTCTATGGTCCACGTCAGGATCCTGATGGAGAGGCCGGAGTAGTCGCGATCTTTATTCAGAAGCTGCTGAATAACGAGCAAGCGATCGTCAATGGGAATGGACGGCAAACGCGAGACTTCGTCTATGTCGAAGATGTCGTTGAGGCAAACCTTGCGGTGATGGGTGCAGAAACACAAGGGACGTATAATGTTGGCACGGGGGAAGAAACCTCAATCAACGATTTGCTCAGGATTTTAATCATCCACACGAATTCGGCATGCAAGGAAGTTCATGGGCCAGCCAAAAATGGCGAACAGATACGGAGCGTGATTGACTCGGGCAAGCTACGTCAAGAATTGTCCTGGGAGCCAAAAACCGAACTCAATGAAGGGCTCAAGCGCACCGTCGATTATTTCCGCGAGAGCATGAGCTAGAATCGACTGTGCCGTTCAGGCAGAGGGGGCGAGCACGTGTGCCACGGGCCTTGGTGGGGCTGGGCTAATATCGAGGGACGGTTCCATCCACCTGGACCGACCAGGCGTCGATTCCCCCCACCAAATTCTTCACATTCTGGAATCCTTGCTGAAGCAGGAAATTCGTCGCATCGGCGCTTCTCATGCCATGGTGGCAGATGGCAATGATCTCCGAGTCGCGGTTCAACCGAGAGAGCGATTGAGGGAGTGTTCCGAGGGGAATGAGGATTGAGCCGTCCAGTTTCGCAAGGGAATATTCCCATTCCTCCCTCACATCAACCAGTACTAATTTGTCGCCTTTAGCAAGGCTTGCTTTCAGTTCTTTCGGGGAAATGGTAAAGCCCATTGAGCGACCTCCTTGCTTGCTGACATCATATGTGAGGAGTTAAAACCCTGTCAATGAGCCTGAGGGCTCCCTCGGTCTGGCTTTTTGTGACATAGAGAGAAGTCAACTGATGAGGTCGCATCTTATTATCTTGAGAGAAGAGGGAGACGAAAAATGTACATTTTTGTCAACATCTTGTCTTTATGTGGTTATAACAACTCAATTTAGGTATTGAAGAGAACTGCGGGGGTTAGATTGATAAGCGTAAGATCATAAGATATTAATAAATTGTGATAATAATGGGTTTCCATACGTAGTAGGTCCAGAAATTGCTTTATCTCAAGAGAAAATGGCAGGGGGCATTGCAGGGCGGAAAGGCTGTCTTACAATGGTTGCGCCCCTTATGAAGAAATCAGCAGGACAGGTTCTTGTTATCTTGGTTACGGCGGTAAATCAGGAAGAAGCGATGAGGATTGGCGAAGGAATGGTGAATGCGAAGTTGGCTGCCTGTGCGAATATCATCTCAGGGATTCAATCGATATATCGTTGGAAGGGAAAAGTTGTCAAAGCACAAGAAGTTCTCCTCATATTGAAATCCACCAAACCTCGGTATCGTGCACTCGAAAAAGCGATTAAGGCGATGCATACATATGAGACTCCTGAAATCATTGCGTTGCCGGTTAAGGAAGGCCTGAATCGATACATTGGGTGGGTGTGGAGTGAGACCCACAGCTAATTGTTAGTGAAGGGGTTTTTTCATCACCAAAGTGAGGGGTTGACTGAAGCGACCTGGATTGGTACACTCGCCGCGGACCATGTAGGAAGCGGGGGCACGCATTCAGCAGGGGGTTAAGGTCATGGGACAAGTGAACGGTGCAGAAAACAGCGATGCCTATACCGTAGTAATCTTTCGTGGGTCATCAGCCAAGCCACTGCGGTTTAGTTTCCCTCGCAAACTTGTTAGTAGGCTATTGATTGTCGGAGCTATTTTAGTCCTAGCCGACATTCTTGTCATTTCGCACTATGTGATTAGAACCGGTGAAGTCTGGGAACTCTCAGCGTTCCGTGCGGAAGCCATGAGTGCGCGGGAACAGACAGGAGCCTTTTCTAGCGCCGTCGACGATTTGAAGAAGCGTTTAATGAGCATGAAGGAGGTCAATCAGCGACTTCGTGTCATGTTGGGAATCGAGACCTCGAAAACGGGGGATATAACTAATGGTCGAGGTGGTGTGGATGCTCCCCTTCCCGATGGCAATGCTCTTCCTACCTCTGAGAATACCCCCAAGAGTGACGCTGGAGCTCAGCACCTCAGTTCAGTGGAAACTAGTCAGAGTGCTCTAGCTGGCCAAACCAGCCCATCTGCCGGTTCGAATGGTCTCACCGAGCAAGAAATGATCACCTCAATCAAGGATGGTATAGATTGGCTGTCGAAAGAAGCTGCGATCCAGGAACAGTCGCTTCAAGAATTGTCCTTGGCTGCCGAACACAAATCCTCTCGATGGGCAGCAACCCCTTCCATTTGGCCGGTGAAGGGGTGGGTGACCTCTGGGTTCGGGCCAAGGGTCTCCCCATTCACAGAAAAGCCCGCTTGGCATGATGGGCTGGATATTGGAGCTGCCGCCAATGCACCAGTTCAGGCTCCAGCTCAAGGGCGAGTCACAACAATCGGCTTCGACCCTAAGCTAGGAAATCTCGTGAAAATCGACCATGGATTCGGTATTGAAACTCTCTATGGCCACCTAGCTAAGGCATTAGTCAAAGAAGGGCAGCGCGTGAAGCGTGGAGAAGTCGTTGGCTTAGTCGGTAGCAGCGGACTAGCCACGGGGCCCCACTTGCACTATATGGTCAAGCTTCATGGCCAGGCGCTAGACCCGGTAAAGTACATCCTCGAATAGCTCGTTAGGCTTCCCGCTTCCCTCACCGGCCCGTCATCAACCGACTCGGTCCATGACAAGGCCACACTGAACTCACCCCTCCGATCCAACAACGCCCACCGAATCGACTCAACTCCTATGCTATACTGCCGCGCCACTAAGGCGGTAGAGATAAGGCCGTTACTCGACCTATGACAGATATTGAGATCAACCGATCAGTAAAGGCGCGTCCAATTCAGGATGTCGCTAATCAGCTTGGCATCCAGGAAGGCGAGCTACTTCCGTACGGAAGGCTGAAGGCGAAGGTTTCGCTTGACGTACTTGAGCGGCTTCATGCTGCACCACTCGGCAGGTATGTGCTCGTGACTGCCATCAATCCGACACCGCTCGGGGAAGGCAAGACGACAACATCCATTGGGCTTGCTATGGGCCTTTCCCGCCTCGGCCATCGAACGGCCGTCACGCTTCGGCAGCCTTCGTTGGGGCCGGTGTTTGGAATCAAAGGAGGAGGAACAGGGGGAGGGCGGGCACAAGTCCTTCCGATGGAAGAGATCAACCTCCATCTGACCGGCGACGCCCACGCGGTATCTGCCAGCCACAATCTCTTGTCAGCATTTGTTGATAATCACCTGTTTCATGGGAATCCGCTTCAGGTGGACCCCAATCGGATCACCTGGCCGCGGACGTTGGGAGTCAGTGATCGGGCGTTACGGCAGATCTCGCTGGGAGAGGGAACTGCGGGTCGCACGGGCCAGTTTGTGATCACGGAAGCTTCCGAAGTCATGGCGATGCTCGCTTTGGCATCGAGTCAAGCCGACCTGCGACACAGGCTCGGGCAGATCGTCGTTGGGGTTACAATGGATGGTAAGCCAGTACGGGCAGAAGAGTTTGGATGTGCCGGGTCCATGGCAGTCTTGCTTAGAGATGCGTTGTTGCCGAACTTGGTTCAGACGCTGGAGGGAACCGCGGCGTTCGTGCATACGGGTCCGTTCGGTAATATCGCCCACGGGAATTGTTCGATTCTTTCCGATGCCATCGCATTGCGATGTGCAGACTATGTCGTTACGGAGGCTGGATTCGGGAGTGATCTCGGGGCGGAGAAATTTTTCAACATCAAGTGTCGCCTCTCAGGATTCAAGCCAGCAGCGGCCGTGGTGGTAGCTACGCTTCGCGCACTCAAGCTTCACGGTGGCGGAGGAGCGGTCAAGGTTGGAGCCCCGCTTCCGGCAGGGCTTACCGGGCCTAATCAGGACGCATTGGTAAAAGGTTTTGCGAACTTGGAGCAGCACATTGCGAATGTGAAAGCCCATGGGGTGCCCGTGGTGGTGGCGGTCAATGCGTTCATCGATGATCCGGTGGCTGAGCTGGAATGGGTTCGAGAGCGGTCCCGAGAGGTTGGGGCGGTGGATGCCGCGGTCTCAACCCATTGGGCCGATGGCGGCAAAGGGGCTGAAGAGTTAGCGAAAGCGGTGGTCAGAGCCACAGAGGAACCGCCTGCGTTCAGGCATTTATATGACGTTGCCTGGCCTATCAAGAAGAAAGTCCAGACCATTGCCATGCAAATGTATGGGGCTTCGGCCGTTTCGTTCGACGCAGAAGCCGAACGAGATATCGAGGTGGCGCAGCAGCTCGGACTTGATCGGCTGCCCATCTGCATGGCCAAGACGCCGTTATCGCTGTCGCACAATCCGGCGATGATAGGGCGCCCATCCGGGTTTACGTTGCCGATCAAGGAGGTGCGAATGCTCGCAGGGGCTGGGTTTCTCACGGCGGTCTGTTCAGGCATTCAACTCATGCCGGGGTTGCCTAAGAAGCCAATAGGGGAACGCATTGGAATCGATCCAGGCACGGGCGAGATTGTGGGGCTGTCCTGAAGGCTAGTGCTGCTTAAGAAAGCGGAAGAATTCTGAGTCTGGACTCACCACCAGGGTGGACTTGTCTTTGAAGGTTTTCTTGTAGGCTTCCATCGAGCGAGTAAATTCAAAAAAATGAGGATCCTGCCGGTAGGCGTCAGCATAGACCTTAAAGGCCTTTGCATCCCCCGCGCCACGAAGTTCCTCCGATTCCTTGTACGCCTGAGCCAGAATAATCTCGCGATCTTTTTCCGCCTCTGAACGGATTTTTTGTGCTTCCTCAGCGCCTTCCGCACGGTACTGTTTCGCCTGGCGTTCCCGCTCAGCTTGCATCCGTGCGAACACGGCCTTCTCATTCTGCTCAGGAAGGTCGGCGCGTTTGATTCTCACGTCCTGAATCTCGATCCCATACGCGGAGGCTTTCTCATTCGACCGCCGGGTCACGATTTTCATGAGATCGGCACGGCCCGTCGCGACGATTTCTAGAAGGTCATGGCGCCCGAGTTCGACCCGGAGTTCAGAATAGATAATGTCGTGCAGTCGTTGCAGCGCTCCCCGTTGGGTTTGAAAGTTCTGATAGACCTTGAGTGGGTCGACTATCCGCCATTTGGCGTAGTTGTCAAGAAGGAGGGTTTTCTTGTCTTGTGTGATCACATCTTGCGCCTCTGAGTCGTAGTCCAGCAGGCGCTTATCGAAGTAGGTGACCTCTTGAATGAACGGCACTTTCACATAGAGTCCTGGCTCCGTGAGATTGCGAACAGGCTTCCCGAGTTGGACCACGATCGCATTCTGGGTGATGTCCAGTATGAAGAGCGGTGAGGCTCCCAGGAGAAACAACCCGATGACGACCACCAGCAGTGCAATGATAAACCCCTGCTTGGTCATGGTTTCTGGTCCTCAGGGGCGGTGCCGGTCCTGGCTTTGAGGCGCTCGAGCGGAAGGTACGGAAGCACACGATCGCCGACCTTGCCATCAATGATGACTTTCTCGATGTTCGGCAGGATCTCTTCCATTGTTTCGATATAGATCCGCTTACTGATGATGTCTTTGGCTTGATTGTATTCTTTCAGGGTCGCCACAAACCGGTTGGTCTCACCTTGGGCGCGATTCAGTCGCGCCTGGGCGTAGCCCAGGGCCTGGTTCACCACCTGAGCGGCTTCGCCTTGGGCTTTGGGGAGAATGTCATTGCGATAGCTCTGAGACTGGTTGATCAGTTTCTCTCGATCTTCCTTCGCATTCGTCACATCCTTGAATGCAGCCGCCACGGCCTCGGGAGGATCGACGTCCTGGAGTTGGATGGCTGCGACCTGGACGCCGCCCTGATACTGGTCGAGAAGGGATTGGAGGAGTACCAGGGCATCCTGCTGGATCTGGGCTTTGCCGGTCGTCAACGCCTCGTCGATTTTGCTCTTGCCGACCACTTCCCGCATTGAGGCCTCAGCAGCTTTGCCGATCGTTTCATGGATTTCTGCGACGTTAAAGAGATAGTTCGCAGACTCTTTAATCTTGTATTGCACGATGAATTCGATGGCCAGGATGTTCATGTCGCCGGTGAGCATCAGGGCTTCTTGCGCCAGCATTTGCTGGCGGCCTTGCCGATCTGTACGGAAGCCTACCTCGATACGGTGGAGTTTTTGGACTTTCGGCTGCAGGACGGTTTCGACAAGGGGGATTTTCCCGTGAGGGCCAGGTCCTACGGTTCGTACAGGCGCGCCGAATCGCTTGACGACGCCCTCCTCATCCGGGGCGACGATAAACGCGCTCTGCCAGGCAAGAAAGACGAGCAGCCCTGCCAACGCTATGTTTCTGAAACCACTTGAGGGCATCAGATTTTTGAAAGAGGGCATCAGATTTTTGAATTGCGATTGGGCCTGTTTGAGGGCATCCTCAAGCGGGTCGCTCTTCTTACTCCAAGGATCTTTGGGGTCCCAGACCATGTGAGGTATTCGTCCGAAGATAATTGCGGAGGATCTCTAGCACGTCACCTTAGCAGACTGGCAGAAGCTTACGCAATCATGATAATCTCCAGTTGATCCATCATGAATTCTTGATGTATAAGAAGGGATGCCTACACTGTCGGGGAAAAATCGAGCCAAAACTGCTGAACTGTGCCACGCGCTTGCAGATGAGACGCGGCTGAATATTCTCGATCGGCTCAAGGAGGGTGAGCGTTGCGTGTGTGAACTGACCGATGCCCTTCAGACCGGGCAGTCACGTCTCTCTTTTCACCTAAAAGTACTTAAGGACGCAGGTTTGGTTCACGATCGTCCGGAAGGCCGCTGGATCTATTACATAATCAATTCTGATGCCGTCGAAGAGCTTGAGGATCTTGTGGCATCACTCAAGACCGTGAGGAAAACGGTTCGGCCAAGTCCGCGCTGTTAACTTTTTGGGGTTATTTATCAATGATTCTTGATAAGTGATTCGGGAGGCCCAAGGAGATTTCGCTGATGGATGCTCCACCAGTAGTCGAGAAGTAATTTAATCCCTTTGAGCGTTTTCCGACAGTCTAGGTCGCGCTCTGTATGGTCGCGGGCGTGGTGCTCGGGCAGGTAGCCTCGGGCCTTGTCCCACATTGCGGACGACGGAGCTCGGTCAAGACAGCCATATCAATCTGCCGATCGCCGTGCCATCTGGCCGATGATCGTACCGATGATGAAGGTCGATTTCGCCTCGATCCGTTACGTCGGGGCACGCCCGACCGGACTCGTCATTACGCTGTTCGTCAATTGGGTGGTCAAACCGTTTTCGACGGCGTTCTTCGCGTAGCTGTTCTTTCGCGTCGTTTTTGCCTCGTGGATCACGCCGGCCGAAGCCGATCAGTACATCGCAGGGGCGATCATCCTGGCCCCAGCCCCCTGCACCGCGATGGTGTTTGTCTGGAGCTATCTGACGGACGGGGATCCGGCCTATACGTTGGTCCAGGTGTACGTAAACAATTTGATCATGCTCGTGTTATTTGTGCCGATTGTCGGCCTACTGGTGAGCGGCGCCTCGTCGTTGTCCGTTCCCTTTGCGTCTTGCTGTATTGGCTCCTAGCCTTCATCGTGATTCCGTTGGCGATTGGTTGCTCGCGCGCTGTCATTCCCAAGGCGGCTTCCGGGCGGCGCCCAACGCGCCATTGCCGGACTTGCTCTCGACGGCGACGGCATTGCACGCGCTCGCTGGTTTGCAGATCTCCTTTGCCAGCGTGAAGGAGCGATGCCTTGACTACATCGATACTCTCTGGACGAACGAAGGCGGCCTCCACGGCCATTGGGCAGACGAGTCGCTCGATTGTGAGTATACGTTTTACGGTTTGCTGGCTCTGGGGCATTTGTCTTTGTAGCAATCAACCGGGTGACCCGCGTGGTTTTCCTGTGGGTGAACGAGAAGAGGCAAGGCGGTTACGCCTT
>Ga0137409_10008951_pt1 | contig 10210 bp, 6 predicted proteins | sample CZODoug1_16funga_FD_122059 | JGI IMG/M metagenome (GOLD analysis project Ga0137409, IMG submission 122059) | Vadose zone soil fungal communities from Angelo Coast Range Reserve, California, USA - CZODoug1_16fungal (Hybrid Assembly) | ecosystem: Environmental > Terrestrial > Soil > Vadose zone...
GCGGGCGGTTGCAGGCGGATCGCCTCCGCCGGCACCCGCGCCTCGATCAGGGCATCACGCACTGCCAATGCGCGCCGCTTGGCGAGCTCGATGTTCGCCGCGGCGTTCCCGGTCTTGTCGGCGTAACCGGTGACGATGACCGTCGACGCGACGCCGACCAGGTTTTGCGCCGCCGTTGCGATGACCCGATTCGCATCGGCATCGAGCACGGCCTTGCCGGACGCGAAGTAGACGAACGCGGTCGCCGGCGCCATCCCGGTGTTCGTGTCCGCCCCGGCGCGAGCACCCGGCGCGAGACGAGGCGCCGCCTGCTCCCGTGCGGCGGCTGGCGGGGCAACGTAAGGCGTCGCCTTGACCGGAGCGCCCTGCGCGAGCCGGATCGCACCGTCGACGACCACCTGGTCTCCCGTCGCGAGACCCTGGGAGATGAACCAGTTGTCGTTGTACCAGCTGCCGACCTCCACCGGGCGCAACTCCGCACGCTGTTCCTTGTTGACGACCCACACGAAGTGCCCCTGCGCGCTTTGCTGGACGGCGCGCTGCGGGACCAGGATCGCATTGGGCCGCACCGCGCCCTTGAGCCGCGCGCGCACATACTGGTTGGGACGCAGCGTTCCTTCGGGATTGTCGACCGACGCGCGAATGAGGAACGTGCCGGTCTGCGAGTTGTACGACGGGTCCGCGAAGGTGATGCGTCCCGTGTTGGGAAACAGCGTGCCGTCGACCAGCTCGATCTCGACGACGAAGCTCAGGTTGTCCGGGAGCCTGAGCAGGCCCTTCCGAACATCGGAACGAACGCGCTCCATCTCGTTTTCTGACAGGCTGAAGTTGATCCACATCGGCGTCAGCACGGAAACCGTCGTCAACTGCGAGTTCTGCGGATTGACATACGTGCCGTCGGCGACCGCGGCAAAGCTGCTGACGCCCGTGACCGGCGCCCTGATCGTCGTGTATGAAAGGTTGAGCTGCGCTTGCTCCAGCTGCGCCTTCGACTGCTCGACTGCCGCGACGCTCTGCTCGTACTGACCCTGCGCGTCGTCGAGATCCTTCTGCGACAGCGCATTCTGTTCGGCCAGAGGCTTCGTCCTCGAGAGGTTGGCTTTCGCGACCTCGGCCGCGGCCTGGTTTCGCTGCAGCGCGGCCCTGGCGGCATCGACCTGCGTCTGGAAGGGCTTGGCATCCATCAGGAACAGCACCTGCCCGGACTTCACCACGGCGCCTTCGGTGTAGACGCGCTTCTCCAGGAACCCGGAGACGCGCGCCTGGATGTTCACCGCCTGCGAGCTTTGCGTCTGCGCGACGTATTCGGTCGCGATCGGCGTGTCCTGCGCGGCGACGGTGATCGTCGTGACGGCAGTCGGCGCTTTCGGCGGCGCGGCCTTGTCTTCCTTGGCGCAGCCGGCAAGCGAAAGCACGGACATGGATGCGCCCAGCAACGCGAGAACGGCATGAGCTGCAAGCGGAAACACGATCTTCATACTGACCTCTGGCAAGTGTCAGTGTGTGAAGCGTCCGCCATATTACGCGTCGGCCACAGCGCCGACTACCGAGTCGCGGGGCCGCAAAGGCCCCCGCGTACGGCTCAGATCTTGGGCAGCGTGACGCCTTGCTGTCCCTGGTACTTCCCGCCGCGGTCCTTGTAGGACGTCTCGCAGACCTCGTCGGACTCGAAGAAGATCACCTGCGCCACACCCTCGTTCGCGTAGATCTTCGCCGGCAGCGGGGTCGTGTTCGAGAACTCGAGCGTGACGTGCCCCTCCCACTCGGGTTCCAGAGGCGTTACGTTCACGATGATGCCGCACCTTGCGTACGTCGATTTTCCCAAGCACACCACCAGCACGTTGCGCGGGATGCGGAAATACTCGACGGTCCGCGCGAGCGCGAACGAATTGGGCGGGATGATGCAGACGTCGCCCCTGAAGTCGACGAACGACCCGGCGTCGAACGCCTTCGGATCGACGATCGTCGAGTTGATGTTCGTGAAGATCTTGAATTCATTCGAGCAGCGGATGTCGTAGCCGTAGCTCGACGTTCCGTACGACACGATCCGGTGGCCGTTCGCCTCGCGAATCTGCCCCGGCTCGAACGGCTCGATCATCCGGTGCGTTTCCGCCATGCGCCGGATCCATCGGTCGGATTTGATTGACATGCAGGCGAGTATGCCACGACGCCCCGCTGTATCATCGACGCAGCGTCACCTACGCGTTTTCGCAGCGACTCGGCAATCCATCCTCCCGGGAGGTTCGATGTTCCGATCGTTTGTGCTTGCAGCAGTCCTCACGCTCGCCAGCGTCAACCTCGCTCGCGCACAGACAGCGCCGGAGTACGGCGACGACGTCTACAAGCCTTGGCTGGGCCAGGCGGGCAAGGACGTGATCTGGATTCCGACGCCCGACGCGCTCGTCACCGCGCTGCTCGGCGCCGCCAAGGTCTCGCAGAAGGACATCGTCTACGATCTCGGCGCAGGCGACGGCCGGATCGCCATCGCAGCGGCGAAACAGTTCGGCGCGCGCGCGGTCGGCATCGAATACGACGCCGAGATGGCGGATCTCGCCCGGCGCAATGCACGGCGCGCCGGCGTCGACCTGCAGGTCCGCATCATCACCGGCGATATCTTCAAGGAGAGCTTCTCGGACGCAACCGTGGTGACGATGTACCTGCTGCCCGATCTCAACCTCAAGTTGCGACCGACGCTCCTGACGATGAAACCCGGTACGCGCATCGCGTCGCACGCGTTCAACATGGGCGACTGGGAGCCCGACGAAGTGCTTTCCGTCGATGCGCGCGACGGTTATCTCTGGTACGTCCCCGCCGTTGTCGAAGGCACGTGGGGCTTCAAGGAGGACGGCTTGGGGACCGAGGGCACGATCACGCTGGTCCAGCGCTATCAGCGCGTGGGCGGCACGCTGACGATCGGCGGCAAGACGCAGCCGTTGCTCGGACCGGCGCTGCGCGGAGACAAGCTCACGTTCGCCTACAACGACGCGGAGGGCGTGCTGCGTGCCGCCCACGTCGTCGTCGACGGTCGCCAGTTCAAGGGCTCGCTCACCGCGCGAGGCCCCGGCAACGTCACGATCACTGGTACGCGCCGCTGATGCGGCTGCATGACGGCGGCGCGCCGGCCGTGGTAAACGCGCGTTCCGGCACGCCGCAGCCGCAGCTGCGCGGACGCGACGCGGTCGCGATCATCGTCGGCATCGTCATCGGCGCCGGCATCTTCAAGACGCCTTCGCTGGTCGCGGGCACCACCGGCGACGGCGGCTGGGCAATCGCGGCGTGGCTGACCGGCGCACTGATATCGCTGGCCGGCGCGCTTTGCTACGCCGAACTCGCCGCCGCGTACCGCCATGCCGGCGGCGACTATCACTTCCTCACCCGCGCCTACGGACGCGATGCGAGCTTCCTGTACGCCTGGGCGCGCGCGACGGTGATCAACACGGGGGCGATCGCGTTGCTGGCGTTCGTGTTCGGCGACTACGTGTCGACGGTGCTCCCGCTCGGCGCGGCCTCCGGCGCGATCTGGGCCGCGATCATCGTGACCGTGCTCACGGTCGTGAACATCGTGGGGCTGCGAGCTTCTGCACGCACGCAGAACCTGCTGACAGTCATCGAGGTGGGGGGGCTCGTTGCCGTCGTGGTGGCCGCGCTGATGATGCGATCCACGGTGTCCGCGCCGCCGGTCGCCTTGTTCTCGAACACGCCCGCCCCCGGCGTGTTCGGTCTCGCGATGGTGTTCGTGCTCCTGACGTATGGCGGCTGGAACGAAGCCGCGTACCTCTCGGCCGAGTTGCGCGGCGGCAAGCGCGCGATCATGCCGGTCCTGCTCGCCAGCATCGCGATCGTCACCGTCGTCTATCTCGCGGTCAATCTCGCGTTGCTGCATGCCCTTGGCCTGACCGGGCTCGCCGACAGCAAGGCACCGGGTGCGGACGTGATGGCGCGTGCATTCGGCCTCCTCGGCAGCCAGGTGATCGCGCTCGTCGTCGCCGTCTCGGCGCTGACATCGATCAACGCGACGATGATCGTCGGCGCCCGCACGAACTACGCGATGGGCCGCGACTGGCCCGCGCTGCGTTTCATGAGTGGTTGGCACGCGGCACGCGGCGCCCCGGTCGCATCGCTCGTCGTCCAGGGCGTCATCGCGCTGGCGCTCGTCGCATTCGGCGCGCTGCAGCACGACGGCTTCGAGGCGATGGTCGAGTTCACCGCGCCGGTGTTCTGGGCGTTCCTGTTTCTCGTCGGCGTCGCCGTGTTCGTGCTGCGCGCGCGGGATGCGAACATCGAGCGCCCGTTCCGGGTGCCGCTCTATCCACTGACGCCGATCGTGTTCTGCGGCGCCTGCGCGTGGCTCGCCTGGTCGAGCATCGCCTATGCGGCAAGTCGAAATGCGATACGCGTCTCATTGCTCGTCATGGCGGTCGGCGTGGCCGCCTGGATGGTCACGCGCTTCCACGCGCGCCACGCGTCGCGCGTCGGCTAGGCGCACCCTCCGCGGGTGACGCGCTGCGTCGCGTCAGGTGTTCTGAATGACGATGTTCGGGAATTTCGCGGAGAAGTCCTCGGCCTTCTGTGCAACGAAGATCGCGACCTTGCGCGCAATCGCCTTGTACGCCGTTGCGACCGGGCCGTCAGGGTCGGCGATCACCGTCGGCCGGCCGGAATCCGCCTGCTCGCGGATGCGGATGTCGAGCGGCAGCGAACCGAGGAACGGCACCTTGTAGTCGCGGCACATGCGCTCCGCGCCGCCTTCGCCGAAGATGTGCTCGGTATGCCCGCAGTTCGAGCAGACGTGGACCGACATGTTCTCGACGATTCCGACGATCGGCACGCCCACCTTGTCGAACATCTTCAGTCCCTTGCGGGCGTCGATCAGCGCGATGTCCTGTGGCGTGGTGACGATGACGGCGCCGGTCACCGGGACCTTCTGCGCAAGCGTGAGCTGGATGTCGCCCGTGCCCGGCGGCATGTCGACGATGAGGAAATCGATCTCGCGCCAGTTGGTGTCCTTCAGCAGTTGCTCGAGCGCCTGCGTGACCATCGGCCCGCGCCACACCATCGGCGTATCGGTATCGATCAGGAAGCCGATCGACATCGCCTGCACGCCGTACGCCTCGAGCGGCTCGAGCGTCTTGCCGTCCTTCGATTCCGGGCGCCCGGCCAGCCCGAGCATCATCGGCTGCGACGGCCCGTAGATGTCGGCGTCCAGGATGCCGACGCTCGCGCCCTCGGCCGCGAGCGCGAGCGCCAGATTCACCGCGGTTGTCGACTTGCCCACGCCGCCCTTGCCGCTCGCCACCGCCACGATGTTCTTGACGCCGGGAACGAGCTTCACGCCGCGCTGCACCGAGTGCGTCGTCGTTTTCTGCGAGAGATTGATGCCGACGCGCCCCACACCGGGCAGCGATGCGAGCGCATCGTGCAGCAGGCGCTTCAGCGGCTCGTGCTGGCTCCTCGCCGGATACCCGAGCTGCACGTCGATATCGACATTGTCGCCGTCGACCCGGATCCTCTTCACCGATTTCGTCGCGACAAAATCGCGGCCCGTGTTGGGGTCGGTGACGGTGCGCAGGCAGCTTTCGACGTCCTTTTCGGTTACGGCCATGAGAGTCCCGGGAAATCACGCGCCTTCTGCATGATCGAGTGCGCGCGCAATGGCTCATTTTAGCCGATTGCCTGCGGTCGACCAGCGAGCGCACGAGGCGCTTTGCTAGAATTTCACTCTCCAACGCGCAGATCCCTCCGAAATCCTCCGCATGCCCGGCACTTCGGCCCGCACGCTCTTCGTCACGACGGCGCTCCCGTATGCGAACGGGCCATTCCACATCGGCCACATCATGGAGTACATCCAGGCCGACATCTGGGTGCGCTTCCAGCGGATGCAGGGCCATGCCGTGCATTTCGTCTGCGCCGACGACACGCACGGCGCGCCGATCATGCTCAAGGCGGAAAGCGAGGGCCTGGCACCCGAGGCGCTGATCGCGCGCGTCGGTGAATCGCATCGCGAGGACTGGGCGCGCTACCTGATCAGCTTCGACACGACGCACTCGACGCATTCGCCGGAGAACGTCGAGCTCGCGCAGACGATCTTTCGCGCGCTGAACCGCCGCGGCCTCATCGCGACGCGGACGATCGCGCAGTTCTACGATCCGATCAAGGGCATGTTCCTGCCCGACCGCTACATCAAGGGCACCTGTCCCAAGTGCGGCGCGAAGGACCAGTTCGGCGACGCGTGCGAAGTGTGCGGTTCGACCTACGCGCCCACAGACCTGATCGATCCGTATTCCACACTGACCGGCGCAAAGCCGGAGATGCGCGAGTCCGAGCACCTGTTCTTCCGGCTGTCCGCGCCGGAGGTCGTCGTCTACCTGAAGCAATGGACTGCCGCACCGGCACCCGGGCAGGCGCTTCAGCCGGAGGTTTTCAACAAGGTGCAGGAGTGGCTGGGCGACGACGGGAAACTGCTCGCCGACTGGGACATCTCGCGCGACGCGCCGTACTTCGGCATCGAGATCCCCGACCAGCCAGAAGGCGCTGCGAAAAAATACTTCTACGTCTGGCTCGACGCGCCGATCGGCTACCTCGCCGCGCTCAAGAAGCACTTCGACTCCGGGGCGGCGCGCGCCCTCGGCGATCCGCGCTCGTTCGATGCGTTCATCGCCGATCCGTCGGTCGAGCAGTATCACTTCATCGGCAAGGACATCGTCTATTTCCACACGCTTTTCTGGCCGGCGATGCTGCATTTCTCGCAGCGCAAGACGCCCGCCAACGTGTTCGTGCACGGGTTCATCACCGTGTCCGGGGAGAAGATGTCGAAGTCGCGCGGCACGGGCATTTCGCCGCAGCGCTACATCGAGCTCGGTCTCGATCCGGAATGGCTGCGCTACTACATCGCGGCCAAGCTGAATGCCCGGGTCGAGGACATCGATTTCGGGCCTGACGATTTCGTGGCTCGCGTCAACAGCGACCTGATCGGGAAGTACGTCAACATCGCGAGCCGGGCGGCCACTTTCGTCACGCGGCATTTCGACGGTGTGCTGGCGACGCCCGCGGAGTCCGACCCCGAGCGCGCGAACCGGCTGACAACCGCGCAGATGGACGCCGACGCGGCGCGGGCGAACTACGACGCACGCGAATTCGGCAAAGTGCTGCGCGACGCGATGCGCACCGCCGACCGGATCAACGAGGCGTTCGACGCGGCGCAGCCGTGGCTGCTGGCGAAGGATCCCGCGCAGCGCGATCGGCTGCAGACCGTCTGCTCGCAGGCGCTGCAGGGCTTCCAGCTGCTCTCGGTCGTGCTGGCACCGGTGCTGCCGCGCGTCGCATCCCGCGTCGCGCGCGAACTGTTCGGGCTCACACGCGATTTCACGTGGACCGACGCGTGGAAGGAGCCGGCCCGGATCAATGCGTACAAGCACCTGATGACCCGCATCGATCCGAAGCAGGTCGATGCGCTGCTTGACGCTGCGCCGGTGACCCTTGCGTTCACGTCCGCTGGCGGCAGCGCAGCGACCCGTGTGCCGGCCGCGGCATCCCCCGGATCGCCGGGCGGTGGACGCACCGGCGTTGCGGCCGGCGGAGACGCGGCGCTGATCGCGATCGACGACTTTTCGCGGATCGATCTGCGCATCGCGCGAATCGTCGCTGCGGAATCGGTCGACGGCGCCGACAAGCTCGTCAGGCTGACGCTCGACATCGGCGAAGCGACGCCTCGCACCGTGTTCGCCGGCATCAAATCCGCTTATGCGCCCGAGACGCTCGTCGGCCGGCTCACGCCGATGGTCGCGAATCTCGCGCCGCGCAAGATGCGCTTCGGCATCTCGGAAGGCATGGTCCTCGCGGCGTCCGGCGACGGACCCGGCATCTATCTGCTCGCGCCCGACGCCGGTGCGCAACCTGGCATGCGCGTGAAATGAGCAGCACAGGGCCGTCCCAAGCTGCGAATTCCGCCCCCCGCTGGGGGCAGCGCAGCGGCGGGAGCCGCAAGCGTGGGGGTCGTGAAATGAACGCCGACCACCTTTCCCGGTTCCGGGACTGACGCGTCGATCGCGTGGTGCTCACACCCGCGCTTGCGTTGATCGTCGCCGCGATTGCGGCATGGCTTGCGATCGGTGCGGCCGGGTTGGCGAGGCCACATGACCTGCGCGTGGTGCGCGCGCTTTTCGTCGCTGGCGCGGGTGTCGCGCTCATGCTCACCGCGGTCGCCCTCGTCGCGCTCGGCCAGGCTCCCGCGTCGCTGGTATTGCCGCTCGGGTTGCCCGACCTCCCCTTCCACCTGCGCGTCGATGCGCTGTCGGCCTTCTTCCTGATTCTCCTCGCCGGCGCCGCGGCGGCCATCTCGATCTTTTCGTCGGGCTATTTCCGCACGGGCGCCGGCACGGCACCCGGGCTCATCTGCTTCCAGTACCACGCGTTCCTCGCGGCGATGGCGGCGGTGCTCGTCGCGGATGATGCGTACCTGTTCATGGTCGCGTGGGAAACGATGGCGCTCGCGTCGTTCTTTCTCGTGACGACCGATCACCGGATCCCCGAGATTCGGCGTGCGGGCTTCCTCTATCTGCTGATCGCGCACATCGGCGCCATCGGCATCCTCCTTTGCTTCGGCGTCCTCCAGGGCGGACGCGGCGACTACACGTTCGAGGCGATGCGCAGCGTCCGGCTCGCGGGCATGTGGCCGAGCGTCGCGTTCTTTCTCGCGCTTTTCGGCTTCGGTGCCAAGGCCGGTTTGCTCCCGCTGCACGTCTGGCTGCCCGAAGCGCATCCGGCCGCGCCGTCGCCGGTATCCGCGCTGATGAGCGGCGTGATGCTGAAGACCGCGATCTATGGCCTCCTTCGTGTCACGTTCGATCTGCTGCACACGCAGCTCTGGTGGTGGGGCGCGATCACGCTGACGCTCGGACTGCTGACCGCGCTCTTCGGGGTCATTTTCGCGGCTGCGCAGACCGACATGAAGCGCCTCCTCGCCTATTCGTCGATCGAAAACATCGGCATCATCGTCGCAGGCATCGCGCTGACCGTACTGTTCAGGGCGAACGACAAGCCGCTGCTGGCCGCGATTGCGCTGACCGCCGTCCTCTATCACTGCCTGAATCACGCGTTCTTCAAGAGCCTGCTGTTCCTCGCGACCGGGTCGGTGCTGCACGCGACGCAAGAGCGCAGTCTCGGCAAGCTCGGCGGATTGATTCACCGGATGCCGTGGGTCGCGTGGCTCGCGCTCGTCGGCGTACTGGCGAGCGCCGGACTGCCACCGCTGAACGGCTTCGTGTCTGAGTGGCTGCTGCTGCAGGCGTTCCTGTTCACGCCGAGCCTGCCGCAATCGTTCGTCAACATGCTGGTGCCGGTTGCCGCGGCCGCGCTGGTGCTCGCCGTCGCTTTGGGCGCGTACGTCATGGTGAAGTTCTACGGCGTGATCTTCCTCGGTCGACCACGCGAGCCGAACCTCGCGCATGCGCATGACGCCGGCACGCTCGAGCGCATCGCACTCGCCGCGTTGGCCGCGGGATGCGTGCTGCTCGGCGTGTTCCCGGCCACCGTGATTGCGGCGATCGACAATGTCAACGCGCTGCTGCTGGCGATCACGTTGAGCCGCACCGGCGAATCGAACTGGTTCCTGCTGGCGCCCATCGCCATCGACCGCTCGAGTTACAGCCCGCTCATCGTGCTCGCCGTGATCGTCGCCGTCGTGCTGATCACGATGAAAGTCGTGCACCGGTTCTGGCATGGCCGCGTCCGGCGTGCCCCGGCGTGGGATTGCGGCTTCCCGTTGCAGACCTCGCGAATGCAGGACACCGCCGAAGGCTTCGGGCAGCCGATCCGACAGGTATTCGAGCCGTTCTTCCGGATGGAGCGTCATCTGCCCACGCCGTTCGACACGGAGCCACGATACTTCGTCAGCGCCACCGATCGCCTGTGGCAATGGCTGTACCTGCCGATCGCGCGCGCCACCGATGCCGTCGCGCGGTTCGCCGGCCTCATTCAGCGCGGCCGGATCGGCGTCTACCTGACGTACAGCTTCGTGACGCTGCTCGTGCTGCTGCTGTTCGTCCGATGAGCGTCGCCGGGCCGCCCCAAGACGCGAATTCCGCCCCCCGGGGGGCAGCGCAGCGGCGTACGCCGCAAGCGTGGGGGGACCTATGACCGTCGGTGCCCTTTTTTCGCAGCTTCTGCAGGTCGCGATCGCGCTGGTGCTCGCACCGCTGCTCGTCGGCTGGGT
>Ga0137409_10008955_pt1 | contig 10208 bp, 8 predicted proteins | sample CZODoug1_16funga_FD_122059 | JGI IMG/M metagenome (GOLD analysis project Ga0137409, IMG submission 122059) | Vadose zone soil fungal communities from Angelo Coast Range Reserve, California, USA - CZODoug1_16fungal (Hybrid Assembly) | ecosystem: Environmental > Terrestrial > Soil > Vadose zone...
CGTGAACAGGGCGGAAACGCCTAGGGCGAACCCGCAACAAGGGGCGGTTTGTGCGCTGCTAGACCAAAAGCGCTGGCAGTTGCGTTTCGATGTTCTCAGCCGGAGCTTTGCGAAAGCCGGTCTTGGCGAACCTGTGCCAGCGACCGATCACGAAGGCGACAACCAGGGCGGAGCGGGCGGCGGCGTCAAACTGCTGCGGCAGTTCGTCGCGCGATGCGGCCATGCGAAAGCTTTGTTTCACTGATGCTTCAATGCGGTCGAAAAACTGGTTCATCCGCTCCTGCAGTCGCTCGTTCTCATTTACCAGCGCATCCCCGATCAGGACCCGGGTCATGCCGCGGTTGGTCTGCGCAAAGTCGAGCAGCATCAGGACGATGCCGCGCACTTGTTTCAGGCCTGATACCTCCTTGGTGGAGATATCGTTGATGAGGCCGAATATCGTGCTCTCGATGAACTCGATCAGGCCCTCGAACATCTGTGCCTTGCTGGCAAAGTGACGGTACAGGGCCGCTTCCGAAACCGAGAGTTTGGCCGCCAGCGCCGCGGTCGTAACCTTTTCCCCGCGCGGGTCTTCCAGCATCGTGGCGAGTGTCTGCAGGATCTGCAATCGCCGCGCGCCGGGCTTGCGGCGCCGCGACTCACCCGTCGGTTCGGCCGCCGTGTCTGGTTTGGCTTCCATCACCACCGGCACTTCGATATGGGAGCGAAAATCTACCGGATTCCCGCACGACGTGGGGAATTACTCACACGAAATGCCCTAGTTTTGCGTCGATCCGCAACGACGGCCTGTCACCACAGGCGGCAAAGACAGTGCGAATAAGCGGCGAATGGGCTCCAGTCGGTCTTGCCGATCCAGGCCATGTCACTCCTGAGTTCGCGACCCGTCGCACCGAGTGCGTTACCCAGCCACCCCAGCTGAGTTCCGATTTCAGTCCGCAGCCGGCCGGCGATCTGCCCCACAAGCAGCGACAGGTACCGCTCCAGGCCGCGCGCCTCCCGCTCCAGGTAGAGCACGCTGTAGTCATCGCCCAATTTGGCGCGTTCCGCAGCGTGGGCGATCGCGTCCTCGAGCCCGCCCAGCGTATCCACCAGTCCGCGCTCGCGCGCCTGCCGGCCCGTCCAGACCCGCCCTTGGGCGATGTTCTCGACCTGTTCCTGGCTCAGGTTGCGCGACTGCGCGACAAGACCGACGAAGCGACGGTAATTGTTGTCGATCGATGACTGCAGCAACTCGCCGACGCGCTTGTCGAGCGGCCGCCGTGGGTCGCCCGCACCTGCCAGCCACGTCGTGGTGATTCCGCCCGTGTGAATACCGAGTTTTTCCCAGGCTTTGTCCACGTTCGGCAGCAACGCGAACACGCCGATCGACCCGGTGATCGTCCCGGGGTCCGCAAGGATCTCGTCCGAGGCAGTCGAGATCCAATATCCGCCCGACGCCGCGGCATCGCCCATCGAGACCACGACCGGCTTGCCGGCGGCACGCGTGACTTCCAGTTCGCGCCGGATCATCTCGGAGCCGAACGTCATCCCTCCTGGGGAGTCGACGCGCATCACAAGCGCCTTGATCCGCTCGTCCTCGCGTGCGCGCCGGATCAGGTCGGAGACGGTGCGCCCCCCGACGACGCCCTGCGGCGCTTCGCCGTCAATGATGTCGCCTTCCGCGACAACGACGCCGACCGCATTGCCCTTGCCTTCGTCCGCCGCCAATGACAACAGATAATCGGCGAGCGAAATCTGACGGAAGCCATCGTTCTCCGGGCTCGCTGCGGCGGCGCGACCACGCATCAACTCGCGCATCTCGTCCGACGTCTTGAGCCCGTCGAGAAGCTTCGCATCAACGGCCAGCTGCGCGGCGTCGCCGCCGGCCGCCTTCAGTCGCTGCGTCAAGGAATCGATCAGCTGCGCCACGCTTCCCGGCGCAAGGTGGCGCGCTTGTTCCACCTCTTCGGAATAAAGCGCCCAGGCGTCGTTCATCCAGCGCGCTTCGTCTTCGAGCGCCTCTTTCGACGGCGCCGTCGAAGTGAACGGCTCGGCAAAACTCTTGAACTGGCCCACGCGGAACACGTTGACCGTAACGCCAAGGCGATCGAGCGCGTCGCGATAGTAGTTGCGATATCCGCCGAGTCCGCGCAGCAGCACCGAGCCGAATGGGTGCATGTAGACCTCGTCGGCATGCGCCGCGAGAAAGTACTGCCGCTGGTCGAACGACGATCCCCACGCGATCACCGGCTTGCCGGCTTCACGCACACGCCCAAGTGCGGCTGCCACTTCATGCAGTGTCGCCAGTCCAGCGCCATCGAAGTCGTCGAGCAGCAACAACACCGAAGTGATCTTGGCGTCGTCGGCGGCGGCATCCAGCGCATCGAGCAGATCGCGCAGTTGCGTTTCGCGCCGGCGTTCGCCGAAAGCTTCGGATAGTGCGACCTCCGCCGCACCTCCGGTGTACTGCTCCACGATGTGCCCGCTGATCGAAACCACGAGCGCCGTGTCTTCTGCAACCTTCGGTCGCGTGTCGGCCAGCCAGAGCACGAACAGTGCAACGACTAGACCAAGGAAAATGAGGTTGAGCACCATCCGGCGCGTGCCGTCGACCAGTCGCCATATGAAAGCGAGCAGCCGGCGGACAAATCCGGGACCATCGGAAGGCATTTTTGACTCCATGGAGGACCGCGCGGCGATCGCCCGGCCGGCACATTGGGGAGGAAACGCGCAAGCTTAACCGCGCGCGCGGATCACCTGATAAGTCGCATCGCGCGCGGAAGCTGCTGCACCGACGCCAGGCGCAGATCGACGTAAGCGCCGCCGCCGCGTGCGCCATTGGTCCGATGCCGCGTTACCAGCACGGTGCGAAACCCTGTTGCGCGGGCCGCCTTGAGGTTGGGCAACGAGTCTTCGATCAGGACCGCACGTCCCGCATTGCGGCGCCCGGCCAGGCCTTCTCGCGCCAGCATGTGGCGCAGCATGGCTGCCGACGGTTTGGGGCGCAGCACGCCGTGCACGCGCATGTGTTCGATTGCATATTGCGCCCCCAATTGGCGGTGCAACGAGAGCTCGCGCACGATCCTGCGGGCATACAGGTCGGGAGCGTTGGTCAGCAGTACCTTGCGCCCAGGCAAGCGCGCAAAAAGGCGCGCCAGACCGCGTTCGGCGCGCACCATGCTTGCAAAGTCGAAATCGTGCGTCTCGCGCAGGAAGTGATGCGGATCGATGGCGTGGTGGCGCATCAGCCCCAGCATGGTTGCGCCATAGCGCCGCCAGTAGCTCAGGCGCAACTGATTCGCTTCGGTCTCGTCGACTTCGAGATGCCGCACCACGTAGTCGGTCATGCGTCGGTCGATCGTGCCGAGAATGGCGTGCGAAGCGTCGTGCAGCGTGTTGTCCAGATCGAAGAACCAGACGCGTCGGCGCATCAGCACGCTCCCGCGCGCGGTGCACGCCGAGGGTGCCTGCCGTCGGCACTGACGGGCAAGGACATCGCCACCTAGTGCGAACGAATCATCGTGCCGACGCCGGCATCGGTCAGGATTTCGAGTAGCAGGCAATGATCGACCCGGCCGTCGATGATGTGCACCGAGTTCACGCCGCTGCGCGCAGCTTCCAGGGCGGAGGAGATCTTGGGCAACATGCCGCCCGAGATGGTGCCCTCAGCGAACAGTTCGTCGATCTGGCGTGCCGTGAGTCCTGTGATCAGCTTGCCGGATTTGTCCAGCACGCCGGGCGTGTTGGTCAGCATTACCAGTTTTTCGGCCTTCAGGATCTCGGCAATCTTGCCGGCAACGAGATCCGCATTGATGTTGTAGGTCTCGCCGTCGCCGCCGAAGCCGATCGGTGAAATGACCGGAATGAATGCGTCGTCCTGCAGCGCCTTGACCACCGCCGGGTTGATCGCATCGATTTCGCCGACGTGCCCGATGTCGTGCATCCGGGTCGGATCGTCCTTGTCCGGCATGCGCAGTTTGCGTGCGCGCATCAGTCCGCCATCCTTGCCGGTGAGTCCGACCGCCTGGCCGCCGAAACGATTGATGAGTGTGACCAGTTCACCCTGCACTTCGCCGGCCAACACCCACTCGACGACCTCCATCGTTTCCGCATCGGTGACCCGCATGCCCTGGATGAACGTCGATTTTTTGCCGATGCGCTCGAGTGCCTCGTCGATCTGCGGTCCGCCGCCATGTACCACCACTGGATTCATGCCGACCAGCTTCAGCATCACGACGTCGTGCGCGAAACTTTCTTTCAACCTCTGCTCGATCATGGCGTTGCCGCCGTACTTGACGACGATGGTGCGGCCGTGGAAACGGCGGATGTACGGCAACGCCTCGGAGAGGATGTCGGCCTTCAGTTCGGGCGGAATTTGCGCGCGGTCCATCGTTTGGGCGGAGGGGACGAGCGGCGGGCAGTGTATCGCGCAGCGACGTCCTGACGCCTGCCTTCATGATGGTCGGATTTCCTGCGTTTGAACCACCATGCAACAGGTTCCATGGATTGCCGGCATGGACTGCGGCGTGACGTGCGTGTAACGCCGGCACTCGCAACCGTAACGTCGCGGGTTACGGTGCCAGTCCACGCGAAGCGGTACTACAAGACGTAGCGCGCAAGATCCTCGTTCTTGGCAAGTTCGCCCAGCCGCGTGTCGACATAGCTGGAATCGATCACCAATTTTTCCGGGCGGCCGCTCCCGGCGTCGAAGGAAACCTGCTCCAGCAGTTTCTCCATCACCGTATAGAGCCGGCGCGCACCGATGTTCTCGGTCCTCTCGTTCACTGCGTAGGCAATCTGGGCCAGGCGCCCGATTCCGTCCGCGGTGAACTCCAGGCTCACGTCGTCGGTAGCCAGCAGCGCCTGATACTGCTTGGTCAGGCAGGCGTCGGTACTGGTGAGGATGCGCTCGAAATCATTCGGCGTGAGCGAATCGAGCTCGACCCGGATCGGGAAGCGGCCCTGCAACTCGGGAATCAGATCGCTCGGCTTGGCGAAGTGAAACGCGCCCGAAGCGATGAACAGGATGTGATCGGTCTTCACCATGCCGTACTTGGTGTTGACCGTCGTGCCCTCGACCAGCGGCAACAGGTCGCGCTGCACGCCTTGGCGCGAGACGTCGGCGCCCTGAACCTCCGAGCGGCTGGCGATCTTGTCGAGTTCGTCCAGGAACACGATGCCGTTTTGTTCGACGTTTGCGAGCGCCTTGGCTTTCAGTTCGTCCTCGTTGACCAGGCGCGCGGCCTCTTCATCCACCAGCACTTTCAGCGCCTCGCGGATCTTCAGCTTGCGCGGCCGGCGCCGCTCGCGCCCCAGGTTCTGAAACATGGACTGGATCTGCTGCGTCAGGTCCTCCATTCCGGGCGGCGCCATCACCTCCATCGACGGCATCGGCTGCGCGACTTCGATCTCGATCTCCTTGTCGTCGAGCTCGCCTTCGCGCAGTCGTTTGCGGAATTTCTGCCGTGTGTCGCTCGCTTCGGCGGCACGCGCATCGCTGAAGCCGAAATCGCGCGGCGGCGGAATCAGGATGTCGAGAACACGGTCCTCCGCGGCATCCTCCGCCTTCGCCCGAACCATGCGCTTTTCCACCTCGCGCACCTGCTTGATCGCGATATCGACCAGGTCGCGCACGATCGAATCGACGTCGCGGCCGACGTAACCCACCTCGGTGAACTTGGTGGCCTCGACCTTGATGAAGGGAGCATCGGCCAGTTTCGCGAGCCGGCGTGCGATTTCGGTCTTGCCGACCCCCGTCGGGCCGATCATCAGGATGTTTTTCGGCGTGATTTCGGAACGCAGCGGCTCGCTGACGTTCTGGCGCCGCCAGCGGTTGCGCAGCGCCACCGCGACCGCCTGTTTGGCGCGATCCTGGCCGACGATGTTCTTGTTCAGCTCGTGAACGATTTCCCTGGGTGTCATCATTGGATCACGCGTCTCCGGCAAACGGTCAGCGCCGTGCCGCCGTCACGTTCTCGTCGCCGTCAATCGATGGCTTCGATCGTGTGCGACTGGTTGGTATAGATGCAAAGATCGCCCGCGATGGTGAGCGCTTTTTTGACGATGTCGGTGGGAGCAAGTTCGGTGTTGTCGAGCAGCGCACGCGCGGCGGCCTGTGCGTAAGGACCACCGGACCCGATCGCGATCAGCCCATATTCGGGCTCGAGGACATCGCCGTTGCCGGTGATGATGAGCGAGGTCTCGCGATCCGCTACCGCAAGCATCGCTTCGAGGCGACGCAGAATCCGGTCCGTGCGCCAGTCCTTGGCGAGTTCGACGGCCGAACGCATCAGATTGCCCTGGTGCTTCTCGAGCTTGGCCTCGAAGCGCTCGAACAAGGTGAAGGCGTCCGCGGTGGCACCGGCGAAACCGGAAAGGATGCGGTCGTGATACAGGCGCCGCACCTTGCGCGCGCTTTGTTTTACGACGATGTTACCGAGGGTGACCTGGCCGTCACCACCCATCGCCACCCGCGCACCGCGCCGTGCCGAGACGATCGTCGTAGCGTGAAAAGCGTCCATCGCAAAAAGATGGCGCCGGGATGGGCCAAATCAAGAACGGCGCAGGTGCACCGACGCTACGGCCGTAATACCCAGCAACTGGAACAGGGCTCCAACCAGCGGGTTGACATTGCGGAATTCGATCGCGGCGCCCTTCTGTTGCAGCTTCATCAGCAGTGTGAGGAGGGCCGATGCGGCCGAAAACGCCATGCGACGCAGTTGCATGGCGTCGACCTGAAGTTCCTTGGTCTGGCGTGCTTCGGCAGCCAAGCGCCCAAACCAGGGCTCGCCTTCGGCTTCGATCACGCCGCGCCAGGCAAGCGGGTTCTCGTTGATCACCGCTCCGACCGGCCCGGCGACGGATGCAACCGCGGCAGTTGCCTTCAGGTTGGGTGGCGGCGGCTCCCATTGCGGTGGCGACACTTCGAACGTGATGCAGTACTGGATGCCGGTCTCTTCGAATTCGTGCTGACGCCCCAGCAAGCGCAGGATCTCGAGCAGCAGCATCCATCCGGCATCGGACGCGTCGCGCCGGCCCGGTTCGACGACCGCGCGCAGCGGGTTGATCAGTTGTTCGGCGCCGACAATGATGAGCTCGTGCGATGAGCGTTTGAATGCAGTCACCACGCGCAGCATCAGTTCGGCGCCAACCAGGTCAACGCTGCGTGTTGCGCTGGCGTCCAGTCGCAGGGTGGCGTGCGATGTGGCAAGCGTCTTGAGTTGTTCGAGCGTCTTGATGACGTTGGCGTCGACGCTCACCGGCAGGCGCACTGACGGCGCGCCATCCGTTGCAGCGGCCGGCGCAGGCTGCGCAGTGCCCTGCAGCGGTACCCGCGTTTCGCCCGTGATGTACTCGACCCAGGAGGGCGACGATCCATTGAAGCGCAACGCGAACTGGCTGGTCAGTTGCTCGAACTCACTACGATCGCCACGCTGGTTGAGCAGCTCGAACAACATCAGCCAGGCGTTTTGAGTTGCATGTGCGAGATCGTCGGTGGCGATGCCCGCACGCAGCACCTGCTCCGCGGCGACCTCCTGGCCATTGGCGAACAGGATCGCGCTTTCGTCGACCACCGAACCCGCGCCCGAAGTGTTGATCTCGATCGCATTGACGCTGCCAAGAAAGTCGTCATGCGAACCATCAAGATCCTCGACCGCCGCCGCAGCGGCAGAGCCGTTGACCGCAGCCGGCTTTTCACCCGGTGCAGCACGCTCCGTAGCCCTAGTTGTCGCGGCAGCGCCCGCGCTGCCGGGTGGCCGCAGAAAATCCCGCGCCATCTCGGATTCGATCTTGTCGATCTTCGCCGCGGTCTCGATCGCCAATGAGCGATGCAGTTCGCGATCGGGCAGCGCGTTCTCGGTGGTCGCGAACCGCTGCGACGGCAGCCGGGCCGGTGAGACCCGGCTGGCGGGATCCGGCATCGGTCGTCCGACCGGGCGCGGCCCGGATCCGCGCGCGTCATCCGAGCGCTTCGATCCGCGCTCCTTCGAGTCCTTCTGGTCCTTCTTGAAAAACGAAAAAACCACCCGCTTATCTCGTTTTACCGGAGGCGACGCGAAAGCCGCCATGTGCCAGTGACCGGCGTAGAGCCGGGCGATAGGACGTGTGTGCACGCCTTTGCCCGAAGGCAAGGCACGGCCGAGAGCGCGCCCATCCAATAGGATCGAAAACTATAACAATTTTGCTCCGTCAAAGCCCGAGGATGGGGTGGCGCGACCCCGGAATTTCTTCCCGCAGAAACGTCTCGCCTGTGCCGCTCTCCCGAGCGGGAAGACTTACACGATAGGGGATACCTCGGGGTTATACGCTCGCGAACGGATATCGATCGATCCATCACCGAGCGGCGGACTCTTTGCAACCCAATTCCCTGTTTCAACGGACGACCCGCATCCGTGGGAGGCCCGTCACGCGATGCGGTCCAGCGGGTTCTAGTCCCCGTAGAGCCTCTGCTTCATTTCGCGGCGCTGCTGCGCTTCGAGCGAAAGCGTGGCGGTAGGACGTGCAAGCAGGCGCGGGATGCCGATCGGATCGCCGGTCTCTTCGCAAAAACCGTACTCGCCTGCTTCGATGCGCGCGAGCGCCGACTGCACTTTCTTGAGCAGCTTACGCTCGCGATCACGCGTGCGCAGTTCCAGCGCGTGCTCTTCCTCGATGGTGGCGCGGTCAGCCGGATCGGGCACGATCACTGTTTCACGCAGGTGTTCGGTCGTCTCGTCCGCGTTGGCGAGTAACTCGCGTTCGATGCTCTGCAGGCGATGCTTGAAGAAAGCCAGTTGGCTCTCGTTCATGTACGCCGCGTCCGGCATGCGCAGCAGCTCTTCCTCGGTTGGCAGCCGCTTACCGTTGACCACGACGGGAGCTTCACTGCGACCGGCTGACCGGTTCAAGAGGTATTCCGTTGCCGCTGCGAGATCCTGCGCGCTTACGGAGCGCTGCGGCAGCGGCTTGGCCGCGATTGGCGGCGGCGTCGGCAGGGCACTGACCGAGGCCACCGGAGGTGGACGCGTCGAAGCGGCCGCTGGCGGGCGCGCCGGCGGGCGGCCCGCCGGTTTGGCCACCGCTTTTGCGGCCGGTGCCGGTGTCACGTGTTTGGCCGCCGGTTTGGCCGCCTTTTTCGCTACCGGTGCCTTTGCCGGTTTGCTCGCCTTTTTAGACGCTGCCGTCTTGGCGGGCTTTGCCGCCTTTTTTGCCGGCGACTTTGCTTTTCCTGCCATCGCTACCCCTCGAACCAACCACCCACGCGCGGCAATCTCATCGAGCTAGACATGCCTCTAGCCCTTTGAGGATTGCTTCCTTGGGAAGATTGCGGCCAATAAAGACGACCTTGCTCTGAGGCTTTTCATCCTTGCCCCACGGCCGGCCAACGTCGGCGCCCATCAACATGTGGACGCCCTGGAAAATCATTCTGCGAGGGGTGCCGTCCATGAAGAGCACGCCTTTATACCTAAGCATGTCCTGCCCGTAAACCTGAGTGAGGGCCGACATGTAGTCCTCGAATTTTGCGGGATTAAACGGGCGGTTGGACAGGAACACGAAGGCCTTGATCGCATCGTCGTGATGATGATGCGCATGCCCCTCGCCGTGCTCATGATCATGATCGTGGTCATGGTCATGATCGTGATCCTGTTCTTTCGCTGAGGCGCGCCGGTTGTGCGCCGCATCCGGGTGCTCCGACGCCAGGAACGCCGGATCGATATCGAGAATCGCGTTCAGGTTGAAGCCACGCAGGTCCAGCACCTCGGCGATCGGAATCTGCCCCATGTGCACCGGCTTGATCGGTGCGCGAGGGTTCATGCGCACCAGGCGCGACTTGAGCGAGTCGACCTCGTTCGAATCGACCAGATCCGTCTTGGACAACAGGATGCGATCCGCGAAACCAACCTGGTTCTGGGCCTCCGGCTGGTCATCCAGCGTCCGATGGCCATGTTTGGCGTCGACCACGGTGACCACGGCGTCAAGCAGGTAATACGCGGCGATGTCCTCTTCCATGAAGAAGGTCTGAGCCACCGGCCCCGGGTTGGCCATCCCGGTGGTCTCGATGATCACGCGCTCGAAGTCGAGTTCCTTTTTTTCGCGCTTCTCGCGCAAGTCGGTCAGGATGCGCGCGAGGTCGCCGCGCACCGTGCAGCAGATGCAGCCGTTGTTCATCTCGACGATCTGCTCCTGCGTCTCGGTTACCAGGAGTTCGTTGTCGATTCCCGCCGGCCCGAACTCGTTTTCGATCACGG
>Ga0137409_10008957_pt1 | contig 10205 bp, 10 predicted proteins | sample CZODoug1_16funga_FD_122059 | JGI IMG/M metagenome (GOLD analysis project Ga0137409, IMG submission 122059) | Vadose zone soil fungal communities from Angelo Coast Range Reserve, California, USA - CZODoug1_16fungal (Hybrid Assembly) | ecosystem: Environmental > Terrestrial > Soil > Vadose zone...
CCGTTCATCACCACGATCTTGTCGGCCATGGTCATGGCCTCGATCTGGTCATGCGTGACGTAGACAGACGTCGTTTTCAGCCGCTGGTGCAGTTCCTTGATTTCGGTGCGCATCTGCACCCGCAGCTTGGCGTCGAGATTGGACAGCGGCTCGTCGAACAGGAACACCTGCGGGTCCCGAACGATTGCGCGTCCCATAGCCACGCGCTGACGCTGGCCACCGGAAAGCTGCCGCGGATAGCGGTCGAGGTAGTCGGTGAGGCCCAGGATCTTCGCCGCCTTGTCCACCCGCTCGCGAATCTCTTCCCGGCCTCGCCCCGCCAGTTTCATGGAGAAGGCCATGTTGTCGCTGACTTTCATGTGCGGATACAGCGCGTAGTTCTGGAACACCATCGCGATATCGCGCTGCTTGGGCGGAATGTTGTTGACCACGCGGTCGCCGATCCAGATTTCCCCTGCGCTGATTTCCTCGAGGCCGGCAATCATGCGCAGCAACGTGGATTTGCCGCAGCCGGACGGGCCGACCAGTACGACGAACTCACCGTCGGATATGGAAACGTCTACGCCGTGCACGACCTGCGTAGTGCCGAAGGACTTGCGGACCTGCTTGAGTTCGACGGATGCCATGTGCGCCTGACTGGTGCGATCGAGTCTAAAGTAAAACGCAGCGCAGCAACAAGGTCGGTTTCACAGGACAAAGAACCGGCATGCGGCTGTGGCATACTTACATCCCTTCGCAAGTTTCATACAGAAATATGAAGGGGGAGCGCGTGGCGGGAAGATTGAGCGGCAAGGTCGCATTCGTGACTGCCGCAGCACAGGGTATCGGCCGCGCGACCGCGCTGGCCTTTGCGCGCGAGGGCGCCCGGGTCTGGGCGACCGACCTGAACGAGGCAAAACTCGCGGAACTGAAAGGCACGCCAGGCATCGAAGTGCGCAAGCTGGACGTACTCAAGGACGCCGACGTTGCGAAGCTTGCGGCAGAAATCGGTGCACCGGCCATCATCTTCAACTGCGCCGGCTTCGTCCATCACGGCACCATCCTGCAGTGCGCCGACAAGGACTGGGACTTCTCGTTCAACCTCAATGTGCGCAGCCACTACGTGGTGATCCGCAGCTTCCTGCCGACGATGCTGGAAGCCGGCGGCGGTTCGATCATCAACGTCGCTTCGGTGGCGGGTTCCATCAAGGGCATCGCCAACCGCTTCGTCTATGGCGCATCCAAGGCCGCGGTCATCGGGCTCACGAAATCCATCGCCATTGACTACGTCAAGCAGGGTATACGCTGCAACGCCCTGTGCCCGGGCACGGTGGATACCCCTTCGCTCGGCGAGCGCATCAATGCATTCGACGACCCGGTACAGGCACGCAAGGATTTCATCGCCCGCCAGCCCATGGGCCGGCTTGCGAAAGCCGAGGAACTCGCCGAACTGTCGGTATTCCTCGCCTCCGACGAATCAGTCTTCATGACCGGCCAGGCCGTGATCATGGACGGCGGCATAACAATCTGAGGGATGAGGGATGAGGGATGAGGGATGAGGGAAAAGCAATTTAGCCCTTACCCTTCACTCCTTCACCCCTTCACCCTTCACTCTTTCACCCTTCACGCATTTGAAGTTCAATTTCATCGCAGGAGATAAAAAATGAAACTGGTACGTTACGGGGAAGCAGGAAAAGAAAAGGCGGGAATTCTGGATGCGCAGGGGGCGATACGCGACCTGTCCGGCGTGGTGAAGGACATCGACGCGACCACCGTGTCGCCGGAGGGCCTGGCCAAGCTGCGCGGCGTGAAGGTGGACGGCCTGCCGAAGGTAAGCGGCAAGCCGCGCCTCGGCCCGCCGATAGCAAACGTGCCCAAGCTCGTCTGCATCGGGCTGAACTATGCGGACCACGCCAAGGAGTCCAATCTGCCGATCCCGGCCGAGCCGGTGGTATTCATGAAAGCAATCAGCGCCATCACCGGACCGAACGACGACGTGAAATTGCCGAAGGGTTCGAAGAAGGGCGACTGGGAAGTCGAACTCGCCTTTGTGATCGGCAAGAAGGCACAGAGCGTGAGCGAAGCCGACGCACTGAACTACGTGGCAGGCTACATGATCTGCAACGATGTTTCCGAACGCGAGTGGCAGCTCGAGCACGGCAGCCAGTGGTCCAAGGGCAAGAGCTTCGACACCTTTGCCCCGATTGGCCCCTGGTTCGTCACTGCCGACGAGATCGAGGATCCGCAGAACCTGTCGATGTGGCTGGACGTGAACGGCCAGCGCAAGCAGACAGGCAACACCAATACCATGATCTTCGGCGTGAAGAAGCTGGTCTCCTACCTGTCCTACATATGCACGCTGACACCCGGTGACGTAGTCAGCACCGGCACTCCGCCCGGCGTCGGCATGGGCATCAAGCCGGCGCCCCAATTCCTCAAGTCAGGCGACGAGATGCGGCTGGGAATCGACGGCCTGGGTGAACAGAAACAAAAAGTAATTGCTGGTTAGTGGTGCTCGGCACCAAGAAAAGGCGTACTGCGGTGCGCCTTTTTTGTCGCCCGATTCGGGCTATGATGGCCCGATACCGCCCCAGGAAAACTCTCATGACTCGCCTCGCGGCACTACTGTCACTCGGCGCTTTTGTGGCCGGGAATGCCGTGCCGGTCGAGCAAGGACTCGGCCCGCATGAGGTTGGCGTTTCCGCACCCGCGCAGATCACGTATTCGCTGGACGCCAGGCCCAAACCGGAGCGGCTGGATTTCGACTTTCGCGCGGGCGATTCGCACGCCTGGATCAACGACGGCGGCGACTTTCAGGTGAGCGGCTGGATCAAGCACACCGGCTTGCTGTGCGGCACTTACCGCATGGGCCTGCGATTCGGCACCGGTTCCCCGGGGTGCCTGAACGTGGAATGGATCACCGAGCCGCTGTTCGTGACTGTCGAAATACAGTGCAACGACGCGCGCATCGAGCACAGTGGCGGCGACAGCGATTCCGGGCTCGGCAAACGGCTCGCCACGATCACCTGCGGGGAGCGTGTTATCCGCTGCACCGGCAATTGCAAATAGTTCGCGCACGATCGCCGGAACCCGGTAATTGCATCGCCCCATGCCACAATCAACACCGCATTCCCACCGTCTCTGCACCGCGCCGATGATGGATTGGTCGGACCGGCATTGCCGGTTCTTTTTCCGCCAACTGTCCCCGCATGCGGTGGTTTACACCGAGATGGTGACTACCGGAGCACTGATCCACGGCGACGTCGAGCGGCACCTGCGCTTCCATCCCGCCGAACATCCGGTGGCGCTACAGCTCGGCGGCAGCGAGCCCGTGGATCTCGCCCGTTGCGCGACACTCGGCCTGGCGTACGGCTACGACGAGGTCAATTTGAACTGCGGCTGCCCCTCGGAGCGCGTGCAGCACGGCGCATTCGGGGCCTGTCTGATGGCCGAACCGCAACTGGTGGCCGATTGCGTGAAGGCGATGCAGGACGCCGTAGCCGTTCCGGTCACGGTGAAGCACCGACTGGGTATCGACTCGATCGAGGACTACGACTTCGTGCGCCGCTTTGTCGAAACCGTCGCGGCCGCGGACTGCAGGACTTTTTTCGTCCATTCCCGGAATGCCATCCTGAAGGGCCTGTCGCCGAAGGACAACCGCGCGATCCCGCCGCTCAAATACGACTACGTTTATCGGTTGAAGCGGGAATTCCCCGAACTTGGGATCGTCATCAACGGCGGCGTGGAAGCGCTGCGGGCGATTGAGCAACACCTCCAGCACGTGGATGGCGTCATGCTCGGGCGCGCGGCCTATCACGATCCTTATGTGCTTGCCGCCGCGGAGGCAATGCTGTCCAGCGAACCGCTGCCTTCGCGCGCGCAGATCGTGCAATCGATGTTCGAGTACGCTTCCGAAGAGGTTGCGCGCGGCACTTCGTTGCGCGCCATCGCCCGCCACATGCTCGGCCTCTATCACGGTCAACCCAACGCCAGGCTGTGGCGGCGCATGTTGTCGGATGCCGGCATGCTCGCCGCCAATCGCACCGAATTGCTGCTAAATGCCGTGCTCGCGGTTGAAAGCGCAGAGGCCGAGATCGCAGCGGTTGCGTAAACGTCGCAAAGTCCTCGAAAGGCAGAACTCTCCAATGGAATACGTCAGTCTCGGCAAGACCGGCCTGAAAGTCTCGCGCATCTGCCTCGGCTGCATGAGCTACGGCTCGCCCAAGTGGCGCGACTGGGTGCTGGATTACGATCAGTCGAAGCCGTTCTTCAAGCGCGCGCTGGAACTCGGCATCAATTTCTTCGACACCGCGGACATGTACTCCGACGGCGAAAGCGAGGTCGTGACCGGCCGTGCGCTCAAGGAGTTCGGCCCATCCCGGGACAAGCTGGTGATCGCCACCAAGGTGTTCAACCCGATGGGCAAGGATCCGAACCAGCGCGGGCTGTCGCGCAAGCACATCATGCACGCGATCGACGACAGCCTGCGGCGCCTGGGACTGGACTACGTTGACCTCTACCAGATCCACCGCTTCGACCGCCACACGCCGATCGAGGAAACGCTGGAAGCGCTGACCGACGTGGTCAAGGCCGGCAAGGCGCTCCACATCGGCGCCTCTTCCATGTACGCCTGGCAGTTCGCCAAGATGCTCTACAGCGCGGACGCGAACGGGTTCTCGCGCTTCGTTTCGATGCAGAACCACTACAACCTGGTGTATCGCGAGGAGGAGCGCGAGATGATCCCGCTCTGCATCGACCAGGGAATCGGCATCATTCCGTGGAGCCCGCTGGCCCGCGGCTTCCTTGCCGGAAACCGCAGCAAGCAGGACTGGGGCGCGACCACGCGCGCCAAGAGCGACGACTTCGCCCACGACATGTACTACCAGGATTCGGACTTCGAAGTTGTGAACCGGGTCGGTGAAGTAGCGAAGAGGCGCGGCGTGCCGAATGCGCAAGTGGCGCTGGCGTGGCTGCTGCAGCAACCCGGCGTCACCGCGCCCATCGTCGGCGCGACCAGGATGCAGCACCTGGAGGACGCGGTCGCGGCTCTGGCGCTGAAACTGACCGGGGAAGAACTCAAGGCGCTGGCCGAACCCTACAAACCGCACCCGGTCCTGGGAAACCTTCGCTGATGGGTAACGGCATGCTGCGTGCATTGCATTGCCTTCTGTATTTTGCCGCCGCATTTCCGCTAGGCGTTCACGCCGCCGGCACGATCAAGATCGGCCTGGTGGCAGAGATCACCGGGCAGGCCGCCGAAGCCGGCATGTACACGGTCAACGGCGCCAGGCTGGCGATCGAGGACATCAACAAGGCAGGCGGCGTTCTCGGAGTGCCGGTAGAGCTGCACGTGGAAGACAGCCAAGGCAGTAATCCGGGCGCGGTGCTTGCGTTCAGCAAGCTGTTTTCGCGCGGGGACATCCCGGCTATAGTCGGGCCGATCCGCAGCACCCAGATTCAGGCCGCCTCGCCTTCAATCGCCAGGGCCGGTATTCCGGTAATGATCGGCGGCACCGACCCGAGCCTTACCCGCGTGAATAACCGCTGGTATTCCGCTGCCGGCCCAATGATTTGTATTCGTCCAAGGTGATCGCCGACTTCGGCGTGAACGACCTGAAGCTCAAGAAGTGGGCGATCGTGCATTCCACCGACGCATTTGGAAACGGCGGGATGAATGCGCTGACCGCGGAGCTGAAGAAATTCGGAATCGAGCCGGTGCTGGTGCAGGGCTTCACCAACAACACCGTCGATTTCACGCCGATCGTTCTTTCCCTCAAACGCACCAACCCCGAAGCCCTCGGCACTTACATCCCTTTCTCCACGGACCAGGGGATCTTCGCCAAACAACTGCAACAGCTCGGGGTTCGGGTCAGGTGGGTCGGCTCGCCGACGACGGTGTCGGAAACGGCGATGAAGCTGGCCGGATCCGCGTTGCACGGCAGTTATGCGGTCACCGATTTCCATGCAGGCGCGAACGACGAAGCGAGGGCCTATTCCAGGGCGTACCGGGAGCGCTACAGGATCGATGCCGACAATTACTCGGCGTGGACCTACGACGCGCTTCACCTTCTGGCGCTTGCAATCAATAACGCAGGAAGCACAGACCCGGAGGCCGTGCGCAAGGCCATCGTCGGTATCCGCGGATATATCGGCGCAGAAGGCGTTTACAACTTCGACGAAAGCGGAGAAGGCGTGCGCGGCTACAACGTGGTGAGGAACGACAATGGCACAGTCGTTTTCATCAAACGCGTCGACTTCGACCGGTAGCCGGGGGTAAATCCGGGGTCGCTGGAGCCCGCTGGCGGATTGGTGCGGCGCCGCTTGGCTCGCGTACGCGACGGGCACATACTTCGAGACTGCCGCACCGCGGCCGATGCGAACGGGGCTGCCTTTGAATCCGCCAAATGCGTTGGCGATCCGACGTCGCCGCTGCGGGCCGCCCCGTGTTCTTTTTCCCGAGGTGGACAACCTGTGCCGAAAACTGATATCTCCTAGCGCGATGCCGCGATACCCGGCCGCGTCACATGACCTCGATCCGCTTCGACACCTATTACCGCTACGCCGACCTGGTGCGCTTCCTCACCGGTTGGGCCGAGACGCATCCGGATCTGGTGCGGCTCGAGCCGGTCGGAAAGAGCTACGAGGGGCGCGAGATCTACGTGGTGCGCGTCACGAGCTACAAGACAGGGCTGGACGTGGACAAGCCCGCCTTCTGGGTGGACGGCAACATCCACGCCACCGAACTGGCGGGTTCCGCCGCCTGCCTGCACCTGATCCAGCGCCTGCTTACCGGCTATGGCCGCGATCCCGAGATCACCCGCTGCCTCGACACCCGCGCCTTCTACGTCTGTCCGCGAGTCAATCCCGACGGCGCGGAATGGGCGCTCGCTGACCTGCCAAAACTCATTCGCTCCAGCACCCGGCCTTATCCCTACGACGAGGAACCGGTCGGCGGATTGATCCGGGAGGACGCGGACGGCGACGGGCGCATCCTGTCGATGCGCGTTCCCGACCCCAACGGACCGTGGAAACTTTGTTCGGAGGACCCGCGCATCCTGGTACGCCGCGACCCGACTGAAAGCGGCGGGCAGTACTACCGCTTGCTGCCCGAGGGACGGCTCGAAGACTACGACGGCGTCACCATCAGGCTGCAGGCGCGCAGGGAGCGGCTGGATCTCAATCGCAATTTTCCGGCGTACTGGCGCACCGAGAACGAACAGATCGGCGCCGGCCCCTTCCCGACCTCCGAACCGGAGATCGCCGCGATTACAGGCTTCATCGCCCGGCACCCGAACATCACCGGCGCGTGCGCGTTCCACACTTACAGCGGCGTGTTGCTGCGCCCGTATTCACACCTGGCAGATGAACAGATGCCACCGGAAGACCTGTGGACTTTCCAGAAGATCGGCGCGAAGGGCACGGAAATCACCGGCTATCCGCACGCCTCGGCGTATCACGAATTCCGCTATCACCCGAAGGAAGTCATCACCGGCGATTTCGATTCCTGGATGTACGACCACCGCGGCGTGTACGCCTGGACCGTGGAAATCTGGAGCCCACAGCGCCAGGCCGGGATCGGCGATTACAAGTACATCGAGTGGTACCGCGAGCATCCGCTGGAAGACGATCTGAAGCTGATGAAATGGAATGACACAGTTCTGAAGGGCAAGGGCTTCGTGAACTGGTATGCATTCGACCATCCGCAACTCGGGCGCGTCGAGCTTGGCGGCTGGAACAGTCTCTACACCTGGACCAATCCGCCGCATCATCTGCTGGAAAAGGAAATCGCGCCGTTCTCGCGCTGGCTGGTGTGGCAGGCGCTCATCTCGCCGCGGCTGGAACTTCTCCGGGCCTCCGTGACGGCGCTGGGTAAGAATGCCTGGCGCATCATGCTGGTGGTGCAGAACAGCGGCTGGCTTCCGACTTACGTGACCAGGATGGCGAAACAGAAGAAGCTTGCACGCGGTGTGGTGTGCGAAATTGAACTGCCGGAAGGCGCGACGCTGGAAACCGGCAAGCTGCGCGAGGAACTCAACCAGATCGAAGGCCGTGCCCACAAGCCCGCCGCCGCGAACACCTGGGCGGGGTCGAGCGCGGACGAAACCGACGACAGGCTTAAAGTGGAGTGGGTGGTGCGCGCGCCCAAAGGCGCGATGCTAAAGCTCACCGCGCGGCACGAACGCGCCGGCACGGTGCGCACGGAACTGCGTCTGGAGTGACCCACTGTGGGACAGCCGGATTGGATCCGGCCTGTTCGGAATGCGGGAAATTTTGTCGGCGCACCACGATCCTGGAACGTTAAGCCAGGCAGCACAGTGCTATTCGCAGAGGCTGGGACCCGCTTCCCGGAGTCAGTACTTGCCACCCGATCTCTGAAACTGACGCCCTGTCGCCAAAAGATTATGAGGTGAACCGCAATGAAGGCGCTATTTCTTGTTGTCATTTGCTGCCTTGCGTTCGTCGCTTACGCCGAAGAGCAAGCTCCCTCGACCGCCGACCGGGTGAAGTCCGATGCCAAGGGTGCCGCCAGAGGCGTAGCGAAAGCGGCAAAGGACGTGGGCAAACAGATCGGCGCGGGCACCAAGAATGCCGTCAAGAGCATCAAGACAAAAGTAAAAACCGACGTCAATCAGGGCACGCCCGGAGACGGCAGCGCAAAACGCCAGAACGAAAAGATGGACACCGCGAAAGCAGGCAGGAAGTGAGCCTTAGGCACTCCGGCGGTCGTTCCCGGGTGGCGATACTCGCCGATAAACCCGCGGTAACTCCGGCCCGATTGCGTTTTTTCCTTGTCAATGAGGTGCTTGAGTAATACAATCAACTAGCGTCGCCATTCCGCACCAATGGTGCGGGCGCTGTCGGGCGGCGAGCAAGTCCGCGGACTCCCGCCGAAATTCAGGGGCCACGCGTCCCTGATCATGCAACACCCAACTCAGCCGATTCCGATGTTAGACATCCGGTATGCGGTTTCCCACAGGCCGGCAGCATTTGCGCCCGTGACGAGTTCGCTATAGAGCAATTCGGGTTCTTTTGGAGGCAAGACATGCAGAAGCAGACTGTTCCCACGGCGCGCTACGTTGAGCTGCTCAACGAGGAAATCAAACGGCACCCTTACTACCAGAAAGGCATGCAGTTTGTTGCGGCGCCGTCTCCCTATACCGCCCCCCAGCTCCTGGATGTCACGTGGGACAAGGAAAAATGGAGCGAGTACAACTTCGTTTTCGCAGCCGCCCATCGTGTAGTGCGGGCGAGGTACCACGCCAAGTCATAGCAGTCTGATGATCTGCGCGCGGACTCCTCCAGTCCGCACGCTCCTGCAAGCTCCTGCGCGCCAGTGCGCGCGTCGAGCCGGGTCAGTTTCCCGGCTTTATCCTGCTACATGTCGGCCTGCTTTCGCTTCTCGATTGCCCTGTGCCGTGTCCAGGCCACTTCGGCACGCCGCTTTTGCAGCGCCGTCGGCAGGAACTTCAATCCCAGAACGGTAGCAAACCGCTGATCGGCCGGGTTGAAACTGGCGATCCATTCATCGAGGATGAGCTCGCCATCGGCGAGCGCCCATTCCATGTGCTCGTAGGGTTTCGGTCCGTCGGTTTCGGTCCCGTGCCGGCGTGGCTTGCCGTACCGGCCGACGATACTGCGGCTGATTTCCCCGAAGTGTTCCGCCGGTATCAGCAGGTTCAGCATCGCCAGGTTGCCGTCGATGAACTCGAGCTTGAGAATCGCGGGCTTTCCCTGGTAAGTGGTCGAGTGATCGTGACAGTGGACCAACGCCGGCACGACTACGTCGGTTTCGCAGGTGAGCGAATGCCCGTCGTAGTCCTGCGCCTGCTCGATGGTCATGTGACCAAGCAGGCCCTTGTACTCGAATGGCGCTGGGGATTCGGCGGCGGCAAGTTGAATGTCGCACAGGAGAACGACGACCAATTGGGTCAGCAGAGAACCTGATTGGATGCGCAATAACATGCTTGTACTTTTCCCTGGTTTCTCTTGAAGCTGAAGATTACATATTTCCGTTCATGCGCGTTTGCTCGCCGGGGAAACCGCCACTTTGCTCCAACACTTCTCGATCATTTCGCAGCCCGAGACACAAAAAATTGGGCAACGGCGCAATTGCCCGCCTTACTGACTCTTCTGATAAGTCCCCACCAACACCGCCTGCTCGATGACATGGCCCTTCATCGCCTTCTCGACATCGGCCTTGCGCGGTTTCTTCAAATTCGGAAGAA
>Ga0137409_10008958_pt1 | contig 10205 bp, 5 predicted proteins | sample CZODoug1_16funga_FD_122059 | JGI IMG/M metagenome (GOLD analysis project Ga0137409, IMG submission 122059) | Vadose zone soil fungal communities from Angelo Coast Range Reserve, California, USA - CZODoug1_16fungal (Hybrid Assembly) | ecosystem: Environmental > Terrestrial > Soil > Vadose zone...
AGGTCGAGCCCTTCGGCGCCCGACGTCGTGTCACGGGTGTAGTTCATGTCCACGAGCAGCGCGTCGAAGTCACGCGCCTCGACGGCGGCAAGGACGGCGCGGGGAGAGGCTGCGGTCTCGACCTCGAAGCCTTCACCCTTGAGGAGCAATTTCAAGGCTTCGAGGACGTCAGGCTGATCGTCGGCGATGAGAAGACGCGGTGCGCGAGCGAGCATGCGGTGAAGTTCGAGGGCCTGGGGCCTGGAGGCTAGGGCTTGGGGCCTGGGGCCTGGGGCCTGGGGCTAAGTGAGCGCAAATCCGCTCCGCACTGCGGCGGAATGATGCACCGTCGAAGTTCTTTTTGGCAAAGAATGCGGGATGCTAAGCGAGCCAACGTCGAGTCCTTCCATAAAAAGCTACCGCGATCTCCGTGTGTGGCAGCGTGCTACCGACCTCATCGAGAACCTTTACCGAGCAACGGCCGCGTTTCCGGTAACCGAGCGTTACGGACTTGTTGCACAGCTCCGCCGAGCGGGAATCTCTGTCGCGTCAAACATCGCCGAGGGCCATACACGATCGCGGGCTGATTACCGCCGGTTTCTCGTAATAGCGGCCGGATCTCTGACCGAGATCGAATGCCAGTTGCTGATAAGTGTGCGCCTCAAGTTCCTTGAGGGTTCCTCCGCCGACGCGCTTCTCGAGCACTGTCGTGAGCTGGGCCGCATGCTCTCGGCCCTCCGAAACAGTCTTTCAGGCCGAAGTCCTAGGCCCCAAGCCCTAGGCCCCAGCCCCGTCAATCAACAATCCAGCCATCCCTCAGCTGCACCACGCGCTTGCCAAATTTCGCGTTGTCCTCCGAGTGCGTGACCTGCACGATCGTCGTACCGGCGGCGTTGAGCTCGCGGAACAACTGCATGATGTCTTTCCCCTGACTCGAATGAAGATTCCCGGTCGGCTCATCCGCGAGCAGCAGCGAGGGCCGGTGAATCACCGCGCGCGCGACCGCCACGAGCTGCTGCTGGCCGCCGGAGAGCTGGCGGGGATAGAGATTCTTTTTCGCCACCATCCCGAAGCGATCGAGCGTGTCGGCCACCGCGGCCTCGCGATCGTCGGGCTTTACATCGCGGTACGACAGCGGCATCGCGAGATTCTCGGCGACGGTGAGGTCGTCGATCAGATGATACTGTTGGAACACGAACCCCACGTATTGTTTGCCCAGCGCGATGCGGTCCTTGTGCTTGAGCTTGTGGACGGCGTGATCGTGCAGTTGGTACTCGCCCGTCCAATCACCGTCGAGCATCCCCAGCACCGCGAGCAACGTCGACTTTCCCGCCCCCGACGGTCCCATGATCGTCACGAAATCTCCCTTCGCGACGTCGAGCGAGATGCGCCGCAGCACATAGAGCCGGCCGTCGGCCTGCGGGAAGGACTTCTCGATGTTTGAGAGACTGATCATAGGTGCCGGGTTCCAGGTGTCGGGTGCCAGGGACCTGGCCTCAAGCGCCAGCTTACCGAGGCCGTCACCCGGGGTCGCTGACACCTGAAACCAGGAACCCGACACCTATTCATTCCGCAGCGCGATCATCGGATCGACCCGCGTGGCGCGGCGCGCCGGGAAGTAGCACGCCAGTAGCGCGACAAATCCGACGAACACCGTGAGGCTGGCGAAGGTCGCTGCGTCCGTCGGGGGAACGTTGTACAAGAGTCCCGCCATGAGACGAGTCAACGCGAGCGCGGCCGCGAGTCCGAGCACGAGCCCCGTGGTCACAATCCACGCTGTCTGACGGATCACGAGCCGCACGATCTGGCGTGGCGTAGCGCCCAAAGCCGCACGCACGCCGAACTCGCGTGTCCGCAGTGTCACGACGTACGCGATCACACCGAAGATGCCAAGCGCCGCCAGCAGCAATGCCCCGCTGGCAAACCCCGAGAGCACGGTGACGGTGAGGCGCTGGCGCGCGAGCTGTCCGGACACAACGTCAGTGAGCGCGACAGGCCGTTGAGCGCCTGTGACCGGAATGTCCGGGTCGATGGCGCTGATCACGCGTGGCAGGACCGGCACCAGAGCATTCGGATCGCCCGCCGTGCGGACCACGACGTTCATGTAGCCCCAAGGATTCAGTGTGTACGGGATGTAGACCTCGGGGGAGGGCTCGTCCTGCAAACCAGTGTGCCGCACATCGCTCACAACGCCGATGATCTCGGCCGAGAAGCGCTGTCCGAAGTCCGCCCGAGCCTGCGCTGATTTGAACAGCGTGATGTACGTGCCGACGGGATTCTGCTTCGGCCAATATCGCCGGGCGAGCGCATCATTGATGATGGCCACATGCGAGGCCAATGCGACGTCAGTCGCCGTAAAGGCTCTGCCCCGGCGCATGGGAATGCGCATCGTTTCGAAATACTCGGCTGAGATCGTTCGGAACAACACGGGCTGATCGTTCTGCGCGTCGGGGGGGCGCCCCGGAATCTCGATGGGCCGGGGGAGGTATGCGCCGCTGAGCGGCAAATGGTTCGACAGCGCGACTTCTTTGACGCCCGGAAGCGCGGCGATCGCGCCGGCTACACGTTGATACAGGGCGACCGCACGCTCAGGAGCGTCATACCGCGGCGGCGGGAAAACTGCGAATGTCACGACGCCCTGCGGGTCGAATCCAGGATTGACGTGGCTCAGTGTCCACAGGCTGCGCACCAGGAGACCCGTCGCGATCAGCAGCACCAGCGCCAGCGCAACTTCTAACGCAACCAGTGACGACCGCAGCCGCGGCCAGAGTCCCGAACCCGCAGTGCCCGGTGAACCCGCCTTGAGCGGTTGGGAAAGATCCGGCATTGGAGGACGCACGGCTGGCGCCACACCGATCGCCACTGTGGCCAGAAGAGAAATCAGCGCCGTGAAACCCAGCATCCGCGCATCGAGCGCGATCTCACTGACTCGCGGCAACCCGGCCGGGGCGGTCGCTCGCACTACGCCCGTCGCCCACCACGCCAACAGCAAACCAAGCCCAGCTCCCGCGAGCACCACGAGCAGGGCTTCGGTCAACAGCAGGCGTGCGACGCGCCCTCGTCCGGCGCCCAGCGCGGCTCGGATCGCGAGCTCCCGAGATCGCCGCGCTGCCCGCACGAGTGTCATGTTCGCGACGTTGGCGCACGCAAGAAGCAAAACGGCAGCGACCGCCGCGGCGAGCAAAACCAGCACGGGCCGCACCGCACCGAACCGCAGCTCCTCCTCGAATAGTGACACGAACTCGACTCGGGTCCAGCCACGGTTGTCGGCAGGATAGGCGGTCGCGAGCCGAGACTGGATGGCGGCCATCGCGGCCTGCGCCTGTTTGATCGATACATCGGGTTTGAGCTTCGCGACGATTCGGCTATCGGCATGAAATCCGCGCTGTGCGAGGATTCGGTCCGTGGGAACGATTGTGCTGAGCGGCAGGTACACTCCGGCCCAACTGGGGAACTGGAACCAGTCGGGAAGGACGCCAACAACGGTGTAGGTCGCCTCATTCAGCCGGATTGTGGATCCTATGGCACTCCGATCACCGCCGAACGCTTCACGCCACAGGGCATGCGTGAGGACGGCCACTGGTGCGCCGCCGGGTCGCTGCTCATCGGGCGAGAATAGGCGGCCGATCAGTGGTTGGCCTCGCAGTACTTCGAAGAACTCGTCAGACACAAACGCGGCGCCCACCCGACGAGCGCCGTCATGTCCCGGCATGAGGGCGGACGATCCCCGGATGTACGCCAAAGCCTCAAAGACGTCGCTCTGCGCGCGCCAATCGCGGAACGCCGGGTAGGACCCCAGCCGGTAGTCCCCCCGCTCGTTCTGCTCCCAGACACCGAACAGCCGGTCGGACGCTTCATACTGCAAAGGACGCAGCACGACGCCGTTCAGGATGGTGAAAACGACCGTGGTAGCGCCGATGCCTAACCCCAGAGTCAGCACCGCAACAACCGTGAAGAGGGGCGCCCGCTGCAGCGTCCGCAGCGCATAACGGAGGTCCTGGAGGACGGAGTCCATCATTCGCTCCGCAACGCGATCATCGGATCGACGCGCGCTGCGCGCCGCGCGGGAAGATACGCCGCCAGCGCCGCGACACCCCCGAGCACCAGAGCCGCGATGAGGTACGCGAGCGGCTGTGTGGGTTGAACGTCATAGAGGAGCCCGCGCAGGACGCGGCTGAATCCGAGCGCGGCGACAACACCGAAGCTCACTCCTACCAGGGCGAGTTTTACCGAACCGGCGACCACGAGTCGCGCGACCTGGCGCGGCTCCGCGCCCAGCGCCATCCGAATCCCGATCTCCCCGGTGCGCCGGTTTACCAGGTAAGAGATCACACCGTAGAGTCCGACGGCCGCGAGCAGCAGCGCCGTCGACGCCGCGATCGCGAGCAGCACCATCGCGAACGACAACTGCGCCATCGATCGGTCCACGATCGTCTCCATCGCGTCCACCTCGGCCAGGGGGATCGATTGGTCCACTTCCCGGATCGCAGTCTGCAGGGCCGGCACTATCGAAACGGGGTCGTCGAATCGCGTCTTGACGACCAAGGTCATTGGATTGGGCGACCATCCTGACGTTCCCGGGATGCGCAGCACTGGATAGTAGACCGCCAATCCGCGCGCTCCGGCAGCGGACCCGGCGTAGACATCTCCCACGACACCGACCACGTGATAGAACTGCTGATTGGTGTAGCCGTTCGGCCCCACGCCCTTGCCGATCGGATCCTCACCCGGCCAGAACCGCTCCGCGAATGCCTTGCTGACGACGACGCTGCCGCGTTCGGGATGCTCCAGATCGTCTTGCGTGAGCGCGCGACCGCGAATGACGGGAATTCCCATCGCCTCGAAGTAGCCGGGCGACGTCGGTTCCTGACCCGCGCACAACGTTCCACCCGCGTCCGCGATGCGCTGCCGCACCGCGGCGTCCTCGAAACCCTGGACCGTGCAGCCATAGCCGCCTTCGAGCGGCACGTCCGACGTGAGTCCGGCTGCCTCGACGCCGGACACCGCGCGCACTCGCTCCAACGCCGCGCTATAGAACCGCCACATCTTGGGAAGGCTGTCGTACCGCTGGTATGGGAGATACAGCTGGGCGGTGAGAACGCCGTGCGGTCGAATTCCGAGATCGACGGCCCGCAGCCGCTGCATGCTCTCGACGAGCAGCCCCGCACCGACGACCAGCACGAGCGCGAGCGCGACCTGGGCGACCACGAGGCCGGACCGCACGCGCTGACTCTCGCGTCCAACGGTCGGTCCGCGTTCGCCCAGCACGAGCTCCCCGGCCCGCACGGCCCGCCTCGCCCGCAATGCGGGCAACGCCGCGAGCGCTGCGGCACCCACCAGCACCAAACCGAAGGTAAAGAGGATGACGCTGCCGTCTGGCTTCAGTGCCTGGAGCCGCGGCACTCCGTCCGGCGCAAGGTGGGTGAGTGCATCGACACCCCACAAAGCCAGAACTAGCGCGAGCACACCGCCGGCGAACGCCAGCACGAAGCTCTCCGCGAGAAAATGACGAGCGATCGCGGTAGCGTTGGCACCCAGCGCCGTCCGGATGACGACCTCGCGGCGCCGCGCCTCGGCCCGGACCAGAAAGAGGTTCGCGACGTTCGCGTACACGATCAGAAGAACGACGCCGACGGCGCCGAAGAGAATCCACAACGTCTTCGAGACTTCTCTGACCACGTAGCTCTTCAGCGAGTAGACGCGGGTCGCAAATCCGCTGCGCTGCATTCCCGCGCGTGTGTACGCGTTGGGCACGGCCTCGGGCAGCCGCGCGTTCAGGCTCGTGAACTCCGTTTGAGCTTGGTCTAGCGTTATCCCTCTCTTCAAACGGGCGATCGTGCGAAACTGCGTATGCGCATTCCAAAACGGCCCGGCGGGATTGAGACGAAGCGGAAGCCAGACATCAGTCTCGAGGAGCGCCGCGGGCATGCCGTTCGCGGGCGGGAGATCGACGCCGGGCGCCATGACACCGATGATCTCCACCGGTTGCTCGTAAATACTGATCGTCGTGCCGATGACTCGATCGTCGCCGCCGAGGCGGCGCTGCCAGAAGCGATGCGAGACGACCCCGACCTGGGCTCCCCCAGGGACGTCGTCATGTTCGTCGATGAGACGTCCCAGAGTCGCCCGCGCGCCGAGCAGCTGCAGCGTGTGTGCGCTAACCTGGGCGGTGCGCGCCCGTTCAGGGCCGTCTGGACCGACCAGGTTTGCACCGCCGCGGCGGTAAGCACCCAGACCGTCAATGGTGTGGGCTTCGCGCCCGAAGAAGAACCACGCCCCTTCCGAAACGTCCCATTCAGTTCCGGGACCGACTTTGGGTACGGAGCTTTTGAGTTGCACGAGCCGGTTCGCGTCGGGGTATGGGAGCGGATCGAGCACGACCCGCTCCAGCGCGGTATAGACGGCTGTGCTCGCGCCGATGCCGAGCGCGAGGGTGAGTACGGCGACCAGCGTGAAGCCGGGGCTCTTCGCGAGCGTGCGCACCGCGTAGCGCAGATCCCGAAGCAATCCGTCCATCACTCTGCCCTCAGTGCGATCATCGGATCGACCCGCGCCGCTCGACGCGCGGGGAGCCAGCACGCAACGAGCGCGACGGCGAGCAACAGCACCGCGACGGTGACGAAGGTCAACGGATCGTGCGGACTCACACCCACGAGCAGCCGGCGCACGACCAGGGTGAGCGCGGGCGCCAGCACCAGTCCGGCTCCCACTCCCAGCGCCGCCGGCATCATCCCCTGGCGGACGACGAGCCGCTGCACCGTTCGCTGGTCGCCGCCTAAGGCGATCCGGATGCCGATCTCGCGCGTGCGCTCGGCGACGAGCTGTGCGATGACGCCGTAGATCCCGACGCCCGCGAGGACGAGCGCGATCAACCCGAGCGCCACGAGCAGCCGCAGCGAAAAGCGATACTGCAGCATGCTGAACGCGAGCAGATTGCCCATCGTCTGCTGATCGTAGACCGGCTGATTGGGATCGATCTCGAGCGCCGCGGTGCGTAAGGATGGAAGCACCGCCACCGCCGCCCGCTCTCCCCCTCCCCCCTGCATCCGCGCCGCGACCGTCATCTCCCACACCGGCTGCTGTGCCTCGGGGAGATACATCTCGGGAGGGGCTTGCTGGGCGAGACCGTTGTGCCGGACGTCGGCGACGATCCCCACCACTTCGACGGCCCGCGTGGTATCGCCTGCGATGTGCAGCCGGCGACCCAGAGCGCCACCATCCGCGAACCAACGGCGCGAGAGGGTCTCGTTCACGATCGCGACGAACGGCGCATTGGGCCCGTCGGCCGCGACGAAATCACGGCCCTGCACGAGCGGAATCCGGAGGGTGGAGAAATAGCCGGGCGTGATCACGCGCCAGTCCATCTCCGGACCTTCGCCAATCGGGTAGGGCGGCGCTCCAATCACCGAGAAGCCCGACGTCTGATTGCAGCCGCACAGCGGCACGACATTGGCTGCCGCGGCGGCGGCGACACCCGGCAACGCCGCGACGTGCTCGACCAGCCGGGCGTAGAATCGCGCGGCATCAGGTCCCTCGGGGTAGCCCCGGCCCGGCAACGCGAGACTCGTGAGCGCCACACCCTCGACCTCGAACCCCGGATACTGCGCTCCCAGATGACGGAAGGTGCGCAGCATCAGTCCCGCGCCCACCAGAAGCAGCAGCGCCAGCGCGACCTCCGCGCCCACCAGCATCCGCCGCAGGCGGTGGCGCTCGCGGCCGCTCGTCGTGGCCCCGGTTCGCAGTGACTCTCTACTGGCCGAGCCACGGGCGGCGCGCAGCGCGGGGATAAGCCCGAACAGCAGCGCCGAGGCAATCGAGAGACCGGCGGTGAATGCGAGCACCGCTCCGTTGACGGTGAGTCGCTCGAATCCTGGGATCATCCGCCGTAGATCTCCAGGCACGAGGGCCACGAGCAGGTCCACCCCGAAGAGGCCCAGCAGTACACCGCCCGCACCGCCCGCGAGCGCGATCACCAGGCTCTCGACGAGGATGAGCCGGGTGATCCGCGTCCGCGAGGCGCCGAGCGCGACGCGAATGCTGAGCTCCCGGCCGCGGCCTGTAGCACGCGCCAGCATCAGGTTCGCCACGTTGGCGCACACGATGAGGAGCACAAAGCCCACCGCCCCCATCAGCACCGCGAGCATCGGCTCGATCTGTCGGGCGGTGTCCCGCACCAGCGGGCGGACGTTCCCGCTCCAGCCTCTGTTCGTTTCCGGGTACTGCGCGGCGAGGGCGGCGGTGAGCGTCGCCAGTTCCGCGCGCGCCTGCTCGAGCGTGCGGCCCGGCGCGAGCCGGCCCGTCACCAGCAGGTAATGCGACTGCCGCCGCGTCCAAGCTTCGGCCGGCGGCGCAAACGGCGCCCACATCTCGGCGGGCGCGGGGTAGCGCACGCCGTCGGGCATGACACCGATGATCGTGCGAGGGATGCCGTTGATCGACACGACGGTACCAAGCACGCCGCTGTCCCCACCGAAACGCCGCCGCCACAGACCCCAACTCAACACCACCAGCCGATCGCGGCCCGGCTCATCCTCGCCGGCGACGAACGTGCGGCCGAGCGCGGGGCGCAGACCGAGCGTCTCGAAGTAGTCGGCCGACACCTGAAAGCCCTGGATCCGCTCGGGGCGCTCACCACCGGTCACGTTTCCCGTCCACCAGATGTGCGTGGCGAGGTGATCGAAGCTCTTCAGGTTGGCACGCCAGTCGCGGAGGTCCGCGGCCGACACTTCGTTGTGATCGTTGCCGGCGGGCGCGACCTGCCACACCGCCACGAGCCGGTCCGCGTTTTCGAGGAACGGATAGGGGCGGAACAACAGGTGGTGCACGGCTGTGAAGATCGAGGTGTTGGCACCGATACCCAGGGCGAGTGTCCCGACGGCGACAGCGGTGAACGCGGGGTTGGCCGCGAGCGCGCGCACGGCGTAGCGGAGGTCTTGAAGCACGAGCCTAGATGCTCGGCGCCTGAGACTCGTCCACGACGCGACCATCAAATAGATGAATTGACCGGTCCGCGTGCTTCGCATATCGCGGATCGTGCGTCACCATGCAAACCGTCGCGCCGGCGCGGTTCAGCGTCCGCAGCAAATCCATCACCGCTTCGCCGTTGGTCGAGTCGAGGTTCCCTGTCGGCTCGTCGGCGAGCAGGATCGCGGGGTCTCCGACGACCGCTCGGGCCACCGCGACGCGCTGCTGCTGGCCTCCCGAGAGCTGCACCGGATAGTGCTTGGCGCGGTGCGACATCCCGACCTTCTCGAGTGCCTGCTGCACGCGTTTCGTACGCTCCGCTCCCGACATCCCGCGATAGGTGAGCGGAAGCTCGACGTTTTCGGCGACCGTGAGGTCGCCGATCAGATTGAAGGCCTGAAAGACGAATCCGATCCGCCGGTTGCGGATTCGTGCACGCTCCGCCGGCGTGAGGTTGGCCACCGGCTTGTCCTCGAGCAGGTAGCTCCCGTCGCTCGGCGTATCGAGCAGGCCGAGGATGGAGAGGAGCGTCGTCTTGCCGCATCCCGACGGGCCGTTGATCGCGACGTACTCGCCCTCGCGGATCTCGAGGTGCACGTCCGCGAGCGCGTGCGTCTCGACCTCGTCGGTGAAGAAGACCTTGCGGACGCCGTTGAGCTGAATGAGTGGCGCACCATTGCCTGGCATTGGTTCTCCCGTTGAGTGCCCTACTTCAAACGCACCCGCTCCACGTTGTCGTATCGCGTCATGTCCGACAGAATCACCGAATCCCCGGCCGCGAGTCCCTGCACGATCTCGATCGCGTTGACCGAGGTGCGGCCCACCTTCACGGGAATGCGGACGGCGTAGCGGCCCCCTTCGACGAGCTTGAACATCCCGATCGTGCTATTGGGTTGGCCATACGCGGGACGGCCCGTGAACAACACGTCGCTCAGTCGCTCGATCGTGATCGTCGCGTCCACGCTGATGTCCGGCCGCGCCGACGCGGGGGTGCTGTCCAGCGCGATGTCCACCGTCACCGTTCCCTCTTGTGCGGAAGGATCGATGCGAATGACGTGTCCGCTGACGATCCCGGTGCGCGTATCCACCGATGCGATCTGTCCGATCGCGAGGCCGGGTGCCTGCGTCTCGGGAATGCGAATCACAGCCTTCAGCTTTCCGGGTTGGACCACTTTCGCGAGAATCGTTCCGGGCACCACCCACTGGCCGGGCTGGAGGTTGAGCTCCGACAGGACGCCCTCTTCTCCGGGGCGCACCTGCAG
>Ga0137409_10008959_pt1 | contig 10205 bp, 9 predicted proteins | sample CZODoug1_16funga_FD_122059 | JGI IMG/M metagenome (GOLD analysis project Ga0137409, IMG submission 122059) | Vadose zone soil fungal communities from Angelo Coast Range Reserve, California, USA - CZODoug1_16fungal (Hybrid Assembly) | ecosystem: Environmental > Terrestrial > Soil > Vadose zone...
GCGCCCGACAGCACTATCGCGCGATCGACGATCCACGGACAAGCGCTCCCTGTGGTTGCCGTAGACAAAGACGACCTTCTCCTCCCACCGCGGCCGCCGCGGCTGAGCGATGGCGATCGCGCGGCTGACCTGATGCCACCGCGTGGCATCACCGTGCCGGCTCAGTCCCCGGACCTTGACGCGACAGGCGACGGCGAGCGCGACATCGCACACTTGAAAATGGACCAGCTCAAAGAAGCGCTGCGCGCGAAGACCTCGGCGTACGGAGACGCCGACCGACAGAGCGGCCCCGCCGGTGCTGGACACACCGACAGGGCCATAGTAACCAGGAGGAATTATCTCATGGCTACCGAGACCATTGTACCTGAAAATGGCGAACCGCTCGCGCGGTACAAGCTCGAAGAGCAAGCCGCCCGACGTTTGCGTATCCCCGATCCGGAGGTCTAAGCAGGGGTGAAACGGCTGCACAAACCAGGCTCGCCCAGTTCGACTCCACCCGTTCGGGCGACGGCAAGGATGCTGGAGTCAAGCGTTTCGTGGTCCGCGCGCCCATCAGCGGGATTCTGGCGGAATCGAGCGCTATAAGCGGGGCGAATACGGAAGTCGGAAAATCTCTGTTTCGTATCGTCGATATCAATGCGATATTCGTGAGCGGCGTGGTGCCGGAATCGGAGTTCTCTAAACTTCGCCAGCTTTCCGGCGCGGAGGTCGAGATCCTCTTTGTGAAGGATCTTGGTGATACGATCTGGGAAGTGCTGATCAAGGGAACGTTTCGGCCTGGACAGATTATTGAGATGAGCGCAGAGGCTTCTGCTGTGGTGGTCGAACGTGGCGCGGCACGAACGATTGTTCGCATTGAGAGTCCGATTCCGTTTTCCGAATGGCTGCGACAACATGGTCGAATGCCACTTCCGCCCTACTTGAAACGTGCACCGACTGAACGGGATCGGGAATGGTACCAAACCCTGTTCGCTCAGCATGAGGGCGCCATCGCGGCGCCGACCGCCGGGCTCCATTTCACACCGGAGTTGCTGGCACGGCTGCAACAGCGAGGGATCGGTCTCACGACCATCACGCTACATGTTGGTGTTGGGACCTTCAAACCGGTGACGGTCAATCAGATCGAAGACCATCGGATGGGCGCAGAATGGATCGAGGTCGGAGCAGAGGCGGTTCGTACCATCGAGCAGGTGCGAGCGGCAGGGAGACGAATTGTCGCTGTCGGGACTACGGTCGTACGCGCGCTCGAAACTGCGGCTCGCGCGGACGGCCAGATCCGACCCTATCGTGGAGAGACCGATATGTTCATGACACCAGGGTTTCCGTTCAAGGTAGTCGATGCCCTCCTCACGAATTTTCACTTACCACGTACCACATTGTTGATGCTGGTCTCCGCATTGGTCGGGACCGAATTTCTTCGCCAGGCCTATGCAGAGGCGGTTCGAGAGCGGTACCGCTTCTACAGCTATGGTGATGCGATGTTGATTCTTTAGTCAGTCTCAACGTCATCACGACTTCAAGTCAAAGCCCTGAGCTTTCGCTGACTTTAGACTTTACGACCTGAGGACGTTCGACGAATCGAGCTACAGCAACTCGCGGTAGATCTTGATGGGGACGGACGTTTTGAGCGATTCACCGTAGGCCATCAGTGCGCGTTGCTGCTTTTGAAAGAGGACGTCCTGCACGGCACGGTCCTTCGCCGCGGCGACCTTTGCAGGATCTGATTCCGTTTGCCGTAGCGTGAGGGCTTGCGCCTCGGCAAGCTCGGCAGGGGTAAGGGCCACGGCGTCGCGGATGATCATCCGGGCTTTGTTGCTCAACACTTCTTTCGCTTCCATCGCTTCGAATATCGCGGGCGTCAGATGATTAGCCGCCAGGAGCCGTTGGTAGATCTCCGGATCAAATGTGCCGTTCTTTTGAAAATCAGGGATCTGCATGATGACTTCACGCAGTTCATCGTTAGCCACGGTGAGGCCCATGTTCTTTGCCGCGATGAGCCAGGTCCGATTGTCGATGAGTTGATCCACCACTAATTGCTTGATCGTTTCGTCTTTGAATTCTCCAGGGACTTTGTCCTTATAGAAGCGATAGGAATTCTCATAGGCGCGTCGGAATTCATCGCGGGACACGGTGAGATCTCCGACTGAGGCGACGACGGAGCCGGCGCTGGGCTGATCACGGAATCCCCACCAGCCCATGGTGATGACGAAGGCGAGGGCGATGACCCCCATGATGGACTTGAGGAGCCACGGATAGCTATGAGACGCTTCGCGTATCAACTTGAGCATGACAACCTCTCGGGAAATTGGTATGGACGGATTCTACTCAGGGATCTGTGCAAAGGCAAGAGACGACGTTTCCTCCAAACTGCGATCTCACGACCGAGTAGAGTTGTCTGTTCGTGAAGACGAGAATATCACCTGCAATGCCTGATCTGCCGGAGAATGGTCTTTGTTTGTGCTAGGTAGTCTGATTTGCTATACTTTGCCACTAATTGTAAGGAGATCCCTTGGCGGAGGAGGTCAGCGGGGTTCATTCAATCGGTGGCGGGATCTACCCCAAGGCGCGGGTCCTGAACCGTGGTATCGCCAAGCTGATCGATCTGTTCATCGTCGCGGCAGCCGGTCAAATGATCGTACCGGTAGGTTTTCTTGGAGGATTGGCGTATATACTGATCGCTGATGGATTTGCCGGTGGGCGCAGTATCGGTAAGCGGTTGATCGGCCTCCAGACGGTGCTTCCTGATCGGCGCGAAGCAGCAGGGTTTCGGGAATCCATTATCCGCAATCTGCCCTTTGCGGTCGCTCAGGTAGCTTTCGCTGTCCCGTATGTGGGGTGGCTTGTTTCAGTAGCAATTATTGCGTTCGAAGCGGTATTGATTCTCGGAAACGAGCAGGGGCGACGTCTTGGTGACGAGGTTGCCGGTACCCAGGTGTTGGATGCGGGTCGGCTGGCGTTGCCTGACTGAGTACGCTGTCAGAGTCTAAGGGGGAAGGGAGAACAATCGTGGGCTTTGGGAGCGATATCTTCGGATGGTTCTCAAACGACCTGGCCATTGACCTGGGGACGGCGTCGACCCTCGTGTATGTGCATGGGAAAGGGATCGTGCTCAACGAACCCTCGGTCGTGGCGGTTGAGAAAAAGTCCGGACGAGTGCTCGCGGTCGGCACGGAAGCGAAGCGAATGTTGGGACGCACACCGGGCAACATCATTGCGGTGCGGCCCATGAAAGAAGGCGTGATCGCCGACTTCGAAATGGCAGAGCAGATGTTGAAGCGGTTCATTCAGAAAGCGCACAACCGCAGCGCGTTCGTGCGTCCGCGCATCATCATCGGTGTACCGTCCCGCATTACGCAGGTGGAGCAGCGGGCAGTCCGAGACTCGGCCGAATTAGCCGGCGCCCGCGAAGTGTATCTGATCGAAGAACCAGTGGCCGCCGCCATTGGCGCCGGTCTTCCGATCACCGAACCCTCCGGCAACATGGTGGTCGATATCGGCGGCGGCACGACCGATATCGCCGTCATTTCGCTCGGCGGAATCGTCTATAGCGAGTCCGTCAAAGTCGCGGGCGATCGCATGGACGATGCGATCATGAATTATATAAAGAAGAAGTATAACCTCCTCATCGGTGAACATATGGCGGAGCGGATCAAGTTCGAAATCGGATCCGCCTATCCCTTTGAGGAACGCAAGACTATGATGATCAAGGGGCGCGACTTGATTTCCGGCATTCCCCGCACGCTAGTGGTGGATGACGCAGAAATCCGGGAAGCGCTGCAGGAACCCATCGGAACAATCGTCAACGCAATTAAAGTGGCACTGGAGAATACCCCGCCCGAGTTGGCGGGCGACATTATCGATCGTGGCGTCGTACTCACGGGCGGGGGATCTTTGCTGAAGGGCATGGATACGCGTTTTCGGGAGGAAACGAATCTGCCGATCATCACCGTGGATGATCCCCTGACTTCCGTAGTCTTGGGGGTCGGGAAAATCCTCGATGAGTTGGATCTGCTCGCCAAAGTGTCGGTGATGTCCCAGGCTAATACCTACCGATAAGGTTCCATCCCTAACTCCTTTATGTGGATGGCTCACTCTCGTTCTCCCTACGGTGCCAGACGCCTGGCGCTTGCCTGTTTTGCCCTCCTGCTGGTGGCTCTTTTTCTGCTTCCCGCTCAAATCCAAGGACTCTTGCAGTATCTGGATGGGCCAGTTGGACACGTCGTGCGTGTTCCGCTCGAAGCCATTGCGTCCATCGATGCTGGCATTGCTGATCGCTGGGAACAGCACGTGGCGTTGCAAGGGGTCCGAGAAGAGAACCAGCAACTACGGAAAGAAGTTGAGTGGCTGCGCGGGCAACATAGCCAGCTGCGTGAGTCCGCCGCCGCGACAGAACGCTTGACGGCTCTGCTGCATTTTAAGGAGCAGGCGCTCCCCACGATGATAGCCGCTCAAGTCATCGGGCGTGATGCCACGAACCGATATCGTGCCATCATTCTCAATAAGGGCGAGAGTGACGGGATCAAGCCGGACATGGGAGTGGTCACGCCCGTTGGTGTCGTCGGGCGTGTTGTGAAAACGACAGGGGCGACCTCGGTGGTGCTCTTGATGACTGATCCGACCAACGCTATCGCTGGTCTCATTCAGCGGACGAGAGACGAAGGCATTGTGGAAGGGACTCAACAAGGGCTGGCCCAGCTGAAGTATATTCCATTGTTGTCGACGCTTCGAGACGGTGATCGGGTCGTGACCTCGGGCCTTGTCGGAGGCTTTCCCCGAGGGCTTGTGATCGGCACGATTACGAGCATCGACAAACAGGAAGGCGCCCTCTTCCAGTCTGCCGAACTCATGCCGGAAGTCGATGTCGGTCGTGTGGAGGAAGTGTTGGTGATTCAGACGTCGTATGGACAGTCCACGAAGGCCGCGGCGGGAGCGGATCTGATCGGGAAGCCATCACCATGAAATACCTTTTCTATCTGATTCTCGTGCTGCTGCTCGTCCCCCTGCAGACGACGCTGTTGCCACATCTGAGCGTGTGGAATATTAAGCCGGATTTGGGGCTTGTGACCGCCGCGCTTGTCGGGTTGTTTGCTGGTGAGCTGGAAGGCCTTCTCGTGGGGCTTGCGATCGGATGGGTCCTGAGTCTGTTCTCAGCCGGCGAACTTTGGCTAAGTCTCATGACGAACGGGGGCGTTGGGCTCTTGGCAGGATTCCTGGGACGGCAGGTGTCGCAGGTGACGTCGATCTCACTGGGTGTGGGGCTGCTGTTGGTGTCTTTGGCGAGCGGGCTGTTTGCCGCGATGAATTTCAAGCAGCTCGACGTGTCCCAGATGTGGTGGATGGTCGAGTCGATCGTCCTTCCGCAGGCTTGTTTTGACGGGGCGGTGGGGGCAGGGCTCTATTGGTTGCTCTCCCAACGGTTTCATGTCACCCGCCTGAGGACCGAATAGCAGGTCTGTGATGGGCGTGGCGGAATGTTGATTGTGACACATGGCAACAGCTGGTCTGCACGATTCTGAACTTGGGGAACTCCAACGCCGATTGATCATTCTTCGCGTCGGCTTGTTGCTCGTCGTTGCTTTGCTGGGACTGCAGCTCTGGTACTTGCAGATTCGTGAGGGGCCCTACTACCGCGATCTCTCCGAGAACAATCGGACACGCTCCGTCATCATGGAGCCGGCTCGAGGACTTATCTACGATCGCAATGGGGTGTTGTTGGCGAATAATGTCCCCAGCTTCACGCTCTATGTCTCGCTGGAGGAGGTCAAAGATCGCGACCTGCTCATCGATCAGCTCAGCAATCTCCTGGGGCTAGATGCTGCCCTCGTCAGGAACAAGCTCACAGCTCGCGGCAATAAGCAACTGCCGCGCAAGGTGAAGGATCGCTTAACCCTTCGAGAAGCGACGTTGGTTGAGTCTCACCGTCTGGACTTGCCTGGAGTGATGGTGCAAGTCGAATCGCAGCGGAACTATCCTGGCGGAGTGACGGCCTCACATCTGTTGGGCTATGTCGGGGAAGTGTCGCCCGAACAGTTAGAGAAACCTGAATTTGCCGACCTGCACCAGGGCAGCATCGTCGGGCAATATGGCGTAGAGAAATTTTTCGATCGGCTCGTGCGTGGTCAGGCCGGGCAGAAAAGCATAGAAGTCGATGCGGTAGGTCATGAGAAACGAACCGTGGTTGTAGAGCAGCCCCATGCTGGGGACAATTTGTACCTCACGATTGATGTGCGGCTGCAAAAAGTGGCCGAAAACCTGTTGGGGGAGGAATCGGGTGCGATTGTCGCGCTTGATCCGAGGACAGGTGACGTGCTTGCCATGGCCAGCCGACCTGGCTTCGATCCGAATATCCTCTCGCGGGAGCTCACACCGAAACAATGGGCTGAGATCGTGCAAGACGAGGGGCGCCCCTTGAACAATCGGGCCTCGCAAGGACAGTACCCACCCGGTTCGATCTTCAAAGTGATGATGGCCGCTGCAGCGTTGGAAACCAAGACGGTTACGCCGTCGACATCCATCTACTGCAATGGAGGGTATCAGTTCGGTCGCCGCGTGTATCATGACTGGAAAGCCGGGGGGCATGGTTCGATGGATCTCCGGCACGCCCTCGTGCAATCTTGTGACGTCTATTTCTACACCGTTGGGCAGCGGATGGGGATCGAGACGATAGCCTCCTTTGCCCATCAGTTTGGGTTGGGAGAGGAGACGGGAATTGAGCTGCCCTCTGAACGGGTTGGGATCGTGCCTTCCGAGGCATGGAAACGGAAGGCCAAGAATGAGGCATGGCTGCCAGGAGAAACGATCTCGGCATCAATCGGACAGGGCTATGTGAGTGTGACCCCGCTGCAGATGGCAAGCTTGATCGGCACCGTTGCAAACGACGGCGTCACGTTCCGCCCCCGCTTGGTCCAGGCAGTGATGGATCGAGCGACCGGGGAACTCAAGCAAAGGGCTGCGGTTCCCAAGCGCACGTTGAAGCTGAGGCCTGAGATCTTACCGTTGATTAAAGAGGCGCTAGCCGGGGTGGTCAAAGAGGGGACGGGTACGCGGGCGCAGTCGGCGCTGGTGACGATCGCCGGGAAGACCGGTACGGCCCAGACGATGGCCTTGCGTACCGGTCCAAAGAAAGATATTCCGAAGAAGTTCCGCGATCATGCCTGGTTTGTTGCCTTCGCGCCGGTTGAAGCGCCCACCATCGCCGTTGCGGTGCTGGCTGAACATATGGGCCACGGGGGTTCTGCCTCGGCGCCCCTCGCCAAAGAGCTGATCGAGACCTATGTGAAATTGGATCTCCCTGCTCCTTCCGGTGTGATAGATGGTGCAGTTGCGCGGGAAGGGGATGCCGGAGGAAGGGACCGAGATGATCGACCGGGTGATTAATAGCCGTGGCTTCGACAATTTCGATTTCCGTTATATCGGACTGATCTTTGTCATCCTGGGGATCGGCGTCTTGTCGATTTATAGCGTGACGCATGACCAAGGGGTCGCGTTCCCGTTTTATGCCAAACAGATCGTGTGGATTGCGCTCGGCACTGTCGCGTTTCTAGTCATGTGGCTCTCGGACTATCATCGGATCGCGCGGTTAGCGTATCCTGCCTATGCGATTATCTTAATCTTACTTGTCGTCGTGCTGTTTGAAGGCAAGAGCAGCCGAGGGGCGCAACGATGGATTCCGATGGGACCATTTGCGTTCCAGCCATCGGAATTCGCAAAGCTGATCCTCATTCTGACCCTGGCGCACTACTATTCGGAGGCGCCGAGGGTGGGCTGGCTCCAACGAGTCGTCCTCCCGGGGCTGTTGGTACTGCCAGGGCTGCTCTTGATCCTGAAGCAGCCGGATCTCGGGAGCGGATTGAGCTTCTTGGCGGTCTATGCCGCGATGTTGCTGATGGTGGGCATGCGGTCGAAGGCGTTGGGTGTTATCCTCCTGTTTTCACTGATGCTGTTCCCCTTCGCCTGGGAGATGATGTGGGGGTCATTGCATGATTATCAGCGGCAGCGCATTATGTCGTATGTCGATCCGGTCTACGATCCTGGAGGCAAGGGATACCATGCTCTCCAATCGCGGATTGCCATCGGGGCGGGAGAGTTGACAGGGAAGGGGCTCTACGGAGGGACGCAAAGCCAATTGAAGTTTTTGCCCGAGGGGCATACTGACTTTGTCTTTTCGGTGTTTGCGGAGGAATGGGGATTTCTCGGAGTGCTGGCTCTCTTGCTGTTGTTTGTCGGGTTGATCTGGCTGTCGTTGGAAATTGTGGCGCGCGCGAAGGATCAGCTCGGAGCGCTGCTGGCGGTCGGCATCATCTGCATGTTGTGTTTTTGCGTCGTGATCAATATCGGCATGACGGCAGGCATGTTCCCCATCGTGGGAATTCCCCTCCCGCTCATGAGTTACGGCGGGAGTGCGACGATTATGACGATGGCGTCGCTCGGCCTGCTCTTGAATGTCAAACGCCGTCGATTGAGTTTCTTTTAGTGTGAGGGTGATCGCACGGTCCCGAATGAATCGGGATCGAGGCAAGAGGTTATATTTATGGTCCGAACCGTCGGGTCGACGAGCTGTCGAGTGGAGATTGGAACCTGGGGATTCCCCGCGTTCGTCCTGCACATCGGTGCGACGGTTCTACTGAATGGAAGGAGTCGGTATGGGAGTAGAAATTGCAATTACAGTCGCACGCGAGGAAACTCGCGTCGCGGTGTTGGATGGCGGAGTCGTCACGGATCTCTTCGGGGATCGTGCGAAGCACAAGGACTTTGTCGGGAACATTTATAAAGGAAAAGTGGCGAAAGTGTTGCCTGGCATGCAGGCGGCATTTGTGGATATCGGCCTTGCGAAGGCGGCCTTTTTGCACGTGTCGGATTTGTCGTTGGACTCCGAGCCGGGCGACACGCTCGTCGATGTGGATGAGGACGACAAGGATACCGATAAGGATGGGGATATGCTGGGCCCCCGGCGCCAAAGCTCCAAGCCGATTGAGCAGTTGCTGAGTGAAGGGCAAGAGCTGATGGTGCAGATTTCCAAAGGGCCAATCGGCACGAAAGGCTCGCGTGTCACGACCTATGTGTCGCTCCCTGGCCGGTATCTCGTTTTCATGCCCAACGTGGAACATATCGGTGTGTCCCGCCGCATCGCCCGTGACGAGGAGCGGGCTCGACTCAAGGACATTATGAAGCGAGTGCGGCACCCAGGCTGCGGATACATTGTTCGCACGGTGAGCGAAGGGGTCAAAGAAGATGAGCTGCGATCCGACGTCGACTTTTTGCACGTGCTCTGGCAGGACATCCTGGCGAAACGTGAACAGAAGGGGGCACCGGCATTGCTCCACGCCGACTTGAGCCTGAGTTTCCGCGTCGTGCGCGATCTCTTTGGGAAGAAAGTCGATCGGTTATGGATCGACTCGCGTGAGGAGTACCAGGCGGTCCGGGACTTCGTGCAGCGCTTCTCGCCGGAGCAAACTTCTCGCATTCATTTGTACGACAAAGATGAAAGTCTTTTCGATCATCTGGGAGTGGAACAGGAGATGGCGCGGGCCCTCAGCCGCAAAGTCTGGCTCAAGTCCGGTGGGCATCTCGTGATCGATCATACGGAAGCGATGACCGTCATCGACGTCAACACTGGACGGTTCGTCGGGAAGCGCGATCAGGAAGAGACCATTCTCCGGAACAATCTGGAGGCGGCAAAAGAAGTGGCCTATCAGATGAAGTTGCGTGGGATCGGCGGAATCATCATCGTCGACTTCATCGACATGGAGCGAGAGAAGAATCGTGACAAGGTGTACCACGCGTTGCTCGATGCGATGTCGACCGACAAGGCCCGCACCAGAGTGTCTAGAATCTCTGACCTGGGGTTGATCGAGATTTCTCGTGAACGGGTGAGAGAGGATCTCCTGCGTTCGCTCTCCGAGCCCTGTCACTATTGCGAAGGGCGGGGCTATACGAAGTCTCCAACCACGGTAGTCTACGAGATATTCCGCGATGTCCGTCGGATCGGCAGCAGTCCCGAGCCGCAGCGGATTGTCATCGGCGCCCATCCCTCGGTTGTCGGGCTGCTGCAAGATGAAGAGCGACAAGGTCTTGAGGCCGTGGAGCGTGAGTGTGCCGCGAAAATCATCGTCATGCCGGACGAACACTTGCATTTGGAACAGTACGATCTAGCGGTACTCTAAAGGCTGTGGAAAAACCATTTCGGCACAGCAGAGCTTCGAACT
>Ga0137409_10008960_pt1 | contig 10205 bp, 6 predicted proteins | sample CZODoug1_16funga_FD_122059 | JGI IMG/M metagenome (GOLD analysis project Ga0137409, IMG submission 122059) | Vadose zone soil fungal communities from Angelo Coast Range Reserve, California, USA - CZODoug1_16fungal (Hybrid Assembly) | ecosystem: Environmental > Terrestrial > Soil > Vadose zone...
GGCCTTGATGGCGATTTCGGCGGTTTCAAAGTCGCGGATTTCGCCCACCAGCACGATATTCGGGTCCTGGCGCAGAAATGAACGCAGGGCCGCGGCGAAGTTCAAGCCGATCTGTTCTTTCATCTGCACTTGGTTAATACCTGGCAGATTGAACTCGACCGGATCTTCAGCGGTCATAATATTCGTATCGACCGTGTTGAGAGATTGGAGGGCGGAATAAAGCGTGTTGGTCTTGCCGCTGCCCGTGGGTCCCGTTACCAGAACCATGCCATACGGCTTGGAGATGTTCCGCTGAAACTTAACGAGAGACTCGGGCTCGAATCCGAGGTTCGTCATATCGAGCATTAGCTTCTCTTTATCGAGTAGGCGCAGCACAACCTTCTCTCCAAAGAGGGTCGGCAAAGTCGAAACGCGAAAATCGAGTTCACGTGATCGCGACTCAACCTTGACGCGAATCTTGATGCGGCCATCCTGGGGCAAACGCTTTTCAGAGATGTCCAGTTTCGACATGATCTTGATGCGGGAGATCAGGGCATCTCGCATTTTTAGCGGTGGGTGCATTACGTCGTAAAGGAGGCCGTCAATGCGAAAACGAATGCGCAGCTCTTTTTCGTACGGCTCGACGTGAATGTCGGAAGCGCCACGCCGCAGGGCGTCAACCAGAAGGACATTGACCAAACGCACCACCGGTGCGTCTTCGCTCATTCGGGTGAGGCTGGAAAGATCGATTTCGTCATTGTCTTCAAAAACCTCGACCTCGCTGGCGAGCGTTTCCTGATCGAAGTCAAGACTGTCAAGTGAGACAAGATCGGCCTGGGAGAAGCCATTGCCGTTAAGGCCTTCTACTGAAAGATCCGGTGCGACCGCCGCGAGTTCGATCTCGCGCGAACTGCTGTAGTACTTGGCGATTGCGGTCTGAACACTGGCTTCAGCTACAACCACTGGTTCGACATTCAAGCCGGTCATGAACTTGATGTCGTCCATTGCGAACACGTTGGTAGGATCGACCATCGCGAGGGTGAGGGTAGCTCCCACGCGCGACAGTGGCAGGACGGAATATTTCTGGGCAACCTCCTGCGGAATTAACCGCAGGACCGAGTCCTCAATATCAAATAGATCAAGATTTACTGATGGGATGCCGTATTGTCGAGATAGTACTGCGGTGATTGTATCGTCCGAAACCAGACCAAGTTTCACCAGATTGAAGCCGAGCCGGCCACCATGCTCGCGCTGGTAATCCAGCGCCTGGCGGAGGTGTTGCGGACTAATTAGGTTCTCGCGAACGAGAATTTCGCCGAGTTTAGCTGACATTTTTGGGGTGCTGGTTTTCCGGCTTTTTCAGTTAAGACATTAAAAGTGGTGGGACCGAATCCCTATTTCGGGATGCGAACTCGTGAGTTGCAGGGCAAGCAAACGATGCTTAACACCGTTGCAACGCCAATTCTAACGATCAAAGCTATCGCTGTCAATAAAGATTTCTGGAATGAGGTTCGGGTGAGTGTCTTGGGTCTGTTGGGCATTTTCCACAACGAAACAATATTTGATCAGCATGTGCGAGTCGTGCTGGACAAGTGTTTGCCGATATTCGATAATGTTCGCGCAGATTCGGAAAAAGCTGAGGAGATACCAATGGCGATAACAGCAAGACAGCGAAGAGTATTGGATTACATTAAGCATTATTTTGAAGAGCATCAGGAAGCCCCCACCATCGCTGAGATTGGCCAGGAATTCGGCATGAGTTCATCGGCCAGTGTCCATCACGTAGTTTCGCTTCTGGAAAGAGAAGGATTTATTCGCCGGATTCCCAATGTCAGTCGTGGAATCGAGTTAGTAAAGGATGAGCCGGCGCAGGAGCATTATGAAATTCCTTTGCTGGGAGTGGTTGCAGCCGGTGTCCCAATTGAAGCGATATTAAATCACGAGATCGTTTCTATTCCGCAAGACATGTTAAGACCGGGACGAATGTTTGCGCTACGTGTTCGAGGTGACTCAATGATTGATGAGCAAATTCGTGAAGGTGATTTCATCGTTCTTCAATCGCAGCAAACTGCGGACAACGGGCAAACAGTTGTAGCTTTGATCGATGGAAGTGATGCGACGGTCAAACGCTTTTATGGAGGGCGCAATCAGGTGCGTCTGGAAGCAGCTAATCCGCGTTACAAACCAATCGTCATTCGACCGCCTGAGCGGGTGCAGATTCAAGGCGTGGTAGTGGGCGTGATTCGTAAATACAAGCATTGAAGCTCAGTTATGATCTCAAATCTCAAATTTGAGATCTCAGATTTTGAACGCTCGCTCTGGTTTTGCCATGGCCTCACCAAGCGTCCTATTAGTTCTTTGATATAACACGAGCGACTTTTTTCAGATCATCTATGAACCGGCGCTTTTCAGCATGGCGGGTTTCTTCATCCGGAGCGCGCAGAATTGAAGACGGATGAACTGTCGCCATGATGTAAGGCGCCAGAGTTGACTCAATGAACTGACCGCGTTGTTTGCTGACTCGGAATTTTGGGCCCAATAAAGCCTGCGCGGCGGTTGCGCCGAGACAAACAATAACTTTTGGCTCAACCAGACCAATCTCGGCTTCCAGCCAGGGACGGCAAGCGGCAATCTCTCCGGCATTGGGTTTTTTATGAATGCGGCGTTTGCCACGCGGTTCCCATTTGAAATGCTTGACGACATTGGTGACGTAAGTCTGCGCACGATCGATGCCGGCTTCGGCCAGTGCATCGTTAAGTAAACGGCCGGCCGGACCAACAAAAGGTTGGCCGGTGAGATCTTCTTCATTGCCGGGCTGTTCGCCGACAAAGAATACTTCAGCGCGGCGAGCGCCTTCGCCGAAGACGGTTTGCGTGCCGCGCTTCCAAAGGTCGCAGGCCTGGCAATCAGCGGCGGCGTCACGAAAAGCCTTTAAGCTTTTTCGTTGAGGAAAGAATTCTTCGGCCGAACCTGGTGATTGGTCTTTACTCACGGCAGATATTGTCCCGTGTGTTAATGCCCAGTGCAACTATGAAAACAGCAATCGCGAAAAAAGAGATCGAGTTGGCGCTGGCCGATCGTTTTGGGGCTGTCTTCCAACGGCGCGAGAAGCAGCCGGTTGAAATTGTGCCCACCGGTGTCGGGGAAATTGACGCGCGCTTAAATGGATTTCCGCGCGGAGCGATTACTGAGATCCATGGAACAGCATCATCCGGACGAACCAGCCTGTTGCTTTCGGCTTTGGCGGTCGCCACCCTGCAGGAAGAGACCTGCGCGCTGGTAGATACCAGCGACACGTTCGATCTTTCATCCGCTGGAAATGCTCGAGTTGATTGTGATCGCTTATTGTGGGTTCGCTGTAGTGGCAATCTGGAACGCGCTTTCAAGGCGACTGATCTTTTGCTGCAAAGCGGCGGCTTCGGCTTAGTCGTGCTTAATCTGGCCGACGTGGCCGCAAAATTCACGCGGCGAATAATCACGTCGTGGTGGTTTCGTTTCCGGCGGGCAATTGAAAACACGCCCACCGTGTTGCTGGTAGTGACTCCTGTACCATGCACTCGTTCATGCGCTGCGCTGGTTTTGGAAGTAAAGAACGAAGGGCCAGTCTGGCCCAACACCGTGTCATTCGTTTTAGAAAACAGTGGCGCAAAGTTAACGATGAAAGAAAGTAGGGAGCATTCGACCCCGCGCCTTTCGCTGGTTACAGGTTCAACTCCGACGCTTTGTTCCTCGCTCACTTTGGGAGAGGGGCCAGGGGAGAGGGCTTACGCGTCCCTAACGCCTCCACCCTCCTCTCCCCCAGAGAAGGATGGGTTTAGCCCCAGCAATTACACTTATCTCCCTCTAACCCATTCAAATCTGCTTCAGGGAATTCGCGTCCGAGTAAATCAACAGCGGCCTATTCAATGGAATGCCGGCCCCGTCAGGTTCAGAACGCGCTTGCACTAGCTTCGCCCCGTCTTGACAGTATTCGCAGATATTCGCTAATCTTCGTCTCCAAAGAATAACCCGAAGCTTTTAATCAAAACTCAGAGAGTGAAATATGTTTGCGAGTATCTATGGACGAACCATCCCCAAATTTGAGTTTCAAGGCGATGCCGGACAGGCTTTGCTTATCGACCTGGCTTTCACTTTCTCTCCTTTAGTTGAGCAAACGACCGTGGACACAGTTGTGCTTGATGTCGCCGGGCAGGATCTGTTATTTGGCTCGCCTGCCCATCCAGAATCGGCTATAGATAACGATACCGAGATCGATTCTGCGCGCGCCCTGGCCAATGAAATTGTCCGGCGGGCGGCTCAGTTAGGTTTCAAGGTGAATGTTTCCGTGGCCGCGAATCCCGATGCGGCGATCCATTCGGCCCGATCGTTCAAAGGAGTGACTGTCATTCCTGCCGGACGAGAGTCCTTACAACTCGGGAACCTGCCATTAAAGCTGCTTGATTATTCACTGGCTGAGATTGAGAAAGAGAGAGTGGAGGAAATTAGCGAAACGTTGGAGCTTTGGGGTCTGCGCACCTTTAACGATTTTGCCAGGTTGCCATTGGCGGGGGTGGCGCAGAGGCTCGGACAAGCAGGTGTGCGTCTGCAAAAGCTCGCCCAGGGCAAAAGCGATCGCCAGATGGTTTTGGTGCAACCGCCGCTCGGCTTCGAACAGTCGCTTGAATTAGAACATCCGGTCGCGGAGCTTGAGCCGCTCTCTTTTATTCTTTCGCGGCTGCTTAACCAGCTTTGTGCCAATTTACATTCGCATGCTCTGGCCACCAATGAATTAAGACTCCACCTGAACCTGGAAGATAGATCAGAGCATGAACGGACAATCTCCTTACCCATCCCCATACAAAATCCGAAGACGTTACTGCGTTTGCTTCTATTTGAAATTGAAGCCCAGCCGCCACAAGCCGCTGTGATCTCAATAACTATTAGTGCCGAGCCGGTGAAGCCTCGCATGGCACAGACGGGGCTGTTTATTCCTTTAACTCCCGAACCGGAAAAACTCGAGTTGACGTTGGCGCGCCTGGCTAAGTTAGTCGGAGCAGACAAGGTTGGTTCACCCGAGATTTTAGATACGCATCGACCCGATGCCTTTCGCATGAAGCGTTTCAGTATTTCAACCCAAAATAAATCACGTCGCAATCGGCAATCGGCAATCGGCAATCGGGAATGCGTAATGGGGTTCAGAGTTTTTCGGCCACCCTGGCGCGCAGAGGTGCAAACCCTGCATGGACGACCCACGCGTATCAGGGCGCAGGATGTGAAGTTGTCATGTCTGGTGCGCGGCCAGGTTGTCTGCGCTTCTGGTCCGTGGCGGACGTCGGGTGATTGGTGGCGACCGGACGTCTGGGTCAGAGATGAATGGGACATAGCAGTCGCTGATTCAATTCCCAAACAAAGTGAGGTGCTTTGCCGGATTTACCGCGATGTGCAAAGTGAAGAGTGGTTTGTGGAAGGGATTTATGACTGATCTTTAGGCCAACCAGCGGGGGCAAGCCCGCCTTCCTGAGCTCGAGCTATTCACCGTTAGTCTTAATTCTACTTGAAAGGCTTTCAAGGCTAGATCAACCAACGGAGTCAGAGAATCTCAGGGTTGGGAAGGTGGGCTCGCCCCCCGCTGGTTGACTACGGACATTTGGAATGACTGAGCAATACGTTGAATTACATGCGCGCTCCGCGTTCAGCTTTTTGGAAGGAGCATCAGTTCCGGAAGAGCTAATTTCGGCGGCTCGGGGATTAGACATGCCGGCAATGGCTTTACTGGATCGAGACGGCGTGTATGGCAGCCCGCGTTTTCATCTGGCGGCGGAAAAGAATGGGATCAAGGCGCATATCGGCGCCGAGATCACGGTCCAAAGTCCAAAGTCCAAAGTCCAAAGTCTGGCCAACGTTCGCGCTCCAAAATCCAATGTCCCATGTCAAACACATGACAGCCAAACGGACTTTGGACCTTGGACTTTGAACTTTGGACAAACACACTCATTCACACCTAAGGAAACCTTTTCGATTCCGCTCCTCGTCCGTAACCGTACCGGTTATCAAAATCTTTGCCGGCTGATCACGCTCATGAAGTTGCGCGTGCCGAAACATGCGAAGCCGGGCGAGTGTGCAGTTACACCCGAGGAGTTGGCGGAATATGCGGAAGGCTTGATTTGTTTGACAGGCGGTCACGATGGACCGTTAGCAAAGGCGTTTGACTGTGGAGACACAGAAAACCGAGAGGAGGCACAGAAAACTGCGGAGTGGTTAATTGATGTCTTCGGCAAGAGAAACGTCTATGCCGAGTTGCAGCGCCATTTTAATCGTGAAGAGGAAGCGAGGAACCAAGCTGTCAGGGACATTGCGCGACAATTTCATCTTCCTTTACTGGCTACGAATGGCGTTTGCCATGCGAGCCGGGCACAGCGCGAAGTGACCGACGTTTTCACCTGCATCCGAAACCATGTGCGATTGGAAACTGCCGGCAGGTTACTCCAGACTAATTCCGAGCGTTACCTTAAATCAGCTAAGACGATGACGCAGCTCTTTGCCGATCTGCCTGAAGCTATTCACAACACAATCGAGCTTTCTTCGCGTTTGCAATTTACCCTCACGGATCTGGGTTACGAGTTTCCGAAATATCCGGTAGCCGCGGGTGAAACGATGACTTCTTTTCTGCGTCAGCGTACGGAAGAAGGGGCGCGGGAACGTTATACCGGACGCAACGGCCGCCCTGCTTATGAAACTGCCCGCACGCAGATTGAGCGTGAGCTCCGGTTGATCGAAAAACTCAAACTCGAAGGTTATTTCCTGATCGTTTGGGACATTGTGCAGTTTTGTAAGTATCAGGGAATTCTGATTCAGGGGCGAGGCTCGGCGGCTAACAGCGCGGTCTGCTATTCCCTGGGCATTACTGCGGTCGATCCGGTGGGCATGGAACTGTTATTTGAACGCTTTCTTTCCGAAGAGCGCGGTGAATGGCCGGACATCGATCTTGATTTGCCGAGCGGTGATCAACGCGAGCGCGCCATTCAGTATGTTTACGAGCGCTACGGAAAGCTTGGCGCGGCGATGACTGCAAACGTGATCACCTATCGTGGCCGATCGGCAGCGCGTGAAGTTGGCAAAGCACTCGATTTTGATGACGAGACACTTGGCCGGCTCGCCGGGCTGGTTCATACGTGGGAGTGGAAGGATCCAAAAGACTCAACCGAGCGGCAGTTTCGCGATGCCGGTTTGGATCTGCGGAACCCTCGCATTAAAAAATTCTTTCAACTTTACGAGCGAGTGCAGGACCTGCCACGTCACCTGGGCCAACATTCAGGCGGCATGGTTATTTGCCAGGGACAACTCGACTCCGTTGTCCCGCTCGAGCCCGCGTCGATGCCCAACCGCGTCGTCGTTCAATGGGACAAAGAGGATTGCGCAGACCTGGGACTGATCAAGGTTGACTTGCTGGGACTGGGAATGATGGCAGTGTTGGAAGATTCTATTCAGTTGATTCGAGACTCTTATAAAGAAGAAGTCGATCTGGCCCAGCTTCCCCAGGATGACGAAACTGTTTACCGGGCATTACAAAGAGCCGACACGATTGGAATGTTTCAGGTCGAGAGTCGCGCGCAAATGTCCTGCCTGCCACGACTGCGGCCACAAAAGTTTTACGACATCGTCGTGCAGGTGGCGATCATTCGACCCGGTCCAATTGTCGGCAACATGGTTCATCCTTATTTGAAACGCCGGCAAGGACGCGAAGAAGTTGTTTACCCCCATCCTTCGCTGGAGCCAGTGCTGCGGCGTACGCTCGGCGTTCCCCTCTTTCAGGAGCAGTTGTTGAAGATGGCAATGGAGTGCGCGAACTTTTCCGGCGGCGAAGCGGAAGAGTTGCGGCGTGCTTTTGGATTCAAAAGGTCCGAAGCTCGCATGAAGGAGATAGAAGTGAAACTGCGTCGCGGCATGGCGAGCAAAGGTCTTACCAGCAAAGCCCAGGATGAGATTGTGCTCGCGATCACGTCGTTTGCGCTTTATGGTTTTCCGGAATCACACGCGGCGAGCTTCGCTTTAATTGCTTACGCCAGCGCTTATTTGAAGTGTCATTATCTAGCCGCTTTCACCGCCGCAATTCTTAATAATCAGCCGATGGGTTTCTATCAGCCGTTTACACTCGTCAAGGATGCGCAGCGACATGGGCTAACAGTCAGACCAGTGGATGTAATTCGATCGGATTGGTTGTGCACGATCGAAGAAGAAAAAAAGGGGAAAGGGAAAGGGGGAACGGGAAAAGAACTCGTTCTGCGTCTCGGGTTGAGATATGTGAAAGGTCTTTGTGAACAGTCGGGGAAGGCGATAATGCGTGAGCGTATGAAGTGCACTTTCGTTGGCATCGACGACTTGCAATACCGCGTGCCTGAGTTGCGCAAGGATGAAATGAGGAAGCTGGCGGCGGTTGGGGCGCTGAATTTTATACAAAAAAGTCCAACGTCCAACGTCCAACGTCCAGAGTCGAAAAAACAAGAAAGTTCAAAGACTGGTCCAATGTTCCCAACTCCTGTCGCTGGACAGACTTTGGACTTTGGACTTTGGACTTTGGACAAAAAGAATGCAGACAGGATGTCTGCGGTCCCGGCGGTTACGCGTCGCGATGCCTTGTGGCAGGTGGAACGAGTTGTGCGCCCGGCGGGAGAACTTTATGAAGAGCTTCATGAGACTGACGGCAATTCGCCCCTGGCTCCCATGACGCGGCCGGAAAGGATAGCGGCCGACTTTCGCGGCACCGGGTTAACGATTGGACGGCATCCGGTTGCTTATCATCGCCCGGAGTTGAATAAGCTGGGTGCTTGCCGCGCCATCGATATGCAGCAGATGCGTGATGGCAGCGTCGTTAAAGTTGCCGGATGGGTAATTGTGCGGCAGCGTCCCGGCACCGCGAAAGGGTTTGTGTTTTTGACCATGGAAGATGAGACGGGAGTGGCAAACGTTATCATTACCCCGCAGTTATTCGATAAGTATCGTTTAGTTTTAGTTGACCATCCCTTTCTCCTAATCTCAGGTAAACTGCAGAATCAGGACAACGTCGTTTCGGTAAAAGCTAAAAGCGTTCGCGCGCTTTCCTTTACCGTGGGGGCAGGGAACTCCCACGATTTTCACTAATCCAGAGACCGAATAACTCAGGAACTCGTTATTGTTAGAAAACAGATTCCAACCCGCGGGCTAAACTCTAAAGATTTAGCAATTTTAAAGAAGCGTTAACTCTCATAATGCTGTAGTGTTCGTCACACGCATACGTACGTTTGGCAGTTCCATCGTGCTCGTCTCAATGGCCCCAACCAAGGAGAACACAACAATGAAAATCAAATACCCGGCGGTGATCGTGGCGACGCTGGTTCACTATTTTCTGGGAGGACTCTGGTACTCCCCGCTGCTCTTCGCCAACAAGTTTCTTCAGATCATCAACTGGCCCCCTGAAAAAGTTACCGAAATACAAAACCAAAGCCATGCGAAGGAGTTGGTCATTGCCTTCGTGACTTCGCTCGTTTTGGTTTACATCCTTGCGCATTTTGTTCAGTACACTAAATCCACCACCGCGATGGCGGGCATTCAAACCGCTTTTTGGCTCTGGCTCGGGTTTATCGCGACCACCCAGTTGGCCACGGTTCTTTTTGAGCAGAGACCACTCGGCCTCTATTTATTAAATGTCGGTTACCAGTTTGTAGGGTGCGCGATTGCCGGCGCGATCCTCGCTATCTGGAGACCGCAGGAAGCAATCGCACCCGCAGTGCAGCCGGCCTAAAAGCGAAAAGGGGAGGGGCAATGGGAAAAGGGAAAAGTAAGCAAATCAGGTTACTCTTCCCTTTACCCGTTCCCTTTCCCCTGCATTCTTTAGGAAATGGCCTTGAAAGCTGATTAGAAAGGCGTACACTGCGGCGTGAAATGTCGAAGTCGCTCATCAGCGATCAATTTTGGGCCCTGATGACTGAGGGCCAGAAGGTTGATGCTGTGGTTGCGGGGCACGCAACACTCAAGCAGATGAGCGAGGGCTTGCTCGACGGTTCGGAACAACTGCGCAATGCCTGCCGAGAGGTTCTGGCAGGCACCGATCCATCGTTTGAGAATCTTCCCGTTGATCGCGAGCAGCCCGAGCTTGCGCCGGAATCAGCCGACAACTTGCAGAATCTGAGTTCTCTTCAACTCGCAAGGGTCAAGCCCAGGATTGCTCAAACCAACCAAACCTTAAAACCGCGCTTTGGGTGTTGCTGGCC
>Ga0137409_10008964_pt1 | contig 10202 bp, 9 predicted proteins | sample CZODoug1_16funga_FD_122059 | JGI IMG/M metagenome (GOLD analysis project Ga0137409, IMG submission 122059) | Vadose zone soil fungal communities from Angelo Coast Range Reserve, California, USA - CZODoug1_16fungal (Hybrid Assembly) | ecosystem: Environmental > Terrestrial > Soil > Vadose zone...
TCCCGCGAATTCGCCATGCAGATGCTTTTTCAGTGGGACATGAGCCAGCAGGATCCCGCCAAGCTCGAAGCAAAATTCTGGCGCGCCGCCAAAGCCGCCGACACCACCCGGGCGTTCGCCAATCGCCTGTTCGAAGGCGCCGCGAAAGAAGTCACTATCCTCGACGAAATCATCGTAAAGCACGCGGAAAATTGGCGATTCGAACGCCTCGCCGCCATCGATCGCGCCATCCTCCGTCTGGCCATGCACGAACTCCGCTCCTCCGACACGCCGCCCAAAGTCGTCCTCAACGAAGCCGTGGACCTGGCCAAAAAATTTTCCGGCGAAGATTCCGGTGCATTCGTAAACGGCATCCTCGATACCTTCCGCAAATCACTGAATCCAGAGTAACTACCGAGGCCGCAGGCAGGATTCGCGCGATTGTGCCTCGCAGCGACTAATCCTGGTTAGTAAATCTATTTAGCGACGTTCAGGGTTACTTCGACCTTCACGACATGCCCGTTCAACGGATCAGTCGCGATTGTGTTTTGGGTTGTCTGTCCATCACGCAACATCAAAACGAGATTGGCTCTGAATGTCCTCACCAGGGGTGTATGCGGCTGGTCATCGGGCTTTGAGGCCGCCGGAAATTCCTCTTTACCACCAGAACTTGGGTAGATCGACGATCGTTCGAGTGTCAGGTCAAGCATGTACTTGCCATCTTCTCCGGCTTGCGCATAGCAGTCCAGATTCGAACCAATGTCCTGATACTGAACTGCTGAATCCTTTCCACCCGTCCAAATGGGCACTCGCACACCCATCCGTACCCTTCCTACGAAGCGAGAGTTTTCGTCCGCTTTGACGAAAAGCGTATACGGCAGGCTGCTCAATTTCTTTTCACCATCATATTCGTTGAACACGATGGTGACTTTTAGCGGCACTATGTTCTTCGCATCCGCAATCTCAGAGGTTCTGGCGCCCTTAGCAGCCTCGGCGCTTTTCGCGACCTGGGCGTTCGCCTGCGCCGCTAGAAGTGCCATCGCTGCAACCACCATTAAATGTTTCAGCATTTTTGCTTTTCCTCCCGGTTTGCGGTGCACGATCATTTTGTCCCCGTCTTCGTAAGCCCTTCGTCCAGGTTTTCGATTCTCAGATCCGTCACTTCGATCTGCTCGATAACCAAAGGCTTCGGCGTCACTTCGTGGGCATCAGCTATGACCACTTTCGCTTCACCTGCCGCGCTGGACACTGTCGCGTAGAAGCGCTTCAGGGATTCCTCTTCTTCCGGTTGGATCAACACTTCCGGTTCGTGGGTAGTAGTAACGAAGCTCTTCTGCTCCTCGCGAGCCTTAAAGGCTTTCGCGGAGGAGTGACTTTTGCGCTCAGGTACGAAGATTGAGCCCCCTTCAACCGCTCCAGCAGGCACTTTGCTCGGTACGGTGATTGCTTCCGTGCGGGATTTATCGTGAGCCCCGCGGATCAGACCCAGAAAAGAAACGGCAAGAGCAAGTGCTCCAGTTGCGCAAACGAATGCCCAACCGGGAATGCGAGGCCCGGTCGGGACCGTTTCGGTCGCGAGGTTTGCCTTTACGTTAGGAACGAACGACGGTCGCACTTTCGCGTTGGCAGCTTTCTGTAATCCAGCATCGACCGCGGCGAAAAGATTCCGTTCGCCGGCCAGCATCGCGGCACAGTGCTCGCACGCTTGCACGTGTTCATGCAGCGCATGGGACAGTGCCGCGCCGCTCGCCGCCGCCTCGGTCAAGCCTTTTTTGTATTTGTCACATAGCATTGCAACTTCTCCGCTAATTTCTTGCGGCCCGCAAACAGCCGCGATTTCACCGTGCCGATCGGCAAGCCCAGCATTGCCGCAACCTCTTCCAGGGTGTGCCCTTCCATCGCCGAGAGCAGCAGCACCAGTCGCAGCTTTTCCGGCAGTTCGTCCATCGCACGATCGAAGTGCGCTTGAAATTCGCTCGACGCCGCGAGTTCTTCCGCATTTGGCGGTGCAGCTCGTCTGGCTGGTTGCGCCCATTCCGTTTCGCGCAACTCCCGCCGCTTTGCCGAACGTGCGCGATCCAGCGCCAACCGGAAGACAATGCGCACGAGCCATCCGCGAAATCGCTGCGTATCCCGCAAGCGGTCAAACCGCCGGTAAGCTCGCAGCAGCGCTTCCTGCGCAACATCTTCCGCATCCGGATCGTTGCGCAAGACGCAGCGTGCCACGCGAAACGCAAGTGGGCCGCACTCCGCGAGCCGCGCCTCAAATTCCCGGCGCCGGGCCGCCTGCGCCGCTTCCCGGCTCCAATCGTTCTCAGCGGCGCGAATTGGCTGGATCAGAACCAGCTCCTGCATTCGTTCTTACGTGCGAGCCAACTGCGCTCGCCCTCCCGGTTCACATACTAGACGTCGCGATACCTTCCGCGGTTCGTTTACTGCGGACTTTCATGAGAGTTCGTCGCTCCAAACGCGAACCGCGCCACCGCGCGCAGTTCACGAATGAAACAGGACCCCCCTACTGAAGTTCCAAAACGGGAGCCTCGCCAACTTCTTGCCGCTCCTTCCACTTCCCCACCGCATTCCATTTTCGTGGAGGCACCCATCCTAACTCTTGCGATTCGAGTAGCTTACCGTCTTCTCCCGGGCAGTTCCGCATTCAGAGCTTTCGCTCCGCAGGCGCCGCTTTAGCTGGCACTTCGCCTGCATTTCGCCAGTGCATGCGGTCCCTCTCGCTAAACGCCGTGACCGATTCCCGCGCAACCGCACAGCGGCATTCTCTCGTTCCGCGAACGCCACTTTTCCTCGCGATTGCTGTCTATGTCGCGGGGTGCGGCGGCGGAATCGCCAGCTCCGTTGTGCCAGCGCCTCCTACGCCCACTCCCTCTTCCATTAGCGTCGCTGTAACACCCGCCACCGCGTCCGTGCTCTTGGGCAACTCGCAAACCTTCACTGCGGCAGTGTCCGGCGCAACAAACAGCAGCGTCTCCTGGACCGTTAACGGCATCACCGGAGGAAGTGCCTCCGTGGGCTTCATCACATCCGCAGGCGTCTACACCGCCCCACAAATTCTGCCCGCTTCCGCAACCATCATTATCACCGCGCAGAGCGCCGCCGACCCTACCAAGCAAGCCACCGCCACAATCTCTGTCCTCAGCGACGTCGCCATTGCGCTCACTCCCAGCATCATCGGCGTCGAACTCGGCGCAACGCAAGCGTTCCGCGCCGCAATCGCCAGCTCCGGCCAACCGAACGCCGCCATCCACTGGAGTCTTTCCGGCCTCGCCTGTCCCGCCGCGTGTGGCTCGCTGGATGCAAACGGCAATTTCACCGCGCCGCAACTTCTGCCGGGCGCGTCTGCTCTCACCATCACCGCGCAGAGCGTCGCCGATCCAGCCAAGCAAGCCTCCGCCGCGGTCACCATCACCAGCAATTTCTCTCTGCAGCTTTCCGCGCCTCCAGCGCTTGCTTCGGGCGGCTCCGGCACGATCACGTCCACGCTCACTCCAGTTGCCGGCTCGAATCCTTCGCCGAATCTTTCCTGGGCGATTTCCGGCCCGGGATGCGGTGGAACCAGTTGCGGTGTGCTCACGGTGGTCACGACCCAAGTGTTAGGCGGCGCCATGTCGACTTCCGCAACGTATACCGCGCCAGTGACTCCGCCAAATCCCAACATCGTCACTATCTCCATAACGCCGCAAGCCGATCCGTCAAAAAAAGCGCAAGCGGCGATAACGATTCAGCCCGGCGTTGGCGTGACGCTTTCGCCCAGCACGGTCACGCGCTCCGGCAATCATCGCGTCACGCTTACCGCTCAAGTTTTCGGCAGCGCCAACAATGCGGTGACCTGGGCGGTCAATGGCATTGCTAATGGCAACGGCACCGTCGGCCAAATTTGCGTCGTGGCCAGCAATCCCTGTCAGCCACTCACGTCCAGCAACAATTTGCAGGTGGACTATCAGTCGCCTGGCGCCATTCCCACACCTAACCCGGTCACCGTCCGCGCCACCACCCTCGCCGACTCCACGCGCAGCGCTACTGCGCAGATCACCGTAATCAATCACGACGTTGTGGCCGTGCTGCCTTCCTCCGCGACGCTTGCTCCGCTGGCAGTCCAGCAATTCGTCGCCACCGTTCTCGGCTCTGCCAATCAGAATGTGGTCTGGCAAATCCAGGGAAATCCGTGTTCAGTGCCTGGAGCCTGCGGCGCAATCGACGCTCTCGGCATCTACACCGCGCCCGGATCCGCGCCGTCACCAAACGCGTTCACCGTCGTGGCCGTAAGCGCCGACGATCCGCTGCAATCCGGCTCGGCCAACGTCACCATCGCTTTCGGCGCAAATATCCTCGCCCTGCATCCCGCCAGTGTCTACGCCGGCGCCGTCAATGGCTTCACGCTGCGCGTCGATGGCAGCAATTTCGCCGCTTCCGCCCCCAGCCCGGGCTCCGTTCTACTAATTGCGGGTACCGCGCGTACCACCACGTGCAACTCCGTAACGGAATGCACCGCGCCGGTAACTCCCACCGATGTCGCCAATGCCGGAAATCTTTCCATCCAGATCCGAAATCCTGACAACACCACATCGAACAGTGTTTCTCTCGTCGTCGCCGCGCCCAATGTTTCCGATGAACTCATCTCGCTCACGAACTCTGCGCCCTCTGCTAGCGCTAAAGACATCATCGTCGTCGATCCCACTACCTCCGGCGTCTCCTTGCCCAACGCTGGCGTTGATTTGAATGTCGCCGCTCTGGGCGCCTTCTCCACCGTTACCAATTCCTGCAACCTTGCGGGAAATCCAGTGCTCTTGCTCCGGCCTTCCAGCGGGGTTGCCGCCGCAGACATCTGTCTCTTCTCCGCCAGTGGTCTCGATACCAGCATGGCCTACACCGTCACTGGTCCTGGTGACGTGGCGGTAATTGCTAAGCAGCCTGCCGGCCTCGGCATCATTCACCTCACGCTGCAAATTTCCGCCGCCGCTATTCCCGGCGCGCGAACGCTTTTCATCCAAAACACAAATTTAGACAAGACGGCCGCTACTGGCGCTCTGGAGGTGCAGTGAAATGAGTTTTATACAACGCAGAAGATTCCTGTGGATGTGCTTCCTGGCTGGCTTGGTGTTGCTGGGTCTGACAGCGGCCTTCGCCAACGGCACCACGCTGGCACGCTTGCGCTTTGAGGAATTGGCGCAGCAATCTTCCGCGGTCGCCCGGCTACGCTGCCTCGGCTCCGAGTTTCATTGGGAGCGCGGCGAGCTGTGGACCGAAACACGCTTTGAAGTTCTCGAGCGCAATAAAGGGCTGCTCTCCGGAATCGTCACCGTGCGCACTATCGGCGGCACCTCCGGCCACTTGCATTCGCATGTCGATGGCGTTCCCATCTTTCGCAGTGGCGAAGAGGTTTATCTCTTCTTGTGGGAGCGGCCGGGCGAGCCCTATCGCGTTCTTGGCTGGGCGCAGGGCACCTTTCGGATTGCCCGCAGCGAAGAGACTGGAAATGAATCCGTCACGCAAGACTCTGCCCTCCTGCCCTTGTTCGACCCGCGTACGCGAACCTTCCGCCATGGCGGCATTCGTAAACTGCCTGTTGAAATTTTCCAGTTGAAGCTGCGCAAGGCATTGCAGGGAGAGAATTGAGCAAAGATGCCACTGAAACTGCGAACCACGCTTTACAAGATTTTGTCGATCTTAGTTTCGGCACTGTATCTAGCGACGACCGCGCAATGTGCCGCTGGCTACGCTTTCAATCAAATCGTCCCTGATGTGCGGCAAGGCGTCGCTATGTCGGGCGGCTCCGCTTGTCCGGTACGCGCGCGCCAACTCAGCGGTGCATCGAGCATCTCCGTACGATGGAGCACCACGCTTGGCGCTAATCCAGTTTCGGTCGTCACGCAAAACCAGACCGCTGCCGCGCGCCTTACTGAAATCGAGCAAGTGATTTCGCAATCGCTTGCGGCATGGACTGGCGTGATCGGCACGACGTTGCTGCCTGCCAGCGTTGCGCCGTTGGCCCGCATTGCAACGCAAAATGCTTGCGGCTCCGATGGCCTCAACTCCATTTGCTTCGATCAAGCCGATATGGCTTTCACTCCCGGCGTGCTCGCGTTCACTCGCATCATTACTTCCGACGCGCTCGGCCAACAAATCGGCGGCAGCCCAGCTGCTACGCAGCTCGGACAGATTCTCGACGCTGACATTTATTTCGATCCCAGCGATTCGCTAATCACGTTTGCAACGCCCGCCGCTCTTCCCGCGTCACCGAAATCTTACGACCTGGCTTCCGTCCTGACTCACGAACTCGGGCATTTCTTTGGCTTCAGCCACTCCGCTGTGTGGAGCGCCATGATGTATCCCTACGCGCCCGCGCCCGGCACGTTTAACGGTCCGCGTCCCAGCGTGCAGCAACCTGACGCGCCGCTTGGCGACGACGATCGCACCGGGCTGCGCATTCTCTATCCCGATCCGGTCGACGCCATAAACATCGGCGTGATCGCCGGGCGGATTCTGCCCGCTAATCCGCTTTCGCTGCCACTATCGCCGCCGGGAGTGACTGGCATTTTCGGCGCGCATGTTGTCGCAGTTGACCAGAGCAGTGGAGCAGTCATCGCAGGAACCATGGCCGGCTGGAGTTGCGCCGTCCCTGGGCCAGCCCAATTCGACGGCACCTACCAACTCGACCATCTCCCCATCGGCCACACTTACGCCGTTTACGCCGAGGCGCTTGACGGTGTCGTTTCGCCGGGGCAAATCACGCCGGCACTGACGACCCTGTGCCGCAACTCGACTACTGATCCTGGCTGGCCTCCGCTGCAAGGCTGCATCGTTCCAGCAGCGGACATAAGTTTCACCACCCGATCGCGCTGAAAAATCGCGACGCAAGCGATCTGTTTCCATGCGAAATGCTGTACCTCTATTCAATGCGGTCCACCGAATGAGTCCGGAACATTTGCTAGCTGGCACGCTGGAGCCGGAAAATCGGGATTTCAGGGCGCACATTGAAGCGGACTTGAAGCAGATGACCGACACCACGGCTAATATACAGGCGGCGATTACCCGATAGTTTGATTTCGCCTTTCGTGTAGCGTTTATTTTTTACGGGCAACAGCGGCGGGGGCAGGAACGGCGGCTTGCATTGTCCTCCGTGCGTGTGGCCCGCAAGAATCCAACCCGAGTATTGGCCCCACACCGGCCGATCCGCGGCGTCGGGATTGTGGCAGAGAACCACGGTTGAATCGTCCTGGCCCTTCCTGACCAATAACTCACCTGGGTCGAAGCGCGGGCCCCATAGGTCATCCAACCCAATAAACTGCAGGCCCGCGATCGTGCAGGCGTCGTTACGGAGCACCGTAACGCCAGCAGCGCGCACGATGGAGACGACCTCTTCCGCTACATTGACCATTCGCCAGTTGTAGCCGTAATCGTGATTGCCAAGAACGCTGACGGTTCCAAGACGGCCGTGAGGCATGTGGGCCACGATGCGCCTCAGTTGCTCAAACTGGTGAGCGCTGCGATAAGTGATCCAATCTCCGGTGAAAACCACAAAGTCGGGAGCGAGTTCCTGAACGCTACGCAGCGATTTAAGGATGTAGTCGTCGTCCACCTTTGGACCAACGTGCAGGTCGCTAATCTGCGCAAGAGTGCGCCCTTCCAGTTCGCTCGGCAACCCTGCAATCGGCAAAATGGAGTAGGTGAATTCAAGCCAGTGCGGCTCGATGCGCCAGGTATAGATTCCAACGAGGCTGCCAAGTCCTACGACCATGGATGTGAGCGCTTGGCGTCGAGTGAACTTTCGCATCATTACGATTCGCTTACTTCAATTCCCTTCTGACTAAAGGCGCTCGAAGATGCCGGCGGCTCCCATGCCTCCGCCTATGCACATGGTTACCATGCCGTAGCGGGCGTTTTTGCGTTGCAGGCCGCGGATTAGGGTGGCGGTTAGTTTTGCTCCGGTGCAGCCTAGCGGATGACCTAGGGCTATGGCGCCGCCGTTGGGATTTACGCGGGTGGGATCGAGTCCGGCTTGCTGGATGACGGCTAGGGATTGGGCGCCGAAGGCTTCGTTGAGTTCGATTACGGCGATGTCGCTGAGGGAGAGGCCGGCTAGCTTTAGCGCTTTGGGAATGGCGAAGACCGGGCCGATGCCGAATTCTTCGGGAGGGCAGCCGGCGGTGGCGTAGGCGATGAAGCGGGCGAGGGGCGTGAGGCCGAGGGCTTTGGCGCGGGCGTCGCTCATGATTACGGTGGCGGCTGCGCCATCGCTCATGGGGGAACTGTTGCCGGCGGTTACGGTGCCTTTGGCGTGGAAGGCGGGCTTTAGCTTGGCTAGGACTTCGAGGGAGGTGTCGGCGCGGGGAAGTTCGTCAGTGTCGAAAATAAAGGTCTGCGTCGTGGGCTTCACCGACCCACCCTTTGCGCTAACCCCGCGCGCAGGATGGGGCAACCCGGAACCCAAAGAAGAGGCGCTGTTGCCGTTCCCGTTGGGGAGCGAAGTGATTTTTACCTCGACGGGGATGGTTTCGTCTTTGAAATTTCCGGCGGCGATGGCGGCTAGGGCTTTTTTGTGGGAGTTGGCGGAAAATTCGTCGGCTTGTTCGCGGGTGATGCCGAATTTGCGGGCGATGTTTTCGGTGCCGAGGCCCATGTTGATGTAGGCGTCAGGATAGTGATCGACGAGCCAGGGATTGGGGGAGATTTTGTTGCCGCCCATGGGCACCAGGGACATGGATTCGGTGCCACCGGCGACTATGATTTCTGCGGAGCCGCCGCGGATGCGCTCGGCGGCTAGCGCGATGGCTTGCAGGCCGGAGGAGCAGAAGCGGTTGATGGTCATCGCGGAGGTTTCGACGGGGAGACCGGCGCGGAGGGCGGCGATGCGGGCGACGTTCATGCCTTGCTCGCCTTCGGGCATGGCGCAGCCGAGAATTACGTCGTCGATTTGCTTGGTGTCGACGGCAGGGACGCGGGCTAGCGCTGCCTTGATGGCCAAGGCGGCGAGATCGTCGGGGCGCGTGGACCGGAGCGAGCCTTTGTAGGCGCGGCCTACTGGAGTGCGGACGGCGGAAACGATTACGGCTTCAGGCATTCGGATCACCTCGCGGCGCTTGGTTTGTCCAGGCTAAAGCGTCAAACGTAAACCAATTCCTCAGTGGCTAAAGCCGGAAAAAAAACGGGACTTATGTCGGACCTAAAGGTCCGACCCCCATTGTTCGCCGCGTTTGCCGAAATTGCAAATTAGCGCAGTTTTTGGTTTTCACGGTTCAGTTGGCGCTTACTGTTTCCTCTTCAGGTTCGGTTTCTTGTTCTTCTTCGGATTGGGGCGATGGATAGGCGGCGCGGACGGTTTCTTCCCATGCGCCCACGTCTTCGTTGGCCAGATTGGTTTCGTAACGGATATGTTTTTGGCTGTAGAGGAGAAGCTGAGCGAGATAGGTAAGGTTTTCGGCGCGGCGGGCGGGGATACGGCCGTTGGCTACGAGATTGAAGAGTTTGCCGAGCACATGGTTGATGTCGGTGGTGGTGCGGAATTGGCCGGAGATGGATACGAGTTCCTGGCCGATTTCTTCCTGGGCGAGGAGTTGCTGCTCTTCGCGGGCGTGGACGAGGCAGAAGGAGGCGTGGGACTGGTGACGGAACATGCGGCACTGCCGACCGTCGGCGAAAGAGAATTGGCAGAGTTGGGTTGGATCGACGGCGTTTCTGGAACGGGACTGCTTGCTGGAATTCATTTTAGGAGCTCCTGTGTGAGATGAGGTGATGCCTGGAAACGCTTGAAGCGATGGAGTGAATAGAAAAAAGCCGCAGGGCTGCGCGGACTCCGCCCTTCGCTACAGGACGCGCAACGCAAGGGACACCCTCTGTTTTTTGTATGTGTGGCAGCGAAAGGAGTTACGGGTGAATTTTGCGGATGTGTGGCAGTGAAAGGAGTTAGGAAGCGGCGGGTCTGAAAGCATCAACCGCGGAACTTTGGGAATTGACGCAGAAGTCTCGGCGCGGAAATGGCGAGGTTTTCGGGGAAATGGTCGACGAGCAACGATCATGTCTGAGTTTACTGTATAAGTACGGTGACTACAACTGACCTGAAGGACAGAAATGCGAACTGTCCGAAGGGACTGGACGACATTGGCCCGGCGCTCGTCATTGAGCGTACGTGAACGGAATTATGATTAACGAAGATGTACGTATACGTTGACGTAAGACGAATACAGGGCGAAGATGTGACTATGAAGACC
>Ga0137409_10008965_pt1 | contig 10201 bp, 7 predicted proteins | sample CZODoug1_16funga_FD_122059 | JGI IMG/M metagenome (GOLD analysis project Ga0137409, IMG submission 122059) | Vadose zone soil fungal communities from Angelo Coast Range Reserve, California, USA - CZODoug1_16fungal (Hybrid Assembly) | ecosystem: Environmental > Terrestrial > Soil > Vadose zone...
TTGAAGAGGTTTCCGAACGAGCTTCCCTCGAATCCGACCGAGGCGTTCAGCATGACGGTCGGATAGTATGCGGCCTTCGCGATGCCGATCTGCTCGTTGGCTTCGGCGACCCGCCGCTCGGCGGCCGCGATGTCCGGACGCCGCTCCAGCAGCTGGGACGGCATGCCCACCGGGATGTCCGGCGGCGGCGTGGCCAGCGGACGAGGCGACAGGCCGAAGGCGGCGGGCGGCTTCCCGATGAGCGTGGCGATCGCGTGCTCGAGCTGCGCGCGTTGCACCGTGACGTCGGTGGCCTGCGCCCGCGTGGTGTCGAGCTGGGTCTGGGCCTGGGCGACGTCGGACTTCGGGGCCGCGCCGCCCTCGAAGCGATTCGTCGTGAGCTTGAGCGCCGCCTCGAACGCTTTGACCGTCTCGTCCAGGAGCTGCTTCTGGGCGTCGGCGGCTCGCAGCTCGAAGTAGTCGAACGCGAGCTCGGCCTGGAGACTGAGCCGTGCGGTTTCGAGGTCCGCCGCGGTGGCCTCGGCTTCGTGTCGCGCCGAGGCGACCGTCCGTCGAACCCGGCCCCACAGGTCGATCTCGTACGACATGTCGAGCCCGAGCAAGATGTCGCCGGTGGCGCCATGCCCGATGCCCGATATGGTGCTCGCGTTCGGTGTCAGGAAGGGACGGTTCCCGGAATCGCGGACGGAGCTGGCGCCGGCGCTGGCCGAGATCGTCGGGAACAGCGCGGCCCGATTGAAACGGACCAGGGCCCGGGCTTGAAGCAACCTGGCCTCGGCGATCCTGAGATTCTGGTTGGCGGCGGCGATTTGCTCCTCCAGAGCGTTGAGCTCGGCGTCCCCGAAGACCGTCCACCACTGACCGCGCGGCAGGTGATCGCTCGGCTGCGCGGTCTTCCAGCCATCCATCTCCTTGTACGCGGGTGTCATGGGCGCCGACGGCCTTTTGTATTTCGGGCCGACCATGCAGCCGCCGAGGAGGACGGCGACGAGCCCGGCGAGGCCGGCCGCTCGTCGTGTCATGGGCTCGGCGCGGCCGGCGCGCGGGCGATCCGCACGCGCGTGCCGCTGATGATCGAATCCGAGGGAGCCACGATGACCTGGTCGGTCGGCTGCAAACCGGTGACGATCTCGACGGTGCTGCCATAGTCGCGGCCGATCCTCACCGGAACGAGCTGGGCCTGGCCGTCGTGGACCACCGCGGCCTGAAGCCCCTCCGCCCGGAAGAGCAGCGCATTGGCCGGCACCGTGATGGATTGGGCCTGCGTGGGCATCTTCAGATGGACGAAGACGTACGCCCCGGGCAGCAGCTCGGCGCCGGGATTGTCGACATCCACTTCGATGAGCAGCGTGCGGGAGGCGAGGTCGATCGCGTTGGCGTTTCTCACGAGCGTGCCCTGGAACGACCGCCCGGGGAACTCGTCGAGGGTGAGGGTCGCGACGCTCCCGGGCCGCGCCGCGCGCGAGTAGATCTCGGGCACGGCCACGAACACGCGGAGCTTGTGGATGGCCGCCATGTGGAAGAGCTCTCGGCCCGAGGTGGTCGTCGATCCCGCGTTGATCAAGACGCCGATGTCCACGTTACGCGCGGTGATGACCCCGTCGAAGGGCGCGAAGATCTTCTGAAATCCCTGGAGCTGCTCGAGTCGGCGGACGTTGGCGACATTCGAATTCACGGTGGCCTTCATCGCGCTGAACGCGCTCACCGCCACGTCCGTCTCCTGCTTGGAGACCGAGTCGCTCTCCAAGAGCGCCTGCCAGCGGTCGGCGGTGATCTGAGCCTGCCGCAGATTGGCCTGCGCCGTCTCGAGATCGGCCCGGGCCTGCTGGAGCTGCTGATCGACCTCGGGCGTCTCGATCTCGGCGAGGAGCTGCCCTTGCTTCACGTGGGCGCCGATGTCGAAGTACCACGCCTTCACGTAGCCGTTGGTGCGCGCGAAGATCGGCGTGTCGGTGAAGGCCTGGGTGGTGCCCGGCAACAGGATTTCTTGAGCCGCGGCGTTCGGTTTCGGAGAGACCACGTTGACGACGGCGATGGCGGCCTCCGCGGTGGCGTTTTTCAGCGTGCCGTCGGCCGCGCTGCGCGCCCGGACGCCCGAGTAGATCCCGAGACCGAGGGCGGCTGCCACCACGGCGAGCAACAGCAGGGGGCCCAAGTGTGGCGGGCGCCGCATCACGCGGGCCTCGACGAGCGCCCGCCGTGCAGCAGGGCGAACACCGACGGCACGAAGACGAGGGTGGCGACGGTGGCGCACAGCAGGCCGCCGATGACGGCGCGCCCCAGCGGCGCGTTCTGCTCGCCGCCTTCACCGAGCCCGAGCGCCATCGGCACCATGCCGATGATCATGGCGAGCGCCGTCATCAGCACGGGGCGGAAGCGGGTGAAGCCGGCCTCGACGGCGGCCGTGGTCGCGTCCCCGTGCTCGCCGAGCCGCTCGCGCGCGAAGGACACCAGCAGGATGCTGTTGGCGGTCGCGACGCCGATGCTCATGATGGCGCCCATCAGGGCGGGGACGCTCAGCGTCGTCCCGGTCAGGAACAGGAAGACCACGATGCCGGCCAGCGCCGCCGGCAGCGCGGTGATGATGATGAAGGGGTCCAGCCAGGACTGAAAGTTCACGACGATCAGCAGGTAGGCGAGGACGATGGCGAAGCCGAGCCCCGTGAGCAGCCCGCGGTACGACGTCCGCATGGTGTCGAGCTGGCCGCGCACGGTGATGAAGCTGCCGCGGGGCAGGAGTGACCGGTTCGCGTCGACGACGCGGGCGATGTCGCGGCCGACCGCGCCGAGGTCGCGGTCCTGCACGGCGCCGAAGACGTCCACCACCCGGCGGATGTTGTAGTGCGACAGCACCGCCATCTCGCTCGAGCGCGTGATCGACGCGACGTCGGCGAGGATGCCAGGCCGCGTGGTGCTCGGGCCGGTGAGCGGGATGTTCTCGAGGTCCTGCAGCGACTGGATCCGGTATTGCGGGGTCTGGGTCGCGAGGTTGTAGCTGACACCGTTCTGCCAGTTCAGGAAGAAGGTCGGCGTCGTCTGGAAGCTTCCGCTCAGGGAGACGAGCAGGCTGCTGGCGAGGTCCCGGGCCGTGAATCCCGCCTGTCCCGCCTTCGTGCGGTCGAGCGCGACGTCGAACTTCGGATAGTCGAAACGCTGATGAACCCGGAGGTCGACCAGGCCGCGCACCTGCCGCAGCTCGTTCAGCATCTTGTCGGCAAGGCGACGATTGCCCTGGATGTCCGCCCCCTCGATCTGGATGTCGATCGGTGCCGGCAGGCCGAAGTTGATGATCTGCGTCACGATGTCCGTGGGCAGGAAATAGAAGGCGACGCCCGGGAACGCCGCCGGCAGCTTCTGCCGGAGCGTCCGGACATAGTCGGCGGTGGGGCCGTGGTCGCGCTTCAGCGAGACCAGGACGTCCGCGTCGGAGGCGCCGATGACGCCGGAGGAGCTGTGCATCCAGTTGATGGCGCTGTAGGGGAGCCCGATGTTGTCGAGGATCACGTCGATCTCGCCGGCGGGGATCTCACGCCGGATCGCCGCCTCCACGAGGTCGGTCAGGCGCGCGGTCTCCTCGATGCGCGTGCCCGTCTGCGTCCGCAGGTGAAGGGTGAACTGTCCACTGTCCGTATCCGGGAAGAAGTTCTCGCCCAGTCGCGGCGCGAGCAGGAACGCGGATGCACAGACGGCCAGGAACACCGGGATGAAGACGAGGCGGCGGCCCACCAGAACGGTGAGCAGTCGCTGGTAGCCGACGCGAACCCGCTCGAACCCGCGTTCGAACGCCTGCTGCGCGCGGGCCAGCGGATTTCGCGACGGCGCCGCGCCCTCGACCGGCGGAGAGAGCAGGTACCTCGCGATCGTGGGCACCAGCGTCCGCGACAGGAGGTAGGACGCGAGCATCGCGAAGATCACGGCCTCCGCGAGCGGGACGAAGAGGTAGCGGGCGACCCCGCCCAGGAGGAACATCGGCAGAAACACGATGCAGATGCACAGCGTGGAGACGAGCGCCGGCACCGCGATCTGCTGCGCCCCGTCCAGGATGGCCTGGAGGATCGGCTTGCCCATGTCGAGGTTGCGGTTGACGTTCTCGATCTCCACGGTGGCATCGTCCACCAGGATGCCGACGGCGAGCGCGAGTCCGCCGAGCGTCATGATGTTGATGGTCTCGCCGAGCAGGCTGAGCGTGATGACCGACGTCAGGATCGAGAGCGGAATGGAGACGGCGATGATGAGCGTGCTTCGCCAGCTCCCGAGAAATAGCAGGATCATCGCCGCCGTGAGGCAGGCGGCGATCACCGCCTCGCGGATGACGCCGCTGACCGCCGCCCGCACGAAGATCGACTGGTCGGCCAGGGGCTGGACGACGAGCTGCGGGGGCAGCGTCGGAATCACGCGTGGCAGCATGGCTCGGATGCCGGCCACGACGTCGAGGGTGGACGCCGCGCCCGTTTTCAGAATCGTGACGAGCGTGCCCCGGCTGCCATCCCGGCGGACGACGTTCGTCTGGGGCGCGAAGCCGTCGCGCACGTGGGCGACGTCCCGGAGGTAGATGGTCGAATTGCCGACCACCCTGACCGGGAGGTTGTTCAGCTCGGCCACGGTCCGTGGGCTCGCGTTCATGGCGACGTCGTACTCGAACTCGCCGATCTTGGCGGTGCCGGACGGCAGGACGATGTTCTGCTGGCCGAGGGCGGTGACGACGTCAGCGGGCGAGAGCCCCTTGGACTGGAGCAGGCGCTGGTCCAGGTCGACCATGACCTGGCGCTGCTTGCCGCCGTATGGATATGGGATGGAGGCGCCGGGCACGGTCACGAGCTGAGTCCTCAAGAAGTTGAGGCCGACGTCGTTGAGCTCAGACTCGGACATGCCGGACAGGGCGAGCTGGAGAATCGGTACGGTGGACGCGCTGTAGTTGATGATGAGCGGCGGCTGGGTGCCGGCGGGAAGCTGGCGGAGGATGGTCTGCGACACCGCCGTCACCTGCGCGTTCGCGGTGTCGAGGCGAGCATTGGGCTGCAGGAATATCTTGACCATCGACTGGCCGTTGACGGTCGTCGACTCGATGTGCTCGATGTTGTCCACCGTCGTGGTGAGGATCCGCTCGTACTGGGTCGTGATCCGCCCTTCCATCTCTTCCGGGTTCAGGCCGGTGAACTGCCAGGCGACCGCGATCACCGGAATGTCGATGCTCGGAAAGATGTCGGTTGGTGTGCGGAGGATGAGAACCGGGCTGGCGAGCAGGATCAGCAGCGCCACGACGACGAAGGTGTAGGGACGCTGCAGGGCGACTCTGACAATCCACACGATGTTTTGATGCCGGCCGACCCGGCGAGGTTACCGCCCACCGGCCTGGGCGAATCTCTATGACCACGCACGCGTCTTACTACGTGGAAGGAGAAAGTGAGGTATCACCGTGAACACGCTGAGAGGTGCAAAGAAAATGGCATTCGTGGCGGTCGCCGCACTGGCGATCGTGCTTGCGGTCAACGCGCCAAGCCAGGCGCGTGCCATGGGCGGTCACGAGGGCGGTCACTCAGGTGGAGCCGTCGGGCGTGGGTTCGAGGGACACCATGGCTTCGAGGGGCACCGTGGCTTCGAGGGACACCGTGGCTTCGAGGGGCATCGCTTCGACCGGCGCTTCGACCGGGGTGTACGTGGCGGGTTCGGGTTCGGGGTCGTCTCGCCGTACTACCCGTACTATGGTTACTACCCGCCGGCGTACACGTCCGACGCTCCGATGTACTACTGGTACTGCCCGAGCTACGGGGCGTACTACCCGAGCGTGGCGAGTTGCCCGGACACCTGGGTGCCGGTCCCGGCTTCATGACGCCGACTCCGAGCGTGGCCGCGCTCGTCGGCGAGTTGCGGTCCGCTCGGGCGCCAGGCGCCCTCGCTGCATCGCCCTCCTGACGGACCTCATCCCGACTCACCGCCTGTAACCCCCCGCTGGGGCCACTCATCCCAATGGCGCATCTGGCCAACGGATGGTTGCAGGAGGTGCGGTATGGGTCAGCTCACGGTCCAGGAACGTCGGCGCGTCTTCCTCGCCCGGCATCAGACGAGTCGCGAGATGCTGACACGACGGCCTGCACCGGTCGCTGCCCCCCAGCTGTTCCAACCGAGCCAGCGGCTGAGCCGGATCGTCAAGGCGGCGGCGATCGTGGCGCTGCTGAGCTCGGGCTGGTTCGTCTGCCACGCGATCGAGCTCCATGTCCCCGCGTCGATCGTCGAGGCGCTGCCTCGGCTCTAACAATGATGGTGAGGACAATCCTCGGGCTCGGACTGCTCGGCGTCGGGTTCTTCGCGCCGATCGTCGCGGCGGCGGAGACCCGTGTGGCTCAGGCGCCAGAGGGGTTTCGCTTCGAGGTGGAGGAAGCCGCGGGCTCTCATCGAGGGCCGGGCGTCGAGGGATACCTCCACAATGGCCTTCCCTGGAGGATCACCAATGTTCGCCTGCGGGTCGAGAGTGTGGACCCGGCCGGAACGGTGATCGGCGAGGCCGCCGGATGGGTTCTGGGTGACGTGGCGGCCGGCGGTCAGGGCTACTTCTTCGTTCCCGTCTCGTCGCCTGCGGCCGCCTACCGTGTCACCGTCGAGTCGTTCGACAGGATCTCACGCGAAGCACCCTGACCGAGCGCGCCGCTACCGCGTCAGTGCGTCCAGTGCGGTTGTCAGCAGGGGGTACAAGCTCGCCTGGGCCGCACAGTCGGTGACCCAGTCCCGGCCCTGGCCATTGCCGTCGGGGGTGTTCTGGAGAGCGCACCCGTCGGTCCGTTGGATCGCGTTCGTGAGCTTTTTGCGGGCCTCGTCGAAGTCACCGGCCTGGAGCGCGGCGATGACCTCGGTGAGGAACTGCTGTAGCGCGCTCTGGTTTCCTCGAGTCGTCACCTGTTCCGGCGCCAGCGCGCCGACGACGTTGAGAGCGATGACCGCCTGGTTCTCGGCGAACTGAGCACCCGTGACCACCGACACGACCAGGCTGTCCGTCGCGACGCCGCCGAAGGGATCGTTCACGCTCAGCGTCGCGATATAGCGCCCCGGAACGTCGGGGGTGAAAGTCGGGAAGGCGGTCGTCTCGCCCGCGAGGACGGCGCCGCTCCCGACCGGCGTGGCGAGCGTCCACGAATACTCGAGGGTATCGAGGTCGGGATCGTGACTCATCGAGGCGTTGAGGGAGACGGCGTCGCCAACAAAGGTCCCCTGGTCAGGGCCGGCGTCTGCAACGGGTGCGCCGTTCAGTGAGCTGACGACGACGGTATCCGGAGCGCTCGACAGGCCGTCGCCGTCGGTGACGGTGAGAGTCGCGGCGTACACACCGGGCACGTCAGCCACGAACGACGGCCTCGCGGTGTCGTCACCCGATAAGGTGGCGGCGCTTCCGCCGGGCCTGCTGGTCAGCGTCCACGCGAAGACCAGGTTTTCGGTGGCGGTGTTGTCGTCGAAGGATCCGCTGCCGTCGAGCGTGACGAGCCTGCCCGCGTGGATCGACTGGTCCGCTCCCGCGTTCGCGGTCGGGGCGTGTCCCACGTGCGAGAGCGCGTTGAAGCGCAGGTCATCATACGCAATGTCCGATCGGGCCTGTGTGAGTCGGACGGAATGGATGTTCGGGATCGAGAGGCTCAGCGTGAGACCAGCCTCGTCCGGAACCGTTACGCTCCCCAGCAGCACCCCCTTGACGTCGAAGGCCTCCATCGTCGCGGAGCCGCCGGCGACGGGGAAGTTGTCGCCTCGAATGGAAACGAAATCCGTGACGGCCGGGGTGCCGGCCTCGCCGGGCAACGTGAACGTGATGATCACCGGCGAGTTGTACCTGAGGGCGTCCGCGGCGTTGACTCCGCCGATGCCGCTGACCCCGCTGGTCGCGTGCCCGACGCCAAGATTGACCAGAGCGACGTACCCCGCCGTTGAGCTGAAGCTGACCCCCTCAGAAAGCTGCAGCTGATTACTGAGCCGCGCCTCGACCGGAACGGGCGTGCCGTCGAAAAACGTCCCCAGGGCCGTCACGCCGGGAACGACCTCAAACGTGATGAGATCGGCCCCGGCTCGTTCGCCGCTGGCGAGAACCATCGATGGGACAAGGACGGCCAGGGCCAGGAACGTGTGCCGCGTCATTGCAGCCTCCTCCCGACCACGTGGGCATGACGCTGGGGGCATCTCTTAGCCTGCCGACTCCTCACTCGCCCCCAACAGGTTCGAACAGGACCCCGGGCCCGCTCGAGGCATCGACCGTGTGATACCTGATCCACTGAACTTGCGGGCACGTGATCTGCCGCGCGACGCTTCTGAGCAAGAGAGAAAACTGGGGCGCGAGGAGAACCAGCCTCGGCTGACGCGAAAAGTTGATGGCCTGCTCCCGATACATGCGCTGGACGTTCGCCATGTTGCGCATGACCCAGTCGAAATGACCGATCCCGCGAAGCAACAGGCTGTCGCTGACGGTCGTGTCCAGGTCGATGATGGTCAACTGGCTCGCGCGACTCACCGCGAGGAAGTCGATATCGCCGCACGGATAGCATGGAATATTCGTGTCGATCGTTCTGAGGCCGTCCTCGAGCGCGCCGGCAAACTCCATCAGCATGACGGCCAGCCGGTCCCTGGTGACCGACGCGGCTCGCAGAAGCGCGATGCCGCCCCGGGGTCCGGGCGAAGGAGACGGGCGCTCCTTGTGTGACAAGAACAGATGGGATACGTCTTCCAATCCCCGACCAAGTGGCTTGTCGGAACGGTCAGGGCCTTCGGCGCCCCCCGCCCCGTCCGTCTTGGTCTCATCCATGTCGTTCAGTCCGACGCTGACTCGGTGTTTGCGTATGCGATCAGCGAAGACACTTCCACCGCTCCGGCGCGGGCGTATTTGCTCGAAATTAACACGCTGACGGAATCGATTCGCCGCGTGGTCAAGGTGGGATCTTCGGCGACTGACCTCGCGGTGCACAAGGGGGACAACCGGATCTACGTTCCGAATTGGTTGTCAGGCGCTCTGCTGGCTATCGACCTCAACACGTTCCAGCAGGTTCGTTCGTACGCCTTCTCGCCCTTCGGCGGAGTAGGATCCAGCGAGAATGACATCTATCGCGTTTCAGCCGGCAGTCCGGGCCGGCTCGTATGGGAAGAAGAAGACCAGTGGCCGGCAGCCCCTTCCGCGGCACCTCAAGCGCGAGCGCATCGTGCACGATTTGGCGGATTCAGAAAAGCACTGCCAGGTCTGTGAGCAGGATCTGCGACCCATTGGGGAAGAGTCGAGTGAGCGCTACGAATTCATTCCAGCACAACTGACGGTGATCGAGGATGTGTGCAAGAAATACGCATGTGCCTGCACGGTGAAGACGGCGACCAAGCCATCACAGCCGATCGAAAAGAGCACGGCCGGAGCCAGTCTGCTGGCACAGGTGATCGTGGGCAAGTTGGTCGACCATCTGCCGTTGCACCGGCAAGAGAAGATCTTGGAGCGTCACGGCGTGGAAATCTCGCGGAAGACCATGGGTGGCTGGATGGCGCAATGCGCTGATCTGCTGAACCCGCTGTATCGATCACTTAAGGAGGTACTGTTCCAGTCGAAGGTGATCGGGACCGACGATACGAGTGTGAAGGTGCTGGACATGTCACTGCCGTTCGCCCGCACCGGGCGCATCTGGCCTTACTACGGTGACAAAGAGCATCCGGTGATCCTCTACGACTACACGGCGACGCGGGAACGAGCAGGGCCGGAGAAATTCCTGGAAGGATATCGCGGTTACCTACAAGCAGACGCCTACGGCGGCTATGATGCTTTCTTCACGGACCCGGCGCGCGGTTTGATTGAAGTTGGGTGCTGGTCGCATGCCCGGAGGTATTACCACAAGGCATTGGAGTCGGATCAGCCTCGCATGGGGCCAGCTTTGTTGCTGATAGCCCAGTTATATCGAGTGGAGAAGCCAGCGCGGACGCTGTCGTCGGAAGATCGGCTTCGGCTGCGCCAGCTCCAATCCCGTCCCATCCTGGATAAGTTACAGGACTACTTACTGGAGATCCAGGCAGAAGTACTGCCGAAGAGCCCGGAGGGGCGGGCGGTACGCTACACCCTGAAGAACTGGACCGCGCTAACCCGCTACTGCGAGGACGGAGATCTGCAAATCGACAACAACGCCACCGAGCGCGCGATCCGCGGCATAGCAGTGGGCCGCAACAACTGGCTATTCTTTGGCAGCGATGAGGGCGGCAA
>Ga0137409_10008966_pt1 | contig 10201 bp, 10 predicted proteins | sample CZODoug1_16funga_FD_122059 | JGI IMG/M metagenome (GOLD analysis project Ga0137409, IMG submission 122059) | Vadose zone soil fungal communities from Angelo Coast Range Reserve, California, USA - CZODoug1_16fungal (Hybrid Assembly) | ecosystem: Environmental > Terrestrial > Soil > Vadose zone...
GCTTGACCAGACCGTCGCCGTCCTCGCGGCCGACGACGCCGCATTCGAGCACCGATGCGTGCTCGATCAGCGCGTTCTCCACCTCCACCGGGCTCACCCAGATGCCACCGACCTTCATCATGTCGTCCGACCGCCCGGCGTACAAGTAATAGCCATCGGCGTCCTGGTAGTACTTGTCGCCAGTACGAATCCAGCGGCCTTCGATCGTGGCCTTGGTCTTCTCGTGCTTGTTCCAGTAGCACGCGCACGTCGAGTCGCCGCTGATCAGCAGGTTGCCAATCTCCCCGGCGGGCACGTCCCGGTTCTGTTCGTCGAGGATGCGCGCTTCGTACCCGTCGACCAGCTTCCCGCTCGACCCTGGCCGAATGTCGCCCGGGCGGTTGGAGATGAAGATGTGGAGGATTTCCGTCGATCCGATGCCGTCGAGAATCTCGACGCCGAAGCGCGTCTTGAAACGTTCGAAGAGTGCGGGCGGCAGCGCCTCGCCGGCCGACACGGCGTACCGGATGCTCGACAGATCGAAGTCCCTGCCCTCCCGCGTGTGGGCGAGGAGCATCCCGTAATTGGTCGGCACCGAGAAGAACAGCGTGGGCCGATGCTTGTCGATTGTCGCGTAGACGTCGGCCGCGGCCGGCGGCCCTGGCCGCAGGATCGTCGTCGCGCCGACGCCGAACGGACAGTACATCGCGTTGCCGAGGCCGTAGGCGAAGAACAGCTTCGCGACGCTGAAGCAGCGGTCGCTCGGGGACATCTGGAGGATGCCCTTCCCGTACAGCTCGGTGCAGACGACCATGTCGTGCTGCAGGTGGACGCACCCCTTCGGGAATCCCGTGCTTCCCGACGAATACAGCCAGAAGGCGGGATCGTCCCTGGTGATCGCCGCCGCCTCCAACCGAGGTGACGCATTGGCCATTAACAGATGCAGGGCGGGTCCGCCATCAGGTAGGGCGGGTCCTTTCGGACCCGCCACGATGATGTGTTCGAGATAGCGAAGCCGCTCGCGCGGAATCGCCTGCACCTGCGGCACGAGCGCTTCGCTGATCACCACGACGCGCGCGCGCGAGTCGTTGAGCACGTACTCGTAGTCGGCCGGCTTCCACAGCGTGCTGGTCGGAATCGGCACCGCGCCGATCTTGATCGCGCCGAAGAACGTGTAGATGAATTCCGGGCCGTCGAGCAGCAGCAGGACGATGCGCTCTTCGATGCGGACGTCGAACTGCTCGCGCAGCATGTTGCCGGCGCGGTTCACGCGCTCGAGCAGCTCGGCGTAGGTGACGCGCTCGTCGCCGCATTCGATCGCGACCTTTGCGCCGCGGCCTTCGTGGACGTTGCGATCCACGAACCAGGTGGCGGCGTTGAAGGTGTCGGGGAGCGCGATCACGCGGGTATCGTAACGTGGATGCCGGGTCCAAAAGGACCCGGCCTACCCTTCGCGGTACCCGTCCGTTAGATTGGTAGTGTAGGGCGGGTCCTTTCGGACCCGCCAGATCAGGATCGCGTGGCGGAATTCGTTTCGATTGACGGCGTGCGTCTCGAGTACGCGTGGCACGGGCTATCGCCCGCGGAGGCGCCGACGCTCGTGTTCCTCCACGAGGGGCTCGGCTCGCTCAGCCAGTGGCGGAGCTTTCCCGAAGAGGTGTGCTCACGGGCCAGCTGCAGCGCGCTCGTCTACAGCCGATGCGGTCACGGCAAATCGGACGCGCTGACGGGCCCGCGCCCGCTGCGCTTCATGCACGACGAAGCGGTCACGGTGCTGCCGCAGCTGCTCGACGTGTTCGAGGTGCGGCGGCCGATCCTCGTCGGCCACAGCGACGGCGCATCGATTGCGCTGATCCACGCCGGCTCGGGCGCCGGCGACCCGTTCGCGCTGGTGCTCGAGGCGCCGCACGTGTTCGTCGAGGACTGCACCATCACGCGCATCACGGAGCTGCGCGACCTGTATCGCACCGGCGACCTGCGCACGAAGCTCGCGCGGCATCACAGCAACGTGGACACGCTGTTCCAGTACTGGACCGACGTGTGGCTGCGTCCCGAGTTCCGGCGCTGGAACATCGAGGGGTACCTGCCGGACGTGCGCTGCCCGACGCTGGTGATCCAGGGCAAGCAGGACGAATACGGCACCGACCGGCAGGTGAACGCGCTGGTGTCCGCGCTCGGCGGGCGGTGCGAGGGCATCATGCTGGACCACTGCGGCCACTCGCCGCACGTCGACCAGCGCGCCACGGTCGGCGACATCATGACGCGGTTCATCGGCGGTCTAGAATGAGGCTATGCCCTCGCCCGCGGGGCGCCTGACTCGCGCCCTGCAGCATCGCAACTTCCGCCTCTTTTTCGGCGGCCAGAGCGTCTCCCTCGTCGGCACCTGGATTACGCGCGTCGCGACGAGCTGGCTCGTCTACCGGCTGACCGGGTCCGAGCTGCTGCTCGGCATCGCGGGGTTCGCCGGGCAGATTCCGACGCTCGTCATCACGCCGTTTGCCGGCGTGCTCGTCGATCGGCACGACCGCCGCCGCATCCTGCTGGTCACGCAGGCCGCCTCGCTCGTCCAGTCCGCGGTGCTCGCCGTGCTGACGTTCACCAACGTCATCACCGTCAAGCAGATCATCTGGCTGCAGGTGGTGCAGGGGGTGATCAACTCGTTCGACACGCCGGCGCGGCAGGCCTTCGTCAGCGAGATGGTCGAGGACCGGCGCGACCTGCCGAACGCCATCGCGCTGAACTCGTCGATGGTGAACGGCACGCGCATCATCGGGCCCTCGATTGGCGGGCTGCTGATCGCGGGGTTCGGCGAGGCCTGGTGCTTCGCCATCGACTCCATCTCCTACGTGGCCGTCATCGGATCGATCGTCGCGATGCGCGTCCCCCCGCGGGCGCGGCACGAAGCCGCGGAGATGCACCTGCTCGACGAGCTCCACCACGGCTGGAAGTACGTGCTGCACTCGGTTCCCATTCGCTCCGCGCTGCTGCTGGTCGCCATCGTGTGCGCGGCGGGCACGCCCTACACGGTTCTGATGCCCGCCATCGCGAAGAAAGTGTTCCACGGCGGCCCGAACACGCTGGGGCTGCTGATGACGGCGACCGGCGTCGGCGCGCTGGCCGGGGCGCTGTACCTGGCGCAGCGGGAGTCGGTCCTCGGCCTCGGCCGCATCATCATGTGGGCGTCGGTCGTGTTCGGCATCGGGCTCGTCGTCTTTTCGCAGCTGACCTCGCTGTGGCTGTCGTTGGTCGTGCTCGCGATTGCCGGCTGCGGGTTCATGATTCACCTCGCCGCGACCAATACGATCCTCCAGACCATCGTCGAGGAGCGGCTGCGCGGCCGGGTGATGTCCTTCTACACGATGGCGTTCTTCGGCACCGTGCCGATCGGCAGCCTGATCGGCGGCGTCATGGCGGACCGCTACGGCGCGCCCAACACCGTGCTCGCCAGCGGCATCGCCTGCATCGCAGGGAGCGCCTGGTTCGCGTACAAGCTGCCCGCGATCCGGGCGGTCATCCGTCCGATCTATCGCGAGCGCGGCATCATCACGGTCCCGGCCGTCGACACGGGCGGCAAGACCTTGTAAACGGAGTCGGTGATCCTGAAATCGCTCGTGGCGGTCGGCAAGCCGCCCACGATACCATCGGTCAACCGATGAGCAACCTTCACGCAGTCGTGGTCACGGCCTCGGATCGTCCGGGCATGATGTCGTCGGTCACGAAGGTGCTCGCGGATCACAACGCGAACATCCGCTACGTCGACCTGCACTCCGCAGGTGACCGCGCGGACATCTACTTCGAGGTGGAGATCGAACAGGCGCCCGACGCGCTCTTCGCGGACCTGAGACGGCTCGACGGCGTGCACGGCCTGGAGGAGATCCCCTCGTTCGCCAAGATCTACGGCAAGCGGATCGTCGTCATGGGCGGCGGCGCGCAGGTCGGGCAGGTGGCGCTCGGCGCCATCTCCGAGGCCGATCGCCACAACATCCGCGGCGAACGCATCTCGGTGGACACCATCCCGCTCGTGGGCGAAGAGGCGCTGGCAGCCGCCGTCCGCGCGGCCGCGCGCCTGCCGCGCGTCAAGCTGCTCGTCCTGGCCGGCTCGCTGATGGGCGGCGCCATCTCGCAGGCCGTCGAAGAGGTTCGCAGGAACGGTCTCTACGTGATCTCACTCAACATGGCCGGCAGCGTCCCCGACGCCGCCGACCTCGTGGTCAGCGACCCGATCCAGGCAGGCGTGATGGCCGTGATGGCGGTCGCGGACACGGCCAAGTTCGATCTGGTCCGCCAGCAGAAGCGACGGTACTAACTATCTCGTCGCGTTCTTCGTTGCGGCCTTGATGTTGTTCAGCATGATCGGCTGCGTGGCGAAGTCCTCCAGTTCGATCACGTTGTTGCCGCGCGCGACGATGCGCGTGGCGTAGGACAGCGTGCCGGAGCCGTTGCCGTCGCGATCCAGCTTCATCTGGATCACCGTGAACGGATAGTCGATCGACCGCGGACGCTGCGTCGCTTCCCAGAAACCGATCGGCCGATCCGTGGCGATCACGATCGTCCGGCCGCCATCCTCCGACGGCGTCTGCTGCGCGTACCGGAGGTCGTAGCCGATGGAATCCGGCGTGCGGATGCGGCCGACCGGCTTGATCTTCTGGAGCTGCTTCAACAGTTCGTTGGGTCCCTTCTCCTGCAGCAGCGTGACGAGCCGCGTCCGCTCGGCATTGGGCGACCAGCGGTTGATCGTCATCTCGACCGTCTGCTGTCCTGTTCCATATTCCGGGCTCAGCGATACGGCGTTGGCGGTGAACCGCTCGGGCTGTCCGTTCGACTGCGCGAAGGCGAGCGAACAGACGAGGACGACGAGCGCGGGGACTGCGGCAAATGGACGGGATTTCATGGCGTGACTCCTCTTCGTCCATTTCCATTCACGATGGGTGCCCGGCCAACCTCGAGATATAGGCGCGCTCATCAGGGCCCAGCCATGGCGGCGCCCCCGCAGAGGCATTGGCGCGCAGATGCTCGGGCGACGAGGTCGCCGGTATCGCGACGTGGCAGCGGCGGTCGCTCAGGATCCACTTGAGCAGCGCCTGCGGCCACGACGTGATGCCGAACGGCGCCAGCGGCGCGAGCTCGTCGTCGCTCACCGGCGAGCGCAGCAGCGATCCCTGGCCAAAGGGACGCATCACGATCACGCCGAGGCCGGAATCGGCCGCGGCCGGGAGGACCTTCGACTCGACCAGGCGCTCGCGCGGGTTGTACGGCACCTGGATCGCCTGCACCCGCGGGTCCCTCATCGCCTGCAGCAGCTCGTCGAACGAGCTCGCGTTGTAATGCGTGATGCCGATGACGCGGACGTGGCGGGCCTCCTTGAGGCGCTGCAGCTGTCCGAGGCGTGCCCGCCACGAGACGAGGTTGTGGACCTGGTACACGTCCACGCACCGGTCGAAATACCGGAGCGCCGCGGTCATCTGCTGTTCCGCCTCGGCGTCGTCGGACGTCCACACCTTCGTCGCGACGATGGCGCGTCCGCGGCGCCCTCGAAGCGTGCGGCCGAGCACGCGCTCGGCTTCGCCGTACATGGGTGAGGAGTCGAAGAACGTGGCGCCCGCGTCGAACGCCGCGTCCGTGACCTGCCCCCGCTCGTCAGCGGCCGCGCCGCGGACGTCGAACGTCTGCCACGTGCCCATGCCGACCACGGGCACGTCGAGGCCTGTCGATCCAAACGCGCGATGTTCCATCGAGTGCAAGGCTGGCCTTACCGACCAGTGGCGATCACGGCTCGCCGATCTCGAGCAGCAGCGGAAAGTGATCGGATGCCGCGGCGACGTCAGGCGTCCTGACGATCTCGCACGACCGGACGTGCTGCGCGAACGCGCCCGGCACGAACGCGTAATCGAGGCGCACGTGGGGATCCGGCGTCGGCAGCGTATAACCGACGTCGTCGGGGTGCAACTGACGGAACGAATCGACGTAACCCGCGGCCAGCACGGTGGCGATCGTTCGCCACCGGATGTGCCCGCCGCTCAGCCAGACGAGCGCGCGCAGGCGCCGCGGCAGCTTGCGCGGATCGAAGATGTCGCCGGGCGCCACGGTGTTGAAGTCGCCGATCAGGACGTGTGGACCCTGTCCGCTCGCGGCGACGCCGCGCAGGAGCGCGCGCAGCTCGAACAGGCGGCGCCGCTCCGTCCAGGCCGCATGCACCGCGCTGAGGTGCACGCCGAACACCCGCCAGCTCGTCGTCGACGGCTCGATTTCCAGGAACGCGTGGCGCGAAATCGCGGGCTGGCGCGCCGCAAAGGCCGTCACGGGGTGACGGCTCATGAACGCCAGCGACTTGCCGGCGCGCGCCGACCACTGGTTCATGCCCGCGTCGCGCGCGATGCGCTCGACGACATCCGGCCTGGTCGCCTCCTCGAGCACGACGACGTCCGGGGTGACGGAACGGATCACGGCGGCAAGCGGCTGCTCGCGGCCCGCGCCGCCGCGCCTGATGTTGTACGAGAGGATGCGAAGCGTCACTCGCGTTTGTCGATGAGCGTCAGGTAGGGCTGGTCCAGCAGGCCCCCGCGAAACTGGATCACGATATCGCGGGACGCCTGGATGTTCACCGGCCTCCCGGTCATCACCATCAGCGCTTCCCGCAGCGGGATCAACGAGGGCGCGATGTCGGGATCGTCCTCGGAGACGGGGCGCGAGTGAACGCCCGGCACGAAGAATCCCGTCGGCTTGAAGAGCGCCACCGCGTCCTCGCCGACCAGCGTCAGGTCGAGATCGCTCGTCCCCGGACCGTCGCAATCGAACGCCCCGCCGTCCTTCCACCGCTCGCCGGTCACCGCGCTCCCCCGCAGGATGACCGAGGTTCCTTCGGGAATTTCCTGCCGGATCAGGCCGACGAACGCGTCGAGGCGCTCCTGGTCGCCGCCGAAGGCCAGCCGCAGCACGTTGCGGCGTTTCTCCTCGTCCGTCAGCCCGCCCTGGACCTCGTCCGGCGCGTGATCGGCCATCAGTTTGGAGTTCTCCCGATCTTTTGTGTAAGCTCAGGCGCAATGGCCTTCATCATCACCGACCCGTGCATCACGACCAAGGACAGCGCCTGCGTGGACGTCTGCCCGGTGGACTGCATCCACCCGCGGAAAGACGAGGCCGAGTTCGCCGACACGCCGATGCTCTTCATCCATCCCGACGAGTGCATCGACTGCGGCGCATGCGTGCCGGCGTGTCCCGTCTCCGCCATCTACGACAGCCCGGACGCGACGCCCGCGAGCCAGAAGGACCTCATCGAGGCGAACGCGAAATACCGGTCGGGCGATGCCGCCGCCTTTGCCGAGGCGACCAACATCGTCAACGCGCACATGTCGGCGCACCCGGAGCTGATCAACATCCCCGCGGCGGAGCGCGCGGCGGCGCACCAAGCCTAGGCGGACCTGAAGGTCCGCCTCTACGTCAACCGAGCCGACGTCATCGCGCGCGCGTCCTGCGCACGTCGCCGATGAGAATCGTCCACGCCATCCAGAGTCCGCCGGCGGCGGCCGCGAGAAACAGCAGCATCGCAATCCACGGGTAGCCGAAGATCGTCAGGCTCGTCGGCACGCGCATCAGCATCGCCGCGCCGACGATGAGCGCGGCGAGGACGAGGCCGAGCGCAATCCGGTTCGCGACCTTCTGCAGCCCCTCGATGATCGAGCCCTGATCGATCACCTCGACCTTGAAGCGCAGGTCGCTCGCCGCCAGCGAATCCAGGATCTTGTTGACGCGTCCCGGCAGCCGCTCCGCGAACTCGCGGACGTCCATCGCCGCGGAAAAGAGGTTGGCTGGCGTCGCGCTCTTCATCATCCGCCGCCGCATGACGGACGAGGCGTTGCCGCGCAGCGACGCGTTGACGTCGAACTCCGAATCGAGGACGCGTCCCACTTCGTCGAGGTGCAGCAGCGTCTTGCCGAGGAGCGCCAGCTCCGGCGGCATCTTGAGGCCGTGCTCGGCAGCGCTGCGCGACATCTCGATCACCACGCGTCCGACGTTCATCTCGCGCATGGTCAGGTGGTGAAACCGGCTGACGAGGTCCGCGACGGCGCGCCGCATGTCCGCCTCGTGGAAATCCTCGCGGCGCTCGCCGAGGGACACCAGCACGTCCGCCGCCTCGTCGCCGCGCCCTTCACTGATGCCGAGAATCAGCTTGAACAGCTGCTCCTGGGTCTGCGGCGAAATGCGGCCGACCATGCCGAGATCGATGAGCCCGATGCGGTGGTCGGGCGTCAGCAGCACGTTGCCCGGATGCGGGTCGGCGTGGAAGACCCCGTCGATGAGAATCTGCTGAAGGTACGCGCGGAACAGCTCCTCGGCGAGCGCCGCCCCGTCCACCTCGGTCCACTCGACGCGGCTGATGGCGGTGATCTTGGTTCCGCCGACGTAATCCATCGTCAGGACGCGTGCGGTGGTGAAGTCGTCCACCGGCAGCGGGACGACGATGTTCTCGAAATCGCGGAGCTGGTGAGCGACCGTGACGAGGTTGCGCGCCTCCTCGCGATAATCGAGCTCGGAGAACAGCGCGCGGCGGAATTCCTCGAGGATGCGCGCGGCGTCGACGTTGCGCGCCGCGCCGAGGCGGTCGATGACCTTCGCGATTTCGTGGAACGCCGCCAGGTCGTTCTCGATGAGCTCGTGGATGCCCGGCCGCTGCACCTTGACGGCCACTTCCCGCCCGCCGCGGAGCACGGCGCGATGCACCTGCCCGAGCGACGCGGCGGCAATCGGCAGCCGATCGAACTCGACGAACGCGTGCGAAATGCGGACACCGAGCTCCTCGCGGATCGTGCGCTCGACGTCCTCGTACGGAAATGGCTCGACGTTGTCCTGCAGGCGAGCGAGCGCCTCCAGGTACGCGGGCGGAAGCAGGTCCGCGCGCGTCGAGAGGAGCTGGCCGAGCTTGATGAAGGTCGGGCCGAGCGATTCGAGGTCTCGCGCGAACGCCTCGGCGCCCGCGGGATCGGCTGAGCCGGACTCTTCTCCATGGAAGGCCTTGCTGACGAAGTCAGCGCGGCCGTACTTGGCGACGAACCACGCAAGATCCTTGTATCGCCCCAGGCGTCCGTTCATGCATCACACCTGAGCAACCTTCAGGCCGTCCTGGTGTCGCGTGCAACGAGTTCGATCGCGCCATCCGCTGCACGCATTTTCCACTTTCATTCCCTCCCTAATTCCTGTGCGTGGACGCACCGTTGCCGTCAAAAGCGGCAGCAAGTTGAGCTTTCAAATCGCGCTGAGGTGATAAGCTCGCCTCATGAGCGACGACAAGCGAATCCGGGAGCTTTCCGATCGTCGAGCACGTCCGCGCGGCGGCCGCCGTGACAACGATTCGCCGAAGCCGTGGTATATGCGACGCCGTCTGTGGCTCGCTGCGGCGTCGATGTTCTTCGTCGGCTGGAAACGCGTCAGGCGGATCGTCTGATGGACTTCACCATCCGGCACACGTTCGAAAAGCCCCGCACGGTGGGGGGAGCCCGGCAGTGCCCGCAGTGCCGTACGGATGCCCTCATCCTGCTCAGGCGTCACGTCAGCCCGGCACGGCTCGGCGCCCAGATGGTGACCGAGTATTACGAGTGCGAACGCTGCGAGTCGCAGTATCAGTACTCGCCGGCGACCGATCGCTGGAAGCCGATTTATCAGTAGGCAGTAGGCAGCGGGCAGCAGGCAGCAAACATCGCTGGTCCGCCACTGCCAGCAGCGCGCTGCCAGCTGCCAGCTAGATCTTCATCAGCACCCCGCGCGTCGGGCGCCCCGTGGCCAGGGCGATGGCGTGCGCGTAGATCTGGACCTGCCGGCGGTACGTATCCATCGCCCCTTCCAGCTCGCGATCGGTCTTGAAGTCGATCACGGTGACCGAGGCCCCGTCGTCAAACGCGAGATCCACGACACCCTCGACGAGCTCGCCCTCGACGGTCGTGGCCACAGGCGTCTCGCGCAGCAGGCGGCCTGCCTGCGCGGCCTCTCGCGCGGCGGACAACAGCGGGTGCGCAAGCACAGCGGCGGCCACGGAGACCGCCGATTCGATTTCGGGCTCGGTCGCACCGACGATACGCCCCTGCATCCGGGCCATCGCGGTGATGACGTCGGGCGCCGCGTCGAGCGGCACCGTCGCAAGCGTCGCGTGCACCAGCGTGCCGTACCGCGGGCCGGCGGGCCGGCCGCCGTCGGCCGGCAGCGACACCACGGCGACGTCGCAATCGCCAAT
>Ga0137409_10008969_pt1 | contig 10198 bp, 14 predicted proteins | sample CZODoug1_16funga_FD_122059 | JGI IMG/M metagenome (GOLD analysis project Ga0137409, IMG submission 122059) | Vadose zone soil fungal communities from Angelo Coast Range Reserve, California, USA - CZODoug1_16fungal (Hybrid Assembly) | ecosystem: Environmental > Terrestrial > Soil > Vadose zone...
CGCGCCGATCGCCTGGGATGGTTTGGGAGAACCACCGACGGCAGATGACACGCCGGGCGAGGAAAAACGGCCGCAAAAGCGAAGAACAGCCCGCAATCGCGAGATCATTCTCGGCCCGCTGAACGACGCCTCGCCCAAGGAAACCGCAGCCGGGGCGAACGCCAAAGCGCGTTACGAGGACTGGACGCGGCAGCCCAACGAAGACCTCGAAGCCGACGCCAGGCTCGCGCGACAAACCAAGATTTGCAAGGGTTGCTGAGCGGCACGCCACCCGCGCCGTTCGCCGCGCAGATCCATCCCGACGCCAACGAACTCCCGTAATGCCCGCCGTCCTACGCCGCCGGCGGCCGCGCGACGGTCGAGAGCAGCATCGCATGTAGCAGCTGGTCGACGCCGGTGCCTTCCGGCAGCCGGTGCAAAATATCCTTCAGCCGTCCGTCGAGCAGCAGCGAGGTGAAGCCGTGCACCAGCGACCACGCGCGCGCGATCGCCGCGGCCTGGTCGAGCGACAGCGCCTCCAGCGCCTCGCCGGTGAGTTTTTCGTTGCGGCCGGCGCCGATCGCGCTCGCCAGTCCTTCGAAGGAGGCGGTCGCAGCCTCGTGCAGCGAGGGCCGCGTCATGTCGATCCGCTCGTTGCGGAACATCAGACTGAACATGCCGGGACGCGCCTGCGCGTAGGCGACATAGGCCTTGGCGTTGGCCATCCCCTTCATCAGCGGATGGGTTTCACTATTGCGAGCCGCGACCATGGCCTCGTTGAAGCGGCGGAAGCCGATGGCGGCGAGTTCGCTCAATAGCCCGGTGAGATCGCCGAAATGATGGGTCGGCGCGGCATGCGACACGCCGGCCTCGCGCGCCACCGCCCGCAACGTCAGACCCGCAAGCCCGTCGCGTTCGAGCACCGTTTCCGCGGCCTTGAGCAAGGCGTCGCGCAACGCGCCGTGATGGTACGGCGTATCCTCGCTGCCGCCGGTCGTTCGGGCTACGCTTCGCTTCCGCCCCTGCCGTGGTGAGGCTGATTTGCCTGAGGCGGGCCGGACACGGGTTCGAGCTTTGCTGAGGTTTCTTGCCATTGCCGCCTTATAGGTCACGATTTTTACACTGTAAAGATTTCGCTTGACGTTCCCGACCGCGCCTTCTACCTCTATCTTTACGATGTAAAGATAACCTTAAGGGAGCGACCGATGCAGCAGGATGTAGCCAACAAGGCGGCCCGGACCAATCTGGCGCCGATTCCGATGGAATGCGATGCGCCGCATCTCAAGGTCGCAGGCCGGCTGCCGCGCGAGCTCAATGGCACGCTCTATCGCAATGGCCCCAATCCGCAGTTCGAGGCGCCGGGCGCACACTGGTTCGTCGGCGACGGCATGCTGCACGCCTTCCATCTCGAGAACGGCCGCGCCAGTTACCGCAACCGCTGGGTCCGCACCCCGAAATGGCAGGCCGAACACGACGCCGGCCGCGCGCTGTTCGGCGGCTTCGGCCGCAAGCTGCCCGATGCGCCGGCCTCGGTGACGCAGGATGGCGGCGTCGCCAATACCAACATCATCTTTCACGGCGGCCGCCTGCTCGCGCTCGAGGAAGGCCATCTGCCGACCGAGATCGAGCCCGGCACGCTCAACCGGCTCGGCTATTGCGACTACGGTCAGGGCATCTCGGGCCCGTTCACGGCGCATCCCAAGATCGATCCCATTACCGGCGAGATGGTGTTCTTCGGCTACAACGCCGCGGGCCCCTTGACCCCTGCCCTTTCCTTCGGATCGGTCAGCGCTTCCGGCGTGGTGACGCGCTTCGATCGCTTCGAGGCGCCCTATGCCAGCATGGTGCACGACTTCATCGTCACCGAACATCATTTGCTGTTTCCGATTCTCCCGATCACCGGCAGCATGGAGCGCGCGATGCGCGGCCAGCCGCCCTACGCCTGGGAGCCCGACAAGGGCGCCTATGTCGGCGTCATGAAGCGCAACGGCTCGGCGAAAGACATCGTCTGGTTCCGCGCCGAAAACTGCTACGTCTTCCACGTCATGAACGCCTGGGAAGATGGCGAGCGCATCATCGCCGACGTCATGCAGTTCGAGGAAGCGCCATTGTTCAACCATCCCAATGGTTTGCCTACCGACCCGAAGAAGTCGCGGGCACGATTGTGCCGCTGGGTGTTCGATCTTGCCGGGAATACCGACCGCTTCACGCAAACCTATCTCGACGACGTCACCGGCGAATTCCCGCGCATCGACGATCGCCGCGCCGGTCTTGCCAGCACGCACGGCTGGTACGCCTGCGCCAACCCTGATCTGCCGATGTTCGGCGCGCTCTCAGGCATCGTGCATGTCGACGGCAAGGGATCGCGGCTTGGCCAATATCTGCTGCCGGCCGGCGACACCATTTCCGAGCCGGTGTTCGTTGCCCGCAGCGCGGATGCCACGGAGGGCGACGGCTGGCTGCTGTCGGTGGTCTGGCGCGCGCAGGAAAACCGCAGCGACCTCGCGGTGTTCAATGCCACCGATGTCGAGGCCGGCCCGGTCGCGCTGGTGCAGCTCGCGCATCGGGTTCCCGACGGCTTTCACGGCAATTGGGTTGGTGCGGCGTAACTCACACTTATCGTCATTCCCCGACGCGCCAAATTGGCGCGTCGGGGACTGACAATATCGGTAAGCCACCTTGGGAGGCCGATATGCATTTGCCGTCAATCACCGCCACCTATCTCGCTGTTCTCGCCCTGCTCTATGCAGCCCTCGGTCTTCAGGTCGCGCGGCTGCGCCGGGGAAATCGTGTCGTCTTTGGCGACGGCGAGAACAGAAAGCTTCGCATCGCAATCCGCGCGCACGCGCACTTTGCGGAATATGTGCCCATCATCGCGCTGATGGTCGCCATGCTTGAAATGTCCGGCTCGCCGGCCATTGAAGTACATATCCTGATGGGCACGCTCCTCGTGGTACGGCTGCTCCACCCGTTCGGCATGTATGCCGGGCCGCAGACGTGGCGGTTTCGCATTTGCCGGATCGGGGGCATGGTGGTCACACTCGTTCTGTTGACCACCTGCGCCCTGCTGATTCTTTGGCGCCTGTTGCCGAACCTGACGCAACAATGATATTTTGGACCCTAAGCCATTACAATTACAGCAACTTAGCTTCATCCCTCACTTTATTTTGACACTGTAAAGATTTCGCTTGACGCCCCCTCCTTTCAGCTCTAAACGCATCTTTACGATGTAAAGATTAGCCCATGAGGCAGCCATGACGATTTTCCTGATCCTTGCCCCCTACGGCGCCTTTGCTTCCCTGATGCTGGTGACCTCGGCCGCCATGAGCCTGTTCGCCGCCGCCGCGATCTGCGTCGCCGTAATCGCGTTCGACGTTGCGCGTGGCCGCTCGATCAAAATCCTCGGCGCGGGCTCCGTCATCGTGTTCACCGCGGTCGGCGGGTACGTCGCGCTGATCGAACCTGCCCTGAGCACCTCAGCCGTAAAATTCTCGGTCGATGTCGGCATTTTCCTGATCTCGCTGCTGTCGATCGTGGTCCGCCACCCCTTCGTACTGCAATATGCGCTGGAGGCGGTCGACGCGGAGACCGCACGGCAGCCCGGTTTCCTGCGCGCGACCTACATCATCACCTGGGCCTGGACTGCCGCCGCGCTCTTGATGATGGTCGGCAACATCGCGATGATCTATGTGCCGAACCTGCCGCTGTGGTCTGGACTTCTGATTGCGTTTGCCGCCCGCAACAGTGCGGTCTATTTTACCAAATGGTATCCGCAATATCGTAAGGCGAAATATGGGGTTCCCCCGGCCAACGCGCTGCCCGGAACGCACTAAAACATTTTTGTTTGACGCGTTTTCTTCACGCGAAACGGTATCCACCCCGCTATCCAGTGCGGGGCAGGCTTCGCTTGAAAACGCTTTGCAAGGAAACACGACATGAAGGACGTATTCGCCAGGCTCGGCGCCGACTTTTTCTCCACCATCGTGTTCCTGGTGCTGTACTTCGCCACCGACAATGTGGTGCTGGCGACATCGGTGGCGATCGTGGGCGCGGTAGGCCAGGTCATTTATGCCCGCGCCAAGGGCAAACCCCTCGCCTTCATGACCTATGCCAGCCTTGGCCTCGTGATCGTGCTCGGCGGCGCGACGCTCCTGACCCAAGATCCGCGCTTCGTGCTGGCCAAACCCTCGATCGCGCATTTCGCGATCGGCGCCATCATGCTCAAGCGCGGCTGGATGCTGCGCTATTTGCCGCCGATCGTGACCGAGACCATTCCGGAATACGTCACCATCGCGGGCTATGCCTGGGCGGCGCTGATGTTCGCGCTCGGGGCCGGCGTGATCGCGGTGGCCTCGACCGGCGATATCAAGCTGTGGGCGTTCTACGTTTCGGTGGTCGCGATCGGGGCCAAGGTCGCGGCTTTCGCCGTGCAATATGTCGCATTTCGCCTTCTCGTCACCAGCCGGATCCGCTCCATCCGCGCCTGATCCCCCATAGCCGTGGGTTGGGCATCGGCGGCGAGATGCGCTATACCGCCGGCGGAGCTTAAGCCAATCCCAGAGCCATTCCGGTTTTGCGAAGGAAAAGCGAGGAGACTTTAGATGGCGGTCGACGGAAACTGGAATCTCACCATGAGCACGCCGATGGGCGAGCGCAATGCGACGCTCACCCTGAAGAATTCAGGCGGCACGCTGACGGGCACCCAGGGCGCCGACGGCAATTCCACCGAGATCTTCGACGGCACCGCTGACGGCGACGACGTCGCCTGGAAAGTCTCCATCACCAACCCGATGCCGCTGACGCTCGCCTTCTCCGGCACGGTTTCCGGCGACAGCATTTCCGGCGAAATGGGCATCGGCCCGATGGGCAGTTTTCCGTTCACGGGAACGAGGGCGTAGTTCCTGGCGGCGCGCTGCTCGCGCTCCCCGCCTGCGGGACGACTGCCTCGTTCGAAACGCTCCTCCGCAGGAGGCTGCTCTTTGTCCTTGCTTTTCTACAATTTTAGATTGTATTTGGCGGCAAGCTGAAACATCGGGAGGGATTGCGTTGTCACGCTACGCGACACGTACCGCCCGCCGTCGATCGATGGCGACAATCCTTGGCGGAGTTTTGCTCTCCGCCGCGGTGTCAGTCGGATACGCCGAGCCGCCGCCGAAACTTGCGCCGGAAGCGATCCAATGGAAGCCTGCATCCATTTTCGAAAAGGATGCCAAAGGCGAACTCAGGAACCAGCCACGCATGAATCTCAGCGGCGCGGCTTGCGTGCCGACCACGCCGAAGTTCACATCGTGCCTGATTGCGAACGACGAGAAGAAATACGCGCAATTCTTCTCGATCGACGGTGACACGCTTACGCCGCGGAAGCTCATTCGCCTGTCCGACGAGAAAAATGATCCGGACGCCGAAGGCGTCGCTTATGCCGACGGATTTTTCTATGTGACGGGTTCGCACGGCCGAAGCCGTCATGGCGACAAGGGCAATCGCTCAAGCTATGCCGTGTTCCGCATTCCGGTCGACCCGGCAACGGGTATTCCCAGGTTCGAACCTGACGAAGAGCGTGTTGTCGGCGTGAAAACCTCCGCTCGATTGCGCAAGGCAATCCGCAAAGGCGATATCATCAAGGATTTCTTCAATGAGTCGCTGGCCGAGGGAGGCGTCAACATCGAAGGGATCGCCGTGAAGAATGGCCGGATGCATTTGGGACTGCGTGGCCCATCGAAAGGCGGCAAAGCATTTGTACTCAGCGTCGATGCCGACGCCGTCTTCACCAGGGATGGCGATCTCAAGGACAAGGTGACGGCGCTTCCGCTCGGACGGAATACCGGCATCCGCGATCTGGCCGCGGTAAATGATGGCATATTGATACTGGCTGGTCCGACCCGCGATGAAACCGTGCCATTCTCGATCTGGTTCTGGGATGGTGTCGGCACCACGGCCATGCCATTGCGGACGCTCGATTTGAGCAGCGTGAAAAAAGGCGCCAAAGCCGAAATTCTGCTCCCGCTCGAGGAAGACAGTTCGAATATCCGCGTGCTCGTCATGTTCGACGGCGTCGAGAACGGTGGCGCCGTCTCGTTCAAAATACCGCGCTGACGCTCGCCTTCTCCGGCACGGTTTCCGGCGACAGCATTTCCGTCGAAATGGGCATCGGCCCGATGGGCAGCTTCCCGTTCAAGCGGACGAGAGCGTAGGGGTTACACTGGTCGTCCCCGCGAAAGCGGGGACCCATACGCCGTGTCCTCTCATTTTAGCGCCGGCGTCCGACACCTCCTGCAATAATCAATGCTGCGGAGTATGGGTCCCTGCGTTCGCAGGGACGACGACTCGCGGCGCAGTTCCCCTCACCCCAAATTCAATTCCTTGAAGAAGTCATTGCCCTTGTCGTCGATGATGATGAAGGCCGGGAAATCCTCGACCTCGATGCGCCAGATCGCTTCCATGCCGAGTTCGGGATATTCCACCACCTCGACCTTCTTGATGCAGTGTTCGGCAAGGTTCGCCGCCGCACCGCCGATCGAGCCGAGATAGAATCCGCCATGCTTCTTGCAGGCCTCGCGCACCGCGACGGCGCGGTTGCCCTTGGCCACCATCACCATCGATCCGCCCGCCGCCTGGAACTGGTCGACAAAGGAATCCATCCGTCCCGCGGTGGTCGGCCCGAACGCACCGGAGGCGTAACCATCCGGCGTCTTGGCGGGGCCCGCATAATACACCGGGTGATTTTTAAAGTAGTCCGGCAGCGGTTCGCCTTTCTCCAGCCGCTCGCGCAATTTGGCATGCGCTGAATCGCGCGCGACGATCATGGTGCCGGTCAGCGACAGCCGCGTTTTGATCGGATGCTTTGAAAGCGTCGCCAGAATGTCCTTCATCGGCTGGTTGAGATCGATCTTGACCACCTCGCCGCCGAGCGACTGCTCCACGGCAGGCAGGTATTGCGCCGGATTATGTTCGAGCTCCTCCAGATAAACGCCGTCTTTTGTGATTTTGCCCAGCACCTGGCGGTCCGCCGAGCAGGACACGCCTAGCCCGATCGGCAAGGACGCGCCGTGGCGCGGCAGCCGGATCACCCGCACATCATGACAAAAGTATTTGCCGCCGAACTGCGCGCCGACGCCGAGCGACTGCGTCATCTTGAGGATCTCTTGCTCCATCTCCAGATCGCGGAAGGCGTTGCCGTCAGCCGAACCATGCGTCGGCAGCGCGTCGAGATAGCGCGCCGACGCGAGCTTCACCGTCTTCATGCAGAGCTCGGCCGAGGTGCCGCCGATCACGATCGCCAGATGATAGGGCGGGCACGCCGCGGTGCCGAGCGTCAGCACCTTCTCCTTCAAAAACGCCAGCATACGATCGCGCGTCAAAACCGACGGTGTTGCCTGGAACAGAAAGCTCTTATTGGCGCTGCCGCCGCCCTTGGCCATGAACATGAACTTGTAAGCATCATCACCCTCGGCATAGATCTCGCACTGCGCCGGCATGTTGTTGGCGGTGTTTTTCTCCTCATACATCGACAGCGGCGCCACCTGCGAATAGCGCAGATTGCGGCGCAGATAGGCGTCGCGCGCGCCCTCGCTCAATGCCGCCTCGTCATCGCCGTCGGTGAGCACGCGCGAGCCTTTTTTGCCCATGATGATCGCGGTGCCGGTGTCCTGGCACATCGGCAGCACGCCGCCGGCGGCGATGTTGGCGTTCTTCAAAAAGTCGAACGCGACGAACTTGTCGTTGTCGCTGGCTTCCTTGTCGTCGAGGATCGCGCGCAGCTGCTTCAGATGCCCCGGGCGCAGGTAATGATTGATGTCGCCGAACGCGGCCTCCGACAGCGCCCGCAGCGCCTCGCGCGACACCACCAGCATGTCCTTGCCCAGCACCTGCTCGACCCGCACACCCTCGGTGGTGATCTTCTTGTACGGCGTGGTGTCGGCGCCAAGCGGAAACAGCGGCGTGTGCTTGTAGGGCGGAACCGGCTTGGGATCGGGAAAAGCGGTGGGGGCGTTCATGGGTTGCTCGCGGTTGGAAGCCGGAAGCGCCCTTTAAGACGACGCACCGGCAGTTGAACCGTTCTAAGCACTTTTGCAAGAAAGGGAAGGTTCGGGCTGGCTGGCGACTGCGGCGCCAGCCTTCGCTGGTCCTCCGCGCCGTGAACGATGGCAAGCACGGTAATCTCGCCCGCCGGCTCATCCAACCCTCATTCGCCGAGGCGACTGCGCAGCCGTTCCTGGAACTCGTCGAGCATCAGCCTACGGGCGGTTGGGTCGGTACGCCGCCGCCGGACTTCCTCGACCTGCTCGTCGGTCAGTCGATAGATGCTCTCGTCCTGCGATTCCATCGGCCTCAAGAGCTTCGCCGCGTCCTCCTGGCGACTCCGCGTATCGCGCCATACACTCAATCACCCCTTTCCTTCCTGCCTCTCCGCATAGGCGTCCACCAGCGCCCGGATCATGCGCTGATACGGCACACGGCGCTGCCGCGCGGCCCGCTTGAAAAACGCCACCGAGCGCTGCGACAGGCTTAGGGTCACCTTCACATTTTCCTCGCGCAGAACCAGCCTGTCCGGAGACGGCAAAAAATCCTCGACGATCCTGACGCGACCGATTTCGCCCTTGCGATATCTATCCGTTGGCTTTTTCATAGATCGCCTTTCCTTTCCGCCAATAGCCCGCCCCGAAAATCCTGATCTTTTCGTTTCGCCATGTGAAACGCACCGTCATGACGGCGCCTTCGACCCGGCCAAAACAGAAGTAGCGCTGCTCGCCACCGCCATGATCGAGGTCTTCAGCGATCACGCGCAACGGATCCATAAACGCATGCTGAGCAAGCTCGAACCCGATGCCATGCTTAGCCCGATTGACCCTGTCTTTCGCAGCGTCCCATTCGAAATCGGACATCGGCTTGACCATCATATATGTATGAATTACCATATTTTTGTATGGTTGAGAAGAGGAAACAGGCCGGATCGTGGCTCATAGCCAGGCCCCCAGAGCGTCTGAGTCCTTCACGGTCCGCTTTTCATGTACCGGCAATGGCAACACCCACCCTTGCGCTAACCGTTTGCGGACGCTTGAATGGCGCAAAGGGGCATTCACAATGACATTGAAATTGCAGTTTCGCAGATTGACTTTGTTCGCCGCCGCGCTTGCGCTGCTGGCGGCGATTCCGCTGACCGTATCAGGCACATCACCCGCGCGCGCCGACCGTTGCGACGATATCGCCGGCCAGCTCAAGGGCCAGATCGATGGCCTCAAGGTCGGCATCACGGCCGCCAACGTGATCTATCTGTCGCATCCCGCGGCGAAGGAGCTGTCGCTCGGCTGCCGGGGGCGTAACTACTCCAACGAGCTCTACGCCAAGACGGACCGGAAACCGAAACCGGAATTCTACGAACTGGTCGGCTCCGCGGCCGCCATCGTCTTCACCCTGCCGAAGGACGACATGATGACTGGCGCCACCCGCTGCCTCAAGCGCATGGGCCTGCTCCGCGGCGACAATATCAAGATGCGCTATCGCCGCCTCAACATGGAATGCACGCGCACCAAGACCGATGCAGCGATCGCGATTTCGCGCGCCAAGGATGAGTGAGCAAGGCCGGTTCGGTTAACGCGATTCCGCAAAAATCGATCGTATTCTAGGGATATCCGAGCTTCCCGTTCACCGTGTGGCGGGAATAGCCCTGTTGGCACGCGATCGGCGGATTGGATTCATAAAGCATTCGTCTCCGACCGGTCACAGTCGGGCGCAACGAAGCCCAACGAGCTTGTCTTCCCAAAGGATGTTGCCATGAGTATTTCGAGTGTCGCACCGTCGCTAGTCGTGAAAGCGCCTGAGCCCCTTCATCCGAAGGAGCCTGAGCCCCTTCATCCGAAGGCGCCGGATCCGACCACCGACAAGAATGCCGACACGCGCGCGGCCGAGCCGGCGGTCCGGGCTCCGCTGCCCCCGGGACAGGGACAGCGGATCGACCAGCTCGCCTGAGGGCGGCACGCTTATAACTGTCATCACCCGCTAACCGCATCACCCGCGAAAGCGGGTGATGCGGTATTCCAGACGTGCGAATGATTGATCGAAAGGCCGCGGCGTAGTGGATACCCGCTGGAGCCTGTCATCGGGCTCGCCGAAGGCGAGACCCGGTGGCGGGTATGACGCTTCGCGTCACTTCAGCGTCGCCGTCAGCGCTTCCGAAAACGCCTCGTCGGTGCGGTCGAGCCGCAGCGGCGTCACTGAAACA
>Ga0137409_10008970_pt1 | contig 10198 bp, 9 predicted proteins | sample CZODoug1_16funga_FD_122059 | JGI IMG/M metagenome (GOLD analysis project Ga0137409, IMG submission 122059) | Vadose zone soil fungal communities from Angelo Coast Range Reserve, California, USA - CZODoug1_16fungal (Hybrid Assembly) | ecosystem: Environmental > Terrestrial > Soil > Vadose zone...
AATCGTCGTTGATGCGAAGAACACCTCTAAGGGATTTGAGGTCCGGGTCCACGATTCGGGGCTCGGCATCCCCAATGGCATCCGCGACTCCCTGTTTGACCCCTTTGTAAGTTCCGGCAAACCAAACGGAACTGGACTGGGCCTGGCCATCGTCAGCAAGATTGTCCAGGATCATTCGGGCAGCGTCTCCATCGAGCAGACTTCCGAGTCGGGAACCACGGTCCTCGTTCGCCTCCCCGCCGCAGAGCAGGGCGTGACCGACCGCGCCATATCGCCAATCCGCTAGTCTCCCCGGATCGCAGTCGCTGCGTTTCCTCAACGCGCAATCAGGGATGCGAGTAACTTGGAACGGAAGGCGGTGTGTAGTCTTGCCCGTACTTGTTCTTGTGCGCGGACGTGAAGCTGGGATTTTCCGGAACTTGAATAGTCCCTAGCTCTCTTGAAGTGGAGGAAATGGTTACGGCGTGCGTCAGGTTCTTCAGATCCTCAGGAAGGCTTCGTTCGTACCAGACGTGAAGTTCATATCTTCCGTCAGGTACATTTTGGATGGCGACACTTCCCTTTCTGTCAGATAGCCCGTAATAAGGAGTATCCACGGCCACCACCACCGCGCTCATCTCCGGATGAATGTTGCAAAAAAGAAAGCTCACACCGAGCCGGTCAAACCGCACAGAGTTGGTCGCTCCAGCTTCATAAAGGCCAAGGTCAAACCGCTTCCCGTCGAACAGCGAAAACACATTGTGAAAAAATGGGTCGTGATTCGGGAAATCCACCACCGAACCCACCGGAACCACCAGCACATGCGGTTGGAAACTCTTATTGTGTTGAACCAGTCGAAATTTCTTTGGATTAATTGTACCCTCCGGTTCGCTCCTGGTCACCGGATCCAATGGCTTCAACCAGACCACAATGTCCGAGGCATCCACCGTTGCCCTGGCCGATTTCTCCTGCTTCGCCACAGCCGGGCTCCGGACTGCCATCCGCATTGTCACAGCGGCGTCTTGCCCGCGCGCGGGGATCACGGTGCAACCGCAAACAATGCAGGCGGCAATCACTAACCCGGGCTTTCGAGCCGTGTCAAACATTCCCACTAGAATATGTATCCCACACTGAAGCTGGTTACGTTAGCTACATTTGCGTTGCTATCCAGTGTAAACGTTTTGATCCGCCGGTATTCCATGGAGAACACAATATCGGATCGCGGTTGATAAATGAAGTTCACAAACCCGCTTTCATTTTTCGACAAAGGCACCGGATAGTAATTCGTATTCCCTCCGTGCAAACGCAGTTCGCGAGCGTACGGATTGTCCAGGCCGTACGCTCCATTGAACTGCAACTTGGAGGTCGCTTTGAATTTCAACTGCGACCAACCGCCTACGGAATCTAATCCGTAAACATCCGTTGCAGGATCGGCAAGGGAACCCTGCCACAGAACGCTTTGCCCGATGCCGCCGCCCAGGCCGCCAATCGCGCGCCCGCGAAAGAACTCAGTCGTCAGTTCAAACTTTCCGCCCAGTGGCAAGCTGGCATCCACTGTACCAGCCCATCCATCCACATGCCGCCCGAAACCCCACGCCTGCCGGCCGTAGTAGCCGCCCGCCCCCAGCGTAAGATTCTGCCCGTGAATGTCTTGCGTCCAGGAAACTCGCGCCGCGTACGCCGGTTGGGCGGATTTCTCGCCCCACGTCGGCACTCGATAATAGGTGGATGGCGGCGTGTCACCACTGAACGAATCAAGTATTCCGCCCTGGATCAGCAACGAACCAGACTCGGACACTGCAACCTTGTGCTCGATGCGAACCTGCGGCGCCCAATTCCAAAGAGTTCCCGAGTAAGCCAGCGCCGGAACCGCCAACGTTGCGAGCGAAGTCGGGTTATTCGGCACAAAAAACAAAGTGTCCTGCCCCGCCACGAACGACGTTTTCGGCCAGTCAAGCCGCACCGTGCCCGTTCGCAGCCGCATAATTCCGAAACTTGTCCCGTTTGGAACCTCGGGGAATCCGCCGGCAAAATCGAACTGGATATTGGCGCTGGTCTGCGCCCCGGCAACGGTAGGGCCGAACGCTTCAATTCCGATCTGCGATTGTCGAATCGAACCTCCGAAGGAACCTCCCGAAGGCAGAAACTGGAATTGTGGATTCTCAGCCAACAAAGGAAAGTCCAAGTTTTCGACGGGGCCACGATTTTCAAACATGTTAAGCAGAACGATGCCAGTGAGGCGCAACCGGTATTTTGACCCGCTTTCCACCTTCGTCTGGCTCTGCTCTGCTATTTTGGAATCGGCGAGTTGCTGGCTTTCCTCGAGTCTACTGATGCGTTCTTCCGTCGTAGCGATGCTTGCGGGCGCCGCGGCAACCGCCTGAGTTGCTGAGCTGCCGCTTGCCGGAGCCGCCATTGCTCCCAGTTGCGATTTCGCGATCTCCAGCTCTTTCTTCAATACCGCGGACTCCGCCTTCGCCGATTGCTGCTCCGCCTTCAGGTCGTTTACCTGTGCGTGCAAGTCCTGAACCTGCGCCTGCAGCTTTTGCAACAGCGCGCCAACAGTTGCCAGGTCCATTTGCTGGCCGGCAGGTTGCTCCGGGCCCTGTCCCCAGGATGGGGTCGCTTGGGTCAGCAACGCAGCAACAACCGCTCCCGCCCCTATCATGCGCTTCGCCCACACTTTGCCTCGCATAACTGCCTCCTGTTCAAGCAGCAGTTCGCCCCATGGCGATGGAAAAATAATCAATCTAAGAAGCTTCAGGTCCCGGTGTTCGGCAAGGGCCGCCCACCTATGTGCGATCGGGGGCATTTCAGGGAGTTAGATGCATGGCCTCCTGCACAATCCAAGCAAGGTAATCCGAGAGAACATATTTTGTAAAACCCGGGTCTTTTCTGCACCAAGGCAGAGTCGTCTCATGTCCCTGGGAACTGAGATGCCATTCCTCGACCTCAGTTTCTAACTGACAATCAATTATTGCCCTGATTTGCCCAGCGCCAAGCTTTAAATTGCGAATTCACACCAGCACTCTGGAAACCGGACCGCCCTAAGCGCAGGTCCAGAATTGCACGCGCATCCCTAAATTGGACACACCGCTCTTCGCCCCTCAGCGCACCCGCACTAAGAAGTCACCAAAGCCGCCCGCCAACTCCGAGCGCCCTGTGAGCTCTAGAGAAGTTGGAATTCGACACCAGTACAACCGTCGAATTCTCCTGTTCCGTATGGCTAGTGAAGCAGATTCAGCGTATTCGTGGCATCGTCCACGAAAACAACGCCATTTTCCGGATCGAATATCACGCCAAACAAAGCGCCGGCTCCCGGCGGATTACCATTATTGTCGATCAGTTTGCTGGCTATCTGTGCGCCCCGCGCCGTAATCTCGGTAATGAAACCATCGTTCCCATTCACCACAAGAATGTGGCCGTTCGGCGCAACGGTCAGTCCCAAAGGATCATTCAGGCTCCCACCGCTGCTGAAGCGCAGACCGATTTTCATCCCCGTCACTGGTAGAGTCAGTTTCAGGATAGTGCTATTCTCGCCATTAAATTGGGCGGTGGACGAACTTGAGAAAAACAAGCTGGCATGCCTTTGCGATTCGAATTCTCCTGCTGGCGAGCTTGTTTTTCTTCATCTATCTGGCCGCCAGAAGAGCGGTGGGTTCCGCGTATTTTCGAACGGGGACACCGAATGCAGTTCAAACGGCGATCAGGTGGGATCCTGCTAACCCGGAATATTACGACGCCTTGGGAACCCTCATTCACTTGTACGCCGATCGCGGGAATTCCAACGAAATTGTCCAGCTCTATCAGAATGCGACCCGCCTGAGCCCTCACGATGCGCAATTCTGGGCTGACCTTGGCGCGGCCTACGATTGGGCAGGACGCTCCAATGATGCTCTTGATGCTTTCCTGCACGCCCAACGCCTCTTTCCAAATTCACCGGAGATCAACTGGAGACTGGCCAATTTTTATGTTCGAGCCGGTAAGGCTCCGGATGCGCTTCGCACCTTGGAACTAGTTCTTCAGGAAGATGGCACAGCCGGCAGGAGAGTTTTCACGCTCGCAACGAACGCGACGCGCGACAAAAATGCGCTTCTGAAAATGCTTCCGGCTCAGTCAACCGTTTTTTTTGACTACCTTGATTTTCTGATCGAAAGGGGCGACATCGCCGGCGCCGAACTGGTTTGGGACCGCGTTCTCCAACTCGGCTTGCCCTTCGACTTGCGCCAGGCCTTCCCCTATGTCGATGCGCTTATTCAACACGCGGAGCTCGGACAGATGTCAAAAGTCTGGTCCGCATTGGCGCAGCGATTTCCGGCGCAAGTACAACTCCCGGTGCACAGTTCGAATCTGGTTACAAACGGCGGCTTCGAGTCCGAAATTCTCAATGGGGGATTGGACTGGCGTGTTTTCCCCATCGAAGGGGCCGTTGTCAGTCTCGACTCCGTCGGTGTGCTTGAGGGTGCGCATGCACTTCGAATCACCTTCGACGGGTCCCGCAACCTCGATTATGGTCATGTGTTCCAATACGTCCCGGTTCAACCGAAAACGCGATACCGATTTTCGAGCCACATGCGCATGCATGGGATCACCACCGACAGCGGGCTGGGGCTTCAGGTGTGTGATGCTTACAATCTGGGCAATATCTTCGTATCTTCGGAAAACCTCGTTGGCACCTCTGGTTGGTCGGAACAGCACGCTGAATTTACGACCTTCGCCGATACTCGCCTTCTGCTTGTAAGGGTGATCCGGCCTGCTAGCGGCAAGTTGGACAACCAAATTGCGGGCACCGTCTGGATCGATGATATCCGCCTTACCTCAGGGTCCCAGTAAACCCGGGATCGATAAATTTGCGCCAAAATACCCCCCCGAAATCGTGTGTTCCCCGCACTTTGTGGCCTTGGGCCTATATTTATTTACGCGGGTCTTTGCCTTATTGAAAGAGGGGCAGAGCAGGCCTATAATTCTGCTTTGAAGTGATCTTGTAGTTGGCCAGAGCAGTTCAACAGCATGCCGGACGCACTTCGAGGCGCCACGCCCCAGCCGTTAGGAACTAATGGTTTGAGAGAAACCTCCTGATGAGCAAATACCGCCGCAAAAAGGTCTTGTTCATTTGTATCGGGAATGCCTGCCGCAGTCCGATGGCGGAGGCAATCGCGCGCGTTGATGCTTACGATGCCATCGACGCGTTCAGCGCGGGCTTGGCGCCCATTGGCTTTGTCACCGAGTTGACCAAGCAAACCCTCATAAGAAACGGATGCTGGGTGGAAGACCTGGAGTCCACGAGCATCTCGCCCAAAGTTTGGGAGCAGGTGGACATCGTCATCAACATGAGTGGCCACTCCCGGGAAATGGCATTTGATGATTATTCCAGGGTCGAGGATTGGAATATCGAGGATCCCTATGGTAAGGATCCCGGCACTCATCAGCGAGTCTTCGAGGAAATTCGACTGCGAATTGCAAAATTGGCTCAGGAATGCAGGGAACAATTGGCACGGGAACCCGGGCAAGAGGACACTCCGGTTCGATTTACAGAACGCCGTGCCCGCGGACGAAAGTGCCCATCTTCACCCATCTTAATAGACCTGGACGGGGGAAATAATGCCAGCGTCTTAAACATTAGCGAAGATGGATTGGCCCTGTCGGCAGCCACAATTTTGTCCATCGTTCCTCTTCAGAATATGCAGGTCGAGTTCCTGGGATCTTCTCATCCCTTGGACGTCTGCTGCCAGATCGCTTGGAAAAGCAATTCCGAGAAAGAAGTAGGGATACAATTTGTCGGCTTGACGGAAGAGGCGCGTCAGAATATCAGAAATTGGATTTCAGTACACGCCACTCCGAATAATCTTTCGGGACAATCAGGCGGGGTATTCGAGAAGCAGAACCCGCGCATGGAAGCTCCAAACACTTCCCGTTCAGAGAACGCAATCCCTGAAACTTCAGGTTCCCCTGCGGTTCTTGATAACCATGAAAAGGCGCCGATTTTCTCTCCTGCTGCTGTCCCCGCCTCAAGCAGCGCCAACCCAACGCTCAAAGCACCGCGGACTTACGCGCGAACCGGAATACGGCCAAACAAAAACGCCCTCCGGCCCAGATGGAGATTGGCGGTTGATCGCGGGATTCCTGCAGTGTTGCGTCGAAGGTGGGGAACGCTTCTTTTTCTATGTTCTCTGGTCGGGCTGATCTCATGGACCGTGCAGTCGGTGACGCTCCAACGCAATGATCGAAGTGAAATTGCCACCGCCGCCACGCAGAAGCCCGCAGTATCGAGCCAAGCGGTGAAATCGATAGCACCTTCCCCGGTGGCCACAACTCCGGGCGTTCCCAATCCAGAGGCCAACAAGACGCAGGGACAAACTTCCACTGTCAAACCCATGCCTTTTGAAGAAGTCGACAGCATTGTCAACAGCTACCAAAATATCCCGCCGAAACGCCCTCTCAAACCAACAAATGCTGCGAAAAACCTTTCACCGCGAATCACGGCCAAAACTCCAGGCCCTCGCGCGGAAAAAGTACTCACTAGCGGCCGCACGACGAACACGTCACCGCGCGTCCCAGCCACCGCGATTATCTCCCCAGTCGGGAAAACACAGCCGCAAACTGCTTCCGGCCCGGCCCCAACATCTCCGCAGCTAGCGGCGAATATCGTGCAGCCGGCGATTCCGGCTCCGATTCCTTCGAATGATGTTCGGCCTCCCGAAGCCGAGAGTAAAGCAAGTTCGCTGCCGGCGGCAAAGCAACCAGTGACTCCGGCGAACATCACGGGGGCGGTTGCAATCGTTGCCGATCCCTATCCTTCCCTTCGCATACCTAGTGGTAATTCGAAAAAGCAACACCAGGGAACGAGCCTCCAGCTCGGCCACCTGCTCTCCCGCGTCGAGCCCGTTTATCCCGAAGATGCAAAACAGCAAGGCATCCAAGGCACTGTCAAGCTGCACGCTGTTATTGACCGTCATGGGTCGGTGCAGAGCTTGCAGTCCGTCAATGGCCACCCTGTTCTCGCTGCAGCGGCCATCAATGCCGTTCGGCAGTGGCGTTTTTCGGAAACGTTGCTGGCTGGCCAATCGGTGGAAACCGAAGAAGACATTAATATCGTCTTCCGAATTTCCAATCCGGGGGCACCCAGGAATTAGCTTGATCTGTTCTTGGATTTGCCGCGATTCATCTGGCGAGCTTATAAATAGAGGGTCAGTAGGATACTGTTCTCTGCCCAACAACTGCCAAGAGCAATGCCAACGGACACTGCGAGTCCTTTTTTCCTCCGGGTCGAACCGCCAGCAGTTTCCCCTCAAGGCCCCGACGGACTGATCGATTGCTTTCCCCCGCCGCGACCCAATCCGGCCGCTAGTGCGGCGGCTGCCGCTCCGCCTAAACCGAGATAGAGCCAGTTTGAATGGAAACTGTGTGCGGTCGCATTTGTAACGCCGGATACCGACGATAATGTTTGTCCGCCGGAAATATTTAGAGACTGACCTGCCTGGAGAAATTGTCCGGACTTCGCATCTACGGTAAGCACCCCCACGCTGCCATCCAGGCACGAAACCAGGAAAGAGCCGTTTCCCGCCCCCTCAATTTTTGTCGTCGCCGATTGTTGCCGAAACGACGACACCAGGACATAGTTTCCGGCGCGTAAGGTGATTCCCCCCGGTCCGCTGATGGCGCTTAACACCACCGTCCCGCTCTTCAATTCCGTCGTGAACTGGTAGTTGCCGGGGAACGCCACTTCGCTTCGCGGAGAGATTTTCAGCGTACCTTTGCCGCTTACGGTAAAAGTGGCAGTACCGTTTTCTCCCGTCCGAAGTCTATCCCCCGAGAAAATCGTGGATTCACCCGGTGCCGCCGAATCGTTTACATACACTTCCCCAACACTGCTCAACGATCCCAGGGGTTCCCTCTGTTGATCTTGCCGCGGAGCGTGCGCATAACCCGATGTTGAAAGCATCAGTAAAGCAAAGAGATTGAGGAAGCACAGGGGAACTATCAAACTTCCACTTCGCCTTTTCCGCTTCTCCCGCCGCGCGCTTGAGCTAAGAACCATCGTCTCTCCGCTCAGGGATCTCACGAAGGCTGGCACGGATAATTTATCAAAGGCACTTTCGCTGGCCTATAGGGTTTTCACCCGTATTTCAAATACAGAGTTTGCCCCATCGACGATTTCCTTCGTTGCCTCTACGCTTCAATTCTCGGCCCCGGATCCCACTCTCTCAGAGTGCAATGGGTATTGGTGGCTTCTCATGTCCGTCAAGCGACGAACCTTCGATCCACGCGCAGAAGGGGCGCCGCTTTGGCCGCTTCCCAAACCGACCCGTAACAAATCCCCGATTGTCGGCCACCGCTCTTCTCAACCAAGAGCAAGGGCACTTAGCCCTTATTTCCCTGCGACTGACCGGCGACCACTCGCCCAATTTGTCTTGGATCGCGATGGCACTGGACGGCTCGCGGAACCTGTCACGGGGATGGGGAGGTCCCTGAAGCGGATCGTGGACGTATTCGTGTCCTCTCTTGCTTTACTTTTCCTTTGGCCGCTGATGCTGGTGATCGGCATTGTCATCAAGCTGGAGTCGCATGGTCCTGCCATCTATCGCTCGCTGCGTTTGGGCAAATTTGGTCGTGAATTTGATTGCTTCAAGTTTCGGACGATGATTGCAGGCTCGGACGGGCTGAAAGAAAACTTGCGTCGGCTCAACCAGCGCCGCGGCCCATTCTTTAAGATCGCCGATGATCCGCGTGTCACTCGCCTTGGCCGGTTTCTTCGCAAATACAGTCTCGACGAACTGCCACAACTGTGGAACGTCCTGAAAGGCGACATGTCCTTGGTTGGCCCGCGCCCGCACCCGGTAGAGGACTGTGCTCGCTACAGTTCCGAAGATTGCCGGCGCCTCAACGTGAAACCCGGTATCACCGGGCTTTGGCAGGTCATGGCCCGCTCAAATCCTTCCTTTGAAATTTGCATGATGCTCGATCTCGCCTATATCGAAAAATGGAGCTTTTTTCTCGATTTCAGGATTTTGTTGAAGACCATCCCTGCGGTCTTGGTGGGAGAAGGACAGTAGTGCTAGTTCATGAGGTGTGCTTTGGCGTTTTGGCCCGGACTGCGGAAACGGAAGACTCTCGCGCTTCGTATTGCGCCGAATCTGTCGCTCGGAAACGAAGCGCTAGCTTTAGAACCTGGCTCCACTGATCATAATTACGCTCACCCCCGGGGCGGCCCAGTTGTCTTGATTCGCGACGAGCGAGTTCAGGGACAAATCATCAATGGCTGGCTGGTTCTCATTGTGGTCCTGGGAGCCGTAATTGCCGTCGCGGACGGTCTAACACGCGCTCCCAATCCAGAGTTGGAACTATCTCCCCCTCAACCCTTGGCATACGAACCATACCGTGCGGCTTTTCTGCTTGCGGGCCTGACCCTTCCACTTATGTTTGCCTACGCCAAAAGGGCATGCGCTTCGCTGACCGAGGGGTTATTCCTTTGGTTTGTATTTTGCACCACTGCATACATGAAGGATTTTTCCTACCTTCGCTGGCCTGGCGTTCCCCTCTTCGTCACCGATATTGTCCTGACAGTTTTGCTCGTTTCGATCTATATTGTGCCGCGCCGGCGCGCCAACCATTTGAGACGAGCATGCTTGTCGTTCGGCAAACGAAGGGTAAGAGCGCTCATTCGATTTGCTCCTTGAGAAACTGTTCAGGCGTCACGACAGAAAGCTGGGGAAATTTCAGTTCCATTTTGGCGACCTGCCGGATATTTCGAGTGATGATATGGGTGGCGCCGCCAGCTAATGCGAGCTCGATAAGATGATTGTCCGCTTCGTCTCGTAGATTGGGTCTCCAGCCAAAGTAGATTCGCGTCCACTCGCAATGCGCGATGAAGATGTCGAATAATTCGGACCGCTCCGAAGCAGACAACCGAGAGCGCTTGAACAAAGCCGTCCGAGCCAGCACATCCTCGTATTCGGCAAACAAGGCCGCTCCCATGAGCGGAACGCATGCACCCTCAAGGCAGCCGGCAACCACCGCGTGCGATGCGCCCACGCCGAGACAGGCGCCGACGATTCAACCGGCTTGGCGCTCCGTTCCGTTTTCCACGTGATCAGGAAAACCAGGCCGACTCCCGTGCAGATCGCGCTGTCCGCGACGTTGAACGCCGGAAATCCAATTTCGCTCCCGCCCCGCTGGACGTAAAAGTAAATGAAATCAATGACGTGTCCGGCCCACACCC